>Ga0194048_10000558_pt1 | contig 18179 bp, 19 predicted proteins | sample JunL225m_MetaG_FD_161685 | JGI IMG/M metagenome (GOLD analysis project Ga0194048, IMG submission 161685) | Anoxic zone freshwater microbial communities from boreal shield lake in IISD Experimental Lakes Area, Ontario, Canada - Jun2016-L222-5m | ecosystem: Environmental > Aquatic > Freshwater >...
GTCCTGTCCCAGGATCAGTAAACCGACATGGGCGGTTTTGTTGGTGAAGGGGGTGTTGAAGCCCACGGAGTCGTAGCCCCACGCGATGCCAGCGCCGGCCCGAAAGATGAAGCCCAAGCCCAGCGTCAGCATGACCACGGCGAATTGGGGTTGTCCTATGACCCGTCGCAATACGACGGCATCGAGCACGAAGCCGAACGCCGCGGTGATGGCGATGGCGAGCAACGCGCCCACCCAGTAATTCAACCCCCAATGGGCGATCAGGCTGTAGGCAACGAAACCGCCCAGCATCATGACGTCGCCCTGGGCGAAGTTCACCATCTCGGTTGCTTTGTAGATTAGGACGAATCCTAGCGCGATGAGGCCATAGATGCAGCCAGCGGCGGCACCATTGACGACAAGCTGCAACAGGCGCGCAGCGTCTTCCACTGTGGGCGGTCTCCCTATCGGGGCACCGTCCGGTCCCCAGTTCTCGTTGGGATCGACCATAGGGGGGCGTTTGCGGGGTCGTCAATCGGGGATGTTGGGACTGTCGAGTTTATCGCGGAGTGTCTGAAATAAGGTAAAGCCATTGCGAATTTCGGAGGTCCTCGGTGGCTTTACTGTCCTCCCTGTCCCACGAATTACGGCTTTCGCACCACCTCCGGATTTGCCAACCGCAACGGAGTTCCAGCCGCATAAGCCACGATCTGTTCGAACGTTTCGGAGAAATACAGCTCGAAATTATCCCACTCCGCCCAACCCAGGTGCGGCGTACACACCATGTTGGGCATCGACAGGAACGGGTGATCGCCGTTTACGATCGGCTCCTGCTCGTAAACATCCACCGCCGCGTAGCCCGGCCGCCCGGCGCGCAGGCCCGCCAGCAATGCACCCGGCGCGATCAGTTCGGCCCGCGACGTGTTGATAATCAGCGCCGTCGGTTTCATCCGCGCCAAATCTTCCGGTGCGACAATGCCGCGCGTGTCGGGGCGGAGGCGGACGTGCAACGACAGCACATCGGATTGCGCGAAGAAGTCTGGCTTGCTCGCGGCGACGTCGTAGCCTCGTTCGGCGGCGCGTTTGGCGGACGCTTCTTGCCCCCAAACCAAAATACGCATGCCCAGCCCGGCGCCGGCCTCGGCCACAAGCGAGCCGATATTGCCAAGCCCGAAAATGCCGAGCGTGCTGCCGCGCAACCGGTGCGATAGCGTCATGGGCCAGTCGCCCCGGCGCATGCGTTCGGCCTCCAGCACGATGTTGCGGCGCGCGGCCATCATCAATGCGACGGTCAATTCGGCGGGTGCAACGGGGGAATTGCTTTTGCCCGTCGACACCATCACCCCGTGCTCCGTCGCGGCGGCATAATCGATGGTGCTGGCGTTGCGGCCGACCAGCGCGATCATTTTCAGGTTCGGCAGCCGAGCAATCAGTGCGCGCGAAAATTCCACGCGCTCGCGGATCGCGACGACGACTTCGGCTGGGTAAAGCCGCGCGACCAATGTTTCGAAATCGGGAGCCGGTTCGCGATAGGATACGATGTCGTGACCCGCCAATCGCGCGTAGCAGGCCAGTTGTGGAACGATATTCTGGTATTCGTCGGGGATAACGATCTTCATGTCAGTATGGCACCGAACCTTTGACCACCGTTCGGTGCAGCACCCGACGATGGACGCCCATCGCCTCGTGCGGCAAGGCGCGATGCACCGAGCAACGATTGTCCCATAATACGAGGTCGCCTTGCTGCCAGCGGTGAGTATAGACAAATTGCGGCTGCTGCACGTGCTGGATCATCGTCCGTAGCAAGGCCTGCCCGTCCGCTGTCGGCCGGCCGACGATGTGCGACGCATGGTTGCCCAGATACAGCGCCTTGTCCCCGCTATCGGGATGCACCCGCACCAAAGGATGGTCCACTGGCGGGCGCTCGGCGATTTGTTCCGGTGTCGCGGGGCGTCCGCCGCACTGGATGCGGCTGGCTTCCCAGCTGTGGATGGCGCGCAACCCCTCGATCTCGGCTTTAACTGCCTGGGGCAGGGCGGAATAGGCTTTCGCGGTGTTGGCGAACTGGGTCTCCCCGCCCTTCGGGGGCAATTCCACCGCATGCAGCATCGTCAGCAGCGACGGCACCGCGTGGTAGGATTTGTCGCTGTGCCAATAGTAATTGCCGCGCTCGCGCAGGATTTCCGACGGATTGCCGTCCGCGTCCAAATTGGAGACGGTATGAACGGGCGTGTAGTTCTTGGAATCCACTAGGCGGTTGACGTGCGCGCCCTCGATTTCCCCGAAGTTCAGGGTGAACGTGTATTGTTGGTCCTTGGTCAGGTTCTGCCCGCGGAACACCAGCACGGGGTGCTTGCGAAACAGCCGCATAACGCGGTCGCGCTGCGCCTCGGTCAGCGGTCGCGACAGATCGAGGTCGGCAATCTCGATCCCGCCGAAATCCTCTAGCGACGCGGTTTCGTCGGCGCTGGGGCCGGACGGAGGAATGCCGTGGGCGGGGCGATGGGCCTCGATAGTCGCGCTCATGCGTGGTTCTCCTGGATCGAACCATTGTGTCATCCGGTCTCCCGCTGTCAAATGGACCGCGATGACGGACGCGCCCGAACCACCCGCCGAGATCGCGATGCCGCCCGGCGCGGCGAACTGGCAACGCACCTTGTGGGCCATGGTCGGCATCCAGTTCGTCATGACCGGCGCCATGAGCTTCCTGTCGCCCATTATTCCGCTGATGCTGCCCGAACTCGGCGTCGTCAGTATCGAGGGAATCGACATTTGGTCCGGCCTCATTACCGGATCGACGTCTTTTTTTGCGGCCTTTGCCTCCCCTTTGTGGGGGCGTGTCGCCGACAAGCACGGGCGCAAGCTGGCGTTGTTGCGATCCAGCTTCTTCATCGCCGCATTCACCGGTTTGATGGGCCTTGCGACCGATGTTTGGTGGTTCTTCGGTGCCCGCGCCGCGATGGGGTTGTTCGCGGGCTTTTCCACTTCCGCCATCGCTTTGGTGGCAAGTCAGGTCCCCGAACGGCGGATCGGTTATGCGTTGGGGTGGCTGAGCACCGGGCAAATGGTCGGATCGCTGATAGGGCCTGTGCTGGGCGGGATCATGGCGGACCTGACGGGCAGCTTCAGGGCGCCGTTTTTCTGGACATCGGCGGCGACATTCGGGACTTTGGCGATGGTGGTGTTCTTTGTTCACGAAGAATTCAAGCCGCCCCCCGCCACCGCCAAAGCCCGCTCGATGAAGGGCACCTTTGCCTTGCTGACCGGTTCGAGCGCGCTGATGTCGCTGTTTTTCGTGTTGTTGATGGCGCAATTCGGGGTGCGCACCGTGCAGCCGGTGGTGACGGTTTTCGTGCAGGAGTTGATCGGCTCTCCGCCGCAAATCGCCACGCTCGCGGGGGTCGCATTCTCCATCACCGGGCTGGCCAACCTGATGTCGTCGCCATTCTTGGGCAGCCGCAGCGACATCATCGGTTACCGCCGGGTCTTGCTGATCTGTCTGCTCGGTTCCACCCTGACCAGCCTCCCCCAAATTTTCGTCGATAATTACTGGGCATTCGTTGCCGAGCGGTTCGCGGTCGGGCTTTTTATCGGGGGCATCTTGCCGACCGCCAACGCGTTGATCGGGCGTTCGGTGTCGCGGGAAAATCGCGGCACCGTCTACGGCCTGGCTGCATCCGCGACCTTCTTGGGCAACTCGCTCGGCCCTCTGACCGGCGGCGTGCTGGCGGCGGGGCTGGGTATCAGATGGGTGTTTGCGATAACCACGCTGCTGATGGCGGCGAACCTCGTTTGGGTCTGGTTCACCGTGCCGGAGTATAAGGAATCTGCGCCGGACGAAGTCGGGACCCAAACAAAGGCTTGAGGGACGACGCTAGTGTCCTTATGAGAATGAGCACGGATTTTTTTGGGACATATCGACGTGGCTTATTCCTGGACCGTAAAATTTGCGACCGCCGCTTTGGCGATTGCTGCGACTGCGGCACCGGCTCACGCACTGGTGATTACGCCGACTTTCAACGGCATGACGGCGGCCGAGCAGGCGGTGGTGAATACGGCGATTTCGTTTTACGACACGGCGTTTTCCGATCCGATCACGGTCGCTATCGAGTTTCACGGCATGTCCACCGGCCTGGGCGCCAGCGTTTCGGCCGTCTATTCGATCAATTATTCCAGCTATCGCTCCGCTTTGATCGCCGACGCCACGACCGTTAACGACACCACGGCCATCTCGTCGTCGATCCCATCGGGTGCGACCGACCCCGTTGCCTCGCAGCTCAAAATCAGCGTCAAACCCGCCCTCGGCCGAGCGCTCGGTTTCGCCACGGCGGGCGTGACGCTGACGTCGTCCGGGTTCTGCACCTTCACTGGCGACGGCTGCGTCGGCATCAACACCGGCATCACCACGCTGAATGGCGGTATCTACGACATGCTGGCGGTGGTCGAACACGAGATCGACGAGGTGTTGGGCCTTGGGTCGGGATTGTCGTCCAACGGCACTGTTTTCCTGAACCAAGCGATGCCCGAGGATCTGTTCCGTTACGCCTCCGTCGGCGTGCGCAGCTTCGCCACCAACGCCTGCTCCGGCACAGTGCCAAACGCCTATCTGTCGTTGGACGGCGGCACCACCAACTCGACCAACCTGAATAACTGCAACAATGGCGGCGACTACGGCGATTTCGCAACCAATTCCCCGGCGATGGTGCAGGACGCCTTCGCGACGGCCGGCGCCTCGCCCAGTCTGACCTTCGCGTCGGTCGAGGCTCGGCTTCTGGACGCGATCGGTTACAATTGTCGTCGACCTCGGTCCCCGAACCCGCGAGCCTGCTGCTGATGGCTTCGGGCCTCGCGGGAATGGCGCTGGTGCGTCGGCGGCGCACTGGGCGATAAACCGTTTCGGCAGCGGCTTCGCCTCGGCTAAACCGAGATCAAGCCGATCACATCGTCCTGTAACACCGCGCAAGTCAATTTCGCCCCGAGTCCCGCGCCGGTATCCAGCGCGATCCGGTTCTTGCCGATTGCGACGCTGGGTAAAGACGAATGCCCGTGCACGACGACGAAGCCGAAATCGTCCTCCGACCACAAAAAAGGTTGTCGCATCGTCACCAAATCGTCGGTGCTCTGGTCGTCCAGCGCCACGCCTGGGCGGATGCCGGCATGGACGAACACGTAGTCGCCCTCCCGGTGCGACAACACCAGACCGCGCAGAAACGCGACATGCGCCGCCGGTAATGCAGCTTCCCACTCCTCGCGCGGTAGATCGGGGTCTAGGCCCCAGCTCGGCAACGTTTCGCGCCCGCCCGCCCAGAGCCAGTCGGTTGCGGCGGCTTTGTCGCCGTTCAGCGCGTCGACCAGCATGCGCTCATGATCGCCCAACAGGTTGACGACGCGCACACCCGGGATCGTCGGGCCGGACGCCAGCAACGACACCGTGCCCGCGCTGTCCGGCCCTTGGTCGATGTAATCGCCCAGATGCACCAACGTCGCGAAAGGTGTGGGTCGCGCGGCTAGGTCCGCAGCGATCGCGGCGTGCAGGCGACGGAGCTTGTCGGGGTGCCCGTGAATATCGCCGATCGCGTAAACGCGGCGCCCGCGCGGCAGGTGGCCGGGCGCTTGCAGAAACCGCAGCGACTCGGCGTTTTCCGCGACGGTGCGCGGCCCGGACCAAGTCGGAATCGCCGCTGCTTCCATCGCGGCGCGTCGCGATGCACCGGCTCGACGAAGGGGCGGCCTCACGCCCTGTTCCCCTTTTCGCCGAGCCTGCTAACCTGTTCCGGCAACATGCACCGGAGGAAACAATTGGCCAAAATCACATTCCCCGTCGAAGCGACTCATATCATGATGTTCGCGCGCGCTATCGGCGACACCAACCCCGTCTACCACGACGCGGTGGCAGCTAAGAATACCGAGGCTGGTGGCATTATCGCCCCCCCCAGCTTCGCCCAGGCGGTCGCACAGTTCGACCCCGAATACCATCTTCGCCCGAAGCCCGGCCAGAAGTGGTTCGGATCGGGTAAGACCGCATCCGGTGTCGAAGGCAAACCGGCGTCGTCCGGCGGCCTGCACGCGGAACAGCATTACGAATATATCCGCCCCCTGCGTCCGGGCGATGTACTGACCTGCGAGACGGTGCCCGGCAAGACATGGGAACGCGAGAGCAAGCGCGCCGGCAAGCTGACATTCCGGGAGCGGATCGTGGAATATCGCGACCAGACCGGCGAATTGGTCATGATCGCGCGCGGCGTCGGCGTTACGACCGAACGTCCCGTGGACCAGGGCTGAGGAGTATATTGAAATGGCACTGAAAGCATCCGCCCTGAAGGTTGGCGATACCCACAGCGAGTGCGTGGTCGAAAACCTGTCCCGCACCCAGATCGTGCAATATGCCGGCGTGTCCGGCGATTATAATCCGCTGCACTCCGACGAAGTGTACACAACGCAAGTTGCCGGCTACCCCAGCGTTTTCGCGCATGGGATGCTGACGATGGGCCTGACCAGCAAAATGCTGACGAACTATGTCGGCGACGGCACGCTGACCAAGTTCGGGGTGCGCTTCACCAATCAGGTGTGGCCGGGCGACACACTGCAATCGACCGCGACGGTCGAGGCAATTCGCAACGAAGGCGGCCAAAACTATGTGGATTTGAAATTGTCCACGGTGAACCAGGACGGCAAGGAAGTCGTTTCCGGTTCGGCGACCGCTCGGATCGACGCGTAACGATCTAACGGCCCTCCCCGTTTCGGCGGGGAGGGGATACCGTTACTCGGACGCAGTTAAAGCGGTTGGCACGATCTACTGACCGTGCCACGCAAACGTTAACAAATCCCATCGGCTGCTCGCTCCACCGCGTCTTAGCCGGTTTCCTCGAACCCGACGGCGGGCGCGGAACCGTCCATATCACCCGGCCGCGAGCCAATCCTCGATCAGGCGGCGGGCGATGCTGTCGGCGCGGGGCAATTGGAACCCGTGCTTGTCGCAGTTGCGCATTTCGTCGCGGCTGAACCACCGAGCGTCCTTCAATTCCTCGGTGTCGAACACGATGTCTTCCGTCAATCCTTCGGCGTAGAAGCCCAGCATGACGTTGCCGGGGAAGGGCCAGGGTTGGCTGGAATGGTAGTGAACTGCGCCGCACACGACAGCGCTTTCTTCCAACACTTCGCGGCGTACCGCTTCTTCCAATGTCTCGCCCGGCTCGACGAAGCCGGCCAGGGTGGAATACATCGTACCGCGCGGGAAGCGGGTGGAATGGCCGAGCAGGGCTTTGTCGCCGCGATGGACCAGCATGATGACGGCGGGGTCTGTGCGGGGGAAGTGGTCGGTGTTGCACGCGGTGCAGCGCATGACGTGGCCGGACGATTTGGACTCGCACTTGCCGCCGCAGATACCGCAGAACTGGTGCCGGGTCCGCCAATGCAGTAGCCCGCGCGCGTGCGCCAGGACGGACGCTTCCGGCCGCGGCTCACCCCAGCCGACCGAACGTAGATCGGTGAAGGTACCGAGGTCGGTTGGCACGATCGGGGCGGTATCTTCGTGATGGCTGATGTCGATACCGAACACCGGCTTGTCTTCCAGCATGCCCAAGAAGGCCCAATTTCCGCCGGTCGCGCGCAAGGCAGCGGCGGTGTCGCCGTCGATGTAGACCGCTTCCGGCACCGCGCCGGGTTCGGTGCCGCGTACCAGGTTGCGGCTGCGCCATACCGGCACGAACAGGGTTTCGGGATGGTCGAGCTTCTCGGCGATCCAGGCATGATCGTCTCGCCGCGTATGAATGCGGTCGAGCGGGGACGATGAATAGACATTGTCGCGGCTGGCGAAAATCCGGGTCACGGCGGTATCCGTTTGCTGTGGGTTAGGTTGTCGCCGACCGTGCCACGGGGGCGGGGCTGGGGCAACCGCGTGCTGTCCGTATGCAGGCGATCGCGTCGTCCACGGTTACGATCGCCTCGGCCTGGTCGTCGGTGAAATGGACCCCGAAGGCCGACTCGGCGTCCATCAACATCTCTATGGTATCGAGGCTGTCGGCGCCTAGGTCGTCGGTCAATACGGCGGTTGGCAGGATCAGGTTGGGGTCGCACAGCAGGCGTGCCGACAAGTACGCAATGACCCAGGATTCGCTGTCGTCCATTGCGCCGATTATCCCAGATTCGGAGTATTCGAACGTCGGTGGATGGCGTTGAGCGGCAGTTCGCTGTCGATGTCCGGCAGCGGTTCGACGATGCCGGTGCCGTCGGCTGACTCGTCGTACAGAACAGTCGCATCGGGGTAGCGGACGCGGGTCGCGGTGACGACCTTGAGTTCGGAACCATGGGCCTCGCATGGCGGCGCAACGCGGTTCGCCAGTGCGAACACGAGCCGGGTTTGTATGCGGGAATGCTGGGTGCTGTCCCCGAACATCGCGACCGGTTGAATCCCATCGAGCGCGAAGCGCAACGGCTGCGCACGCTCCCAGGCCAGGAATTCGTTTACGGTCAGCGGCTTGAGGGAAGCGCTCATGGCGCGATTATACTGTGAAGGCGCGCATATCCTCCAGCGCTTCGGCGAATTCCTCCATAAAGGAAGCAACGACCTGACGCGCCGACGGGATGCTGTCTACCAACCCCACGCCTTGACCGACGAAGTAGCTGACCAGAGCGCGGGCTTCTGCGTTGCCGCCCTCGGCCGCGCGGTTCACCCGCTGCATGGCGGGCTCGCTGATAATTCCTTGCAGCGGCATTGTCAGCGGGCCTGGACTGTCCGCAGCTTCCCAAGCGTCGGTCCAGGCGGATTTCAATTGCCGAGCGGGCTTGCCGGTGCGGCCGCGGGATCGAATGGTGTCGCGGGAACGGGCGGCGACCATTTTCTCGCGGAAGACGGGGGATGTCTCGGCCTCGGATGTCGCCAGCCAGACCGAGCCGGTCCAGACTCCGGCCGCGCCCATTGCCATGCAGCCCGCCATCTGGCGCCCGGTCATGATACCGCCTGCCGCTAGCACGGGAACCGGCCGCATGCCCTCGATGGCGCGCAGCACTTCGGGGATCAGCACCATGGTGGACACCTCGCCGCAATGCCCGCCGGCTTCGGTGCCTTGGGCGACGACGATGTCCACTCCGGCCTCGACTTGCCTGATCGCATGTTCGCGCGCGCCTACTAGTGCCGCGCAGGCGACTTTATGTGCCCGAGCGCGTTCCAACATGGAGGCGGGGGGAACGCCCAGAGCGTTGGCGATCAGCGCGATTGGGTGACGGAAAGCGACGTCCATCAGCGCTTCCCCGGTTTCGAACTGGTACGGGGGCGGACGGCTGGGATCGTCGCGATTGTAGTCCGGCAAAGGCCGGTCGGCATCGACTCCGTGGCGCGCCAGCAAGTCGCGCACGAATGTTCGATGCATTTCGGGGATGGACGCCGCAAGGTCGCCGCGTGTCATCCCCCGTTGCGTGCGGACGATCAGATTCTCGGGGATCAGCAGATCGACACCGTAAGGCTTGCCGCCGACATGCGCGTCGATCCAGGCGAGCTCGGTTTCCAGTTCCGCGGGCGTGACGCCGGCGGCACCGAACACGCCGAATCCGCCGGCCTTCGACACGGCCGCCACCACGTCGCGGCAGTGGGAGAAAGCAAAAAGCGGGAATTCGGCACCGGTTAATTCCGATAAGCGACCGTTCATTCCCGACGCCCTCAGTACATCGACATCAGTACGTTGTGCAGCCGCTTCCGCTCTTCCAGCGCGCGTCCGGTCCCGAGAGCGACGCATTGCAGCGGGTTCTCGGCGATGGCGACGGATAGGCCGGTGGCGTCGCGCAGTACCTCGTTCAGCCGGTAGAGTAGGGCACCGCCGCCGGTCAGCACGATGCCGCGATCTACGATGTCCGCTGCCAGTTCCGGCGGCGTGTTTTCCAGCGCGACCTTCACCGCTTCCACGATCTGGGTCACCGGCTCGATCAGGCTTTCGGCGATTTGGCGCTGGCTGACAAGCACTTCGCGCGGCACGCCGTTCATCAAGTCGCGCCCGCGTACTTCCTGATACGGTCCGTCGTCGTTCGGATCGTCGGCCGGCCGCGCCGCCCCGATGCTCATTTTAATCCGCTCGGCCGAGGACTCGCCGATCAGCAAATTATGCGTGCGACGAATATAAGAGATGATCGCTTCATCCATCTTATCGCCGCCGACGCGCACGCTGCGAGCATAGACGATGCCGCCGAGGGAGATCACCGCCACTTCCGTCGTGCCGCCGCCGATGTCCACGACCATGGATCCGCTGGGTTCGGTGACCGGCAGACCGGCGCCGATCGCGGCGGCCATGGGTTCCTCGATCAGTTGCACCTTCCGCGCGCCGGCGCTTTCCGCACTTTCCTGGATGGCGCGGCGTTCCACGGCGGTCGAGCCCGAGGGCACGCACACGATGATCAGGGGGGAGGCGAAGCCGCGCCGGTTATGCACTTTGCGGATGAAATGCTTGATCATTTCCTCCGCCACTTCGAAATCGGCGATCACGCCGTCGCGCAGCGGGCGGCTGGCGACGATATTACCGGGGGTTCGGCCGAGCATGAGCTTGGCTTCCTCGCCGACCGCGACGACCTGCTTTTTGCCGCGATATTCGGCGATCGCCACCACGCTCGGCTCTGCCAGGACGATCCCGCGTCCCTTGACGTAAACAAGCGTGTTGGCGGTTCCAAGGTCGATGGCCATGTCGGCCGACATGAAACCCAGCATACGGGCGAACATACGGAAAACCTTTGGCAGACGGTCGAGGGCATTATAGCGGCCGAAGAAGGCGGGGGCTTAGCCCTGTGGCCGGTGGTTCACAAGGGGGCAGCGACATGGCGGCGAACCTGTTGGGGTGTATTGCATTGTTGAGATGCGGATATCGCGCATGAACGTCAGCCGTTTGGCCAAACGAAAACGGAGCTTCAGACCGCGACCGTAAAAGCGCCGCGTGCCCTACGGGCCGCCAATCCCCGCGCCAATATCGGGGCACAAGATACCGATGTTGCCAATCGGGATCGGATTTGCGATCGACGCTACGGTGGCTCGCTTGCGGCGGGCTGCAAGCCGACGGCTACTCTGAAATTCACGTTCGAGTAATTCTTTGCTTATGTCGACCAAATGCCAGATTGGGGTGTGCCGTTCGATCCGCGCACCCGCCAGCCGTTCATCGAGTCCGGGGTATCGCGCAATACTCCACGCCTGGAGTGTGTCTCGCGGTTTGAGCCAGCCGCATCGTCGCATCAGGAAACGGTGCGTCCAGTGCCTCGGCCAGCAATATCGAGTACCAGGACTCGCCAAACTCTTGCATCCGGGCCATCGAGATCGCGTAGCGTTTTCAGCCGGGCTCTTTTGTCGGCGGCTTCAGCCGCACAGGCCGGTTACGAGCGCGTGCCGATTTTCGGGGTGTATGTGTGTCGGAATTTTTTACACTGCTGTCGTTAGCCCGTAATGCAATTCCTATTTTATTTTATATTCCAATGGTATATAATACTGGCATAATAATTGCATCTCGTAAATTGCCGCGCTCGCGGGGGTAACATTCGGGGTGGAGAAAGCAAATGAGCCGTGTTGTGCGCCGTATTGCGATTGCGTCGATCGCCTCGCTCTCTCTTAGCGTTATTTTGCTACGCCCCTCCCACGCTATTCCTCTGACATTCGAAGGTTTTTCAATCTCGGGAGCGAGTGCGAACGGCGTGGGGAACGGTTACAGCAACGGCGAAAATGAAAGCGGACCGGGTAATGGCGCGAATGCAGCCTATCTCGCGACTGGGACGTCAACGCCGTCGCCTAGCTATATAAACACCAGCAAAACCTCGAACCTGGGCGTGTCGATTTCGACACCTGGGAATTACGTCTTCACCGCCTACGGTGTTTACCAATTCGGCGGTGCCTCCCGGGTGATGAACCTGTTTTTCGGTGCCGCGGCATCGCCACAAATCTCCGCCTGGACCAGCAATAACGGCGGCACATTCTTTGCGGACAATTCCAGCAACCTTGTGGGGTTCACCGGACTGCCGCTGGTGACTGGCAGCGGTTCGCTGAGTTACGATGACGGCACCGACACCGTGACCCTGACCTCGCTCAGCATCGACCCGAACTACTCCGGTATGTCGTCGATTGGGAGTCAGACCGTTTCCGGATCCGGAGGGGGGCCTGTGATGGCGGTCACCTTCAATCTCAGTGTGACCGCCGACGGAGTCGGTGTTCCGGAACCAGCGTCGATGGCACTCCTGGGATGTGCGCTTGCCGGTTTGGGTGCGGTTCGCAAGCGCCGGAAAAAATCCGCTTCCTGTTGAGTAGAGGGCGCCCCGATTACCCCCTGCGTCCGCTCGCAATGGGAGACGATAGGGGGCTGTCGCCGTTGTGCTGACGTGGCGGACGATGCTCGCGAAAAAAACTCGAAATCGCACCGGCTTTCTGCCGCTTGCGCGCTGCCAGTTGCGTGCTTTCGACGCACCCGGATATGACGACCGCGTTAAGCCACAGCGCTGCGTCCGAACGGGTGACGCAAGCCTTGTTGGCGGTCGCATCGGACGAGATCGGGTAAGCCGAATCGTCTGCCACCGGCAATCGTGTGCGCGATCGTATCGCATTGCGCATGAGACAGGTCGAGGCGGCGGAGACGGGCGATCCCGATCTGGATATGGCGGCGATCGAGGTGCTGCGCTGCGGCCAACCCACTGCCTCGGCCGCCGGCGAGCGTAGCGGGGGAGGCGTTTGCAGTTCTGGTGCCGCTGAAATACCGGCTCAAATAGCCGCCATGCGGCCGCTGGCTTTCGTGGACACGCGGTAGACCCGTTGGTAAAAGCCGCCTCAACCGGAGTCGCCCCTTCCGGTCGAACGCCTAACCGACGGCCCGCATCATGAAAATTGTCGCATGCAACAGCAACCGCCCCCTCGCCGAGGCGGTCGCCCACACGTTGGACCTTCAGCTTACCAAGGCGTCGATCCGGCGGTTCGCGGACATGGAAGTGTTCGTCGAAATCCAGGAAAACGTGCGGGGGGAGGACGTGTTCGTCGTCCAATCCACATCGTTTCCGGCGAACGACAACCTGATGGAATTGCTGATTACCCTGGATGCGCTGCGCCGTTCGTCCGCGCGCCGCATCACCGCCGTGATCCCCTATTTCGGCTATGCACGACAGGATCGGAAATCCGCCCCGCGCACGCCGATCAGTGCCAAATTGGTGGCCAATCTGATCACCGAGGCAGGGGCGCATCGCGTGCTGACGATGGATCTGCACGCTGGGCAGATTCAGGGATTCTTCGATATTCCCGTCGATAATATGTTCGCCGCCCCGTTGTTCAGCCGGCACATCGCCGAGACGTATAAGAACCACGACCTCATGATCGTGTCCCCCGATGTTGGCGGTGTGGTGCGCGCGCGCGCCATCGCCACGCGGATCAATTGCGATCTTGCCATCATCGACAAGCGCCGTCCGCGCGCCGGTGTGTCCGAGGTCATGAATGTCATCGGCGATGTCGAGGGGCGCGACTGCCTGCTGGTCGACGACCTCGTGGACTCCGGCGGCACCCACTGCAACGCGGCCGAAGCGCTCATGGCACGCGGCGCCCGCTCGGTTGGCGCCTATGTCACGCATGGCGTTCTTTCCGGCGGAGCCGTCGCCCGAATCGAGGCGTCGCCCATTCAAATGATGACGATCACCGACTCCATCCAGGCGACCGACGCCGTCGCGAACTCCGCCAACATTCGCCAACTCAGCATCGCTTCCTTGCTCGCCGAAGCCATCAAACGCACCGCCGAAGAAAGCTCGGTCAGCTCCCTGTTCGATTGAGCGGAACCCAACCCATGCAAACTGTCGAGATCGAACAGGCCGGGGCGGTCAAAACCATCTGGATGAACCGCCCGGAGAAGCGCAACGCGCTCGATGCCATCATGCTCGGACAGATGGCCGAGGCCCTGCAAGCACCCGTCGCGCCAAGCGACCGGGTCGTCGTCATCCGCGGCCGAGGCCCGTCCTTCTGCTCCGGCTTGGATATGAAGCAACGGCGGGAAAGCATCGGCACCGGCGGGGCCAGCGGGATCGAGGTCATGCTGCGGGCGATCGAACTCTGCCCGCTGCCGGTCGTGGCCGTGGTGCAGGGCGATGCCATTGCCGGCGGTAACGAGTTGGCGTTGCATTGCGATATGGTGGTTGCCAGCGAAACCGCCCGCTTCGGCATGTCGCTCGCGCAAGTCGGCCTCGCGCCCAACTGGTTCCTGGCCAAGAAGCTGATGGAAATCCTGGGACCTGTCACAAGCCGCGAGATGCTGCTGTTGGGGGAGCCGTTGCCGGCGACCCGGCTTTACGCGCTTGGCCTCATTGCCCGCTGCGTTCCTGCCGATGCATTGGAGGGCGAGGTCGACAAAATCGTCGGCCGGCTCGCGGCGAATGCGCCGCTATCGCTGACGGCTATGAAAGCGACGACGGTGCGGATGCTCGAATTCCGCGACACCATCCCGCATGCCGATGTCGACGCCCTGATCGAAGCTGCCCTCAAGAGCGACGATGCGCGAGAGGGCATGCTGGCGCGGTTGGAGAAGCGGCGCGCCCGGTTCGAGGGGACCTGAGCAAGCTCTCTCCCGCCGAACGTAACTGTCGATCTCGCTTGACAAAATTAACGAATAACGTTAGTCCGTCGATCATGGATCAAACGGCGCCGCATTCCGCTCGCACCGCAGATTCGGCTTCCTCTGAGGAAGGCCGGTCCAGCGCCGCCATGCCTACCTGCCTTGCTGCGATCCTGAGGGTTGTCCGTGTTCTCCTTGGGTATGGCAAGCATCTTGACGTCACCCTGCCCGATCGAGCCGAGCACCCGCGCTTTCCCACCTTGGCGGCGGGCTTCGGCACGCACGATATGCGGCGCATTCTCGGCCATGTGCAACGCGGCATTCTGCGCGCCATGATGCTGCAACGATTCCTACTCGCCCGCGCCGCGCAAGGTCGCGATATCGAACCCACTCCGCGACCCGAACCCGCCGAACCGCAGGATATCGAGGCGTATGAGATCAAGCTCCGCCCGCCCGCAGAGCCGATCGATAAGCTGCGTCGCCGCCGGAGAATCAATCCCGACGACCCCGTGCACTTCAGTATGCCGACACTGAAAGAACTTGAATCTCAGATCCGCCGTCGTTCCGTCGGTCGTACGATTTCCGAGATTTGTCTGGATCTCGGCATCGCCCCCAGCACCTGCGACGGTGGGTTTTGGAACGACATATACCGGATGCTGACGTATTTCGGCGGTAATTTCGAGCATGTCTTCGGTGTACAGGAGCGCCGGAAAGAATCGTTCCAAAAAGAGCGGAACAAGCTGCCGGACACCTGGGCCTTCGATTGGCGCGATCGACCGAAACAAGCGGTACGAGATTTGCTCGGTTATCTAGTTGGGGAATCGCCCCCACGCGGTCCTCCGATCCCCGAGTTACTCAGCGCCTTGTAACAGCGGCCGCGCCCTTACGCGTGCCGCCGTGCATCTGCGCCCGGTTGCCGGCCGCTCGAAATTGCCATGGCGGTGCGAGAGGTTGGGGTCGGTCGGTGCAGCCCGTCCTTGACATGGGACACGCCAGCGCGCTTGAACCCGGCTTGCTTCTACCGGAAAGCCCCCGATTACATGGCGACCAGCAAGGCCGTGCCCAAACGCAAACAAGACGGTTGGGCCGAAAACCTGAAAACCATCGTCTACGCCATCCTGATCGCGGTCGGGGTGCGCACGGTGTTGTTCGAGCCGTTCAACATCCCATCGGGCAGTATGATCCCGACCTTGCTGGTGGGCGATTACCTGTTCGTGTCGAAATACAGCTATGGCTATTCCAAATATTCCATGCCGCTGTCGCCACCGCTGTTCCACGGGCGCATCTTCGGCTCTATGCCGCGCCGGGGCGATGTCGCGGTGTTCAAGTTCCCGCGCGACAATTCCACCGACTACATCAAACGCATCGTCGGTCTGCCGGGCGACCGGCTGCAAATGAAGCAAGGCGTGCTGTTCATCAATGGCGAAGCCGCCCCTCGGACGCCAGAGACCAACTTCATCTACAAAGAAGGCGGTATCAAAGAGGAATTGCGGCGCTACACCGAAACGCTGCCGGGCGGGGTGAAGCACGAAATCCTCAAGGAAACCGACGGGCGGGAAAACGCGCGCCGGCCGGATTTCGATCCGACCAAGGAATTCGACGCCAACAACACCCAGGAATATCTGGTCCCGCCCGACCATGTCTTCGCCATGGGCGACAACCGCGACAAATCGTCCGATAGCCGGTTCATGAACTATTCCGGCGTCGGCTTCGTGCCGGTGGAAAACCTTGTCGGGCGCGCCGAGATCCTGTTCTTCTCGATCGAAAGCGACCCCCGCGACAATTGGTGGGCGGTTTGGGAATGGCCGTTCCGGATCCGCTGGTCCCGCCTTCTGAAACTCATCCATTGATCGCGGAGATCGAGACCATCCTCGGGCATAAATTTGCCCGACCCGACTTGCCGCGGGAGGCGATGACCCATCGTTCCGCTGCGTCCGGAAAAGGTTCGCGCGGATCGAACGAGCGTCTGGAATTTGTCGGCGACCGCGTGCTGGGCTTGATTATGGCCGAATGGCTGGCCGAGCGGTTTCCGCAGGAGCAGGAGGGCGAACTCGGGCGGCGTCTCGCGCATCTCGTGTCCCAACCGGTGTTGGCCCAAATCGCCGACGATATCGGCCTGTCGAGCGTGCTGTCGGTTTCCTCCGGCGAGGCGAAGGCAGGGGTGAAGCAGCGTGCCACGGTGCTGGCCGACGCGCTGGAAGCGGCCCTTGGCGCCCTCTACCTCGACGGCGGCCTCGATCCCGCTCGGCGTTTCATCCATCGCGGCTGGGAGCGAGCGATTGCGGAGCAGGCCGATCCGCCGAAGGACCCCAAAAGTGCGTTGCAGGAATGGGCGCACAAGCGCCTGCGCGCGGTGCCGGTGTATGCGGTAACAAAGCGATCCGGCCCGCCGCACGCGCCGGAATTTACCGTGACGGTGACGGCCGCAGATCGTAGCGGCGTTGGTATCGCCGGAAGCAAGCAGGCGGCCGAACAGGCTGCGGCTGCGGCGTTGCTGGGGAGTTTGACGGCATGAAATGCGGTTTCGTCGCGATCGTGGGGGCGCCCAACGCGGGCAAATCGACCCTGCTCAACCGCTTGACCGGCGCCAAGCTGTCGATCGTATCGCCCAAAGCGCAAACCACCCGCTTCCGCGTCCTGGGCATCATGATGCGCGCCGAGAGCCAAGTGCTGCTCGTCGATACACCCGGCATTTTCCGACCCAAGCGCAAGCTGGATCGCGCCATGGTCAATGCGGCCTGGACCGGTGCGGCCGACGCGGATTTGGCAGTGATGTTGGTCGACTCCAAAGCCGGCGCCACTACCGACGTCCGCGCCATCGCGAGTCAGCTAGGCGCCTCCGGCCGGCGTTGCTGGTTGGTGTTGAACAAATGCGATCTGGTGGCCCCCGGTGCGCTGTTGCCGCTGACGGCGGCGATGAGCGAACTCGCGCCGTTCGAGGAAACTTTTATGGTCAGCGCTTCCACCGGCGATGGCCTTGTGGAACTGATGGATGCCTTCGCTGGCGCCGTGCCGGAAGGCCCGTTTCTTTACCCCGAAGACGATCTGACCGACCTGCCGGAGCGACTGCTGGCGGCTGAAACCGTGCGCGAGCAGGTCTTCATGCAGACGCATGAGGAAGTGCCGTACGCCACCACCGTGGAAACCGAGACCTGGACCGAACGCAAAGACGGTTCCGTCCGCATCGACGTCACCGTCTACGTTTCCCGGCCCGGCCACAAGGCGATCCTGATCGGCGATAAAGGGAGCAAGATCAAATCTATCGGTGCCCGCGCCCGTCAGGATTTGGCGCGGTTGCTGGATCGGCCGGTGCATCTTTTCCTGAACGTGAAGCAGCGGACAGGTTGGGACGAGGAAGGCGCACGCCTCAGGGCGATCGGGTTGCAAGACCCCGGCTAGATTGCTGCCTCTGCCTGCGCCAGTCGGCTCTCCCACCGTCCCGACATAACAACCGTGACGACCATTGCAGCGGGTATTAGGGCCGTTGGGTGTACGGCCCCCCGCACCGCTAGACCCCACGCGCCCACCAGCGCGGCTCCCATCAGGCACGCTTCCACCCGTTGGCGTGCCAGGACCGGCAGCTCGATCGCTCCGAGGCCCCGAACCAAGAGTACGAATGGGCAGGCAACGACCAAATCCAACAGATAATGCGCGCCCGATCCC
>Ga0194048_10000562_pt1 | contig 18130 bp, 16 predicted proteins | sample JunL225m_MetaG_FD_161685 | JGI IMG/M metagenome (GOLD analysis project Ga0194048, IMG submission 161685) | Anoxic zone freshwater microbial communities from boreal shield lake in IISD Experimental Lakes Area, Ontario, Canada - Jun2016-L222-5m | ecosystem: Environmental > Aquatic > Freshwater >...
AAATGTAACAACTGATGGTGTAATTGGTGGCGGCAAACACTTAAAGCCCGAGCAAGTACATGAACTTGTAAAAGATTTTGGTGACGATGTAGTATTTTTTGATGGTCGTAACAAATATGAGGCACAGATAGGTAAGTTTAAAAACGCTGTCGTTCCAGATGTTAATTCATTCAAAGAATATATAGCTGAACTCGATAAGCCAGAATACGACGAAATTAAGAAAAAGAAGGTTGTGACTTATTGTACTGGCGGTATACGCTGCGAAACACTATCTGCACTAATGATCGAAAAAGGCTTTGAGGACGTTTATCAAATTGATGGCGGTATTGTTAAGTACGGCGAAAAATTTGCCGATGAAGGCTATTGGGAAGGCAAATTATTTGTTTTTGATAAACGCATGAAACTTGCATTTAGTGATAAGTCTAAGGACATTGCAGTCTGCGAAGTTTGCGGGATTAATACCAGTCATCAAGTTAATAGTACGAATATTCGTCGACGCCTTCATATCGTTTGCGAAAATTGTACATCCGAAAACTTAGTTTTTGCGGAGTAACGTGAACGCTTATTTAAAAGAAAAATTAAAGTTATTGCCCAAAACTCCAGGAGTATATTTTCATAAAAATGTTGCTGGAGAGATTATTTATGTTGGCAAAGCGGCGGTTTTAAATAATCGAGTTCGTCAATATTTTCAGAAAAGTCGAACGCGTGACGCCAAGACAGAAGCGTTGGTAGCAGAAATTGCTGATACAGATTGGATGGAAGTTGAGAGCGAGCTTGAAGCGTTATTTCTTGAAGCAGAGATGGTGCGTCGCTATATGCCTCGCTACAATATTCTACTGCGCGACGACAAATCACTCAGTTATATTCGCATAGATTACGACAGTGATTATCCTACGGTAACTATCACCCGGCGCCCGTTAGACGATGGCGCTAAGTATTTTGGACCTTATTTTAATTCGTTGTCTGTTCGTCAGGCATTAAAATATTTGCGCAGAGTTTTCCCATTTGCAACCAGTAAATCTATAGGGCAAAAACGAGCAAATTTGCACTATCATTTAGGATTGGATCCAGGACTCGAGGAGGGTCGAACTAGTATTAATGAATATAGAGCTAACTTGCGTGGATTGATTAGTTATATTGAAGGTCATAAAGACAAGTTAATCAAAACTTTAGAGCGCGACATGACAAAGCAGGCAAAGAATGCGCAATTTGAGGAAGCTGCTAAAACACGTAACCGATTATATGCACTCAAAAATTTAAACAAACAAGTAGTGTTTAGCGACAAAGAGTTCATGGATATTAGTAAGGATCATGCACTTAACGAGCTCGTTGATTTACTGCATCTAGACAAATTTCCTCGTAGAATCGAAGGTTACGATATCAGTCATATGAGTGGTACGGATGTCGTAGCGAGTATGGTCGTGTTTACTAATGGCGTTAGCGACAAAGACGAATACCGAAAATTCAAAACTCGAATTGACCACAATAATGACTTTTATAATATGAACGAAACCATTAGCCGTCGCCTGTCTTTGCAAGGTCAGACCTTGCAGCCTGCGCTAGGAAAGTCCTCTCACAAATCCAAGAATGCCTGGAAGCTAAAATTACCAGATTTGGTGCTGATTGATGGAGGCAAGGGTCAATTGGAGGCTGCAATTAAAGCGCGAGACGTCGCCGGACAAAGCGAATTAAAGTTTATTGGTTTAGCTAAACGCGAAGAACAAATTGTCATACAAAAACCTAAAATAAAAGGTCAAGTTGAGCATCCTGGCAGTAACGTTACGGTCAATCAGACTACGTTAAAGAGGTTGAACGGTTATGTCACTGAAACAGACGATTTTATATTAATTAATTTATCCCACAGAACAAACTTAATTAAATTACTGCAAAGAATTCGCGACGAGAGCCATAGATTTGCCGTTAGTTACCACTCGACACTAAAAAGAGGACGACAAACTGCGAGTGTTCTTGATGACATTCCAGGATTTGGTCCATTAACACGCAAAAAATTATTAAAAACTTTTGGCTCTATTAAGATGCTTGGACTTGCCGATAGAGCGGAGATTGAGAAAATAATTGGAATTAAAAAAACCGAACTGTTATTGGCTAATCTACCAGAGCCTAAATCCAAATAAATTAAGTACTGCAGGGAGTCTCCCTGCTAGATTTTTTGCGGGTGAGTTGGGGTGGGAGTTGCATCATCAGGTAAATCGAGTATACTAATTTACTGCCATGAATTCATTTTTCTCGGCGGAGTTTTTCAAGGAAAACCGAGCTAATTTACGTAAACTTTTTACTGGTACGGCGCCAATCGTCTTGACGGCTAATGGGTCGTTGCAGCGTGGTGGCGACTCTTCTTATAAGTTTCATCAGGATAGTAATTTTTGGTATTTAACCGGCATCGATGAACCCGATGCTCTGCTCGTAATAGACAAAGATAGAGAGTATTTGATTGTTCCAAAACGCGAAGGCGTGCAAGAAGCTTTTGACGGCTCAACCGATTTTGATGAGATAGCTAGAATATCTGGAATTGAAGCGGTTTATGACAACAAGGAGGGTTGGGATCGATTAACTAAGAGGTTGAAGAAGGCTAAGCATATCGCCACATTGTCTGCCGCCCCAAGCTATATTGAGCATTATAGAATGTTTTCAAATCCTGCACGTCAGAAATTAATGGACAGTGTTAAGGAAATTAACTCAGAGATCACCATGTTAGATTTGCGGCAACATCTCGCAAAGCTACGAGTCATCAAACAGCCAGCAGAGATTTTGGCGATGAAAAAGGCCGTCAATATAACTATGGCCACCTTCAAAGACGTGGCACGAAGCCTAAAAAAACTAGACAATGAGTTTGAGGTTGAAGCTAAGTTGTCGTATGGGTTTCGTAATCGAGGGGCAAGTGGACATGCATATGATCCAATAGTTGCCAGCGGACTTAACGCTACGACTCTACATTACTTAAAGAATTCCGATACTCTAAACAGTAAAGAGCTTTTACTGATCGATGCAGGTAGCGAAGTGGAGCATTATGCCGCCGATATAACTAGGGTTTTTGCTGTAAATGAGCCAACAAAGAGACAGCAAGCCGTAGTAGATGCCGTAATAAGTGTGCACGAAAAAGCACTGAGCATATTGAAGCCAGGTGTGATGATGAAGGACTACGAGACCCAAATTGAGGCATTTATGGGTGAAAAGTTGCGAGAGCTAGGCTTGATTAAGTTAATAGACCATGACTCGGTGCGAAAGTTTTATCCTCATTCGACATCTCACTTCTTGGGATTAGATGTGCACGACGTAGGAGACTATGATCAGCCTTTAGAGGCAGGCATGATATTGACGGTTGAGCCGGGTATTTACATACCAAGCGAGAATATTGGTGTCAGGCTAGAAGATGATGTACTGATTACTACAAAGGGCCCACTTATATTTAGTAAGAATTTACCGTTCGTTTTGTGATAAAATATATCTAATGAAAAGTCCGTTTTCGCGATTTATAGTTAGATGGTTTATTAGTGCCTTAGGTCTCTGGGTAGCGGCCGGCTTATTAGGTGACCGCGTATCTTATGACAGTCGAATCGCAGTTATAGTAATTTCGGGCCTGATACTTGCCATTGTAAACACTTTCATAAAGCCACTTATTGTAATCATGTCGCTGCCAGCAATACTATTTAGCCTGGGATTATTCATGATTGTCATAAATGGTCTAATGGTGATGTTGGTAAGTAAATTTTACGCCCCCTTGCATATTACGAATTTTGGAGCGGCTATGCTTGCAGGTATGGTCATTGGCTTGGTAAACTACTTAGTAACTACAATATTGGAGAAATCATGAGCATATTCAACTACATCACTATCGGTTCAACAATATTACTGAGCATTCTTATCCTCATACAAACTCGTGGTGCATCACTCGGAGCAGGCCTAGGTGGTGGTGGCGAAGTAAACACGGTTCGCCGTGGGTCAGACAAGACTCTTCACCAGATCACGATCATAATGGTTGTCATCTTTGCAATGTCACTAATCATCAGTCTTGTATCTTAAACCACTAACCTCAGTTAGGATTCGGTAATATGTTTAACAGAACCACACGACTTCGTTGGCGCAGACGCTTCAGGATAAAGCGTAGGCAAGTTGAAGGTATTAGCACGGTAGCAGAAGAACATCTTGACCGACATTTATTCAAAAGAATCGGTCGACTGTATTTTGTGCGTCGATTTATTTTTACCTGGATATTGTTGTTGACGTTATTGGCTGTTGTTTTGCTTTCGCAGATAAGGAGACTAGGCAATCATTACCAGACTCTTCAGCCTGTTCCAGGGGGTACTTTTGTTGAGGGAATGGTCGGTTCTTTTACGAACGCTAACCCAATCTATGCTTCTAGTAATGTTGATAGTAGTGTTTCTAAGTTGGTTTTTTCTGGATTATTTAAGTACGACCAAAAACATAATCTAGTTGGTGATTTAGCAGAAAGCTGGACTGTAGATGAGCGTGGCGTGCATTACGTCGTAAAGCTCAGGCCGCGTTTATTATGGCAGGATGGCTACCCATTAACTGCGGCTGACATAGTATTTACTTATAAGAGTATTCAAAATCCGGATGCCAAGTCACCATTAGCTAGTAGTTGGCAGGGAATTACTGTTACTGCAAAAGATGCTCAGACAATATATTTTGATCTTCCTAGCGCTCTGAGCTCCTTCCCTCTGTCTATGACAAACGGAATTGTGCCAAAGCATCTACTTTCGGGTATTGCCGCCTCACAGCTGAGGTCTGTTAGCTTTAATACGATTAAGCCAGTAGGTTCTGGTCCATATAGGTGGGATGCTGTTGAGGTTAGTGGTGATACTCCAGAAACTCGAATGCAACAGATCGCATTACTTCCAAATGATAATTATTACGGGGGTAAACCTTTATTAAATAAATTTGTCATCCGATCATTTAATAGTGATAAACAACTTCAGACGAGTTTTAATAATCAAGAGCTTAACGCAATGGTCGGGTTATCTTCAACGCCTAAAGAACTAGTCAGCAAGGCTAATATTTATGAATATAATATTCCTCTACTCAGTGAAGTTATGGTATTTTTGAAAAACTCTAACGAAATACTTAGGGACACAAAAGTTAGACAAGCGTTAACACTGGCTACAGACACTACTAGTGTATACAAGAGTTTGGGTTATCCGGTTCTGGCAGCTAAGGGGCCTATGTTGTCGTCACAATTCGCCTACGACAAAGCGCTTGACCAGCTAGCCTATGATCCGTTATTGGCCGGCCGATATCTTGACGAAGCAGGCTGGAAAATCGGCGCAAAGGGCATTAGACAAAAGGATGGCAAGCCGTTAACATTCAACCTATATTCACAGAATAATCCAGAATACACTAAAGTGACCAATATGTTAGCGAGCCAGTGGAAGTCGGTTGGTGTAGATGCGCAGGTTGTTCTACAGCCAGACAATGAGTTGCAGGCAACAATTTCTTATCATAGTTATGACAGCTTAGTCTTTGGCATAAGTCTTGGTATCGATCCAGATGTCTTCCCGTATTGGCATAGCTCTCAGGCTGATCCGAGGCTTCAGAACCGTTTGAATTTCTCGGAGTATAAATCTGGTGTGGCTGACAAATCTCTCGAGGCGGGCCGTACTCGTTCTGATCCTAGTATACGAAAGGTAAAGTATCGTCCGTTCCTAGAGGCGTGGAGAAACGATGCTCCGGCTATAGCGCTGTATCAGCCTAGGTTGTTGTATATATCTAGAGGGCGAATATTTGGATTTGATCCTACTAGTTATAATAGTGGCACTGATCGTTATTCTAATGTTGATAAATGGATGATACACGAAGCCAGACTTCAAAAACCTAGAACCACAAAAAATTTGTAGTTTGTTGGTGTTGGTTGGCTAGTACTCATATACAATTAAGTGGTAATTAACATTTTAGGCGCGAGTGGCGGAATTGGTAGACGCGCTAGCTTCAGGAGTTAGTGGGGGTAACCCCGTGGAGGTTCAAGTCCTCTCCCGCGCACCAATATTAGGACCGGTCGCAAGGCCGGTTTTAATATTGGTAAATGTGCAGACTTGAACTTCCAGAATTAAGTCAGCCTGCTGATGTGGAGGTTAGCCCGCGCCCAAACCGAACTTGCTTTGCTATGCTAATTTTTCTTGCTCTGCACGTTCAGCTGCTTCAAGTTCAGCTGCTTCAAGTTTAGCTGCTTCAAGTTCAGCTGCTTCAAGTTCAGCTGCTTTATCTTGCTGTAGTTTAGCGTTAAACTTTGTATCAAGATCTGTAATTGCTTCTCTTGTTTCTGTAGCCGCTCCCCTCAGTAGGGCATTGTAAATTACTTCGGCTTGATGTTCGCGCATCGTGACGTTATCACCAATCACACCGTCGAAATCAACCATTACATGGGCGCCGTCAAAAATAGTTCCAAACCTTTTTTCATCAAGTAATTCATCAAATGTTTCGATTGAATTAAAATCCTTTTTTTTCTGCTCTAGTTCTTTAACTGCATCTTCGGCTTCTTTTTTCAGCTTTAGTTCTTCACTAGCGGATAAGGCTTCTTTACTGCTGTCTTCCACCAATTTATCGACTTTTTTCTGGGCTTCTCTGCCTTCTCGACTTCCCGTGAACCAGATCTGCTTTATGACGACTTTACGGGCCTCAATTTTTTCTTTTAATAGCTCTTCTACTTCTTTTAAATTTTTAGACGAATCTTCAATTATAACTATTTTTAATGGCGCTACAGTTTCGTCGTTTTCATGGGCCTCTACAAACGCAGCAAGTTTTTCGAACTTATCATCGGCTACGATGTAGTTAGTTTTGTCTCTAATAAAATCATGTCGTTCGTCTCTATCGAGAACAGCCTCTTGCAAATTAGAAATTAAGGTTCTGACTATCCCTGACTTAGAAATTTTAGCATCTTGATAGCCTGTGGCTGCAACATCACCGGTAGACCAAATGTTTAGCGATTTTATCCTTCCCCGGTTATTTGCAACTAATTCTGGCATCGTATCAGATATGTCTGGAGCTAACATTTTACTCATGTCTATGCCATGGAGACCGGTTATCATCTGGCCTCTAAAATTATCAAAACCTACAGAATCAGTTTGTTCAGTCTGCATAAATTTTTTCCATAATCTAGTGGCGTATTTGTTATAGTCCATATCGCCTTCTTTCTCGACTTCTGATTGAAGTTCAAAAAAGTACTTACTTAAATCAGGTGATGGCTCGACAGGTTCTATTGATGGATCGTATTCGGTCAAACCTTTTCTATTTCTAGCAGCATCAGCTGCAGCACTTATGAAGTCTCTTGGTTGTGGCGGTTGTTGTTCCATGACACAATAATATCATGATTTATTGGTTTATTGGCTACCCTGGCGTAGGCAAAGATTATTGTGCAAAAAAGTTGAGCCAATTATTGGTTTGTCCGCATATTGATGCTGATGATTTCCTTACTAATGAGAATAAACAGAGCTTGATAGCCGGCAAGTTTGGTAGTCACGACAGACTACAAAAGCTAAATAGAATATGCAAGAAAGTTAAAATCCTGCTAGAAACTAATGACTGTATTACTGTAGCTGATTCGTTGCCCGACCAAGCTTCTAGAAATTTTGTAGTCAATTATTTTGGTAAAAATGTCAGGTTCATACTAGTTAAGTCGTCTGATTCTATACACCATGGTCGGCTTACGGCTAGGTCAGACCATTTTTTTACCCATGAATTAATAGAAGATTATATCAAGAATAATTGGCAGGAAATTGATGAAGACAACATGCCATGTACAATTCTTATAAATGAGCATAAAAGTGAGGCAGAGTTAATTAAGGCTTTACAAGAACTTATATAATTTTTAATAAATAGGGGACACATTGGATTTTAAAAAAGAACTAGAATTTGCCAAAACAATCGCAATAAAGGCAGGCGACATAATGTTGCAATATTTTGATGGGGATCAAAACACGGAGATTAAAACTGACGGTACACCAGTGACAATTGCCGATAAAACAATTAACCGTATGGTAATTGATGAATTACGACAAGACTTTACTGGTGATGGTGTGGTTGGCGAGGAAGAGAGCAGTGCTGAATATGGCATGGGTCGGCGCTGGATATGTGATCCAATTGACGGCACCATGGCCTACACGTACGGCTTACCTATCTCTATGTTTTCTTTAGCACTAGTTATAGATGGCCTACCGACACTTGGAGTCGCCTATAATCCTTTCATGAAGCAGATGTTTTGGGGGATCAAAGGCCGTGGAAGTTTTTGCAACGGAAAGGCTCTAAGCGTTTCTAGCCTAGATATTAATTCTGGGATAGTCGCGATTCCTCCTAATATGACGAGAGTTTATGGCCAGGCTCCAGATATAACCAAATTACTGGCATATAAGCCTCAGTTAGCAGTATTTGATGGAGCGGTTCATAGGAGTTGTTTGGTAGCTAGTGGACGATTAATCGGCTTTCCTCATCCAGAAGTTAAGCCTCACGATGTTGCCGCTGTCCATGTGATTATTGAAGAAGCTGGCGGTAAGGTTACAGATGTACACGGCGGTAAGCTAGATTATAGTAAGCCTTTCGTCGGAGCAATATTGTCAAATGGTGTGGCCCACGAGCAATTACTGTCACTTTTTGTGTAGATCTTCAGTCTTATCAATAGTAAATATAGATTGTTTCGTACTATAATATTGATATGAATATAGAACCAATAGCAGATATCGGGGTAATGGGGTTGGCCGTTATGGGCCAGAACTTAATATTAAATATGAATGACCACGGTTTTGTTGTGGCTGCCTATAATCGCACAACAAGTAAGGTTGACGATTTTATTAACAATGAGGCAAAAGGTACGCAAGTAGTGGGCGCTCATTCTATTGAAGAGCTGGCTAGTATGCTCAAACGACCACGCCGAGTAATGTTGATGATAAAGGCCGGAGACGCAATAGACGATGCTATTGAGGAACTGCTGCCTCACTTAGAAAAAGGCGATATTATTATTGATGGCGGAAACACCTTATTTACCGACACTATCCGCCGAGAAAAGTATGTTACTTCTAAGGGCCTACTATATATCGGAACAGGTGTTTCGGGTGGCGAAGAAGGTGCGAGACGCGGTCCGTCAATTATGCCAGGAGGCTCACCAGAAGCTTGGCCTCACGTTAAAGACATATTTCAGAGTATTGCCGCTAAAGTTGACGATGGTTCGCCATGTTGCGAATGGGTTGGCGAGGGTGGAGCCGGGCATTATGTCAAAATGGTCCACAACGGTATCGAATACGGCGATATGCAGTTAATCGGCGAAGCTTATCAGTTGATGCGTGATTATTTGGGCATGTCAGCAGGTGAAATGTCGGATATTTTTGCAGAGTGGAACAAGGGCGAACTCGATAGTTATTTGATCGAGATTACAAAAGATATTTTGGCTTTTAAAGACGAAGACGGTCAGCCGCTTGTTGATAAGATTTTAGATGTTGCCGGTCAAAAAGGAACAGGTAAGTGGACGGTGGTTAACTCGGCCGAGCTCGGTCAGCCGGTGACCTTAATTTCTGAGGCAGTTTATGCAAGATGCGTTTCTTCCTTCAAAGATCAGCGCGTAAATGCTAGCAAGAAATTATTCGGACCATCGACCAAATTTAGTGGCGACAAGGCAGAGTTTATCGAACAGATTCGCCAGGCTTTGTATGCTTCAAAAATGATTAGCTACACGCAAGGCTATATGTTGATGCGCGCAGCCGCTGAGGAGTATGGCTGGAACTTGAACTATGGCGGCATTGCCTTAATGTGGCGAGGCGGTTGTATTATTCGAAGCAGATTCCTGAGTAAGATAAAAGATGCATTTGACCAAGATAAAGATTTGGCTAACCTGCTACTCGACCCATTCTTTACCTCTGCAATCGAACAAAATCAACAAAGTTGGCGTAGCGTAATTGCTAGTGCAGTACAAAGCGGTATCCCTGTGCCTGCTATGAGTTCCGCATTATCGTTCTTTGATGGCTATCGCACAGCATCTTTGCCAGCTAATTTGTTGCAGGCTCAACGCGACTATTTTGGTGCTCACACCTATGAACGTATCGACAAACCAGGCGAAGTATTCCACACGAACTGGACAGGCCGCGGTGGTACCACGAGTTCTTCTAGTTATAATGTGTAGGAATATTCTAAAAAATGAACTAATTATTGGAGAATTTTCGGTAGATTATTGTGCTATTATGTAAGTTATAGTACTAATGTTTTACAGTCGATATTTATGAGTAAAGTTGCACACTATTTACAACAACATGTTATTGGCGAGGTTCTAACTACGCCAGATATACGACGCTATTTTTCTACAGATGGCAGTGTTCTTGCGTCTTTGCCCAGCGTAGTAATGTATCCGCATAACGAAAACGATGTACGTAAGACCGCCAGATTTACATGGCAGCTAGCAGAACGAGGTAGAGTTATCCCTATAACGGCTCGTGGCATGGGCACCGACCAATCTGGAGCAGCCATAGGCACCGGCATCATCATGGTCTTCCCGGCTCATATGAACAAAATCCTTGAACTAGACGGCAAAACTGGTCTTGTCACTGTCGAGCCTGGACTGAATTACGGCAAACTACAACAGACGCTTCATACTCACGGTAGATTCTTGCCTCCTTTTCCTTCGTCTCTTGAGTACAGCACAATTGGCGGGGCTGTTTCAAATAACTCTGGCGGTGAAAAGACGATTAAGTATGGCAAGACTAGGGATTTTGTAAAAAAACTTAGGGTAGTGCTAGCAAATGGTGAAGTCATAGAGACGAGACGATTGAGTAAACGAGAGCTCGACAAAAAGCTTGGCTTAACAACTCTAGAGGGTGAAATTTACCGTTCATTAGATGCTCTTATTGAAGAAAACAGTCAACTTATAAAGAACTTTCGACTTGATGTAAGCAAGAATTCTGCTGGCTACGACATTTTTGATGTGAAGCACAAGGACGGCTCCTTTGACCTTTCCCCGCTTATAATTGGTTCGCAGGGAACACTAGGAATCGTTACCGAGACTGTACTATCGACAGCACCACATAATCCAGACACAACAGTTATTGCAGCCTTATTTGACGATATTCAGGTGGCCGAGCAGGTTATAATTGAGCTTCGTAAATTGTCGGAATCACCTAGTGCTATCGAAATGGTGGACGAGGCATTGTTGAATTTTGTCGACCAACAAAACCCTCATCAGCTTAAGGGTGTATTTACTAAGCCTTTTCCTAGAATTGTTTTGTTGATAGAGTTTGATAACTTGAACTCAAGACTACAGAGTAAAATGGTTAAAAAAGCGACAAAGATACTTAAGAATAATCAGGTTGTCTACAAAGTTGAAACTGAGGACCTAGCCAAAGAAAAATTATGGAAAATCCGCAACTCATCTGCAATTTTATATAGTCATTCAGACGGTGGAGCAAAACCATTGCCAATAATAGAAGATGGTATCGTACCTGTTGAGAAATTTAGCGAATTTCTAGCTGGTATATATTTGCTATTTGAGAAATATAAACTAGTACCATCAGTTTGGGGTCACGCCGGAGATGCGAATTTGCATGTTCAGCCAATATTAGACCTATCATTAGTTGGTGACAGGCAGAAGATTTTTAAATTGATGGAAGAATATAGCGAGTTAGTCATAGGTTTAGGCGGAAGCACATCAGGTGAGCACGGTGACGGTAGGCTAAGAGCCCCTTATCTCAAGAAGCTCTATGGCGATGAAATTTATGCTATCTTCCAGAAAATAAAACTGATATTTGATCCTTATAATACAATGAACCCAGGCGTTAAGGTGAATGTGTCGATTGACGAGATTAAGCCTTTGCTTAGGCAAGAGTTTACTATTAATCATGCTCAGCATCTACCTCACAATTAGTATATGAAGGCATATGACTTAATAGGATTAATCGGCGCGATATTTCTGCTTTTTGGATTCTATAGAGTTACTATTGGCAAATGGACCAACAAATCACTCTGGTACGAGTTAGATAATGTGATTGGACCGGTGCTACTCATAATCTACCAGCTACACCTACGCGCGTATATTAGCGTGGTTCTTAATGCGGTTTGGGCAATTGTCGCATTTAAGGGCATTACTTCCTATGCTGAAAGATTTGTTACTGCTCGTAGGTCAAAGCAATAGAGCTTGAGTTTTTGTCTAAAAAATAGTAATATAACAGAGTTATTATGACTGTGGGCGGTTGCCGACTTAGCGCGAGTGGTGGAATGGTAGACACGCTTGTCTGAGGGGCAAGTGCCGCAAGGTGTGGAGGTTCAAGTCCTCTCTCGCGCACCATAGTAATAGATTAGGGCGCTTAGCTCAGTTGGCTAGAGCATCTCGTTTACACCGAGAGGGTCGGGGGTTCGAGTCCCTCAGCGCCCACCAAGAATAAAACCGACCCTAAAGGTCGGTTTTTTCATGGCTTGGCGATGAAGCAAATGAACTGCTTCATTTGCGTGGGGCGAAGAACAGTCGGAGCCTTGTGCGCCGGTACTCGGCGCACGGCGAGACGGGGTCGACCGCAAAATGCAAGGCATTTTGATGGGTGACTCGAATGTCCCTCAGCGCCCACCAAAGAAAAATGCCAGGCTTTATGTCTGGCATTTTTCTTTGGAGATTCTGTAGGGATACGGTCCACCGACTTGACGGCCTTGGCCGGCAATAGTCGGGAGTTCGTGAAGCGAGGCGCAAAAGAAGAGAGCGGGCCGAAGGCACATTTTCTTCTCGGCCGAGCGGATGTAGGGAGCAAAGCGACTGATGTCCCTCAGCGCCCACCAAATAAAAATACCAGGCAATTCGTCTGGTGTTTTACTTTTTATACAATACTGCATAGACGTTGGTATTAACCCAAAAAACCTTAATTTCTTTAAGATGAAAAGCCGATACGGTATCATTCCCTAATCTATCACGGGCTAGGATGTAGTTAATTTCTCCAGATCCTAAAGAAGCGACGCACCTGGTATTATGCATTCCAGCCTCATTTAACTCGGTATTTATTACATCCATAACGTATTCGCTATTATAAGTGCAGTAGATGCTCACATTATCAAATGTGCTTCGGTTGGTCTTCAAGAATTTTACGACATCTGGAACTACTTCGAATGTTATAAATCCTGGCTTGTTTATTCCTGTAAATCTAGATCCAAGTTGAGCTCCGTCTGTTACTCCGTAGGGAAAAATTTTAATATATCTGTATTGTTCGAATATTGGGATAAATATTAGGACGGGTATTAGCAAATTGCTAGAAACTTTTTTTGATAAAATCTTATTCTCTGGCCAGATATACGCAAGAGGAATGTATAGAAATGGGAAGATCATCAATGTATACCAAGCCAATAGCCATTCAGAAAATGTAAAAATAACTAACTGAATAATTGTAACTATGATTAGCAACATGTAGTCTTTAGCAACGGCCTTTAACTTGTTGGTCTTATAAAGCTTCATAAGTGCAATAACCAGCAGTATTCCAGCAACTAAACCAAACTTTACCAGGATTATTAAGTAAATATCTGTCTTGTAATGAATAATTCCGGTTGATTCACTGCTAAAGGACTTTAGCCACTGTGGCATTCTTAATATATTATTTATATTGAAATATATTGGTGAGAATATGATTGTAGTGATAAGAGCGGTTGTAATTAATAGAGTCCACTTTTCTATAAAATTCTTCGCAGTTTCTTTGCTATTTTCATGCAAGTACATATATATGCCAGCAATCAAATATAGAATAGACGCCCCCACCATAAGATAAAATCTAAGCACTGATGGCAGAGGACTTATGTTGACCTCTACCCATATAAGTAGGAACGAAAAGTTTAGGGTACCTAGCTTGAGACTACTTCTACTTGAGGATAGCTTCGTGTTGATTATTTCAGTTCGTGTTGATTTATTTTTGTAGTGCATCCAGAAGTCGTATATAAATACAGATACAAGAATTGTGAGTCCAAATAGCTTGGCGGCTGTCGAAAGCCCTATAACTATTCCTAAGACTGCAGTATTTTTTATACTTAATTTATTAGATATTTTTGCGTGGTTTTTGAGGTATAGATATAAAGCTAATGTAGAAAAGAGGATGTACGTATTGTCTGAACTAGACATATTGAAAATGGAGAAGCTAAAAAGATAGCAGCTAAGACTGGCTAGCACCGTGCCATATATAGAACGACTAAACGATAGCTTTAATCTTAAAAGCCTGAAGAATACAAATAAATATATCGAGTTTATGACGATAGACAGTATTCTTGTTGCGAATAGTGCGTTCGTTCTAAAAAGTAAAATAATTGGAATACAAATAAGTTGCGACAGGCGTGATTGGGCGGGATCTTCAATATGACTAAAGAAGTTTCTATAGTCCGAAATATCTAAATTAATATGTCTGATGTCGTTTAATTCATCGCCGATATATGAGAGTTTGTGGGCTGCGTAAAGTTTAAGTATCAAGATGTAGGCTGAGAGTATGAATATTCCATATATGACCATTTTTTGTTTGTTTTGTTTTAGGAAGTGCATAATATGAATATAACATAATCTTATTGCCGTAAGATTTCTAATAACATAAGTAGCGAATCATTATTCTGCATATACTTAATTGTTGTAACGAGTATAATGAGATTATAAATAAGGAGCAATATGGGTACACTTTTAACAATTTTGGTGGTTGGATTATTTATTATTCTAGTAAATGGCGTAAGGATTATTAATCAGTACGAGCGTGGTGTTGTTTTTCGCCTTGGTAAAGTTCAGGGTGATATTAAGCAGCCCGGCCTAAGATTAATTATCCCAATTATCGACCAAATGCGTAAAGTCCCACTACGTACAATTACTCTGCCGATCGAAACACAAAAAATTATCACGAAAGACAATGTTTCGATAGATGTTTCGGCTGTTGCTTATTACCAAGTGGCAGATCCTATTAAATCAATTGTTGAGATCGAGAATGTTGTTTCGGCAACTTATCAGATCGCTCAGACTACCGTGCGTAATGTTGTTGGCCAATCAACTATGGATAATGTGTTGAGCGAAACTACAGAGTTGAACGAAAAAGTTAAGTCTATTTTGGATATAGCTACCGAAAAATGGGGTATATATGTTAGCAATGTTGAGTTAAAGGACATCCAGCTACCTGAAAGTATGCAGCGAGCCATGGCCAAGCAGGCTGAAGCCGAGCGCGAAAAGCGTGCCAAAATTATTGCTGCAGAAGGTGAAGCTCTTAGTGCAGCGAAATTAGGTGAAGCCGCTGATATCATCAACGCTCATCCGATTGCGCTACAGCTACGAAACTTACAGGTGTTAAGCGAAATAGCAGTCGAAAAGAACTCGACCATCATTTTCCCAAGTCAATTCATGGACACAGTCTCAAGCGTCAAAGACTTCATGGCTAAAGAGACCAAGTAAAGTGTCAGATTCTAAAACATTAAAAGAATATCAAAAACAAGTCGACGACCAATTGCAGCCTTATTTAAAGCCATATTGGGATCCGCTCAGTAACATGGCCAGGCTTACGGAAGAGGCCGGGGAAGTAGCAAGAATTCTCAATCATCAATTTGGCGATAAGCCTAAGAAAGATAATGAAAAACATGAGGATCTTGCTGACGAGCTCGCCGACATTATCTATACGGTCATTTGTTTGGCTAATAGCCAGGGCATAGAACTTGACCCAGCACTAGAAAGGGCGATAGCAAAACTAGAGACAAGAGATGCTGGTAGATTTGCTAAGAAGTAGTAAACTTGAAAAACCCCCTGTTTTCAAGTAGAATACTCTGGTTACTAGCGTGGCTCTTTAGCTCAGTTGGTAGAGCAGGGGCCTGAAGAGCCCTGTGTCCCCAGTTCGAGTCTGGGAGGAGCCACCAATAAAAATACCTCAGCTCGCTGGGGTATTTTTATTGGACTGACTTTTGTCAGTGACTCGAACTGCCAAAGTTCGCTAATTCACTGAAAAGTAAGTTTCTTTTCCGTGAATTATATCCTGAGACCGAGTCGCATCGTGCGACGCGGCTCGAGGGAGTATTCTGGGAGGGTCCACCAAAGTAAAAGTCTCAGCCGTAAGGCTGGGGCTTTTTCTTTGGCCTAGGCTTTGCCTAGGGACTCGAACTGCCAAAGTTCGCTAATCCCCCGTCGCCTGGCGACAAACAGGCGGATTATACCTTAGTATTCTGGGAGGAGCCACCAATAAAAATACTAATCTAAATGTTTAAAATTACGCGTTAAGAGCCAAAGCATACAAAGTCCAAGAAGTCCGGTGAGTATATCCGTTAAGTAAGAGGAGTCAACAGGTAATAACCTATCTAAAATATTCCAGGACGCACGCCAAAATAACACTGTTGCTATTGCGATGCCGATATAATGCACTTGGCCTAATTTTCGTTTCTTCATGCGTTAATAATAGTTGTTTATGTTTTTAATGTCTATGTATTTGTACTTTAGGATGCGGTCTTGTCTCTGTACGCACTTTTTGATACAATCTCTTGAGTAAACATGCGGGTGTAGCTCAGTTGTTTAGAGCGCGTCCTTGCCAAGGACGAGGCCAAGGGTTAGAGTCCCTTTACCCGCACCAAATAAAGTGCCCCGGCGTAAGTCGGGGTATTTTATTTGGTCTGTATTCGCGTTCTCTAACCCTTGGCCTCGTCAAAATCAAACAAACAAACAACCAACCATATGTTAAATAGTATATACTTCAGTTATGAAAAGAAATGAAAATGGATTTAGTGCATTTGAAGCGTTATTGGTTTTGGTGATTATTGGTGTAATCGGATTTGTTGGATATAAGACGTGGAGCAGACTTAAGACGACAAACTCATCAAGTCACACAATCCTAGCTAAAGCCAAGCAGCAGTACTCTGGCAAAAAATTTACTGCAGGATACCTAAAGATAGCTCCGAGTAAGTTTGAAGAAATTGGTAAGTTGACTGAACAGGTCGGACCAATAAAGGCCGCTTTAGAAAATAATCCAAATATTAACAGTATTTTATTTGAAGGTAATGAACTGGGATTTAGCGATAGCGCATTATATCTCTACGACATTAGCAACAATAAGGTACATAAGATTGCTGACGGTGGCAGTAGTGCTGCCAGAATCATGAGTGATCATTATGTAGTTTATGGTTTTAGCAAACAAAATAGCGACGGGACGCAGCTAAGTGTTATCGTTTTGAATCTTCAAACTGGCGAAAAGAAGACTATCGTTGAGGGAGACGCGACGCAGCTTACTGGAAACAACTGTTGTGCCGTATCACCTGATGGACTTAAGCTTGCTATTCCCCAAAAGGGCAAAATACTTGTTTGGAATGCTCAAAACAATACAACTATTGCCGTAACTGCTGATCTGGACCCGTTTTCAGAAGGATTTCCTACCGACAAATCCTTCTTCAAGGTCTCCCCATACTTTGTTGAGATGGGTTACCCAAATTTGGCCTGGCTAAATAATACAAAGATTGCCTATGCTAATCACCCCCCACATAGTATGAATAGCAATGGCAGTACCACGCCAACGAATAACAATTTACTAATTCTAGACACAGAGCATCAAGATTCTAAACCATTTAAAAATCTTAATATTGGCATTGCTAATCTAATCGCTACCAATAACGGCAAGCGAATATTTGCTGACAATGGGCCTTCTATTTATCAATTTGACCCCGAGACACTCGACAGCAAACTACTTGCCTATACTAATTGGGGGTTTAACTCGTATAGCCCTGATGGTAGCAAGTTTTTTAACTTCCAGGCACTTCACTCTATTGGATCTGACACCGGATTCAGTGTAAACACCCCAGACAACCTATTCACTATCAATGGCGTACCTGACGGAGTCGATGAGGCGCAAATAAGCCAGATAATCCCCGAATCGTGGATTAGTGACAATCTGCTACTTATTAAAATTTATGCAAATAATCCATTTCAGTCGTATGAGTGGGAGGGTGTTTACGACTCTGGAGCCAATAAAGTAATCCAATACGTTCAAGTTAATTAAGTAAAATATATCAAATAATAGGCCAAGTGTCTTCCTTGATTGCCTACGGTCGAGGCGTTAGAGTCCCTTTACCCGCACCAATAAGCTTATGGTTATTAAAAGTATGAGTAATCAGGCTTTTTTTGATAAGATATAAATATGAAAGCATTTATATTTGACCCACTTTG
>Ga0194048_10000563_pt1 | contig 18094 bp, 13 predicted proteins | sample JunL225m_MetaG_FD_161685 | JGI IMG/M metagenome (GOLD analysis project Ga0194048, IMG submission 161685) | Anoxic zone freshwater microbial communities from boreal shield lake in IISD Experimental Lakes Area, Ontario, Canada - Jun2016-L222-5m | ecosystem: Environmental > Aquatic > Freshwater >...
CTATCGCCGCCGAAGCGAAGAAGAACGATTATCGTATCAAGGATATCGTGAAAGCCGTAGCCACATCCGAACTCCTTCAGAAACGCTGAGTTATGTTCCTCGTTCATTGTTCATAGTTCATAGTTCATAGTTCCACGTCCCCGGCCAAAGAACCAAGCACCAAGCACGAAGAACTAAGAACTAAGAACCAAGAACTTTATTTAACTAAGACCCCCCTTTAACCAAAAACCAAAACAAACATGTCCAACTACCTATCCCAGTCCTGGTTGATCAATCGGCGCCACGCCCTCCAAGCCATGGGCACACTCGTCTCCCTCCCGCTCCTAGAGTGCATGATTCCGCTCCGCGCGAAGGAGAGCGCCACCGCCACCCCCAAGCGCAGTGCGTTCATCTACCTCGCCAACGGCGTCCACTCGCTCAACTACCAGATCACGAAGCCGGGTGCGGATTATCAATTCTCCCGCTCCCTCACCCCGCTAGAGAAGCACCGTCAGGTCATCACCCCGATCAGCGGCTTGCACCACCCGGGCAATCTCGGCTGGCACCACAATTGCATCAGCACCTGGTTGACGGGCGGCAAACTCGGACCCACGGATCGCAACACCATCTCGGTGGACCAAAAAATGGCTGAAATCACCGCGCAGCATACGCGCATCAGCTCACTGGAGGTCGCGCTTACCGATGTCTCCCTGGCCTGGACCGCCGACGGCGTCCGCCTCCCCGCCATGCGCCGTTGCAGTGAAATCTTCGCCTCCATGTTTGAAGAGCCGAAGAATGGAAAGACGGCCCAACGCCGCGAACTCCGCCGCAAGGGCAGCGTCCTCGACGCCAACCTCGAAGAAGTCCGCCAGCTCGAGAAGAAAATGGGCACCGAAGACAAAGGCCGCATGGATCAATACCTCACCTCCGTCCGCGAAGCGGAAATCCGCACCCGCCGCGCCGATGCCTGGCTCGACACCCCCCTGCCTTCCGTCTCGGAAGCTGACCGCAAGCGCACCAATCGCGACATCGCCGACACCAAGGCCGGTGATTATTTCCGCACGGTCTACGACATCATGGTGCTCGCCTTCCAGACGGACGTGACGCGCGTCGCTACCTTCAGCATGGGTGGTGAAGGGAATGCCTTCGCCATTCCGGAAATCGGCATCACCGAATCCCGCCACCAACTCAGCCACCACGGAGGCGACCCCGGCTACATGGAGAAGCTCACGAAGTACGACACCTTCGCCATCGAGCAATTCAGCTACTTCCTCACCCGCCTCGCCGAAACTAAAGACTTCAGCGGCAAGCCCCTCCTCGGCTCGACGATGTCCCTCTTCGGTAGCGGCATGTCCTACGGCCACAGCCACGGTAACGCCAACCTCCCGCTGGTGCTCGCCGGCGGCTCCGATCTCGGCCTGAAGCACGGCACCCACCTCGACTACAATCAAGGACACTTCTCGGGCTACCAGCTCGATAAGCCCTCCCAGCATTACGGCCTCTGCAGCCGCCCCGCAAACACCGACGCCCACATGAGCAACTTGTTGCTCCTGATGGCCCAGCGCATGGGCGTGGAAATCGACCGGTTCGGCGACAGCAATAAGGTCGTATCGCTCTAATGATGTTCTTGGTTCGTTGTTTTGGGTTCTTGGTTCTTGGTTTGTTGGGCGTTCAAGCCAACGCCGCCAACGAAGAACCAAGAACGAAGAACCAAGAACAAGTGGCGGTTCCTTTTCGTCCCGAGGGCGGCAAATTCCCACCGCTGGAAGAGTCGGTGTCCTACCGAGGAGAACTCGTCTTCGTGGATCACGCTAACCGACGTGGCTGCATCCGCGTAGAGGGCACGGGCCAGTTCCGCCGAAATGACCCCCACCCCTTCGCCATGCTGCCCTATGGCATCATCCGCTATCACGGCGCACCGGCCGACCTCCGGGACATCCCGCTCGGCACCGTCATGCGCGTCCGCGCCTACCTCCCGCCGGACCCTAAGACCTCTTCCGTGCCCGTGCTCCCGATCAACAACAAGGACAAGGATGCGAATGGGTATCGTGGCACAGGCATCTTCCCGGCCGAGAATCACGCCATCCTGCTCGAAGACGATGCCAGTTACTGCCTCCGGGAGGGTAAAGCCTGGAAACTCAAAGAAGTAGACCTCCAGCTCAACCAAGGGCTGGTCATTGCCACCCTCGAACCGAAGCAGGGAGGAGACGGCAAGGCCGCCGAACAGAAACTTACCCTCGATACCGCCACCCGCTTCTGGCGAGGTCGCGAATGCCTTCGACTCGCCGACCTCATCGCCGATGGCACTTGGCCCGCCAGCGGCAAAAAATCTCTCGGCGGCCAGTCCGTCCTCCTCGGCCTCGTTTGGAAGCCTTGCCCAGATGGCATCTTCGTCCGTTTTCATATTTCTGACGTCTGGCTGGACGATGTTGCGACGCAACGTGCCGCCCAGAGTCAGGCCGAGGTGCATAAGACTTTCATCCGTAGCCGCTGGATGCCGGCCTGGGTGGACGCCGTTGAGTATGGCAAGTTTGGCCACGCCACCGTGACCGCGACGCTGTTCGGCGGTATGGATCCCTCCCTCTACGCGGACTTCCAGAAAGGGAGTTCGGCCATGATGAATGGGGCCGAGAACACCTTGAAACATACTGACGCCTCTTATGGCCCAGGGCACATGGCCTCCCGCGGCTCCATCCTGGATGTCATGAAGGCAGGGGGAGAAATCCCCCTTGGGAGCAGTGGCATCCAAGTCCGCTTCGAGACGGATCTCATCATCGAAGGCATTCGTCCTGGAAAAGTCGTCCGAGTCCGCCCGGCTGCCTGGCCAGTCGTCGAACTACCCCGCGAAGAACACCTCGGCTCCTTCCGGCACGAGGAACGCTTTCCGACCCCGGCCATCTTTCAAAAATAATGCGCCTCTGCCTTTCCTGTTTCTCCTTGGCCCTGTGCCTCGGGGCTTCCCTCCTTGCCGGCGCTGCGGAGGAACCATTCCGACCCGAACAGGGCAAGTTCCCCCCGCTCGACAAATCGGTAGCTTACCGGGGTGAGTTAGTGTTCGTGGATCACGCCACCCGGCGCGGCAGCCTCCGCGTCGAATTTAAGAGTGAGTTCTTCCGGAGCCCACCGACCCCGTTCGCCATGCTCCCCTACGGCATGGTTCGCTATCACGGCGCCCCGGCGGATCTTCGAGATATCCCAATCGGGACGATCATGAACATCCGCGCCTTTCTTCCGCCCGATCCAAAGAACTCATCCGTGGTGACCACCCCGAACCATTGGTACCCCCTGCCCCTTGAGAATCACGCCATCCTCATCGAGGATGAACCCAGCCTCTGCCTGCGCGAAGGGAAAACCTGGAAACTCAAAGAGGTCGATCTGCAGAACAACCAAGGGTTAGTCCTCGCCACCCGCGACTCCCAGGACGCTGCGGCCGCCAAGGAACCCGAAGAAAAGTTAACCATCGATTCGACTACCCGCTTCTGGCGTGGCCGCGAAAGCCTCAGCCTCGCAGACTTGGTCGCCGAAGGCACTTGGCCCGCCAGCGGTAAAAAATCCCTCGGGGGCCAGTCCGTCCTCCTCGGCCTCATCTGGAAGCCCTGCCCGGACGGCATCTTCGTCCGCTACCACATCTCGGACGTCTGGCTGGACGACAAGGCGACGCAACGCGCCATCCAGAGCCAAACCGAAGTGCATAAGAGCTTAATCCGTAGCCGCTGGATGCCCGCCTTTGTGGACAAAGTGGAATACGGAAAATTCGGTCGGGCCACCGCGACCGTTACGCTGTTCGGAGGCATGGATCCATCCCTCTACGCCGATTTCAAAAAAGATGGCTATACGGGAGCCATCAACGGGGCGGAAAACACCTTGAAACATGCCGGCGGCTCCTATGGCCCAGCGCACATGGCATCGCAGGGCACCATTCTGGAAGTTATCAAGACCCCCGGAGTAGCCCCGATGGGCAGCAGTGGTATCCAAGTTCGCTTTGAGACCGATCTGATCATCGAAGGCATTCGCCCCGGGCGAGTCGTCCGCATCCGCCCCTCGAACTGGCCGAAAGTCTACATTCCGCGCGAAGAGTTCTTAGGCGAAGGCGCGAAGATTGAAGACCGTTTCCCGAAACCTGACATTTTTCCCATATACCGATGAAAACGTTCTTGGGGCTAGGTTCTTCGTTCGTGGCACAACGTTCATGGTTCTTAGTTCTTTGTTCTTCGTTGATGGTTGCTAGCGCTTTTGCGGCCAACGAAGCACCAGGAACAAAGAACCAAGAACAGGTAGCGGAACTTTACCGCCCTCAGGCGGGAAAGTTCCCTCCGGTCGAAAAAGCCCACGCCTACCGGGGCGAACTCATCTTCGTCGACCACGCCAACCGGCGAGGAAGCATTCGCGTAGCAGGCGAAGGCATGTTTCGTCGCAATGATCCGCATCCTTTTGCAATGCTGCCCTACGGCATGGTCCGCTACCACGGCGCGCCGGCTGACCTCCGGGATATCCCGCTCGGGACCATCATGCACGTCCTCGCCTACCTTCCACCCGACCCGAGGATTTCCGCCGTACCGGTCTTGCCTGAAAATAATAAGGAGAAGGACGCTGGCCACTATCGTGGTGCGGGCGTGTTTCCCGCCGAGAACCATGTCCTCCTCATCGAAGACGAAGCCAGTTACTGCCTGCGCGAGGGCAAAGCCTGGAAACTCAAAGAAGTGGAGCTGCAGTCGAGCAACCAGGGCATGATCCTCGCCACCCTTGAAGCGAAGCAAGGCGGCGACGGCAAAGCGACCGAACAAAAGCTGACCTTCGACGGCGCGCTCCGCATCTGGCGCGGCCGCGAATGCCTGACCATCGCCGAGTTGATCGCCGAAGGCGCTTGGCCGGCCAGCGGCAAGAAATCCCTGAACGCCCCATCCGTCCTCCTCGGGCTGACGTGGAAGCCAACCCCGGATGGCATCTTCCAGCGCTTCCACATTTCGGACATCTGGCTAGACGATGCTTCCATCCAACGTGCCGCCAAAAACCAGACCGAGACCCACACGGCTTTAATTCGCGGCCGCTGGATGCCCGCGTTTGTAGACACCGTGGAATACGGAAAATTCGGTCGCGCGACCGTGACCGTGACCTTGTTCGGCGGGATGGACCCTTCTCTTTACGCGGATTTTAATAAGGACAGCCCCGTCATGATCAACGGGGCCGAGAATACGCTGAAGCACGACGGGGGGCACTATGGCCCTGGCCACCTAGCCTCGCGCGGCACCATCCTCGACGTCGTCAAGACTCCCGGCGCCGCGCCGATGGGCAGTAGCGGCATCCATGTTCGCTTTGAGACCGATCTGATCATCGAAGGCATTCGTCCCGGACGAGTTGTTCGCATCCATCCCAAGGGATGGCCCGATGTCGTGCTCCCGCGCGAAGAATATTTGGGCGACGGCCCCCGGCAAGAAGACCGCTTCCCAAGCCCAGCGATCTTCCCGAAATATAATCTATGAAGACGCTCTTCATTCTTTGTTCTTCGTTACTCGTTCTTTACTCATCGGGCGTTCGCGCCATCGCCGCCAACGACGAACCAAGCACCAAGAACCAAGTGCCGGTTCCCTTCCGACCCGAAGCGGGCAAATTCCCGCCCATGGAGAAAGCCGCCTCCTACCAAGGCGAACTGGTGTTCGTGGATCACGCCAACCGCCGCGGCAGCATTCGGGTGCGGGCTGGCAGCGATGTACTTTACCGGAACGCTCCGCACCCCTTTGCCATGCTCCCCTACGGCGTGGTGCGTTATCACGGCGCCACGGCCGACCTCCGAGATATCCCCCTCGGCACCATGCTCCACGTCAGCGCCTTCCTCCCGCCCGACCCTAAGATCTCGGCGGTGCCGATTGTCCAGAATCCCTCGGTCGAACATCCCGCCGAGAACCACGTCTTGCTCCTTGAGGACGAAGCCAGCTACTGCCTGCGTGAAAGCAAAGTCTGGAAACTTAAAGAAGTAGATCTGCAGAAGGACCGCGGAATGGTCATTGCGACCCGCGAGCCCAAGGATGGCGGCGACGGCACGGCGGCCGAACAAAAGATGACGATCGACACCGCCACCCGCATCTGGCGCGGTCGCGAATGCCTCGGAATCGCCGACCTCATCGCCGAGGGCACCTGGACTGCCAGCGGCAAGAAATCCCTTGGCGGCCAAGCCGTCCGGCTGGGGCTGACTTGGTTACCCGCAGGCACCTGGGAAAATCGCGTGGAGAATCAATTTCACATCACAGACATCTGGCTCGAGGACACCGCGCTGCAGCGCTCCGCCCAACAACAGACGGGCGTGCACCAAGCCCTCATCCGCACCCGCTGGATGGCCGCATGGGTGGATGCCGTCGAGTATGGTAAGTTCGGTCGCGCTACGGTGACCGCAACCTTGTTCGGTGATTACGACGCCACGCTCTTCGCTGACCTCGCCGCAGGCAGCAAGATGATGATGAATGGAGCCGAGAATACCTTGAAGCATGCCGGCGGCGCCTATGGCCCAGCCCACATGGCCGCGAAAGGCTCTATTCTTGAAGTCACGCGAGTACCAGGAGTGGCCCCCATGGGCAGTAGCGGCGTCCAGGTTCGCTTTGAGACGGACCTTATCATTGAAGGTATTCGACCTGGCCGGGTGGTCCACGTCCGCCCGTCAAGCTGGACGAATGTCGCCGTACCGCGGGAAGAATATCTAGGCGACGGGAGCAAGTTGGAAGACCGTTTTCCCAGCCCTGCCATCTTCCCGAAATACTAATGTCGCCGCGTTCTTGGTTCGTAGTTCTTTGTTCATGGCACATCGTTCATCATTCCTAGTTCTTGGTTCTTCGTTGATGTTTATTTACGCCTTTGCCGCCAACGAAGAACCAAAAACGAAGAACCAAGAACAGGTAACCGTTCCCTTCCGCCCAGAAGCAGGGAAGTTCCCGGCACTTAAAAATGCTCACTCCTATCGGGGAGAACTTGTCTTTGTAGACCATGCCAACCGTCGCGGCAGCCTCCGCATCCAAGGAGTGGGCAGCTTCCGCCGCAACGAACCGCACCCCTTCGCGCTGTTGCCCTATGGCATGGTCCGTTATCACGGTGCCCCGGCGGATCTCCGGGACATCCCGCTCGGGACGATGATGCACGTGCTCGCTTACCTTCCGCCCGATCCTAAAAACTCCGCGGTCCCCGTGCTGCCGATCAATAATAAGGAAAATACGGCAGGCTTTCGCGATCGCGGTACCGCACCGGCCGAAAACCATATTCTCCTACTCGAAGACGAGCCCAGCTACGACCTCCGCACGGGCAAGGCCTGGAAACTCGGGGAAGTGGTGCTCCAGAACCACGCTGGCCTCATGGTCGCCACACGCGAACCAACCCAAGGCAGCCCGGGTCAGGCCACCGACGAAACCATGACCATCGATGCCTCCACCCGCGTCTGGCGAGGGCGCGAATGCCTCGGGATCGAGGACCTAATCGCCGAGGGCACGTGGCCCGCCGAAGGTAAAAAAAGCCTTAGCCCCCAGGTCGTCCAATTAGGCCTCACGTGGAAACCCACCGCTGGCAGCGTCTTCAACCGTTTCCACATCGCTGACATCTGGATTGATGATGCCGCCATGCAACGCGCCACCCAGCACCAGACCAAGGCGTACGAGGCTTTCATCCGTAGTCGCTGGATGCCCGCTTGGATTGACGCCGTGGAGTATGGCAAGTTTGGCCGGGCCACCGTGACCGCGACCTTATTCGGGGGCATGCCTCCAGCTCTCTACGCCGATTTTAAAAAGGGCATCCCGACGATGATGAATGGCGTCGAGCAAACCTTAAAGCACACCGAGGGCGGCACCGCCGGCCCCTCCCAAATGTCCGCACGCGGCGTCATCCTTGAGGTCACGAAAGTGCATGGAGAAGCACCGATGGGCAGCAGCGGTATCCAGATTCGCTTTGAAACGGACCTCATCACCGAAGGCCTCCGGCCCACGCGCGTCGTGCGACTGCGTCCCGCGGACTGGCCCGACGTCCATGTGCCACGCGAAGAATACATCAACGGCGGGTCCGCCCGCATGGATGAGCGCTTCCCCACTCCGGCCATTTTCCCAAAATACTAACCCGCCGGGGCCACCAACAGCCTGCCGGGAGGGGTAAAAATCCGAAAGGGGTGGAACTGACTGTCTGAGCGGGTTACCTAGTGGGCTACCCCCATGTACCGTCGTACCCCCATCAGCTTGGCCTGCCTGCTCCTGGCCACCCTAAGCGCCCTCTCCGCGGCCGACCTGACGTTGATGCAAAAGGGCCAGAGCTCGTATCAAATCGTCTTGCCCGACGAGGCACCCTCCCCCCGCATCAAGGAAGCCCTTCAGCAAACGGCCCGCCTCATGCAGACCGCCTTCGCCGCCAATGGATGCGAAATCAAGGTCGTCGAAGAAAGCAAAAGGGAAGCCGCCAAGCCGGCCCTCTTTCTCGGCAACACCCAGTTCGCCCGGCAACACGACTTCGTCGCCACCTCTCTCCGCGACTGGAGCTACGTGCACCGTGCGGTCGGGGAGAATATTATTATCGCCGGGAATGATGCCCCGGCTGCCGTCGCCACCAGCAAGGGCCACCCCGGATGGGATCGCATGGGCACCGCCAAGGCCACCGTGGATTTCGTCCGTGAATTCATGGGCGTGCGCTTTCTTTACCCCGACCTCGACCCGTTTAACGGCGTCCAAGCAGCCGCCAAGATCGACCTTCGCACCTGCCCAGGTATCGAATACTTACCGCGCAAGATTTTCGTCATCCCCGCCGACCTAAACCGGACCAAGGTGCCTGTCATCCGCTCCAACACGGGCTTCCCCGAATGCGGCGGCTTCTATGATCTTGCGAATAATCGCTTCCCGCCCGTCGACGAAACCTTTGGCGGGCATACCTGGGAACGCGCGGTGCCGGTGGAAAAATATGCGACCACCCACCCCGAATACTTCGCACTCATCAACCAGACACGTCTTACGAATGAACCAGGCCGCGCCCAATACTGCCTCTCCAATCCCGACGTCCAGGAACTCATCTACCAAGATGCTGTCGCCGAGATCAAGCGTGGCTACGCTACCATAGGCCTCGGGCAACCGGATGGCTTCCGGGCATGCCAATGCGCGGAGTGCGAGAAATTCCTAGGCACTGGTAAAGATTGGTCCGAAAAAATCTGGATCTTCCATCGCAATGTCGCCGAGCGGCTCCAGCAAGCGTACCCCGACCGTAAAGTGACGATCATGTCGTATATCCAAACGGCACCCCCTCCGAAGGCTTTTAAAGCCTTCCCCGCCAACACGACCATCATGCTGACGGGAACTAATGAGGAAGACATCGCCGTATGGCGGGGCATCGAAGTTCCCCATGGCTTCACCGGCTATATTTATAATTGGTGTCCTAATCTTGGCACGCGCTACACCCCCATGCGGACCCCAGGCTACGTGGAGGCACAAGTCCGACGGCTCGCCGTCAACCGCATCCAATCGATTTATCGCGACGGGCCTGGCCAGTTGTACGGACTCGAAGGACCAGTCTTCTACACCATGGGTCGAATGTTCGATGACCCGGAGCGCAACGCCGCCAAGACCCTCGTGCCGGAATTCGTGGAAGCAGCCTTCGGCTCGAACGCGACCGGTGCGGCCATGCGCTCATTCTACGACCAACTCTATCAAGGAATTTCGCTATATTCCGATCACATCGGCACCCGCGATGACCTATGGCGCAGCCAGAGCTACGACGGCCGAGCCTTCAAGACCGTCACCGACCCCTTTCAATTCATCGCTTTCATCTATAACCCCAATCTCCTCGCGGCGCTGGAAAGCGACCTAGCCCAGGCCGAGAAGACCGCCTTCTTAGTTAAGACGAAACTCCGCCTCGCCCTGGTGCGCCGCGAGTTCGATTACATCCGCCACCTCGCCCGGGTGGTACATCTCTACCAAGCGTTCCAGATCCAGCCCGATGCAGGTGCGCGCGATCGATTGCTGGACGCCATCGATGCCCGTAACGCTTTCATTGCTTCGCTCTTCGACGCCAAAGGCCGCAACCTGACCATCCCTGGATGGGAGCGCACCCTCTTCCCTTTCGGTGGTCATAATCAGAATCACCTTCGACTGAGCCAAGACGGCTACCAAGAGCCCTACGCCAATACCTGCTTCAACTGGGACACCAAGGCGATGCGCCAAGCCCCGATGGCGGGCCCAAAACAGTTAAAGGTCACCCGGGTAGCCGAGCCCATGAAATTGGACGACACCCGATGGCAGGGCATTGCCGGGACGGAACTCACCCACTGCCTCCCCCTGGGTGGCTTACCCCGCAGCACCCGCCTCCAACTCAGCTACGACGGCACCGCGCTCTACGTCCACACCGAGAGCGCCCTCGAGGCCGATTCGCCTGTCGACCTGACGAAATTGCCCCGCGACTCCGCCGTGACCAAACGGGAATCCATCGAAGTCTACCTGCAGCCAGTGAAGTCGAAAGACCTTTTCTACCACTTGGCGGTCGGTGCGAACGCCGATTCGAAATATGACGCCGCCAGCGGCTTCATCACCGACTTAATGGACCCACGGCATGGCAAAGGTGACCCGAGTTGGAATGGCGACTGGCAGGCCGAGTCCCGCGTCGACGAAAAAACCAAGCAACTGCACACGCTGATCATCATTCCGTTCAAAACCCTGGGAGCTGCACCGCCCACCGCTGGAACGCAGTGGGGTGCAAATTTCGGCCGCAATCACCCCGGAGCCCGCAATCGCATCGACCGCGCAACGTGGTCATCGTCCTTTAATAGCAACGCCGTCACCGACGCCAATGTCATCGGACAGATTACCTTCGAGTAAGTAGACTAGCCCACCATGAAGCTCATCACGCCAGTCAGCGGCTGCCTCGCCACCCTTTTAGCGGGCTGCGCGACCCCTGAAACGTTCACCACCCGCGAAGACTTTGGCCCGGGCTTCGACGCGAAGAAATTCATCACGCCTATCCCGAACAAGAATACGGTCATCCGCGATGGCGTGATGTGGACGCACGGATCGAGCGGCGGCAAATACCCGCCCATGGTCTATCTGGCGCTCGACGGCAAAGACCTCACGATGTCTTTCCGCTATCGTCACCTTGAGAACGGTGGCATGCTTTGGCTCTTCGTCGATGGCGACGACGGGTACGGTGGCACCGATCACATGCTCCGCGTTCGCCTTAATCGCGAATCCATCGTCCTAGAAGTCGACGGACACACCTACGACAAGAACCATCCACTCCTACAGAAGAACTTCCCACCGCTGGCGGTCAGCGGCTCGTTGCGCACCAACGAATATTTCCCGGCCGAGAAGGTCGACCTGTCCGCGAACGACTGGCGCACGGTGAAACTCGCCTTTAAGGGCGATACGGTGGACATGTCCGTCGATGGTAAATGGAGGCACCAACTGAAGCGTCTAAACTTCGACGCGACCAAGCGTAAGCTCCTCTGGATGCAGAACGGCGGCGAAAAAGGCATCGAGATCGACGATGTCGTCGTCGAGCCCACCCGCTAAGCGTAGGCTTAAAGCGACGCTTCTTTACAATCTCCCACATCCCAGCCCTAAGCCCGACGCTTTTCATTTCCATACTCCATACTCGACACTCTACACTCACCCCATGCGCCTCTCCCTTCTCGCCCTCGCCCTGACCTCCGTCGCCTACGGGGCCGATAGCAAGCCGCTCCTGAACGACAAGCCCCTCCCTTCGCTTGCCGCCCCCTCTTTCAAAGAACCGCTCGACGCCACCTGGTCGCAGGCCAAGGGCAAATGGACGCCCGACAATGGCGTGCTCCATATGGTTGAGATTACGGAAGAAAAGCACGTCCCCGTGCTCTGGCATAAGGTCGGCCTGTCCGCCGCCGTTATCGAACTCGATTTCAAGCAAGACGCCGCGGGCGTTTTCTACGTGGGCTGCGACTCCGACAAACACGTGGGTCGGGTCGTCGTCCTCGGCGGCACCGTCGTCATCCAGGAAGACACCGCCAAGGCCTCCCACACCATCGCCACCCAGAAATACGCCGCCAAGGTCGGCGAATGGCATCACCTGCGCGTCGAATGGAAAGACGACAGCTTCGCTTTCAAAATCGACGATCAGGCACCCATTACCGCCCAGCATCCTTACCTTGCCACCGCCAAGAAGCGTAGCTGGATTGCCGGCTCCAAGACTGCCGACGTGAAGAACCTCACGATCAATGGCACGGTGAGCGTCGCCGAAGCCAAAAAGTAATCTCCCGTCTCCCCGCCGATGAGCCCTCTCTACCGCCGGGTCAGCCTGCGCATCCTGCCGATTCTGTTCACGTGCTACTTGGTCAACTACATCGACCGAGTAAACGTCAGCTTCGCCCAGCATGACCTCCGTGCCGCGCTCAAGTTGAGCGAAGCGGCCTACGGGCTCGGCGCCGGCCTTTTCTTCATCGGTTATTTCGCCTTCCAGGTGCCGAGTAACTTAATGCTCAATCGCATCGGAGCCCGGCGAGCCATCGCCCTTATCATCCTACTCTGGGGCATGATTTCAGCCTTAGGCGCGTGCGTGCAGACCGAGAATCAGTTCTACCTCCAACGCCTGCTGCTCGGTGCCTCCGAAGCCGGTTTCTTCCCCGGGGTAATCCTCTACCTCACCACGTGGTACCCCTCCGCGATTCGTGCCCGCGTCTTTGCGCTCTTCCTCACGGCCATTCCCGTGGCAGGACTCATCGGCGGACCGCTTTCTGGTTTCATTCTCCAAAACCCACCGAGCGATAGCCTCCAGAACTGGCAGTGGCTCTTCATCCTCGAAGGCATCCCCTGCCTCTTACTGGCTCTGTGGGTTTACCGCAGTCTGCCAGATCGCCCGTCGGATGCGCCGTGGCTGAGCGACGATGAGCAGCAGACACTGACCGCCGATCTTCAGAACGAAAGCAGCATACCGGCCGACGGCGGCCAAGAAGCAAACTCGGCACTTATAGCCTTTTTTCACCCGCTCGTCTGGAAGCTCTGTCTGCTCTATTTTTGCACGATGATGGGGCTCTACGCGCTATCATTCTGGATTCCCGCGATCATCAAAGGACTTGGGTGGAGCGGCGCGCTGCAGGTTGGCCTCATCAGCGCCATCCCCTGGGCCATCGCTGTGATCTTCATGCTTTGGCTGGGCGGAAGATCGGACCGGCAGGGCGAAAGACGTCTGCATGCCAGCGCCGCGGCGGTCCTGTCTGCCATCGGTTTCGTCTGCTGTGGCTTCGCCCATAACGGCCTACTGGGGATCGTGGGCATCTCCCTCGCCGCCGCGGGCGTCATGGGCATGATGGCCGTACAGTGGTCGATGCCAGGTGCGCTCCTGCGCGGCACGGTGGCCGCCGCGGGCATCGCGCTGGTCAATTCGTGCGGCAATCTCGGCGGCTTCGTCAGCCCCTTCCTCATCGGTAAACTCAATGAGGCGACGAAATCGCCAGCGAGCGGGCTATACCTGACCGGCGGGTTTCTCTTGTTCGCCGCCGTTATTCTTTATCTCAGCCCCGCCCTTGAACCTCGCTCGAAAAATAATGCTTAAGTCCCTTTTACTCGCCCTTCTGCCCTTCACACTGATCGCAGCGGACACCCCGGCATCACGGACTGAGGTGTGGATGATGCCACCGGGCGCGAATAAGGCGACTGCACTGCGCGAGTTGTTCACCCACCCCGCAGAATGGGCTGAGGCCCGAAAGAACATCACTGTACTCGGTTGCACGGCCACGCATCTTAAAAATTTTACCGATGAAGAACTGCGCGTCTGGCTCCCGATGGTTGAGCAATGGGGCCTACGTTTCGGATTAGAAGTTGGCGCGGTGAAGGAGTGGGGTGTTACCGGCCAAAAAACCTTCGAGGCTGAACGGAAACAGTTAGATCGAGTGAAAGCCCTTGGCGGCAAGATTGACGCCTTGGCCATGGATGAGCCCTTGTGCTGCGTCCGCCAGCACATGAAGAAGCCCGATATCTATGCCGTGCAGGAAACGGCCAACTTCATCGCCCTCGTTCGTCAGCACTTCCCCGAAGTGCGCGTCGGGGATATCGAGCCCTACCCTTTCCTCCAGCGCGAAGAACTGTTGAGTTTCCTTGACGCTTTGCAGGCCGAATTGAAGGCCCGGAACGTACGCGGACTCGACTTTTTCCGCCTCGATGTGGATTGGAATCATTTTACCATCGGGAACCGCATCTACCCAGGAAACTGGCCCGACGTAAAGAAACTCGAGGTCGCCTGCCGCCAACGGAAAATCCCGTTCAGCCTCGTCTACTGGGCCGCCGACCACGGGCGCATGGACAAACTCCACCTCGCCGATGACTCCACTTGGTACGTCGGGGTGATGCGCCAGGGTTACGATTACGCCTTCGTGGACGGAAAACCCGATGAATACGTCATCGAGAGCTGGCTTAATGCCCCCACGCGCACGCTACCCGAAACCGCGGACTGGACCTTTACCCGCTCCGTGCGCGACTTCACCCAGAAATTCGTCCCCAAGAAATAACATCTTTATGAAAAAACTCCTGCTCTGTTCCCTGCTCACCTTTGGGCTCGTCGCCCAAGCCGAAGACTGGGGCGCCTACGCGATTCACTCCGCCAGCGCTCCGGACCTTGTCCTCGAAGCCGCTCAACCTGGTGAACGCGTGACGATTGCCAAGGCCACCGCTCAACCCAACCAGAAGTGGATCTTCCTCCCCAAGGGGGCTGACTTTTATTCCCTCCGCACGGTCGGGGCGCCCAATCTCGTGCTCACCGTGGAGAAAGCCGGTCAGAATAACGGCACCCCGCTCTTCATGGAAGCGGACACGGGGCGTCCGGAGCAGTTATGGCGCATCGTCAAACAAGCCGACGGCTCCTTCAACCTCCTCCCCAAGCACACCAACGGCAAAGGCCTTGATCATTTAGGCGGGATTAAGGCACCCGGGGCCAAGATTGACCTCTGGGAGAACAAAGCAGGCGACACTCACCTCCAATGGCTGATTAAGCCGCTCGCCGGCAGTGCCATCGCTGCACCGATTACCGCCGAAGCAGTGGTTTACACTGCCCCCGAAATCGCCCCCGAGAAGATTCTCAAAGGAGAGATTCGCAAATTCATCTTCAACGACAGCAAAATCTTCCCCGGCACCGTCCGTGACGTCGTGGTCTTTATCCCCGCCCAGTACGACCCAGCCAAGCCCGCCTGCGTCTACGTCAAGACCGATGGTTATAATCCTAAGGAAAAGGAATTGCTCGAGACCCTCATCGCCACCGGTGAAATTCCCGTCTGCATCGGCGTCTTCGTCCGCCCTGGCGACACCCCGGCCCCCATCAAAGGCACCATGGGTCGGCGCAATCGCTGCCTCGAGTATGACGGCGTCGGCGATGCCAATGCTCGCTTCCTCGTCGAAGAACTCCTCCCGCTCGTCGCCAAAGAGCAGAAGCTCAACCTCTCCACGTCGGGCAATGACCGTTGCATCTCGGGTGGCAGCAGCGGGGCCATCGCCGCTTTCACCGCTGCCTGGGAACGCCCGGAATGGTTCAGTCGCGTGTACGTCAACAGCGGCAGCTTCGTCGCCTTCCGTGGCGGACACGAATACCCTACCCTTGTCCGCAAATATGAAGCCAAGCCCATTCGGGCTTATCTCACGACAGGCATGCGTGACATGGAGAACTGTGCGGGCGACTGGTTCCTCCTCGATCAAGAGATGGATAAGGCGCTGAAGTTCTCTGGCTATGATTACCGCTTCCGCATCATCAATGGCGGCCACGTTGCCGGCTACTACGACTACCATCGCGAAGCCATGGCCTTCATCTGGAAGGATTGGCCCAAGCCCGCGATCGCCGGCTCCAGTGCCCCGCGAGCGCAGGATGTGCTCCTACCTGGCGAGGGCTGGCAGCTCTTCGCCGATCAGCGTCCGGGAATTTTAAGCCCCACCCCTAACGCGGCGGGCGAAATCTTCTTCATCGATACGCGTACCGACCGCATTCAGCGCATTGGGCTCGACGGCAAGATTAACGACTTCGCCGAAGCCGCCCAAGCGAACGCCTTGAGTGTCGGCGCCAAGGGCGAACTCTACGCCGCCTCGGCACGCACGGGCAAGATTCTCGCTTACGATAATACCGGCCACCCCGCGGAGGTCATGAGCGGCCTCAAGGCCCGGCACATTCTGGCGACACCCCAAGGCGGCCTCTACGCCACGGGTGAGGCCGGCGACGAAGGCGTCTGGTTCGTGAAGGATGGCAAGAAGTCCCTTGTAGACACCGGACTCAAACGCGCCACCGGGCTGGCCCTCCGCCCCGACCAATGGCTTCTGTCCGTGGCCGATGGTAATTCCAAATGGGCCTACAGTTACCAAGCCAATGCCGACGGTACGCTCACCCATAAAGAGAAGTTCTTCTGGCTGCACGTGAATGATTGGGATGACGACACCGGGGCCGAAGGCGCGTGCTACGCCAAAGAAGGCCAGCTCATCATCGCCACGCGCTCTGGCCTCCAGATTTGCGCCGACGACGGCCCCACCCAAGTCATCCTGGCCTTCCCTGACCATACACGCGCGTTCGGTGTCGCCCTCGGCGGGAAAGATCAAGATCAACTCTTTGCCTTCTGCGGCGATCGTATCTGGTGCCGAAAGGTCAAAGTACACACCTCCGGGGCCTTCTCGCCATGGATTAAAGTCAACGGCACGCGGCTCTGAACGTTACCGGCTCTTTATTCTGTTATCTGCCTAGAACCTGCTTAGGGTGAGGCATGCCCCTGCGACTGCTCGCCCTTCTGCTGACCTGCCTTTCGGCCTTGGCGGCCGACAAGCCCAACATCCTGATCATCTTCGCCGATGACCTTGGTTACGGCGACATCGGCGTGCATGGCGGCAAAATCATCCCGACACCCAACATCGATGCGCTCGCGGCCAGTGGCGTGCGCTGCACGTCGGGCTACGTCACCTGTCCGTATTGCAGCCCCTCACGTGCGGGCATGCTCACCGGCCGAGCCCAAACGCGCTTCGGGCATGAATTCAACCCCCACGTCGGCAAGGAAGCCGAACTCGGCCTTCCGCTCGACCAGCGGACGATTGCGAACGAACTGCACGACGTTGGCTACGCGACTTCGCTGATTGGCAAGTGGCACCAGGGCTTCGATAAGCCGCACCACCCCAACTCTCGTGGCTTCGACGAATTCTTCGGTTTCTTGGTCGGGGGCCATAACTACGCGCAGCACCCGGACGCCGACCCCGAGTTCGGGTCTGGCCATTCGCACAACATGATCTACCGCGGCGATAAGCTGCAGAAACTGGACGGCTTCCTGACCGACATCTTCACCGACGAAGCCATCAGCTTCATGGACCGTAACAAGCAGAAGCCCTGGATGCTGTATCTCGCCTACAACGCCGTGCACACGCCACTGGAAATATCACCGTCCATCGCCGCCCGCATCCCCGTCGGAGTGACCGATCCCAATCGCCGCGGCTACCTCGGACTCCTGCTCGGCCTCGATGACGCCATCGGTCGCCTTACCGCCCATCTCAAGGCGTCTGGCGCCGACAAGAACACCCTTGTCCTGTTCGTCAGCGATAACGGCGGTGCCGGACGCAAACCCTACCTCGCGTACAACACCGGCGTGAACACCCCGCTCCGCGGCGACAAGGGGCAGACCCTCGAAGGAGGCATCCGCGTACCCTTCTTTGCCTCCTGGCCTGGCAAGCTCCCCGCCGGCAAGACGTACGACCACCCCGTCTCGACCTTGGACTTCCTACCGACCGCTTGTGAGCTCGCCGGCGCAAAACAAGCGGACGGAGTCGAAGGCGTGAATCTGCTGCCTTACCTGTCGGGCGCAAACAAGTCGGCCCCACATGCAACCCTCTCTTGGCGCTTCGGTCCGCAGAAGGCGATTCGCCAAGGCGACTGGAAACTCACCGACGCGCGCGACTTTGACACGAAGACCCAGAGCGGCTGGCGGCTTTACGACCTCTCGAAAGATATCAGCGAAGCCCATGACCTCTCCGCCCAGTTTCCCGACAAGAAGGCCGAGCTCATCAAACTTTGGGAGGAATGGGACAGCCATAACATCGCCCCCAAGTGGCACGGCAGCATCACCGAGGACCCCACGGCTCCGGGACCAAAACCCGCCGTAAAGAAGAAGTCTAAGTAAAGGGCGGGCTAAATACGGCCGGCC
>Ga0194048_10000566_pt1 | contig 18042 bp, 34 predicted proteins | sample JunL225m_MetaG_FD_161685 | JGI IMG/M metagenome (GOLD analysis project Ga0194048, IMG submission 161685) | Anoxic zone freshwater microbial communities from boreal shield lake in IISD Experimental Lakes Area, Ontario, Canada - Jun2016-L222-5m | ecosystem: Environmental > Aquatic > Freshwater >...
AACTGATACATATTCAACACCCAATGACCGTGGAAATGGTATAAATGTTGACAGTTTGGGAAACCTTTATGTTACGGGGTTTATAACAAATACAGTTGCTATTGTTATGTTTATTGCCAAACTTCCATCAGACGGTTCACGAACTGGTACATACAGCAATTCTACTTTTGGAATAATTTATGCTTCTAGTTCTTGGACAGCGGCAACATCAACTTGGACAGTATCGGCAACTACATACAACGAATTAACTTCAACTTTAACAGCCGGTACTCCATCTTTTACAAACTCGGCCTCAACTTGGTCTACTTCTTTGGTTGTTGTCTAATGTCTGATTACCTAAACCTTGACACCGGCGAGTTCCCTTTACACGAAGGCGACATACAGTTGATCCACCCAGAGTGGACAGCAGACCAACCGCTACCCAGCACGTTTGCAAAAGTGGAGTGGCAAGACCAGCCTGAACTAGGCAAGAATCAAATTGCACTTGTAGCTTCACCAGTAGAGGTTGATGAAGTATGGACTCGACAATGGACTATTAACGACCTGACCGAAGAAGAACTACAGGCTCAAAGAGATAATCTTGTGGCCAACGGTGGGCCTGGACATTTACTCGACAATGAGTCGCAGACCTGGTATCCAGCCAATCCATTAGTTAAGGCAAGAAATGTCTGACCTTCTTCTAGCATGGGCGCAAGCCGACACCTTTCTTGGTACGGGTGGAACTTCCGTTTACTTGAAGAACCCTACCGAGGCAGACGTAGAACCGTACCTTGCGCAAGTTGATGCTTCTCAGGGAATGTTTAGACACGCATTGGGTGAATCCGTTAAAGACATCTACCCCAACCCACAGCTACGCATTGCACTTAACAGCGATGGCAAAGTATGTGGCGTAGTGTTTTACTACGAAGTGCTTGACCAGGGTGATCCATTTAACTGGGTTGAGACTTGGGCTGACGATGGAACCGTTGGCGCAGGGTCACTTCTTATGTATTTGACCGGCGACCAAACCGCACAGGTCGGACACACGCTTTGTGGCAACCCTGCACCTAGTAGCACTTGGACTGAAAGCCGACCTTACATTGGCAAAGACCCAACAACTAAGTGGTACACGATTACAGCAGAGCAACTTATTGCCCTTGCTAAAAACAACAAAGAAGCAGCACTAGCATCTGCAAACTTCTCCAATATTTATCAAGATACCCTGACTTGGCTAGAGCCAACTGTATAATTTGAGTGGTATCATAGGCGCATGATAAGCGTCTATACCCCAAGCCATAATCCGCAGTGGTTGAATGAGTGCTACGGATCACTACAAGCTCAGACTTTTCAAGATTGGCAATGGGTAGTTTTACTAAACAAAGACGCAGAGTGGACACCACCGGCAGACGAGCGAGTGGTTGTCTATTACTCGGTTGCCGAAGGGGTCGGCGCTCTTAAGCGTGAGGCCGTTGGTTACTGCACAGGCAAAATCTACGTCGAGCTAGACCACGACGACATCTTGCTACCTACGGCACTAGAGGAAGTCAAGCAAGCCTTTGACACCGGCGCAGATTTTGTGTATTCAGACTTTGCTCAAATTAACGAAGATGGCACACCGAACTTTACCGAGTTCAATCTGGCTCACGGCTGGACATACCGAGACGAGGACGGCTACCACGTCTGCAACTCAATGGTTCTACACCCTCACAGCGTGTCATACATCTGGTACGCACCGAATCACCTACGAGCCATTTCAAGCGCCCTGTACGCCAAAATAGGGGGCTATGAAGCCAACCTAGACGTACTAGACGACCAAGATTTAATGATGAAGGCGTACCAAGAAGGCACGTTTACCCACATCCCCAAGAACCTCTACTTACAAAGGGTTCACGCCAACAACACTCAGTCGGGGAAACTGAACGCCAAGATACAAGATTTGACCGTCAGAATGTATGACGACAACATTGAGAAGGCTATGCACAAGTGGGCTAGAGAACGTGACTTGCTTGCCCTCGACCTCGGCGCAGCTCACAACCCAGCGCCAGGATACAAGACCGTAGATATGCATGGCGACCCAGATTACAAGGGCGACATCTTTGAAGTGCTTGCTTCTATGCCAGATAACTCCGTTGGCCTTATCAGGGCAGTGGACTTCTGCGAACACATAGTTGACAAGATTCGTTTATGGAACGAGCTGTACCGAGTGCTGACTCATGGTGGCATGGTTCTAAGTCTCACGCCTTCTACCGATGGCAGAGGGGCATACCAAGACCCAACTCACGTTGCCTTCTACAACGAGAACTCATTTTGGTACTGGACTAACGAGCAATACCGCAAGTTTGTACCAGAGATTACGGCAGTCTTTCAAGCCTCACGCCTTGTCAGCTACTTCCCTAGCGACTGGCACAAGCAGAACCACATACCCTATGTCTGCGCAAACTTAATAGCACTAAAGGAACAGGAGCGTTTCGGTGGCATTATTTAGAAATAACCAGAGTCGCCCATACTTCCATGCTGGATTTACTGGTTTCTTTCACGGCCTATTTAGGTCACGCTACACCTCAGGATTTGTTCAAGGAACAATTACCACGCCAAAACTTTACGGCTCGGTAGTAACACCTACGGTCATTGGCACAGTTGCCTACCCGACTTTGTACGGTGATGTATTAGTAGAACCTTTTTAGTCAGGAATAATTATGTCAATGATCCCCATTAGCCCGATAGACATCTACGAAGGTAACAACGTCACCTTCTACACCTCTAGCTCACCTAAGGTTGGCTCTGCACCTGGACCATTCCTAGACACGGCTGGCGACCCATTTGACCCAGACATTGTGGAATTCTCATACATTGTGCAAGGCATGGAAGCCAACGTCTACTACTACGTTCAGGGAACGGGCGACCCAACCAACACCATCATTCGAGTTGCACTAGGGGAATACAAAGCCACCATCCCAACTGACAATCAGGTAGGCCGTTGGATTTGGCGATGGGCTGGTTATCCAAACCCTGAAGGAACGATTGTTAATACCGCAGCTGCAGTTGAGGGAATTATAAACATTCTTGGAAATGATGTAGACCCGTCAAATTAAGACTGGTAGCATTCACTTAACTTTAAAAGGGGCGTGTGATGCCGAACATCCATGTAGTAATTCCCGATACACAAGCCAAACCTGGCGCACCCACTGACCATCTTAAATGGATTGGTCAATACATTGTGGATCAGTTCCACGACCAACCCATAAAAATAATTCACCTAGGCGACCACGCCGACATGCCTTCGCTTTCAAGCTACGACAAAGGCAAGAAGTCTATGGAAGGCCGTCGCTACACCGAGGACATCAAGGCTGCTAATGATGCGTGGAAGATTCTTAACGCACCGCTAAACGAGTTCAACCTCAATCGCCGAAAGACTCGCCACGCTAGATGGTTACCTGAGCGCCACATTCTTTTAGGAAATCACGAGGACAGAATTAACCGTGCCGTCGAATCAGACGCACAGCTCGAAGGTGTTATTTCAACCAACGACCTAATCTACGCCGACACCGGCTGGAAAGTTCACCCGTTTCTAAGTCCTGTTTTCCTTGATGGCGTAGGGTATTCTCACTATTGGTACAACCCGATGAACGGGCGACCACTAGGCGGTACAGCTGAAGGGCGACTCAAGACTCTTGGACACTCGTTTACCATGGGCCACCAGCAGACATACCTCACGGCTATTCGCTACGTCAATGATCAACAACAGCGTGGGCTTATTGCCGGTGCTTGTTATCTACACGACGAGGATTACAAAGGTCCACAAGGAAACCACCACTGGCGAGGGATTTTGATTAAGCACCAAGTCAACAACGGTGCGTACGATTTAATGGAAGTCTCGCTTGATTACCTATGCCGACGTTACGAGGGCGTATCTCTTGACAGATTTATTGCTAAGAAATACCCAAGTCTTCGCTTAACCTAAGTGGTACAATGGCAACCTATGTTTACGCCTCTTGATGACTACGTTGCAGTGCTTCCAATAGAGCCAGAGAAGGAAACATCCTTTGGCCTAATAATCCCTGACGTTGCTCAGTCTGCGCCACCAATCGGCACAGTTGTTGCAGCTGGTCCAGGTAAGCCGTCAAGTGATGGCAGTTTGATACCACTTCTCGTATCAGAAGGCGACACCATCCTTTTCCGAGAGAACCCAAACTATTTACGATTTACCATTGAAGGTCACGCTTGTTTGCTTATGCGTTCCGGCGACCTAATTGCTAAGTTGTAGTTATGGCTTCCATCATCTATGTTTGTGATGTTTGTCACCACCAAGTAACGCTTCACCGAGGGGCGCTTCACAAAATTCCTTTTAACAAACTGCCCAAGATAGTTCTTGAAGCAGACAACCACAAGTGCAAAGAGGCTAAAGCATCATGAACAACATGGACCGAAACATTTGCAGAACCGCTACTCCAGCCATTGTTGGCGCTGTAGTTGCATGGATTACTAAAGAGTGGATGACGCTTCCTGCTAACGACCTCATGTATCTCACACCAATAGCGACTACTGGGTACTACATTGCAATTCGTTTTGCAGAAGAGAAGTGGCCTAAGGCTTCTTGGCTTCTAGGCTGCTTGCCCGTAAAGTTAGAAGTGCCGGTTGCTCCTGCGCCCGTTGTCCGCAAGCCACGTAAGAAAGCCGAACCTAAGGCATAATGTCGTCGTTCGTAAAGAGCGACACAAGAACACCGGTTCCTGGCGACATAGTTTTTTCTCACTCAGACGGGTGGATGGCTAAGTGCATTCGTTTTGCCGAACGCCTACGTTGGCGAAAAGGTTCTTACTGGAACCACGCTTGCGTAATTAGTCGAGTGGATCAGGACGGAACGGCCTACGTTATCCAAGCCCAGCTTAAAGGCGTGTCAGAGGCAAGGCTGGATTCAGTAGGTCACTACGTTGTACTAGAACCACCGCACGGAGTTAACCGTAACAAGGTCTTGGCCTTTACCAAGATGCAGGTTGGCTCGTCTTATGGGGTGCTTTCAATCCTCAGCATTATGTTTGACATTATTTCTCCCGACTGGTTTGCCAGTATTAGGATGCCCCGAACTTGGATTTGCTCAGCCGTAACCGGTGAAGCTCTTAGGTACGGTGGTTGGCTACACGACTGGGACGATGTGTACTGCATTACCCCTAGTCAACTGTTTAATTCTCTGGTAGAATAGCCAAGCGGTCTACCGCTAAAATTTTACTTCCCTCAGGTAAATAGGAATTGCCCTGCTGGTCTAAATCCACCGGCAGGGCTTTTCTTCTGCTATGCTGTCCTATGGTAGGACTAGATACCTAAGGGGGTAACTATGAGTTGGGGTAATTGCACAAGATGTTTTGACTACGAGATTGGTGAACGGATCAGCCCTTGGGAGTTTGTTTGCACACCTTGTGTCAAAGACGAAGAATGGATTCAAGGCATTGCAGCTTTAATACGTGAATACGAGGAACCAAATGGAACAGACCATAGTCAGTTATGACGGGTTCGTTGCTAACCAAGAAGTTAAGATTCGAGGTGAGCGAGGAACATTTAAGATACGCTCATTCCGTGTGGAAGAGGGCGTGTGCTTGTGGGTCACCGTTATAGGTGGCACGTCAGGACACCCTGCGTTCAGACATTTCTCGTATGACAGATTGATTAGACCTAAGAAGGGAGGTAAAACAAATGAAGTTAAATGACAAACTGACCGAACTCGGATACATCTTTGACGAAGGCTTGTGGATTGCTGAATTTAGCGACTACAAGGTGTACGTCAATGAAACTGAGGACGGCTTTCAGATTTGCAAGATGCCTAGCGACCCAGAAGTGGCAACGCTAGTGATCCGGTTCAACCGTTTCGACAACAGTATCTTTGCAGTGCTAGAAAGTTGGTATGCAAATGCCTAGCAGCCTTCAGCTACTAATTGAATCGAAACTGGGTTACCCAGTAGATAGATGGATTTCAACCGCAGTAAAGAATCAAATGACGTATCGACAGATGGTGGAAGCACTTTATGACGAAACTGGTGTTAAAGTAAGTAAGAGTTCATTGCACTTGTGGTGGACTAAATAACCCTGAGGAGGGAAAATGGCAAAGCAGATAGACAAGGAATTAACGCAAATCTTTGACGAGTTCAATGCTGTAATGGCAGAGAAGTTTGACAAGATAGATGCAAGCCTAGAGAAGTTGAAGGCTGCACTTCGAGGCGAAAAGGTGGAGGACTAATGGCTGCACGTTTTGATTTAAGTGATTACGTAGATGTTGCAGAACGCATTGAAGAGTTCTACTCCAATCATCCGAACGGTCACATCACCACCCAGTTGCTAAACACAGCACAGTGGACTGGCAAGCAAACCCAATTCATTGTTCAAGCATTCCTGTATGACGAGAAGGGCGTGTTGCTATCAACCGGCCTTGCTGAGGAATCACTAGGCGGTCAGGGAGCAAACCAAATGGCAGCTCTTGAGAACGCTGAAACATCAGCAATCGGTAGAGCAACATCAAACCTTGGATACCAGACTTCTCGAAGTGGCAAGCGCCAACGTGCGACCCGTCAAGAGATGCAGAAGGTACAACCAATAGAGCCATCACAAGACCAAATAGTTCTTAAGGGAATGCTTGGCGAGAAGTTTAAGGTGGCAAAAGAGCGCAAGTCTTTTATTGAGAGCGTTGTGTTCCATGATGTAGATGGCGTAAGTTCTCTTACACCGGACGAAATAAAGCTGTGCATAGATGTATTAACTACCCAGAAGGGGGAATAATGAATAATTTAACAATCCTAGGAAACCTAGTTCGACCAGTTGAACTGAAGTTTCTCAACAATGGATCAGCAGCAGCCCGTCTTTGCGTGGCCGTTTCTCGTCCTGGCTACACCACCAAGACCGGCAAGGTCGTAGAGGAAACAACTTCTTACGTCAATGTCTCTTTGATTGGAAGCATTGCTGAGAACGCAGCTAACTCACTAGACAAGGGAACCCGTGTTGTAGTTACTGGCCGTATGGAACAGCGCACATGGGACAAGGAAGATGGAACTAAGGGTGAAATCTGGGAACTAAGTGCAGAGGCTATTGGCCCCGACCTTCGTTTTGCTACCGCAAGTCCTCAAAAGACTGCCATTAGCAAAGCACCATCCCCTGCTCCTGACTACGAGGAAGCCTTCTAGTGCCTCCAGTTAAGTTGGCTGAGAACATTAAGGCAATGCTGGACATTCTGCTTGAGGTTGCTGGTGAGCGAGAGTTCACCGCAGAGATGGCAGAACAGTTCTGGGGTGGCAACAAGGCTGGTCAAATTAAAGACCTAACTACCACACAGCTACTTCAGTACGCACTAACAACCACATGGCTAGAGCGTGACGAAGTTGCATCGGCCTATGATAAATTAGTTGAGCAGATTAAGAGTCAGGCTCAACAGCCAAATCGTGCTGCTAGACGGAAGATGTCTAAAGGGGGCATTGCCCTCCCCTAGCAGTTCTGATAGATAAACCCCAGGTATCCCCGTTGATGCCTGGGGTTTTTTTATGTTTGACATTGCCCTTGACACAGCGTAGTATTCGTGTAACCGCATAACCCTGAGGAGGGAAGATGATTAAAATGAGTTACCGTCAAGGCCGTAAAATAGTTTGGGGATCAGCAGCCATTGTTGGTCTGTACGTAGATGTAACCGCAACGGGAGGAATCAGCTTTTGGGTAGCCGTTTACGGACTGGGAACAGCAGTTGTCGTAGCGACCCTTCTAGCCTTCATCACCAAGCGATGAACAACTGGCAGGATGAAGCAGCCTGTAAGAACTCACCTACCGACTGGTTCTATCCTGAAGGCGCTGAGGTTGTCCCTGAGGCCCTTGTTCTTTGCGAGAACTGCCCTGTCATGGATGAATGCCGTGACCATGGGGTTATTTATGAAGAGTGGGGTATCTGGGGTGGCCTTACGGCGAGTCAAAGACGAAGAGTGCGTAAAGAGTTCGGAATCCTTATTAGCCAGTCCGTAACGCTACGTAGAGCGCCTTACCACTTAAACTGCGGAACCAACGCTGGTTACCACGGTCTTATTAGGCACTACGAGAATAACCCTTACGACACTCGCATTAAGTGTGATTACTGTTCACTAGCTCACAAGGAATACAACCGATCCATTATTCTTGAAGAGGATAAAAAAATCAGAGACCGAGAGCGTGAGCGTAAGAAAAAGGTTCGTCAAAAAGAACGAAGGCTTGAAGAAAGAAAATAAACTTAAAGAGCCCCTGACCTGCATGGTTGGGGGTTTTTTATTTACCCCTTGACAACCGGTTATGTAAGTGTGCTAGAACCTAAAGGCAAAAACGCAAGTCGAGTGTTACTCAAGACAAAAACAAGATTCTCAAAGAACCCAAGACCCCAAATGTTTTACTCAGACGACGGAGCCGGCAGACGAGAACCGGCCAAGAAACAAGAACCACAAAAGACCTCGAACAAAGAACCGGCGAGTGGTAGCGTAAAATTATGAAAATGCGAACAGAGGACGAGGAACTACCACCGTTAGATTCGTACTTGAAGCTGCTAATGAATCTGTGGCGAGACAACATTTCAGTAAACTCTCAAACAGCAGAACGAAAAATAACTGTTATTCCTGCACCTGACCAATCTTTGACAATGGACATTCGCAATCATTGGGAACTCTTGGCTCATTATTTGCCTGGAGAATGTGACGCTTGTAGGCATTGGGTTATGACCAGAACAGATGTCTACTGGGGGTCTAACGCACACCTCTGTCCTTCGTGCGTAAACTTGGCTATTATTTACTTTGAGATAAACGACAGCTGGCCTGATGCAAATTGGTACGAAGGAGAATGTTGAGACGTTCTAAAATAAATCCAGTATCAAAAAAACGAATGACCCTCAACCGAGAGCGTCGTCAATTTGTTAGTGAAGTACTTAAGTTTAGACTTATGTGCGAGGCCAGGATTCGAGGCTGCACCATGACACCGACTGACGTGCATGAGATTCTTACTCGTGGTCGTGGCGGTTCAATCGTTGACCCCGATAACGTCTTGGCGCTTTGTAGGTCGTGCCATCACTTCATCACCATTGAGCCAGCCTGGGCGAAACAAAATGGGTTTGTAGTCTCATGGTCTGTCACGGTAGACGCTGACCTTGCAGCTGCGAGACGAGCCAGGAACGCATTTGTCTATGGCAACGTAGCGCCAGAGGACGACTTTGACATTGCCGTTGAATGGGACGAGAACATCGAGTGGCCTGAAGATGACGACTGATCCGTTATTTGGCAAAGTAGCTTGGAAAGACACCGAACTTGAGAAGGACTTTCAGGAAAGAGTTTGTCACCTTGCTCGCCTCTATCATTGGCGCATCTATTCCATACCCGACTCTCGGCGTGTCTCTATGGCTGGGTATCCCGACCTAACGATGTGGAACGTACAACAGAAACGACTTATTTTTGCCGAATTGAAACGTGAAAAGGGCAAAGTATCTGATTCTCAAAAGACAGTCCTTGAAGAACTTGAACAGTTGGTTCAATGCGAAGTGTACGTTTGGCGACCTTCGGACTGGGATTCAATTATTGAGATTATGAAAGGCAAGCCATGAATAACCGTGACCGTATTAGCCGAGATGTAGAACGCTCGCTCAAGACACTTAACACCTTGACCCCTGCGTTGGTAGCTGACCTTGTACGTCGAGCCGGTACTCGTGCCATGCCAGAGAAGTCCGCTAGTGCAGGACCCAAGGGCAAAGGCACACACTCCGACCCCACCCTTGCAGCAGTCATACGCAAGATGTCTGGCGATACTTCTAATGATCCTATCTATGAAGCCGTAAGAACCATTGCTCTTACCCTGAACGACATTGCATTGCTTACCCAGCTCATTGACCAGCAAGTGAGGTTTGTTACCGAGGGTGCAGAACGTCAAAAGGAATCAAGCATTGTTTACTGCGAAGCGTGTAACCGTGAAGTAAGTCGCACTCCCAAAGACAGGCTCCGTTCTGGTTACTGCATGGCTTGTTACGCCAAGTGGACTAGGCAACAAAGACCTTATAGGAGTACCTTTGAGGCTCAAATAAAACAAGAACTTTTAGAAACGCCATAAAAAAACTTTGTGAACTTGTTCACATTAGTAATCATTAGGGTTTTCAAAGATTAAAACAATCAAAATCAAGCTGTTTTCAAAAAGGGTACTTGACTTGTCCTACCGTAGGACATAGACTATGGGGGTAGGGTAAATGCTCTACATACCTGAGGAGGTAAATAATGAAAGAAGTAATTGCAATAGACGAACTTGGTTTGAAGATGCGTGAGCGTTGGGATACTTATTCCAATGGAGAAGAAAAACTTTATCGCTTGCCTCCCATCTTTTATTATGACCACCGCAACCGTGATTTGCCATGCGGAATTATTGTTGCTTGCACAAAAACATACGTTGAAGTTTCGATGACTTGGGCAGAAGTATGTGAATTGTTAAATGACGCTGATTATTACACAAAGGGTTATGATTCTTACGAGCAGTCTGAAATGCGCTCCCTTATTAGTTCTGCCAAGTCAACAATAAAATCATTGGCACGTCAAGGAGTAAGTTACTAATGCAATCAACAACACTCAAGCGTGGACCTGAAGAGCGCAAGGTAACTCTTTACAAAAACGGATCAGCGTTCCTTATTACCTGCGAAGTTCTAGCTTCTAATTTCCACAAAGAAGGCCACACCGAAACTCTTTACACACCAGACACCGAGCCACAAGCAGACTTCCTGTACGGTGGCGCAGTCCGATTCCTTCAGGGATACCAGTACGAGGTGGTGTCAGAATGCCTAGCGTAAGACTTGATGGTGACGAGATTTGCATGAGGTGTCACGAGTTTCTTATCCCAAACCCTGACCGTTGTGGGGACATGAGCTGCGAGTGCCATCAGACCAAATTGGTTCATTTCTCTACAAGTTCAGCCGAATGTGAATTGGACAGCCAAAAGTAGTAAACTAGATTAAGCACCTGAGGAGGTAGTTGTGAATACATTGTTTGACCCAATCCCTGCGTACCAGCCTCATAGCGAGACAAGTATGCAAGCTGCACTATCCGTAGTCGGCAAAACTAAGACCCTTCGGGAAACCGTCTATGAGGCATTAGCCCAGACCCCGATGACAGACGAGCAAATCGCCGTCCGACTAAACCTTGCACCCAACACCGCTAGACCTCGACGAGTAGAACTTGTTAAGGCTGGACGGATTATTGAAGTAGGCAAGACCCCCACAACTTCAGGACGTATGGCTGTCCTTTGGGGAGTCGCACGTTCAGAGGAACATTTTGATTAAATACCTAGCTGCATTCATGTTGGCACTTCTTGTAATTCAAACGCTTCCAGCAGAAGCAGATGTACAGAAGCCAGTGCCGACAACTGTACAGATTGAAAAACCAAAACCCTTGTATCCGGAACCAGTCATAGCGCCAGAGATAATGGCAAAGTGGTCAAAGGTAAACATCTGCGAGACAGGTGGGAACTGGCACACAAGGGGTAATACCTATGAAGGTGGACTTGGTATTTTGCTTACAAACTGGCACGCCTATGGTGGGTACAGATTGTTTGGCCCTGAGTGGTCAGCAAGTCCAGCGCAACAGGTTTACATTGCAATAAGGATTCAAGCACTTAACGGCTACGCTGGCTATGTGCCAGACCAACACGGTTGTTCCGGCGGTTGGTAGAAAAAACTTAAAGGGAACGAATGACCGAGTTTGAAAAAATACTTAAAGAATTACAAGCTATGCACGATAAGAAGCAAGCCGACTACGGAGCGGTTGGTGATCCATTTGCCAACGTAAGAGCCAGCGAGGATTTTGGTATTGACGGCTGGGTTGGATGCATGACCAGAGCCAACGACAAGATGAAACGCCTTCAAGCTGCAGCACGAGGCCAAAACCTGAAGAACGAAAGCATTGAGGATTCATTGCTTGACCTTGCAACCTACACCGTCATTGCTCTATGCCTTTACCGTGAGCAAAGACCGTGCGACCACACCACGAATTACAAGACCAAGAACGACGGCAACATCTACTGCGAATGTGGCGACAGACTGAACCTGACGCTTGACGAGTTTAATGAGCTGATGGCTGGCTTTAGGGAAATAGAAGAGGACTAATGCTGACCGTTGAGCAGATAACTAAGGGAATCCAAACCGAGATGCGTAAGGTTGCTGAGTGCGTGGACGAATTAGCCACAGCAGGAGACACCGCAGCACAGACCGACGTTGCCTACGAGATAGCCAAAGCCAGGGTGAGCCTCAGAATTGTTGCCGAAAGCCCAGAGAAGCTGACCGTCAGCGAGATTGGCTACCGTTGCCTGGAAGAGACACAGGATGAGTACTTAGCGTACCTAATTGCCCGAAATAGGCACGATACCGTAAAGAGCGCACTCCGAGCCAGCCAAAGCCGATTAGACGCATTAAGGACCTTGATGACTAGCCTTCGGGTCGCAGGTGGATAATGTTTGCTATTCCTGATGTCACAGGGTAGTCTTACCTTTGTAGTACCGATTAACTAATTCCTGAGGAGGAAAAATGAAAGTAATAGCCAAGACCACAGAGCTGACTCATGATGAGTGGCTTGACTTACGCAAGACCGGAATCGGCGGATCAGATGCCGGAACAATTTTAGGGGTCAATCCCTACTCAAGTCCTTACGCATTATGGGCCGATAAGACCGGTTTAGTAGCGAACGTATTCAAGGGCAACGCAGCTACCGAGTGGGGCAACCGCCTAGAACGTACCGTTGCAGAAGCCTTTGCTGAGCAGTCGGGGTGTGCAGTTGTTGAGTGGCCCGTAATGTTGCAGGGACGCAACACTTGGGAACTTGCCAACCTTGACTTCTTACTTGTAGAAGCAAGTAAGGAATTCCCTGCTGGAAAAGTAACCAGACACGACAGCCTTGAAGCACCAAACGAAATAAACGCAATACTTGAATGTAAGACCACCGGCATTGTCGGTAAGGGTAACGCTATTGCATGGGACAACAACCAAGTCCCAGCGAGCTACTACTGGCAGGGCGCACACTATGCAATGGTTACTGAGATACCACAGGTCTACTTTGCTTGCCTTATTGGTGGTCAGGGCATTGTGGTTAGATCACGAGACTACACAGCCGAGTGCCTTGCAGGGCTTAGGGATGCTGAGACTTCCTTCTGGGAGTTGGTAGAAAAAAAATCCCCCCCAGAGTTCACCGGCGCAGACGCTGAGTTCGAGGTTCTGAAATCTCTTTACCCGTCAAGCACCGGCACATCAGTTGAGGTTTCAGAGTTCATTGTGGACTGCCTTAGCGAATACCGTATGGCAAAGCAAGAAGCAGAAGAGGCTGAAGCAGCAGTAAAGGCAATACGCATTGAACTAGAAGCTGCCATTGCTGACGCTGACGAGGCAACTTGGAACGGTCAAGCGCTCTATACTTACAAGTCCAATAAGGTCGGCGAACAGTTCGACACTAAAAGGTTCAAGGAAGAAAACCCTGAGCTATGGGCGCAGTACGTTACTGAACGACGTGGGGCAAGAGTCCTACGATTGAAGGGAGAATAATGAAAACAGTCACATACGAAGGAACAAACTTAGTTGGCATTAGTGCTGATGATGTTTTAGTAACGGCTCATGGGCCAGATGGAAAGATGGATTATCTAAAGTTGACAGAATTGCTTGACAACATGATGATTCGCATTAGAGATTTAGAACAGTCTGTTAATGACTAAAGGGGGAATTATGATAAATACAGACAATTACATCAAGAGTCACGAGCTTGCTTGGAACGCTGGGTGGAAAGCAGCATTGGATTCTAAAAGAGAATCTTCTGAGACGTGCAATCATTATGTTCATTCAGATGAATGGCAACCACTAACCGTTGAAAAATCATGGAAATTTTGTCCTGGGTGCGGAGCAAGACCATGACTGAAGAAGAATTGCAACAAATAATACAAGACCATTCTCCTTGCGATGAATGTCCTGATGATGATATGTGTTGTGCCATTTGTGATGCAGATTGGCCTTGTTTAGTATTCAAACTTGCGTGTCAATACATGGAAATAAAACCATGAGTGACCAGACATCCATAGCCATTGACTTCGACGCTGACGAGCTGAAGGCCATAGCAAACGCAATGGGGCAATACGGCATGAAGTTCTCAGAGTTTATTGACTACGCCATACGTCGAGCTTGTGAAAAGGTAGAGCCTCAATGCAAGACCTGTAAGGGATGGAGACTTGACCCAAGCCAAGAATGCCCTATGTGTGGAGACATTGACTGATGTGGTCGTGGGCGCTGGCGATAGTTGGATCAACAGGTTTGTTCTTTGTAGGAGAGAAACGTCTTAGAGGCTGGTTCATCCTTGCTGCCAACGAACTCCTATGGGTTGCCTACGCCTTAAATACACACCAATACGGCTTCATTGCTTACAGCGCCTTGTATCTCATTATGTATTACAAAGCAATTAGGAATTGGAAATGACCGTAGTAGCTGGGCTTGTGACCCCTGATGGGTGCTGGATAGGGGCAGACAGCCTCAGTTCCACCGATGACGGCCTAGCCTCGCTCATAGCCACACCCAAGGTAGGCAGGTTTGGCAACTTACTGTTGGGCTACTCAGGCTCATTCAAGGTCGGGGCAATGTACTTCAAGGTTGCAGGTCGCTCCCACAACCCAACACTTGAGCAATTACTTGAAAGCGTCAAACTACCTGACGACCTCAAAGACGACTGGGAACTACTAGCCATTGAGCATGGACACCTCTACGAGATAACTTCCAACTCAGGGCCACTAGAGGCTAGGAAAGACCATGACGGCATTGCCTACGGTGCTATTGGCTCAGGTGCAGCTCCAGCGCTCGGATCACTATTTACCGACCACGAAGATGAAGGCAGTCTGTACCAAGCGCTCGAAGCCTCGGCCATGCACACGACCAACGTGCGCTCACCGTTTCTGGTATTGTCTCTGTAATGCTTCTAAAGGGGAATTGTCTAGAGTTGCTGGCTGAAATGCCTGACAACAGCGTGGACTCAATCGTTACCGACCCACCCTACGAACTTGGATTTATGGGTAAGTCTTGGGATAACTCAGGGATTGCGTACAGCGTAGAACTATGGAGCCAAGCACTTAGGGTTTTAAAGCCAGGCGGACACCTACTTTCCTTTGGTGGCTCGAGGACATACCACCGCCTTGCCAGCGCAATAGAGGATGCAGGGTTTGAGATTCGTGACCAGATTATGTGGATTTATGGATCAGGATTTCCAAAATCACACAACATAAGCAAAACGCTCGACCGAATGGCTGGCGCTAAGCGTGAAGTTATTGGTTCAAGACCTTTAACAGGCAATGGCAAAACAATGCGTTCAGGATTTCATCAACCAGATGGTACTGGTGCTGGCGAAACAGTAAAGCAAGATGTATTTGAGTTCACCGCTCCCTCTACTCCCGAAGCTCAACAATGGCAAGGTTGGGGAACCGCCCTAAAGCCAGCCCACGAACCTATCGTTGTAGCTCGCAAGCCTCTTATCGACACAGTAGCCACCAATGTCCTGACCTATGGCACAGGTGCGCTGAACATAGATGGGTCAAGAGTTGGCACAACTGACGCTCTCGGTCGCTGGCCAGCCAACGTAATCCATGACGGTAGTGAGGAAGTGCTGGAATACTTTGGTGAGCCACAACGCTTCTTCTACTGCGCTAAAGCCAGTAAGTCCGAGCGCAACGCTGGGCTAGAGGGGTTTGAACTAAAGCGTGAAAGTGACCGACCTAGTGACGATAAGCCAGGTGGCGACAACCCGAGAAACAGAACTAACACAGCAAGTCAGAACTTCCACCCCACAGTCAAGCCAATCGCTCTTATGCGCTACCTAGTCAAACTTGTAACCCCACCCAACGGCACAGTTCTTGATCCATTCTTGGGTAGTGGCACAACAGCAGTCGCAGCAATACTTGAAGGCTTCAACTGGATGGGTTGTGAGATGACTGAGGATTACTGGCCAATCATTGAGGCACGAGTGGCGTGGGCCGAGCTACAACCTAAAACGCTTCTGTAATGTGTTACCACCACAATCCCTAGTAATACTATGGCGTGTAACCACTACATATGGTACATTTGATACACTAGACTTTTTTGTGTCCAATTAAAAGACACACTCCATTCGCCGAACAGAGGTGTCGGAACATGACACAAACTTCACCAAGCGGATTCATCCGTACAGAAGAGCAAGCCATACTTGACACAGAGGCGCTTAAATTGCGTTCTAACGGGCTTACATACCAGAAGGTAGCCGACTACCTAGGGGTTTCTAAATCAACCGCATTTGAACGGGTTCAGCGAGCCTTAGCATCAATCCCACGTGAAGCTGTTGAGGAATACCGCAAACTCGAAAACGAACGCCTTGACCTATTGCTTGAAAAGGTATTAGATAAGGCACTTGCAGAAGATGACAACAAAGGTTTCCTATTTGCAGTAGACCGTGCGCTGGCTATCTTTGAGCGTAAAGGCAAACTAAACGGCACTGATTCTCCTACAAAGCACGAAGTCATAACACTTGGGGCAGTAGAGGCAGAGATACAACGCCTAGAAGCGAAATTAGGGGCCAATGGAGACAACGGAAGAACAGAGACTGCAGGAGCTACTACTGCTCCGAACTCTGCTGAAGTCTGAGCAAGAACAAGAAGCACAACAAGCGATTGAGGACTTAAAGCACTCTCGCTACCGCACACTTGCCCGACCTAACCAACTCCCACCTGAAGGCGACTGGCGAATCTGGCTTGTAATCTCAGGTCGAGGGTTTGGAAAAACTTTTTTAGGGGCTGGATGGCTGGCTGAACAAGCCCGAACCCACCCCAATACCGAGTGGGCGATTGTTGCCCCAACATTTACTGACGTACGCCGAACTTGCGTTGAAGGTCCATCAGGATTCCTTAAAGCAGTTGACCTACGTAAAGACAAAGGTGACTTCTACAACCGAAGCAATGGGCAGATAAGCCTTAGCAACGGTTCACGAATCCATCTTGTATCAGCTGACGAACCTGACCGTGCCAGAGGACTAAACCTCAGTGGTGCATGGTTAGACGAAGCCTCGTCATTTAGATACGAAGAAATCTGGACTGAGGGACTAGCCCCTGCACTACGCATTGGTAATCCCCAGGTGGTCATCACGACCACACCTCGCCCAACGAAACTGATCCGAGAATGGATGAGTCGCACAGACGGCTCTGTAGTCGTTACTCGTGGTTCCACCTTCGATAATGCAGCAAACCTGTCTGAAGCTGCGCTGGCAGAACTAAAGTCACGATACGAAGGCACACGCCTAGGTCGCCAAGAACTTTATGGCGAGCTTTTATTGGACACACCTGGCGCATTATTCACGCAGACAATGATTGACGATAAGAGGGTGCAGTACTACTCAGACTTCACACGAGTCGTAGTAGCCGTTGACCCAGCCGTAACATCAGGCGAGAATAGTGACGAAACAGGAATTGTTGTTGTTGGCCTAGGAGCCGATGGTCGCTACTACGTGATAGCAGACAAGAGCTGCAAAGACACCCCAATGGGCTGGTCTAACCGAGTCAACATGGCTTACGAGGATTACCAAGCAGACCGAGTGGTAGTTGAAAAGAACCAAGGTGGCGACTTTATTGAAACCACGTTGAAACAAATCAACCCACTTATGAACGTAGTCGGTGTAACAGCCAAGGTTGGGAAAAGGCTTCGTTGTGAGCCAGTCGCATCGCTCTATGAGCAAGGCCGAGTTTCACACATAGGCAACCTCAGCGCATTAGAGACACAGATGATTGAATGGGTCCCAGACTCAGGGGAATCACCAGACCGCCTCGATGCTCTCGTTCACGGCATTACCTCGCTTACCACTCAGATGAGCAAGTTCGACCTTGCGTTCTCTGGATCATCACAGTCATGCCCTAAGTGTGGCGCATCAAATCTCAAGACCGACACAGCTTGTAAGGTCTGCTTTCATAAGTTCAACCCAGCAACCGAACAACGCAACAACAGTCTCAATGCTGGATTCCCACAATTCCAAAAGAGGTAGAAGTGGCTCTATTCAGCCGTAAAGACAAGACCGC
>Ga0194048_10000567_pt1 | contig 18037 bp, 17 predicted proteins | sample JunL225m_MetaG_FD_161685 | JGI IMG/M metagenome (GOLD analysis project Ga0194048, IMG submission 161685) | Anoxic zone freshwater microbial communities from boreal shield lake in IISD Experimental Lakes Area, Ontario, Canada - Jun2016-L222-5m | ecosystem: Environmental > Aquatic > Freshwater >...
CGACGGCTTCGGTCGTTCGATGAAAGCAGTCAAGGAGGGCAATATCGCCGCCGTCCTCTTTGATCAAAGCACCCAGAGCGGCTCGCGTATTCATTTCTTTGGCCGGGCCTGCGCCGTGACGGACCTGCCAGGCATCATCGCCCAACGCTTCAAAGCCGCTGGGCGAATCTACTGGGCGGAACGTACTGGCTTCTGGCGTTGCCGACTCCGCATTAAAGCACTGACCGCGACGGATTCAGTTGGCCTGACGCTCGAATCCAACGCTTGGCTAGAGGCTCAATTACGCAGTGATGAAAATACCTGCGCCAGCTGGCTCTGGGCGCATGACCGGTGGAAGCACGGCGAACAAGACTACATCAAGGACCTACAGCCCTGAAGGTAAGCTCGCTTATTGCTTAGCGGCGGGCGGAGGCGGCGGGACATCCCCTTCAGGCTTACGCCCTTTCTTGCCGGGCTGACCGTCTTCCATCTTCTTGCCCTTCTCTTTGGCGAGTTCGGACCCGTATTTCTCAATCAGTCCGCGGACAAATTCCTGACGCTGCTCGGGCGTCAGCGAGGTAATCCGCGCGCGCTCAACTTTGGCTGCTTCCGGCGAGAGGGATTTCAGGTGGTGCTCAATGGCACGGGCACCGTTGCCACCGCGTTCGCGCAACTCCTTGACGAGCTTGCGGCGTTCTTCCGGCGATGCGGTTTCAAACTTGGCGAGGTTGGCGGCAAAGTCCTTACGGGCCTCCGGCGACATGTGTTCTAATTTCTCGATGGCACCGCGGATACGCGAAAGCCGCTCCGGCGGAAGTTCGAGAATTTTGCGGATCATCTGAATCTCCTCGACGGAAGGCTCGCGGTCGGCCGGACGGAGCGCCACCTCTTTGGTCTCGGCCGCGATCGCGACGACTCCCCACGCAAAAAGGACTGATAGCACGAGCGTCTTCATCTTAGGAGCCCGGCGTGGCGAGCACGTCCACGATGCTGGATTTCTTGTCGACGACGGGCGTCAGCAGCGAGAGGTCGTCGGCTATGCCCAATAAATCGGCGAGCGGGCTAGATTCCTCGCGAGCAACGAGTGCAACGGTCTGCCGATTGAGACTCTCCTCGGAAGGAGACTGCAGGGTCAAAACGGTGACCACGCAGGCGGCGACGGCCGTGACCAAGGAGCTCCAGCGGATGACCGTCTGACGGCGGCGCTCAAGGCGGACGGCGACGATGACGCGATCGGCGAAACCAGGGACCGAGATCTCCCGGCCGGAGCTGAGCGCTGCGGCGAGATTCTTATCGAAGGTCTGGGGGTTAAAGTTATCCATGGCTCAGTTCATTAGGTTAAACACCGTGAAGGGGTGTAAGTTGCAGGGTTTAGGCAGGTCCATAAAAGTCTTTCAGTAGCTCGCGGAGGCGGCTCCGGGCGCGATGTATCCAGGTTTTGGCCGTGGAAACGGGCACCCCCATGATGCCAGCGATATCCTCGTACGGGAGCTCCTGTTGCACCACTAGGAGGATGGCGGTCCGTTGTTCGGTCGGTAGCTGGGCAATCGCCCGCTGAAATGCCTCATCGAGTTCGGTCACTCGGCGGGCGGAGTCGTGCCGTTGATCGCCGGGTTCCGCGGCGAATTCGAGCGCGGTGGTCGGCTTACGTCCGCGGCGGCGCCACTCGTTGAGCACCAGATTATGCGCAATATGAATGAGATAGGTACTCAGCTTGGCATCTGGTCGCCAGCGGCTGGCGGCGCGGTGGAGACGGATGAAGACCTCCATGGCCAACTCCTCCGCCGTCGCCTGCGAGCCGACCTCACCACGTATATAACCGACCAAACGTGCATGGTGACGGTGCACGATCATGCGCAACGCATCATCATCGCCTTCGGCCACGAGCGCCATCAGTCGCTTATCGTCCTCGTCGTCCGAGAGGATCGGGTCTGGCTGCGACATTTAGGATTAAACTCCGGTAAGCAGGTGAAGTTGCATCGCCGTAGCCCCGCTTAGACCCCTGGGGACGGCTCAGGCCGCACGCGAACGGCAAAAAGACGGAGGGTGCGGAGCATGAATTGCTCCAGCGCCGCCAAAGCTTGGTAGTTCAGGTCCATCCGGTGCCGGGCAGACTCCAGTAGGCTGACCGCCTCGGCGACCTGGGTGCCGCAATCGGGGTTAGCCCGTCCGACCAAGCGCAACTTCTCCTCGAGTGAAATCATCATGCGGGCCCGAATGCCCCGGCGAATGGTCGCTTCATGGGCCTTCTCAATCTCACCCTCATCATCATCGGTGGGCGGAGGGGGCGGGGCGACCTTCAGCGCTTCTTCGATGAAGAGGTCCAGCAAGACCTCGAAGCGGGCACACAGGGCGTAAAGTGGAATAAAGACCTCCGAGACGCGAGCATTCGGGGAAGCTGGGCCTTTGACCATCCGCGTGAGGAGGCGTTCGAATTCGCGCAACCAGTCATTCCAGGATGGGTCGGCAATGGCGGGCGCCTCACCCCCCAGATGGAAGCGCAAACAACGGCTGAGAATCGTCGTCATCACGCTGTAGTAATTAGTCGTCTGCAGGACGATGAGCGTTCCGGGCGGCGGCTCCTCGAGGGATTTGAGCAGACAATTCGCGGCTTCCGGCGTGAAGCGGTCAGGCTCATGAATCACCACGACGCGCCGACCCGTGGCGGAGCTGAGGGTGAAGGCGTGGACGACCTCCTGGGCTGTTTCTATCCTAATGCGGCGCGACAACCCACCGGGCCGGAGATTACGATAATCAGGGTGCGCAATGGGTGCGGGGTCCTCCAGGTGAACGGCGGCGAGGTGTTCGGCGGCCCGCTCCAGCAAACCGGCGTCGGCCCCTGTTAACAAAATCGCATGCGGCATGCGGCCCTCCGCGCGTGCGCGGGCCAGCACCTTCAATGCCGGCAAGCCGGCGAGATCAGCGGAAGCGACGGCTGATTTCATTCCAAATCTCCTCCTCGATGACTTCGGCCGGACGCGAGGCGTCGACCACGAAGAACCTACCCGGCTCCTCTTTGACTAATGTATGGTAGGTCGCGCGTACCTTCTGGTGGAAAGCGGGCCCGAGGACTTCGAATCGGTCGGCGTGCCCCCGGTCACGGACCGAGGCGCGGTCCAGGCCGCGCGCCGGATCAAGGTCCAGCAGTACCGTCAGGTGCGGGCGCCGCGCCCCGCAGGCGAGGCGATTAGCCGACTCGATGAGAGCACGCTCCAACCCGCGGCCACCAGACTGATAGGCGACCGTGGAATCAATGAAGCGGTCGCAGAGCACCACCTTACCTTCGGCCAACGCAGGGTCGATGACCTCAGCCACCAACTGGGCCCGACAGGCGGCAAAAAGTAATGCTTCCGCGGCAGGCTCAATCACTGAGCCAGGCTGTTTCAACGCATCGCGCATCTTCTCCCCGAAGACCGTGCCGCCTGGCTCGCGCAAAGAAATCGTGACGGAGCCCTGCGCCTGCAAACGCGCCGCCAGACGAGTCAGCTGGGTTGATTTACCAGCCCCTTCTCCTCCTTCAAACGTGATGAATTTCCCGGCGATGGGCATGTCCCACAAAATGCCTCACGCTCGCCTCATGGCGAGAGGAGAAAGGGCCGGGCAACAAAAAGGCCTGGCGGAAAGCCAGGCCTTGGGAAAGTTGAGCCGAGTTCTCAGCCACCAACCGGGGTCGGATTGATGACGGGGGGTCGGTTCTTCTCTTCGACGGCACGCTGAACGTTATCCAGAATCTTCTTCGAGGCCTCGGTCAGGCCGCCACCACCGGAAGTGGTCGAGCTAGGGCCGGAAGGAGCCCCCACCTTGCTCTCACCCCGAGCTTCTTCACGAGACTTAGTGCCATCCAGAAGTTCGACGCCCTTCGGCATGAACGAGCCGTTCCACACCAGGTCGACTTCGCGCGGAGCCGTGCCGACCATGTCGGAGACGGTCTTCGCAATCTCCGCCGGCAGCTTACTGGACTCGAGGGTGCTGACGACCAACTGATATTCTTCGCCCGTCAGAGGGATGATCAGAATCTTGCCCGGCACCATCGCCACGGCGCGAATCGGTAGGGTCGGCTCGGCACCCGCAGCGGGCTTGATGGGATTCACGGCCACAGGCGCTGGCTGGCCACCTGCGGGGTGCGGGACGGACATGTCGTAGGCGGTGGCCACGAGCTGGGTACCCGGCTCAATCGTGAGCGGTCCGTAATTGGAATCGGCCACGGTGGTTTCCACCTGGCCACGGATGCAACTCACCAAGGTCTGCCCCAGCGGACCCGCTGGATGATATTCGACCTTATAAATCGTGCCGCGAATCCGAGTCATGCCCACCGGAGTGCGGACCACGTAAGAAGACATCGCGTTGAGCTTGCGGACTTCGCCCGTGATTTTTCCGCGCAAAACTTCGAGCTCGGTGACGGAGGGGCTGGGCTCTTTCTCCAGCTTAGCATAACCACCGGCAATGATCGCATCGGACGCGACCTGCTTGAAATTCCGGACTTCCAAGGCGGTATCGGCACTGAGCACGACCGTGGAACCATTGGAGAACGAAAGTTCGATGGTGGAGGCGGCCCCCGCCTCGATGACGATGCCTTCCTTGAGGACGGCGCCAACGGCCAGCGGCTTCTTGGACTTGTTGACGTCCGTGACGGTGGCGGTGCCTTGGATCTTGCCGACTTCGATCAGCCCGTTCTGCAACGCGGCGGAGGAGAAGGCAGGAAGCAAGACGACGGCAACCATTCCTAGGTGCTTTAAAAATAAACTCATAGAGACTTGGAAGAATGAAAATCTAGACCACGGACAGAGGCTGGCAACCCGTAAACAAAAAAGCCCCCATCTGGGGGCTTTTTCTAAGAAAGCAGGCTTGATTTAGGCCGTAACGTACTTCTCCAGACGACGCTGTACGGGCACCGCTGAAAGCTGGGCGTACTTCGGAAGTCCTTGGTCGAAAGGCAGTTGCAGTTCGCCTTGGATCAGGGGGAGAGCGTAGCGCACGAAGTCCGGGTGAATCGACATCTTGTCTTCGCCGATCCATTTCTCCGGGAAAGCCTTCACTCCGTTGGCGATTTCGTTCAACGGGGCGAGCATGGTCTGGACCGCGTAGTTCTCCTTTTCCGAGCGGATGAGGATGACCATTTTGCCGGTTTCGCCAGCGAGGGCAGCCTTGACGGCGGCACCCCCACAAAGCTCAGCTTCATCGACGTCGGTCTTGGAAGCATTGTGCGAGGCGGCACGCTGGGTGATGCCCAACTTGGAAGAGCGGGCCTTAACGCCATCGAAACGAGATTCGACGAGGCTGCGGAGGTATTCGCCGGCGCCACCGAGAACGGCGTGACCAAATGCATCCGTGCTCGAGGTATCAGCTCCCAAGTAATTACCCGTGGCATCCTGGACGCCTTCGGAAACGACGACGAAGCAGTGACCATTGGACTTCAATACTTCTTCGACGCGGCGAATGAAGTTGTCGGGATTGAAAGCGACTTCCGGGAGAAGAATGATGTGCGGGGCGGTGCAGCCGTAGTGGGTGTTCTTCACCGACTTGTCGTCATTCTTATCGCGACGCTGTGCGAGCACGGACGAAGCGGCGAGCCAGCCGGCGTTGCGGCCCATGACTTCGAGAATCGAGACGAAGTCGTTCTGACCCATGGCAGCGTTGTCGAGAGCGGTTTCGCGGATCGTGACACCGATGTGCTTGGCGACGGAGCCGAAGCCCGGGCAGTGGTCGGTGAGCGGCAGATCATTATCAATGGTCTTCGGCACGCCGACGACGCGGAGCTCGTAACCGCGCTCCTTGGCGAGGTCAGAAATCTTGGCGGCGGTGTCCTGAGAGTCGTTGCCACCGATGTAGTGGAAGTAGCGGATGTTGTGGGCCTCGAAGACTTGGAGGATGCGATCGAAGTCTTCAGCCTTCTTCACCTTGTAGCGGCAAGTACCAAGGGCCGCACCGGGGGTGTGGCGGAGGGCCCGGAGCGTCTGCTGGGTTTCGGCGGCGAGATCGATGAGCTGCTCATTGAGCACGCCCTGGATGCCGTTCAATCCGCCGTAGATTTCGACGATTTCGTCCTCATGCTTGAGGGCTTCAGCAATGACCCCGGCGAGGCTGGCGTTGATGACGGGGGTGGGACCGCCGCTCTGCGCGACGAGAAGATTGCCAATGAGGGGAGATGACATGGGAGTGAACAGGTTGAAAAGTGGGTTGTGGGAAGCCCCACCCCCCTTGGCAACACGGAAAACCCTACCCTACCCCTACCCCCCTCGGAAGGCCTACAAAATACGCCCGACCTTAACTTTCGCCGACTCAGGCACCCGCTGGGACCAGACGGCGACCTGAGCCGTAAAAGCATCCACTTGAGCCCCGGCGGAGCCGGTCAGCTCGCCCGCCTTGGCGACAGCATCGAGCAGGACGGCCTTGGGTAGGCTGAGGCGATGATCTCCCGCTAGGCGGTCCACGAGGTCATTCCGCTCGATCTTACCGGAGCGGAGGTCTCGAGCCACCGCAACGGCGTGCTCCTTGATAGCCTCGTGGGCCTCTTCGCGGCCGGCGCCCGCCTTAACAGCCTCCATGAGGAAAGTGGTCGTGAGTAGAAACGGGAGATAATGACGCGACTCGCGTTCAATGACCGGGCGATTGACCTCCATCTGCCCAAGCACGGTAAGGAAGGCCTCGAAGAGTCCGTCGATCGCCATGAAGGCATCCGGCAACAAGACACGGCGGACGACGGAACAAGAGACATCACCTTCATTCCACTGATCACCGGAAAGCGAAGCAGCCATGGCGAGGTGACCACGCAGGATAACATGGAATCCGTTGATCCGCTCGCAGGTGCGGGCGTTCATCTTGTGCGGCATCGCCGAAGAGCCCACTTGGCCAGGCAGGAAGCCTTCGCTGGCGAGCTCGTGGCCGGCCATAAGGCGAAGCGTTTTAGCAAAAGACGAAGGACCGCTGGCGGCGGAGAGTAACGCGGAGACCACTTCGAGGTCCATCGAGCGTGGGTAAACCTGGCCGACGGCGTTAAGCGAATGCGGGATGCCGAGGTGCACCAGCACGCGACCTTCGAGTTGGGAGGCCTTGGCGGCATCACCGGAGAAAAGCGTTAGTTGGTCGAGCTGCGTACCGACGGCACCCTTAAGGCCGCGGGCGGCGAAAGCCCCGAGGGCGGCATCCACCTGCGCGACACCGCGCAAGCAATCTTCACCAAACATTGCCCAGCGCTTACCCACCGTTGTGGGCTGGGCCGCGACATTATGGGTGCGGGCGGCAATCAATACGTCGCGGTCCGTCTGGGCGCGTCTTGCCAACGCCGCAAGGGCGGCGATGGATTTTGCCCGGATGAGCTGGAGCGAACGGAAGACCTGGAGCTGCTCCACGGATTCGGTGAGGTCACGGCTAGTCAGGCCCTTGTGCACATGCTGGTGGCCGGCGAGGGCGCAGAACTCATCGATGCGTGCTTTGACGTCATGGCGGGTCTCTTCCTCGCGCTTGCGGATAGCTTCGAAATCAACCTGCTCTTTGACCTTCTCGTAGGCTGCGATGGCCTCCGCCGGGATATCCAGTCCGAGGTCGCGTTGGGCCTTCATGACGGCGATCCAATACTCGCGCTCGAGGACCACGCGGCCACGGGTGGACCAGATTGCCTTCATCGCTGGGGAGGCGTAGCGATCGGCGAGGACATTAGGGACGTTATCGGAATCCATCGGAAAGTGTTCTGTTTGTATCACGCCTAACGCTTCACGGCAAGCGCTCGGAGAAACATCGCCCGCACCGAGGGCTCATCCAGGCCGCGATTAGAGGCGTCGAAACAATCAGCGCAGGCCAACTGTAAGTCCACCAGCTCCACGAGGCTGAAACGGGCCGCGGCGGGGGCGACCTTATTGCTGACGTACCAAGGGTTCTGGGAAAAAAGATTAGCCGAAGACTTAGCGGCGGAGCCGAACGTCGGCCCGTGCCGAGAACTCGCGGTCTCGAACTGTCCTTTGGCCAGCCCAGCGTCGCTTACGCGGAAATCCCCCGAGTCGACGAGACAACGGATTTGAATGAGCAGGCGGAGGCGGTTCTGCAACGCGGCCAGTAACGGGCGGCTGGAAGACTCGTTGAAGAAATACCGATCCAGGGAATCCAACGCCCACTTGAGATCCCGCGAAGCCAGGGCCTCGATCGGCTCGAAGAAATCCCCTTCACCAAAAGGCGGTACCAAGAGCAGCACGTCGGCCTCGCGAATCGTGCCACCGGGGCCAGCGTAAGAAGCGAGTTTCTCGCACTCGACGAGGACGAGGCGGGTAGACTGCCCCACTCGTCCAACAATCATCTCCGGCACGCCGCGGTCGAATTTCGCACCGAGCGAGCGTAGATGATCGGCGGCCAGCGCGAGTTGCATATCGCCTTGTGCGTCATCCTTACTGAAACCCGATTTCGCTGCCGACGCATGCAGGATGAATTCATCCGCGACATCCTTCAGGGCGGAGAGATCCTTACGCCGGCCATCATACGGGGACGCCGAGATGATAATGAAGATTTCTGCGGGAGCCTCGGTCGCGGCCGCCAATACCCGGGCGAGGCTTTCTTTCACGTCGAGCGACTTAGACTGCACGGAGTCTGACACCCAATTGAGATTCCGCAGCCAGATGATGCGCTTGCCTCCGAACATGGAGAGCGTCTTCACCGAGTCCACGAACTGCAGTTCGACTGGGCGAGCATCCTCGACGCGGATCATCGCGCCAGAAATAATTTCAGCCTCCGCCTCGGCTCCGGCGGCCTTCTTGGCCTGCTCGAAAAAGACCCGAGCATCCCGATCAACGAGAAACTCGTCTTTCCCGGCGACGATGGCGAAAAAACCTGGCACGCAGTTAATTTCACTCCCCGACCCCTTCTGGCAATCCTTTGTCATTCGCAGGCCCAAGGCCCGAGGTAGGGGCGCCACGGCGTGTCGTCCGTTCGCCAATCAATAAATGAAACCGGGTGGCTTAAACGGCGGGCTCGGAGAGCCCGCCCTACCTCAGGCATCTTCCGGCCCTCGGGTCCGCCAGCCTCAAGCCCTCCGGACACGCCCACCCTCAGGCTCCGTGAATCAAATCCTCGACGCGGTACTTGTTCAGTTTGCGGCGCATCCAGTCGAGGGAGGTGTTCACGGCCCGCTGCTTCACTTGGAGCCGGTCGCCCGGAATAACCACGCGGCGGGACCAGACGCCCGCCGGGGAGGCATATCCTAGATAGACCGTCCCGACTGGGTCCGCCGCCGTGCCGCCTCCCGGACCGGCGTAACCCGTGACGGAGAGTGCATAGTCGGAGCCAAACTTTTCGACGGCGGCGGTGGCCATGGCCACGGCACACTCAGCGGAAACCGCCCCATGCTGTGCGATGAGGCACTCCGGAATCCCCAGCAGGCTCATCTTGGCATCGTTCGCATAACAAACCGCCGACCCCGCGAAAACCTTCGAGGCCCCGGGTACATCGGTGAAAGCATTGGCCAGCAAGCCTCCGGTACAGGATTCCGCGAGGGCGACGGTTTTTTCCAGGCTGCGCAGCTGTTCGACGACAAGCGAGGCGAGGCAAGCGTGGCCAGTGCAGACGAAGTCATGCCCCACAGCATCGCGGACCTTGCGGGCGACATCGCATAATTGTTCGGCGGTCACGCCACTGCCCGCCGATGAGATGCGCGCATCAACCACGCCCGTGTGCGTACCGAAAGAAAGCGCCATGCCGGGAACCAGGAGCGGCCGCACGATTTCCTCCAGCGGCACGGCACCGATACCGAACGTACGCACTTGGACATACGCTTCACCCTCGCAGGCACAACCGACGCTGCGTAGCCGTGGCACGACTTGCTCGTCGAACATCGGCCGAAGTTCGAGGGAGGGGCCGGGAAGCATCACCAAGGCCTTGCCATCGCGGTGCAGAAAGACGCCCGGCGCCGTACCGCGGGAGTTGGGCAGCGATTCGGCTCCGGCCGGGATGTAGCACTGACCGAGATCCGCGGAGGAAACCTTGCGGCCAATAAGCTTGAAGCGTTCGTGCAATGCCGCCTCTGCCGCGGGGACGTGGACTAACGTAAGGCCGAGGGCCGTGGCGACGGCCTCCCGTGTGTGATCATCGGAAGTCGGGCCGATGCCACCCGTGGTGACGATGAGGTCATAGGCGCCCCAAGCGGACCCAATCTCACGGGCGATTTCGGCCGCATCGTCGCGCACCACCACCGAACGCGTGATCGGCAGTCCGCGGCGGGCCAGATGTTCACCCAACCATAAGAGGTGGCCGTTCTCCCTGATACCATCCAACAACTCGTCGCCCACGTTGATAACGAGGACCTGACGGGGGCGATTGGCACAGGAAAGCATTTGCGGGAGAGCGGGGTTCGAGCAGGGTTAAGGGTCTAGGCCAAAAATGCAAACCGACCGGGAAGAACTTTCGCCCAAGGCAAAGGCACGGCGAGCCCCCCATACCCCAGGCGTCTACCTGATGAAGGACGCCGCTGGGCTAGTCGTCTATGTCGGGAAGGCTAAAGACCTTAAAAAACGCCTGGCCTCCTATTTCGTACCCCGGCAACGCCTGACCCCCAAAGTGGCTGCCATGATGGACACGGTGGCCGATATGGAATGGCACGAGGTCCGCTCCGAGACGGAAGCCCTCCTCTTAGAGGGCAAACTGATCAAACGGTGGCGGCCCCGCTGGAATATCCTCTTCCGCGATGACAAGCAGTTCCCGCAAGTCCGGGTCGACCTCGCCGACCCCCTGCCCAAGTTCCGCATCGTCCGTGCCCGCACCACCGACGCCTGCCGCTATTTCGGTCCCTTCCCCCACCAGCAGGCTGTCCGCCGCACGCTCAACGAAATGCGCAAGAAGTTCGGCATCCTGCTCGCCGACAGCGCCCCGCTCGCCCAACCCGATGGCACCTGGAAACTCTACGACGACGCCCGAGCCGAGATCCAGAAACACGCCAACGTCGTGACGACGGAGGAATATGCCACCCGCGTCGCCGCCGCCTGCGCCTTCCTCGAAGGCAAAGTCGAATCGTGGACCGAGCAGGTCGAGACCGACATGCGTAAAGCAGCGGAAACTCGGGATTATGAAAAAGCCGCCAGCCTGCGAGATCTCCTCGACGCCCTCAAGCGCACGACGGAAAAATCCCGCCGCTTCCTCCGCGACAATCCCCTGCCCCGCCGTGATGAAGCCAGTGCGCTTACCTCGCTCGCTGCCGCCCTCGGCCTCGAACGCCCACCCGCCACGGCGGAGTGCTTTGATATTTCCCATATCTCGGGCACGCTCGCCGTCGCCTCAATGGTCCGCTTCGTCGACGGGCAGGCCGATAAGTCCGGCTACCGCCGCTTCAAAATCAAGACCTTCGTGGGCAATGATGACTTCCGCTCGATGCAAGAAGTCGTCGGCCGCCGCTACACGCGCCTACACGAAGAGCACCGTGCGTTTCCCGAGCTCGTCATCATCGACGGGGGCCTCGGCCAAGTCCACGCCGCCCTCGCGGCCTTCAAGGAACATGAACTCGCCCCGCCCCCGCTCATCGGCCTAGCCAAGCGTGAAGAAACCATCGTCTTCCCCGACGGTCGCGAACTGAAGCTCCCGCGGCATGATGTCGGCCTCGCCCTGCTCATGCGCATTCGCGATGAGGCCCACCGCTTCGCTAATGATTTCAATGCCGACCTGCGCAGTCGCAAATTGCGCGAGTCGCTGCTCGATGAGATGCCGGGACTCGGACCCAAACGTAAAGACGCCCTGCTTGCGCACTTCGGTAGCATCCAGAAACTGCGCAAGGCCACCGCTGAAGAAATCGCCGAAGTGGCCGGCCTCAGCGATAAACTCGCCGGCGAAGTGAAGGCGTATTTAGAAGCGCGCGGGTAATGGGTAGGGGCGCCACTGCGTGGCGTCCGTTCGCTTAGGTAAGTGCGGATCACTGGGCAAGTTTACCGACATTCGACGATCGTCCGCCCACGGACGCGACGCAGTGGCGCCTCTACCTCTTAACCGCCAACTCGCGCTCCACCAGTTCGGCCACACGGTCGGCGCCACCGGCATCGCCGAGTCCGTCGACCGAAACTTTCCATTGTTTCCATACCGCCCAATCACCCGAGAAAGCTTCCGCGATGGTGGCGCGCGCCTCGGCGGCCGTCAGGCCATAGGCTCCCGCGTTATGTTCAGCGATGAGGCGGCCATTGCCGGCTTCCTGCCCTGGGATGACCTGGGTGATGATCATCGGGACGCCCGCCGCGACACACTCATGCGTGGTCGCACCGCCAGCTTTGCTGACCACGAGATGACTCGAGAGCATCAGCTGAGGGATGCGATCAGTCCAACCGAGGACTTCCGCGCGCCCCGCGACCGCGCGCTCGACGGCTTCCTTAAAGGAGGCGTCCTTGCCCACGGTGATAGTGAGCTCGAGGCCGAGCGTCGACAGCGCACTCGCGAGTTCGACGGCATCGCGCTTGCCGGGATTGAGCATTAATAACACCCGCGGACGTTCGCCGACCCTAGCCGAAGAGCGCGAGGCCAGCTTGGCGGAGACTGGAAAGCCATATGGCAGAATCTTGGTCGCAGGCACGCCTTGGCGGACCATGACGTCAGCCGTGGCCTGATTCGGGGTGACAAACCAATCCGAGTGCGCCCGATGCCAAGCGCGGTTCACCGAGATGGAATCGGTGACGACGGTGATTAAGCGCGGGCGGGCGGGATCTTCGCGATGCCAGCGACGGGCCATCATATAGTTATAAAGGGGGTAGGCTGAAACGACCACCTGCGGACGCTTTTCATCAAGCATCGCATTAAGGGTCTGCTCAACGGGTCGTACGAATGGCAACGAAGCCCGCACCAGCGGCAGCCGATCGAGCGCCGTATACATGCAACCCCACAGCCGAGGGTACTTGTTCGCCACACCGATATAACTGTCACGCTGGCGCTTGGCCTTCTCGGCTCCGTAGGCCGAAAGGAAAAGATCATGCAGTTCGCCGGTGACACCTGCACGGGCGGCGAGTGCCTCGATGATGGAACGCGCGGCCGCGTTATGCCCTTCGCCGAAGCCGGCCGTGAGGACGGGGATGACGCTCATCAGGCGACGAACGCGATGGTGGCGTTGGCTTCGCCCTCGGAGGTCGGAGCGGCCTTGGCGGCCTCGAAGGCGGCGCGGCGGTCGGCGATGCGCTGCAAGAGTTCCTGACGTTCAACGACGCGCAGGCGACCGTCGTCTTCTTCCACAATCGCAGTCAGCGACTCGACCCAGTCGCCGGAATTGATGTAGCGGACGTTGCCGATCATGCGGTCCTCAGCTTTGTGAATGTGGCCGCACATCACGCCTTCGCAGCCACGTCGGGCGGCCAGTGTCTGGAGGTGTTCTTCGAAGCTTGAGATGTAGCTGACCGCCGTCTTAACCTTGGCCTTGATGGCCTGGGAGAGGGAGAAGTACTCCTTACCGCGCCAGGCCCGCCACTTGTTATAGACGCGGTTCAAATCGAGGAGAATTTGGTAGCTGATGTCGCCGATGACGGCGAGCCAGCGTAGATTCACCGACACGGTGTCGAACGCGTCGCCGTGGATGCAGAGATACTTGCGGCCATCCTGGGCGACGTGGATGTGCTCTTCGGCGAGCTCGATGCGGTCGAGCACGAGAGGAATCAGGCGGCGGATGAAGTCGTCGTGGTTACCGCGCAGATAGATTACTTTGGTGCCGTCCTTCTCCGCCATCTTCATGATGCGACGGATGACGGCCGTGTGGGCCGGCGACCAGTGGTTCTTACGCTGGAGGGACCAGAGGTCGATGATGTCGCCGTTCAGGATGAGCTTGTCGCAGCGGATGCCGCGCAACACATCGAGGAGCTCGCGGGCCTGCGCGTCCTTGGTGCCTAGATGCAGGTCGGACAGGATCAACGTCCGGAAATGAATCTTATGCTGCCCAGGGACCTTGGTGGTTTCTTCCATGGAGCAGAATCTTAGATGACGAACGTGTCATTCCCGCGTCGATGGCGTCTTAATAAGGAAACAGTGAGGGAAGGTATTGGCGGACAGCGGCTAGCGGAGGGCGGCATCCTGACACGCAATCGTAACAATCGTAATAACATGATGTTACGGTTGTTACAGATGTGTGACGAACTGGGCTTGCACCCCCCTCTTGGGGAATCTTGAAGCGTATCACCCAACACACCCATGAAAGACTTCCTGAAGAAGGTTCTCGGTAAGGATGAAAAGTTCTACGAACTGCTGGAAGCCAGCGCCGATGAAGCTGCGAAGAGCGCGAAGTCGCTCTCGAAGCTCTACGCTCAGGTGGGTAAGCCGGACTTCGAACAATGCTTCACCGAGCTCGTCGTCGCCCGTCGCGTCGACAAACGCATCGGCCTCTCGATCACCCAGGAACTCTGCAAGACCTTCGTGACCCCACTCGAGCGCGAGGACATCGAAGCCCTGGCCAACGCCCTTTATAAGATCCCGAAGACCTGCGAGAAGATTGGCGAACGCCTCGCCATCTGCCCCTCTCAGTTCTCAACCGACATCGTCGACAAGCAGGTGCGCATGCTCGAGCAGGCCACCGAAGTCACCGCCTCCCTCGTCCGCAAGCTGCGCAAGCTTGCGAACGTCGAGGAAATCCAGGACGACTACGAAACCCTCCAGACGATCGAAGGCGACGCCGACCGCCTGATGGTGGGCCTCCTCCGCGACCTCTATCAGGGTAATGTCGACGCCAAGGAAGTCGTCGTCCTTAAGGACATCTACGAACTCCTCGAGCGCGCGATCGACCACTGCCGCGATGCCGGCAAGGTCGTGTTCCAGATCGCGCTCAAATACGCCTAAGCCCGCGCCTCGACTCCGGTCATGGATCCCTTCCTGTTGATGGTATTGGTCATCTTGGTGGCCGTGGTGTTTGAATACATCAACGGCTTCCATGACGCGGCCAACGCCATCGCGACCGTCGTCTCGACCCGTGTCCTGACGCCTCGGCAAGCGATCATGCTGGCGGCCTGCACCAATCTCATCGGGGCCTTCTACGGCACGGCCGTCGCCGCCACCATCGCGAAAGGCTTCGTCCACGACCCCTCTGGCGTGACCCAGATGGCCATCGCCTGCGGACTGATGGGCGGAATCGTCTGGAATCTGATCACTTGGTGGTTCGGCATCCCCTCCAGCTCCTCACATGCACTCATTGGCGGACTCTGCGGCGGCGTACTCGGCCAGACCCACATGAACTGGGGCCGGCTGATGTGGAACGAGGTTCCGAAGCTCGCCGACGGCACCCTGGACTACGCGCACGCAACCGGCCTCTGGCCCAAGCTGATCAAACCCATGGTGCTCTCCCCGCTCATCGGCTTCACGCTCGGCGTCATCTTCATGGTCCTACTGACCGTCATCATCGTTCGCCTCTCATCGCGGCCGAGCAAGGTGCAGAAATGGTTCGGCAAACTGCAGCTAATCTCGGCCGGCATGATGGGCTTCTCCCACGGCATGAATGACTCCCAGAAGACGGTCGGCATCATCATGCTCGCCCTGACGGCTGGCGCCGCGAACCACGCCTTCGACAGTGCGCCTTCCTGGATGCAGTTCATGCAGCCCGCGAAGGACGGACATGTCCCCTTCTGGATCATCGCCCTCTGCGCCGCGACCATGGCTGCCGGAACCGCCGCCGGTGGTTGGCGCATCATCCGCACGCTCGGCCATAAGATGGTCAAACTCCAACCTGTGCACGGCTTCGCCGCCGAAACCGCCGCCGCCCTGACCATCGGCGGTGCTTCCCTCATCGGTATGCCGGTCTCCACGACGCATGTGATTTCAACCTCCATTCTCGGCGTGGGTGCGACCAAACGCTTCGACGCCGTGAAATGGGGCCTCGTCGGCCGCATCGTCTGGGCCTGGGTCCTTACCCTGCCCATCACCATCACCCTTGGCTACCTGTTCTACCGCGGTGCCCTGATGATTGGCTGGGCAGGTTAAGCACCCCCCTCCGAGTTCGTGACGAATCGCCCCGTCGCTTAGGGCGAGACGCCTCGGGCTAGGCAGGTAAAAGCGGGGCGGACCCACGCTCGCCCTACCAACCCCGATTAGAAGCGATAAAAACGGCCTTTTTGCCCCTTCCCGCTTGCTCCTATGGGGGGCTGTCCTAACTTGCGGCCAACGACCATGGTCAAATCCGATTTCGGTTATAACAGCAAGGTGGAGGGCGAGGTCATCGTGACCCGCGCCGATGCCGTCGTGAACTGGGTGCGCAGCAACTCAGTCTGGCCGATGCCGATGGGCCTCGCCTGTTGCGCCATCGAGCTCATGGCCGCCGGCGGCTCCCGCTTCGACATCTCCCGCTTCGGCATGGAGGTCATGCGCTTCTCTCCCCGCCAAGCCGACTGCATGATCGTCGCCGGCACGGTCACCTACAAGATGGCCGAAGTCGTCCGCCGCATCTACGACCAGATGGCCGAACCGAAGTGGGTCGTCGCCATGGGCGCCTGCGCTTCCACGGGCGGCATGTACCGCTCTTACGCCACCCTGCAGGGCGTCGATAATATCGTCCCGGTGGATATTTATATTTCCGGCTGCCCGCCCCGCCCTGAGGCCCTCCTCGATGGTATGATGCTGCTTCAGGAAAAGATCCGCCAGGAAGGCGGCTCGTTGCGCCGCACCTTCCGCGGCCGCACGGTCGAAACGAAGATCGTCAGCTAAGCACGGACATGGACGCCGCCGCGCTCACCTCCCGTTTCCCTGCTACGCAGGACCTCGCCGGCAAGGACATGCCGACCTACCGCGTCGCCGGCAGCGACCTCCTCGCCGTCGTCAGCGCCCTGCGCGACGAACAGGGCTTCGACCTGCTCGCGGATCTCTGCGGCCTCGAGTTGCAAGGCCGCCCGGTCCGCTTCGGCGTCGTCATCCATCTCCTCAGCACGACGCACAAGGAATACGTGCGCCTACACGTCGACGCCGTCAATGACCGCGTCCCGAGCGTCTCTTCGCTTCACCCTGGCGCCAACTGGCACGAACGCGAAGCGTTCGACATGTTCGGCATCGTCTTCGAAGGCCACCCGGACCCGCGCCGCATCCTGATGTGGGATTCCTATCCGTACCATCCGCTCCGCAAAGATTTCCCGCTCGCCGGTATCGAAGTGCCCTTCCCCGCCGCCGACGTCGCGGAAGTCACCGGCCAGAAGGTCGAGCCCGCGCCGATGATGGGCGGCCCGTTCGTCTCGCACGGCGGCAAGCTCTCCGAAGGCGAACCTTCCGCGCTCGACCAGTCCTGGACCGAGGAAAAACCCAAAGCCTGATTTAAAGTGAAGATCACCAAGGAAATCTCCATCGGCGACGTCGCCGCCCGTTCGGAAGAACTGCGCGGAGAGAACATGACCCTGAACATGGGTCCGTCCCACCCGGCCACGCACGGCGTGCTCCGCCTGAGCCTCGAGCTCGACGGCGATAAGGTCGTGAAGTGCGACCCGGTCATCGGCTACCTGCATCGCGGCGACGAGAAAATCGCCGAGAACATGACGTATAACCAGTTCGTCCCGTACACGGACCGTCTGGATTACCTCGCCCCTCTCGCCAACAACGTCGCCTACGCTATCGCCGTCGAGAAACTCGCCAACCTCAAGCTGCCCGCCCGCTGCGAAGCCATCCGCGTGCTCACTTGCGAGATGGCCCGCATCTCCTCCCACCTACTCGGCATCGGCGTCTACGCGATGGATACCGGCGCTTGGACGGTGTTCATGTACACCTTCAACGAGCGCGAGAAACTCTACACGCTCTTCGAAGAACTCACCGGCGCCCGCTTCACCACGAGCTACACCCGCATCGGCGGTGTGACGCGCGACATCCCGGACGGCTGGCTCGCCAAGGTCTCGGCCTTCTGCGACGGCGTCGAACGCACGATCGACGAGGTCGACAAGCTCCTCACCCGCAACGGCATCTTCCTCGAACGCACCGAAGGCATCGCCACGATCTCGAAGGAGATGGCCCTCGCCTACGGCCTCACCGGCCCGAACCTCCGCGCTTCCGGCGTGCCGTTCGACCTCCGCAAGGACAAGCCTTACTCCGGCTACGAGCAGTATGACTTCGACGTCCCGGTGGGCGTGAAGGGCGACTGCTTCGACCGCTACCTCGTCCGCATGGAAGA
>Ga0194048_10000568_pt1 | contig 18026 bp, 15 predicted proteins | sample JunL225m_MetaG_FD_161685 | JGI IMG/M metagenome (GOLD analysis project Ga0194048, IMG submission 161685) | Anoxic zone freshwater microbial communities from boreal shield lake in IISD Experimental Lakes Area, Ontario, Canada - Jun2016-L222-5m | ecosystem: Environmental > Aquatic > Freshwater >...
GAGAAACACGAGCAGGGGGATTTAATTGAGCTTTACCGCTGGCAATTTTGATCTCTTGTACCGAAGAGAAATCAATTTCTACTCCGGAGTGTGAAAGTTTGCCTGTGTTTAGTAGGCTTTCCAGCAAAGCGTAAACTGAGGCTGGAATCACCACAGGATAATCGTAGCTCAGAGCTTCGGGTTTAGGTTGTTCAGTACTCATGGCGTTGGACAATTACCTCCAGCACAAGAAGCCGTACCGCGTAATGCCCAGCCACGTCGCTGAGGCACTGTATAGTGATAGTGTACCGCGGGTGTTTGAGCCACCGGAGCTTGTACAACGGCATCGCCCAAAGCGTTGTAGCCGTTGTGCAGATTGTCGTGAACCGTTTGAAGTTGTTCGCGGGAATACGAAGCTGAACTAAAATTGTGCTCAGCCAGTAAGTGAGCAATCAACTCTTCCGTAGAATAATCCCAACGGTTATTCAAGTTCCAGATGATGCTAGAACGACGAACAGGGTCGGGAATTGTAGGAGCTGTTGCTTTAACGGGCTCAGGCTTTGGAGCGGTTTGATTCTCTGGCTTAGCTTCAGGTTGCGGAGCTGGAGGCGGCGTTGCCTGCTCTTTTGACTTTACTAAGAGTTGCTGCACGGATTGATCCAGCTTTTGCAGCATGGTTTTTTGATCGGACAAGGCGGCCATTTGCTTCTGGTGGTTGTCTACCAGGGCAGATTTAACTTCCTCGTCAAACTTACTGACAAGAGTATCTTCAATCGGTGCAACAACTGCTTGCGGTGCCGCTACGGGTTCTGCTGCTACCAAAGACAGCATGAAACCCAAGCCCAACAACAGCACAGAGGTAACACCGATTGCCGCAAATTGAAGCCGCTTGGTGGTAAACATAGTACGATTCACTCTGGTTTCATCCTTAGCTTGAAGTAGGGAGAGTTGTGATACCAGTCAATCGGCTCGGCGTTAGCGTTGCCCATCAACCCGATGGCAGCAGTAGAACTATCTGCCAGCATTTGAGCCCAAGCCTCTGGCGTGATCGTGTACAGACCATCGCCCCAGGAATTGTAGGCTCGTAAATTTCCATCCGTATCGTAGCCAAGCACACACATGGCATGCCCGCCACTCGAGCAAACGGGACGAAAGGAGCGGACAATTCGATCTTGCGGAATAAATCCGTTGTACCAGCGGATTCCGAAAGTGATGCCGCCACCACCTCCGATAAAATCCAGAATTTGATTATGATCTTTGGGCACTTGCCAAGCAGACTTGGCTTTGTAAGGTGCTCCTGCGTCGTAGTTAGCCTGATTGAGAATTTGAGCTCGTTCAGCTGACCCAGGATAGTGAGAAGGGTAGCCTGTAAGAGATTCTGGAGGACATCCAAAATCCACTGCAAGTTTACAACCGCCAGCAATCGTAGATCCGTTATCCGCCCCTAACAACCCGTCAATCTTTTGGGTTGCCAGATAGGCAAAAATACGAGATAGCTGAACAGTTTTACCTTGCACAAAGGCCAGACGTTCAAGCACTGAGCTCAAATCATTACCTTGGCAGCTACCAATTTGCCCTTGGTCTTCGTTATGATGCCAGCTGGCATCAACTTCCTGAGGGCGTGAAAAGGCTTGCCAGGCAGGAGTAACCATGGATACTTCAGGCAAAGCCTGAAGATAGGCATGGTCTTCTAACTCCCACTGATAATTATAAGGTGTTTGCGATTCACTCATTTCGCATAGCTCCTTAACAGCTTCTCGTGAGCCTTAGCTGACCAACCACCTTGTTTGGTGAAGTAGTCTTGCTCAGACTTGGCCAACTCGTCAAATGCCACTTTACGTGCAGGTTCCTGGCCAGCGGCCAGGAAATCCCACACAGATTTTTCGTCTTTTAATGTACCGCTGGCAATCTTGTCCGCGGCATCTTGTGTATGTTTACGCCACAGCTTCTCGTACGACGCAAAAGCCTTCCCGGGCAAGTCCAGAACTACGGGTGGAGGCAAAGGCGGGGTAGGCCGTGAAACTTGTTGCGAAGGCCAGAGCAGAAGCACGATCCCAGCAACACCACAGAACAACCCCGTATATCTGGGTTTCATATCGTGCCCCCTGGTACCACCGTTGCGACCACGTCATTACAGACCCGAGCCAGTTTGGCTTCAGCGATTGCGACTTCAGCCTCAGTCATTTCGGCTTTAGCATATTCCCACCAGATTTTTGGATCTGCGTTGGGAGCTGTGGCTTCGATAATCTTCAAGTGGTCAGCAAACCCAGCTGGAGGCGGTGTGTCGCTACAGTGATTTTCATCTCGGCGGCGAAACCGTGGTAAGCCAGATGTGCGTAAGTTTGAAACGATTTCAGCTTCTTTGGTTAACAGGTCACGTAGCCAGGGAACGACAAACGTGAACACGCAGATTGCCAGCAAGAAAGTGGCAAGTAGATACTTAATCGCAGTCACAAAAGTACCCAGATCGAGGGTGAGCTGTGTCATCGGCATGTGCAATCTCCTTATTTGCAAACGACTGTCAGTTTTTGCCCCGGCTGCAGTTCCACTGTCAGATTGGAGCCTACTTTACTGACTTCACGGATCGCGGCAATTTGGCTATTTTTGCCGTAAAGTTTTTCAATTCTTGGGATGTCGTCATCCTCTTGAGGGACGGCGACAAATGGATTGTAGTATGGAGCCATTAAAGCACTGGGTCGTTTCGAATGGGTCAGACCCATAAGATGCCCAAACTCATGGCAAGCTACGTTGTGTAGTAATACACCACGATCTTTCGGTTTAGCTACCCAAGTTTCTTCCAGATCAAACCGCATCGTCAGCTGTTGATCTGTACCTGTAGGCAAGTAAGCCCAAGCCAGCGTACCGCCAACACCGTCAAAGTTGTGTTGTGGTCCACTGCCTGTAGATACAATGATATCAGCATCACCGGCTTTCTTGCATTCTGAAATATTTAGACCACACACATCGTCCCAAGCTCGAAACGCAGACGCAAAGATAGTCGACTGAATTTCTCTGGTGATCTTAGTTGTTGGATACTTCTCAATGAAATATCTCAAACCTTGCTTGTTCCAGCGATCTCGTTTCTCTGCTGAAATTTCTTGAGCCATCATGAACTGTAGATGGTTTTTGTTGTCAGCATCGATATGATCGGGGCAACCGCAACGAGGTCCTTCCATAGCACGTAAGGTTTGCGGTGTAAGCGTACCGTCTTCCTTTAGGCCAAACACTTTTTGGAAAGCCTTAATTGCTGCTTTGATATCTTTAAGCTCCAGATTTTGGAGAAGCTGCACAGCAATGTACCCGAAAAATGTCAGGTAGTTTACAGCAAACGTCATTTGCTGCGGTGTACGTTGGTCGTCACTGCCGTCTGCTTTCAATAGCCGAATAGCTTCTGCCCGTCCGCTTGCTCGCTTTGCCATTCAAGTAACCTCCTGTTATCTTGCTGTCGGAATCGTAGACGCCACGTTGACTGATACGTCAGCAACCTCTGCAAAAAATTGAACCGTTTTAGATGTAACCATTCTAGACGGTTGATCTGGCACTACTAGAGAATCAGGGTCTCGTAAGTATTGTAATGTACCGTCTGGTCTACGTATACGTCCCAGAAGATCTAACTGGGTTACGCTCATACTGTCTGGTATTAAGGCGTGGACAGCCTCAATAATATGCGAACCATCCAATCTGCCCAAGAAATCTGTCCGATTAATTACGCCAACGATGGCAAGTTTAATCTTACTGATTGTTTCGTCAGATATTGAGACCCCGGTGGTTTTGTTTAAGGTAAGGGTCACCTGAGTAAAACAAGGCACTGGAGCTTTAACAAGAGCGTCAGCGGCATAACTGCGGACGTCCCGACTTGATACCAGAGACTGGATTTCCTGAATTAGCGGCGTACCTACCAGCTCGCAAACGTACAATCCTGTCTGGCCCACAGCTAGTCCTACCGTAGATGTAGCTGTGTCTACAAATTGGATGATGGCGGTTTGAAACGCGGTGTACGCTCCTTCGGCTACATTCGCGATATCTGGAATGAAACCAACGCCTGTTAGATTGTTAGATCGGATGTCTGAGGTGATTTCAAATCCGGAATTTAGATTGGAGTCAACCTGTCTTCGAACTTTAGTAACTTCGTAAAATCCAGGAGAGGCATTCTTATCTACAGCAAACTGCCAGGTGCTCGTAAGTCCTGAGACGCTGATGCAAGTAGCTGTTACCTGCCGAGATAGCCGTTGTAGTGTCTCTTGTCCTCGGATATACCAATCCACTCTTCCACCATAACTGATTGGAAAAATGGTGTGTTGGTCTCTCAACATTTCAGCATCGCCGTAGCCGATGATGGACTGATTCGTTGTAAGGTTCAAAGCAGGAATAGACCGCAGGTAAGACCGCATATTTATACGATTAGATAACGCCTTGGCGGCCAAGCCCAGCTGCAACTCTGCGATTAGCTGTTCGTTCGTCTCCGCGTCTGTACCATCGTTAAACGTGGAAGTTGCATAGCTAGCAACGTAGGAGACTAACGTACGGTCTGGCGTTATAGTATCTCCGGCGTTTAGCTTGTACTTTGAGCCGACGTCTTCCGCTTCCACTTCAATCGTAAATGCCCAGCTACCGTTACTGAGCTGAACAAGCAACCTGTCTGTGATCGGATCAGAAATTTGACCTTCACTAGGTCTCGACGTGAAGGTTTGAGTCGAAACGTACGTCAACCCGTTCACAGAAAATGTAAAGTTGTTGGGAATTGTCACCGAACGTGCTTGGCTTAATTCGATGGTTACCGAACCAATTGCTCTGGTTCCTGTCTTACGAGTTACTCCCCAGTTAGAAAGAACTTCGTCCACTACGGTGGAATCTGCGGCAATCGCGTTAGCGTTGATTTGCTGTAAGCTACGAGCAGATTGATACCGTTCCAGGTTTGTACGAAGTGCAGTTTCAAGCACGGCGTGGTAATAGGCCACGATGTCTTTGAAAACCCCTCGCTTAAGGTCTAACGAAGGATTAAGTTCTTGTAGCTGTGTCGTCAACTGGCTCAGAATTTGTTGGACATTTGTGTTGTCAAGCTCTGCCAGGTTGGTCAGTTCAAAGTTTGATACGGTTAGACTCATGGCATCCTCAGGATATAGAAACTCTCAAAGGGTAGATGACTGTTCGTGCAGTGTCCGCAACACTCAAAACCCGAATGTTTAAAACCGCCAGATCCCCTTGCAATGACGCAGAGATCAATGAGGCTGATTTATATCGCTCGTCTTCAGGATCCGTCGCGGCATTCTCTTCTGTTCTTAAGTTGATTCGAATATCAAGCTCGGCAGCACTGAAGGCAGAAAATAGATCTTGAGATGTGTGTAACATCCCGGCACGTATTTGCGAAATGAAAAACGTACCACGACTCAAAGCGTATGGCATGGAGCCTTGCTCAGTCAGTAGCTCAAGCAAGAATCGTTGTACCAGCTTTTCAATACCTGCAATAAGTGCTCCGCTTTGATTTGGCTTAACTAGAGCTTGAGTCAGCAACGTATCTCCAGCGGCTTTGGCATCGTCAAACGCCAGTACGTCTACGGTACGACCAACATATTGATGAAGTGTTCCAGCCAGTTGGGTCATACCGCTCCCCCTGTACCTTCGGCACCTTGTTTGATAAGTGCGGTGAAGTAGTTCAATGCCTGTCCCGTAAAAGCACCAGTGTCTTGGCCATGACCTTTTTCTCTCGTGGACAGGTGTGCCAACGCTCGAGGAAAAGTTTGAGTTGTCCGAGCTCTAAAGGCTCGTTCAGCCTGAGCCGCATAGTCAATTTGAAGACTGAGCACGATACCGTCCGAAACATTACCTGGAGATTTTGGTTGATAGGCTTCAATCAAAGCTGTTTCAGCTTTATCCGTGTTGAAGGCGTCGTGAATGGTGATCAGTCCTTCTTCAGTTTGCAGATCTCCATCCCAACCCTCTAGCGGCGGGCGAAACCAGGGTACCGCGTCATTAGTCGTACGTTTAGGATACGATTCTTTCTTAGCCTTGGTAAATTTTCGAAGTACCGCTTCAAGGTGCGGATCAATCAATCCCTTTTGTGGCATGGGTCACTCCGCAATAAAAGGAGAAAGTTCGCGTTCTTGATCCAGTAACTGCTGGATTTTCATCTTACGCTGAGTGATTGCTCCCGGACTACGACTTAGGTGGCGTGCTAGATCCTGGTTAGACATCTTTTTATGTCCACGCATGCCTAATGTACGCTCCATGATTGATTGATCCATGGGACTTAGATCCTGGTATACAACCTCAGCCCAAAGGTCGGCGGCATCGCGTTGCCCGGGAATTTGCCCAACAGCACCACCAGACATAGGATTTCGTTCTTCTGCTTGTCCGGAACTCATACCGGGTTGAAACTTGCGAATTTGAGCAATCCTTGGCAAGGAAATACCCATGCGATCAGCCAGCTCTGCGTCCGTAGGTTCCCGCCCCGTGTCATCTAAAAGCTCTTGAGTATGCTTATGCAGTTGCTGATTTTCTAAGAGAACACGTTCAGGTACTCGCATAACCTGACTTTGCTGTTGCGAGACTCGCCGAAGCCCCTGCATCTGGTTCAACAAGTGGGATTGAAGTCGTGATCGCTTGGGATCGTATTTTCGAACGGCGTCCAGGGCCATCAAACGCCCACGGCTTGCCGCCAGTGGACTGTCTCCACCGTACATTTGAATGCCTTTTTGCACGATTGGATGGATCGCTTGCAATAAAGCCGCGTTACCTGTTGGCGTCTGGTCTGTTTTCCAAGCCTCATACGCCGGTTTGTATTCGTCTTCAAGGTAGCTGTTCATCTTCTACTCGGTTGTAAAGAGAGACCTGGGACGACAGAAGCATACTTAAAATAGCTTGAGGCAAAAAACGGATGGGTTGTCATTGAAAATCGATCCATTTTGTTTTCAATACTGGTACGCAGGTTAGTGAGTTCAAAAGTAGTAGCTGCTGCCGCCTGCTCTGCATTGATAGTGATTGTCACACGAGCCACGAAGCCGTACATATCGCAAGCCAGTTTATCCACGCCCGCAGACATAAGATCATCTTGCATGCTTACCTTGACTGTAGTTCCCGGGGCAATGTCAAATCTGAGTTTACCTACCAGTGTACCCTGTCGACCATGCAAAGCGTTATTTGCGTAAACTAGTCGAGCATATTTTTGCATGACGTTATTCCATGCAGGCACTTCTGACGCTGAATTTCTTTGAGTTGCGATTGCGTCAACTCCTACACTGTCGTGCGACGGTTTGCTTAACATTTCGTTGACAGCTGCCTTGCCTGTTGCAGCTTTAGGGTCTAAATTTACCCAGTCGTCCAGCCAGCTAGGAGCAGGCACAAACAACCACATACCGTCAGGCTTGCCCTTACCTTCTACTTCTGCAGTGAATGTTGCTCCAATACACAACTTTTGTTCCCCAACCCCCATAGACCCGAATTGATAATTACCCATGACTCCTACACCATATAACGGACGTTTTGACAACGTAGTCATATCAAAATCGGCGTACTCTTCCGGCAAAATTGAAATCTGGTGATCTCGTGCGTTATTCAAAATTGGAGCAATAATTGCTCCGGTCGCTGTAGGTACAACACCGCAACCAAATATTGGAAGAAGCGAGCCGATCAGCATATTCCACATGCTCGTACCCGACAGCGAAGAAGCTACAATTTCTCCAATCGTATAAGCAGCTTTTTCTACTCCGGCTGCGTGTACCTGTAACGGATATGCCGCAGACATACGATTAGCTTTAACCGAAGAAGCGTTAGCAATTCCTTCCCAATCGTTAACTCCATCAATCGCTTCCAGTACGCGAGTGTTTTCAGCTAACGGAGAAATTTGAGAAGGATCACACCACACACTGCCGTCATGTATCTGTATCTGATTCTCTTTACCAAGAAATTGAAGTACTTTTAACACACCTGCACTAAAATCTGTTGTCAGATCTTTTTTAAGCTCAAGTACAAACTTTGTTCCGGCAGAACCTGCTGTCTCGCCGCCTGATCCACGTACAAGCGTAGGTAATAACAAATCGCTGGGTGAACCTGGTACTACGTCCTTACTGCCACCCGCAGACATGTCCATATCAATCAGCTGGTTAAGCATGTTTAACACCATGCTCACTCGACCGGCTGACCGACGATAACTAATACCGGCAACGTATCCCACAAAGATTACGGAAGATCCGCTGGGAAACTGTGTACCACCTCTTGGCGACCAATCACCTGGGGCTCCTTCAACTACAACACGAACTTTAGCCATCTGTTTGATGGTGTCGATTACGTCATATATTGCGGATTCTTTTTGTGTGCGTGCGTTCCTGCCTAAAGCAATCAAGGCTGTGGCGGAAGGGATAGCGTTTAGTCCGTATGTCATAGAGAACTGAGCTACTGGAATTTCCGCATCCTCAACGTACAGTCGAAGTTTAGCGGCACCTTTAGCCCCAGAAAAATCAACAAGAGCCCAGTTTCTTGCTTTATTTGCCACTGCGTATCTCCTCTGTGCGGTAGACCAAAGCCAACACTATACCGCCTAGGCGATACGCAAACTCTGGATGATAGCTCCAACAGTTGCGAAAAGTTGTGTAAGGTTCGACATCTGCAGCTCCAAAAAGTTGAAGCAGATAAGGTTCACCAATAGACCGTAGACTTGTATCTACTTCATCTAGGCTAAGCTGTGGCCGCATACATCCGCTTACCTTCCACGTTAAGTTTGTACGCGGTGAGGTTATTTGCACCTTATAGTCAGAGTAAGGTAACGCGTATTGAGAGCTTAAATTGTTGTTATAAGTAAGTACGTACTCGACTTCTACCAAAGGAAATGTTGTTCGTTGAACGACAAGTGTGTTTTCGTCAACACGTGTAATCTGATAACTATAGTAAGACTTTCCGCTAAAATCTGGGCGGGTTGGATTGCCCATCACAAATAGCTCATCTTGAGCTACACCGCCAAAACGTTGTATCTGCGGTGCAAATGTTGCCGGTAATGCCAATTGTTTTGGGTAACTACCGTAAGTGATTCGAGGGTCTAACTCCAGCACGTGTGATTGTAGCTCAGTAGAGTCAATCAACTTGAGTAGCTGGGCAACACGATAGTTCAACATGGCTCGATCAGGTGTTACCCCGAACAGTCGTGAACGTACAACCTGCAAGTAAGTCGGTAACTGGACAGCACGATACTCTGCAGGAATGAGCTCATCGCCAGGGTAGTCAGGTAAGTATCCGGAATTTCCGGATAAATTCATCAGTAAGTTTCGAGCATGGTTAAACATAGGGTTTCCTTACGCCAAGGCATCCGGCAACAGTGAAATTGTCAGCTGAAACTGAATTGTACGATGCATGGCATCTTGAGCGTCGCCTGACAGTCCAGTCACGAAGCCTTGAAACGATTTCTTGTTACCAATGGTCGCGGTGACCGGAGCCTTACGCACTGCAATCCGGTTCTCCTCGTACCACTGCAGCATCTTTTCAAAGCCGTGAGTAGTCTCGTTTGGGCATTGTTGGGCAAAGCTCAATCCGTGAATTACGATCTGCCCCATACGATCACCGAACACATACACATACACATCATTGCCTATAGTGTGTAAAAACTGATAGTTACCTGCTGCAGATACGCCTAATCGTGTGATGATTGTGCGGTGAGAAGCATAGGTAATCGGCACGTCGCCAGCTACGCTTGCAAGTGAGATTGCTCCTGCCGCAACCTCATCCGTAATCGATATGACCCGTCCGGTGTTACTGGAATAGACAACTGGCATGGATAGTCCTTTATCTTTGGCCACCCGTTACGATGACGTTGTGCGGGGTGCCCGTACCTACGATATCACCCTTGATTTCAATCACACCACCTTCAATTCGCATTGTACGAGGTTCAGCCTGTTCCACTTCTTTAGCCACATCCACTCCGGCTTTCCGTTTCAAGGCGGACTCGTAGTTGACTTCTGTGTATTTGCCTGCAATCTTATCCATTTCTAAGAACTCAGTGCTTCTCATGCTCTTCGATAACACTTCAGGCGATACACCCATGGTTTTGGCAATGTCTGCCTTCTCCGTATCCGAGGAGGATTTGTACTTATCCACCAACGTATCCAGTTTACTGATCGCAGTGCCATCTTTATCTGAGCGAAGTTTCAAATCTTGCAGCACGTTTGAAACGAGAAGATTGTTTCGTTCAGTATTCGTACCACGTGCCCCGACCATTTGACGGAAAGCAGTGCGACGTTCCGGGTCTTCCTGGCCAAACGCATCCGCCAGTGTGTTCAATGATTCGCTACCAAGATCGCGAGCCGCCATTTTAGCTGCATCTTCTTTGGCTTGGCGATTAACGGAGGTCATGGCGGTTTTAGCCACTTCAAGATCGGCAGCACCCAACGAAACTGCCAGTTGCTCTGTATCCTTCTTATACTGATCGCCACCGCCCATTAGCTTTTCAATCGCACCCTGATGTGTTATCTGAGCTTTATATCTTAGTTCGTCTTCTGCGTTGCCCGGTTTGAGCCCCACTTCAGTCATCCGCTCATTCTGTCGTTTTTGAATTTCAGCAGCCTGCTGTGTGAGCTTGGCTCGATTCTCGTCCGTCATGCTACTGTTGGGACGATTTATCTTACGGGTTAGAGACTGTAGCTGAGCATCATCTGCAAGAGCATCGCTGACAGTGGTTTTATCCATGACCACATCGCGATCAACCTTAATACCCTTTCGCAGTTTCAGATATTCATCCTCGGTGAGACCAATTGCTTTGGCCTTATCTTTGACGTCTTCCGAGTCTGCTTCAGCAACCCTGGATAATATCTGGAGCTTTTCTTCGTCGAGCTTGCTTAGACTCTTCATACCACTAGCCATCTCGACCAGTGATTTTTGATTGTCCGTCATGCCAGTGGTATCAACAGCCTGTCCCGATGCAAGTTGCTTTGTGATGTTTGCCAGATCCAATCCTTTAGTGGATTCAGTTACATCTACACCTTTCAGCGTTGCAGCAGAGCTCAGGGCCTGCATCCCAGAAGCCTGCTCTTCTGTTGCTTTGTCTCCCAGCAGTTGCCGAGTTAGTGCCGTGGTTGCTTCCGTCGGTTTGATCAGATCTATGTATGTCTTACCTGCCGCACCCGTGAACGCATCCATAGCCGATGACATCGTGCCGACTGCGTCTTTAGCTTGCATGCCTACGTACTTTTGGAATTGATCTACGTTGAGGTCTTTGACTGCAATACCAAGACGCGACGCGACGGCAGCTTTCTCGTCTGGAGACATGGCAGCAAGTCGTTCTGTTGCTTTTGTGCGACCTCGATCACTCATGGCCAGTCCGGCAGAGTTAATCAACCGACCACGATCGCCTTCAAAGTAATCGTTTGCCAAAGTCTGAAGAGTATCCTCAGCGGCTTGACTTTGCTTTACTGCCATCTGTCCACGAAGTCCACCCCGAGCAAACGCGTTTGTATCCTGCATAAACTCACGACGAAGGTCGGAGATAGCTCCGATATTTTGTTCAACATCCTGGGCAGCTTGTCGCCCTTCTGCTGTATGACTATAAGCCACAGCCGTTTTGCGGGAGGTTTCGTCATAACTTAGCTTGGAATCCAAATACTTACTGACAACTTTGGCTCTGTCCTTTGGATCGGCTGCGGCCAGCTCTGTCTGTAGCACGGAGTCCATGCTATAGCCAGTCAGTTCAGCTTTACTCGCCATTAGCGTTTGTTTATCTCTAAGCTGTCCGACAGCCTTGAGCTGATTTTCGGCAATGAGTTGATCTTCTGCCTGTTTGAGTAGCGTACGATCCTGCTCCTCAGTCATCTTGGTGTTGCCCCGTAATAAATCTCTACGAGCCAGCACATCCTTATCAGTTGGTAGCTGAGCCATAGTTGTTCGGCGAGATCGAATCACAGCATCTTGTGACGCCGTGTCCAGCTTACCTAACGTCATTTGATCTCCGTAAAGATCTTTTAAATTTTTTGCAACATTCTCAGGCGTATCCAGATCGTTACGTAGATTTTGCCGTACTACCTTTTCTGCCTCTGCCGGAGTTACACCTAACTCCTTAGTCAACTGATTGTAGTGTTCTTCGGCATCTTCGTTCTCTTTTAACAAATCCGCAAATTTTGCTTTATCAATCTGCTCGCCCTTCATCTGCAACTGTCTTGCAGCCAACGCCTGCAAGTCTTGTTGGTTTAATGACGTAGCTGACGCAGCAGTGCGATCCACATCCGTGACAACACTATTAAGAGCCAGTGCTTGGACTTGAGACGTTCTATTAATATGTCCCAGTTCACGAGTCGCCTGGTGCCCGCGAATCAGATCTTCTCGATTAAACGTGCCTTCCTGCTTAACCAACCCCATCTCGTCAGCCAGTTTGTACGTGTTCTGCACCGATTTTTCTAACAGTGCTACTTTTTCTTTAATTTCAGCCTGCAGTTGCTGCCGCTTTTCTGGCGTGGCACCGTTTAGTCTTCCTGTTAACTCTTCAACCTGCGTCTTGCGATCTTGTACTTCTTTGAGAGGTCCACTGAGCTTGTCGGCATCCATGTCAGCACCGCCTGCAAAGATGTCTTCAAGCAGCGTGCTGATGTTTGCCCCAGCTCCCCGATCGCCTTGCTTTTGTACCGCAGACAATGCTCGAGTCAGCAGACTGCCTTTGGGTCCAAGTCCGGACATCGCTTCATTTAGTCCAGCCCTTGCCGAAGCAATAGCCTGTTGAGAGTCTCGGTTTTCGGATACACCTTGACCTAAGACTTGTTGTTTGGCTGTAAAAGCCTCAAATCCGAATCGTTTAACTGTACTTTCAGCCTGACCAAAGACACCAGCCGCCATCGTTAAAGCAGCCTTGTCATCCAGTACAACCCCTTGATTAGAGGCCTCAACTTTCAACGCATCTGCGATTGCACGATCTCGAGCACGTGTATTTTGCAGCTGAGTCATGTCCAGACTATTCAACGCAGTTGTTGCAGCCTGTCCCATCGCCATACCGGCTTCTGCCCGTGTGCGAGGATCTGCAATTCCCTGCATCAGGGATTGATCCGAACCGAGGCGATTCCCTACAACTCGCGAAATTTCCCGGTCAATTTCAAAACCTTGCTGCCGCATGGCTGCCTGTTGGCGTGTTGGATCAGTCGAAAGAGCTCGCAGGTTTGAAGTACGATCACTCAACATTGAGCTGAAACCGGAAGCGTCTAAACCATTAACAGCCCCGTTACGGGCTATCGACATAAACTCCATTTCACGTGTCGGCACATTTAGGGTAACGTCTTTTCCACTGTCATCTTTAAACGTATAAGTCTTAGCCCCGGCATCAGCTGCGGCTAACGCTGCAGACATTTGACGTCCGGCTTGGTTGTCCGCAAAACCACCTGCCTTTTCAATACGGGTTAACGCTCCCAGCGTGTTGCCCATTTCGGACGCCAGCCCACGGCTAAACAAACCCATAGCAGTTTGTTCTGCCTGTTCCCGGTTCAGGGCACCGAATCCTGTGGCCCCACCTTGTTGGGCAAACGCCATACCTGTGGTAACACCTACATTAGTTGCAGTCGGATTGAAGCTGACTCCGTTACCTTTTAGTAGCTGTGTATTGATTCGATTGGCTGTTTCTGTCATCGCCAACAACTGGTCGACGCTCTTACCAGAAACCTGGGACAAAGATTGCATGTCCCGTATCATTGTGTTGAGCTGAGCGGGATCAAACCGCTGCATTTGTCCTGAAGTTAGACCTTTCAAAGCGTTAATTAATTTGGGTACAGGAGCATTGGGATCGCCGTTTTCGCCAAACACTTCTCGCATCGCTGAAAGCGAACTGACATAACCACTCAACTGATCGGATACCTGCTTGGCATCTGATTTAGATAAGCGGGTCTGAACACCTTTATCCTGACGTAAAGAAGTCAAATCCATATCAGACAAGGCTTCCAAGTTCATATTGGCACCAACGCCAATTCCTTGAGCTGCCCCGACCTTCTGTAAATCTACTCCTTCTTTTCGGGCTTCTTCCAGTGCTTGAATCGTACGATCTCGCATATTGCCACGAGGCCCTACTACACCCTCAGCAGCCAATCCGCGATACAATTGACCAATATCTCCTGCCCGTATCCCCTGCCGTTGAGCCATGTCGTCGTTAACAAACATATTTTGAAATACGTTATTCACTAAGTCTGCGTTGGCAGGTGTAGAGTATCCCAACTTGCCAGACGCAGGATCTACTTTATAGCGATTGGCTTCCATCATTTGGGAGGCCATAGCTTGGACGCTGCCTCGCTCTCCCGTCATGGCGTCCATAAACTCAGGAGCTACGGCGGACAACATAGGCCCAGCATCTGCAACTGTTTTAGCAAAACCGCGAGCGGCTTGTTGTTGAGCTTGATTGAACGGTAAACCTGCCATAGCTGCCGCACCACGCATTGTGCGGTAATAGCTTTCGGCATCTTGCCCAGACACCTCCGAAGCTAGCTGTCTTCGCTGATTTTCAAGATTTCGATTTCTGTACGCCTGCATATAAGAGCCAGCACCCCCAATAGGAAGCAATCCTTGCTGGCTCATCATTTGCGTTAGATACATATTGCCTGCTGCACCAGCCAGCTGACCGCCTATACCAAAGTTTTGTAAACCCAACGGTGCCAACATCGACAAATCTGGAGCAGGAGTTCCGGCTATAGGAGAAGCGTAAGTAGGATTAGATGGGTCCGAAAGAGCCGACAATCTTTGGGCTCCGCCCTGATTGCTTGGAGAGTACATGCCCGGAATTGCATGTTGCAACTCCGGAACTAAGTCCTGCATCATGTACAGCTGATTCGGATCCATTTCCATTACTTGCGTCCTTGCTGTCGGAGTCGTTTCTGTCGTATAGCTTCAACCGAAGCTGCAAACTTGCGTTCCTTTTCCTGCTCTTCGTGTTCTCTAGCCTCACGTTCTGCCGTACTGTCATTCACCAGACTCTTGACTTGCTCTTCCCAGGCTTCCCGTGCCTCGACGTCATCAAGATCAAATCCAGCAGTTTCTTTCCACATTTCGCGAAAGTCTTCGGCATCTCTTGTTTGGCGATCTTGCTTGGTTCGCCCAAGCCATGGTTTCAAGCTGCCTTCAATGTCGCCGAATAAATCCTTTGCTTCCCGCTGTACCTTAGAAAAATCGTCCGATGAGATACGTGAATTGGAGACCAAAGCCAGCTGGAATTCAAAGGCATGGTGAAGAAGCGTTTCGTGAGCTTTCTCATCCATAGCCTTAACCAGGTATCTCCAGTGCTTCCACCAAAGGGGGTTGTGCGGGTCGGCTTTACGATAGTCAACCACTCCTTGCACAGCCGCCCTTAGCGTCAGGACTGCGGCTCGGTCTCGTTCCAAAAATTTGGGTCGTCTACACATGATTCCAGCTTAGCAACAAGTCGGTTGAACTTGTTACACGTGTGTGTGACTGTCCGTTGAAGTTGTTCTGTCCGCAAGACTTTGGTGATGATGTAGTCTTGTACCTGCATCAACAACGATTCGCCATCTTCTTTGTACGCCTTCTCCGCCCTCAGGAAGTCTTCCCAGTAGAGTTCGGCGTCTGGGTGCGTAGACTTGTCCAGCCCATCTGGCAGCCTAATGTGCATGGCAGTTTGCTGAGAAATTAAACCTATCAACTGTAGGTACAGTCGTTGTCTGTTGAGGTACTCGTAATAGTCTGCGGTCGTCTGAATCAGTCCGAGCTTCTGGGCTTTAAAAGTTTCCTGATACAGCATATCGATTTCGCGAATCGTAAGTGTTCGGAAGGTAACCTTTAAGTTGTTACCGAACAGGGCATACTTCTTGCTGAAAACCTTTTGACCCAACACACAGTGCAAGAAAGCGATCTTATCTTGGTATTCCGGCTCTGGAATTGTAGGTACATCCTGATCCCAACCGCACTGCACGCAGATCTGCTTGAGAGAACCAACACCGCTACTTTCCCTACTTTCAAATTCGTCTGCGGCAGGAGGTGTCGGAGGTTCTTCCGCAGGTGGCGGATCAAAGTCTGGAACTACTTGCGGATTAAATTCCGGTTGTTCTGGGACTGGTTGTGTCAGTTCTGGAGCTGGAGCAAGCGTCAATACAGGCTCGTCTACCTCAAGTACACCTTCGAGCGTTACTGGAGGCTCAGAGGCAGGACCGTGACCGAGGGCAACCAAAGTTTCCTCTATCGTCTGCCCATTAGCTTTAGCAATCTCTTCAAGTAGCTTTTTCTCTTCGTCTGAGAGCTTGGCTGGATCGAACATCATGTTTCCTTAAAGGCTGTAGTTACCATCACAGACGCGTTTTTTCCAGTCTTCAAACTGCGGTTGCTCATAATCGGATTGGAACGCATCTCGTGGTCTTGCCCGATCGTGTTCAAACAGCTTGAATCGATCCTCTGCACTATACCCTAAAAAGGTCGGATCAGTCTTCCAATTGGTTTTACCTGGCCAAGGATAAAGCTCACGCCCTTGGTAAGTGACAAACTGTTCTGTCCAAGTTTCACCTGAACCGGCTATAAGTCCCATTCGCTCCATTTGTTGCCAACGGCCTTCTAGCAAGAAAAAGTTGCCAGGCTCGTAGTCATATGTGTCACGATCGCGATACGAAAACCCGATCTGATCTTCAAGTAGCTGAGTGTTACCAGGCAAGTAAGTTGACCAAATGTTATTGGTATAAAAGCTAGTCAGGATCGGTTCGCCCACCGCGGTCAACTCATTGGAGAAAGTGGTAAAGTCTTCGATGAACTTATAGATCGCTTCTGGAATTCCATTTTTTGAACTGTCACCCAGCCCCATAAAACCTTTGAGGCAACCCATGTATTTCAAGGCAATGATGTCTCGCGTTGCCAGCACGTCACCATCTACGCCCAAGCTACCGCCCTTTACGATACACACCGTCTCGTCAATCACCATCGGGCCGTGAATCTTAGAGTAGCTGGGGCCAAAGAAGTGAGACTGGTCCATTGATATTGAATCTTGGCCGACTGGTGAATGCCAGATTCCCATTCCCTGTGAATTAAAAAAGATGTTAGACAGTGCGTAAGTAACCATGTTGGAACGCCCATTTGCACAGTCGATGATCAAATCTCCTGTACTGGCTGCGTTGCCCTCGTCTACACCTGTTCGCAGATACATGGTCTTGGTCATGGCGTTAATTGAACCGCCGCGACTCAACAGCGTGATACCTGTAGCGTCAACTTCTTCGCCAATTTTACCGTCATAGAGTTGGTAGTTACCTTGTCCTTTAGACTCCAGCAACATCCCGCCGTAGCCACTGTTACCTGCCAGCAACTGCATGTTGCGTTCTGATTTAATCCGAACGTCCTTATCGCTGGACGAAATATCCACACTGTTCTTGGCTCGGATGATTGCTTCTTTAGCTAGCGTAACCACACGAGCTCCTGACATCAGCATGATGTCGCCACCCGTCTCCAGCCGAATCTGTCCACCACCCATGAGGATTTGAGAACCGTAGCCGTCGCCAATAACAACACTTCCGTCTTCGGCCAGACTAAAGAAAGAGGCCGTGTTGTAGTAATTCACGTCCTTGTAGCGATCATCAATTTTGAGCTGTACTGGTTCCACAGTCTCGTAGGCTTTACCCATTGAACCCCGATAAAACTTAACTTCAGTCAACGGGCTATTGCTGTCGCCTTCTTCAGGGTAGTGGTAATCTTTACGGTGATAGTGAAACGGGTGCGTCGACTTCCAGTTGTAGTGCCTGGTGATCATATCCAGAATGCCGGTAGGTCGGAGCATGTTGGGCAGGTCGGTAACCCCACCATCTTGCCATTCCAGGATTTTATGATCTTCTCCGCCTCCAAACTTACCACTGAACTTATAGTCGTTAGACTCAGTGAGATCGTCACCCAGAGCGTCTTCAACCAATCGCTTACGTCGTGGATTGGGAATCAATGGATACTTGGCAATGGTGATCTGCTTGGCTGAGCGAAGGGAGTATCCCCCGTCCAAAGCCAACAACTCTTGAAACAGTCCCACGTCTTTATCAGCTTCTGCCTGGGTCATGAGCCGCTTGCCAGAATCTTTGGCAGGCTTCATCAAGGTGCGGTTAAACCCTTGACCCATGTATCCTGTGTAATCG
>Ga0194048_10000570_pt1 | contig 17976 bp, 27 predicted proteins | sample JunL225m_MetaG_FD_161685 | JGI IMG/M metagenome (GOLD analysis project Ga0194048, IMG submission 161685) | Anoxic zone freshwater microbial communities from boreal shield lake in IISD Experimental Lakes Area, Ontario, Canada - Jun2016-L222-5m | ecosystem: Environmental > Aquatic > Freshwater >...
CAGTTATTGTTGTCCCGATAGCACCATATAAGTTATTCATTAATACTCCCAGATACCAAGTATATCAGTTTTTATTAAAAAGAGCCTTGACTATCTCTTCCATAACCACTCTTTCATCTTTGGGTAAAGATTTTATAGCCAAGGCATCAAAAGATCTTGGTCCTAATTTTACCAAAGGATCTCTATCTGTTACATCCATATCAAGAAAACTTTTCTCCCAAAGTTTTAAAGTTACTTCTGAAAAGTATATAGACAGTTCATTACTAAGTTTAGAGTCTATCTCTTTAAGTCTTTGTGTAGGTTTGTATAGTGTCTCTCCATTTTCAGAGTCTACTCCAGCAACTTCTAGTGCCCCTTGGAGTATAAGACTTTCTATTAACTCATCTTCGTTGCTACTCATATTTAATCAACTCTTCTAACTGTTTCTTTGTTTTTGCACCATTAGCACGATAAATTTCTTGACCATCTTTTAAAATAATATAAGTAGGAACTGACATGATCTTAAAGTTTTTAACCATTTCAATTTCTGAGTCTACATCAATAAACTTAATGTTAGCCCCATCACGGATTAACTCTTCAGCAAATGGCCTTGTTCTTTGACAAGGATTACACCAGTCTGCTGTAAAGTATAAAATGGTATTCATTACTTACCTGATTTTAATCTTGCCTTTTTAAGTGCTGCAAAGTCTTTAACCTTAGTATCTCCAAGGTATCCCCATGCATAACCATCATTTATCATCATGTCATTTAAAGATACTGTGTTGCCATCTACATATACCCAGCCTAAAATGCGACCATACTTTTCAGATGAGTCCATCTTCTCAGTCTTAATTACAACAGACTTAGCATCCTTTAGAGACTTCTTTAGGTACTCTTTGGCCTCAAGACCAAGGGCCTTCTCAGCAAGATCCTTTGTACGAGACTCTGGGGTATCAATACCAGCCAATCTCACACGGGATCCAAATATAATATCAAACCCCAAATCAATAAGAACGTCAATGGTATCTCCATCTACTACATTCTCTACTTTTCTTACATAGTATTCGTACATTATTTATACCTCCAATTTTTCTCGTTCATCGATTATACTAATTATAAAGGACATCATGCTATTGTAGCCATCTGGTATAGCCATAATCTTGTTGTAGTGATGCCCACAAAATAGAAGGTCTCCACTTATCCCTGTAACCTTAACCAAGGCCTCGGCATTGCATCTATCACATCGATCATTTGGTGATAGTAACCATTCTTGCTTTACTTCATCTTTAATCATTGTAAACATATTATACCTTCCGATTGTCAGTGGAATAGAATCCACTACCGTTGAAAACTGCTCCTACTTTAGAGTATACACGAACTAGAGTATGATTGCAAGTATCACATTTATACCCAGGATCGTCTTCTTGAATAGATCTTTCCTTGGTATATCTTTGTGCACATGGCATGCAGTCATATTCGTACAGTGCCATAGATTACTTCTTCTTTTTTGCTTTTACTGTCCAGACTGGTGCGTTGAGGTTATCTCCACCCCACTCATATCCAAGTGTTTTTACAATAAAACGAATAATTTTAATACGCATTACTTTGCCTTCTTTCTTAACTTAGACTTAATTGTTTTAAATAATTTCTCAACTTTTGGCCAAATCATTTCAAAAATAGAATAACCAATAATTTCCCAAAGAACATACCCAAGAAGTCCAAAACCTATCTTTTTAAAATACTCATACTCCCATTTTCCAGTAATAAAATATATCACAGTAGAAAAAATTAAAGTAGCAATAGTCACATGATATATGGTATAACAACTTGCCTTTAAGGAAATTCTTTTAAGTGAATCCATTACAATGCTACCGCACCTTTACCGCCACCACGGGAAGGATTCTTTGCTACTGGCTTAATCTCTTTTGGTGCTGCCTTCTTAGGTGCTGGTGTTGATGTCTTTGCAGACTCTACAATCTTATTTAACAATGGAGCATCCTCTTCTCCAGTATAAACTGGACGACCCCAACCAACAACGGCATTGACTAACTTCTTCTTATTGTTTTTTACATAAGCACGAGTCTTTTCTACGCACATTCCTCCGTTGCGCTGATCTCCTTTAGCAGTTCCTGAAGTGTTTCCTTCAATAACTTGGATTGTTCCATCACCATTGTTCTTAATGCAAAGACCAACATGTGAAATACGATTTACTCCATCATCTGGGAAATCAAAATAAATCCAGTCTCCTGCTTGTGGATCATCGTTGCGAGCATCCGCCCAACGACCTTCCTTTTTAAACTGATCTGATGCTGCTACTGTTGATGCAGACTTAGGGAATGATTTTACTCCCGCAGTAAATGCACACCAAGAAACGAATGACTGGCACCATGGTTGGAAGTTAACCTTGATCCATGCACCGTACTTTGTCTCGTTATCTTTAGGGCCTTCGATTGTGCCCAGTTCTTTCTTTGCAACCTCAATGATTGCCTCTACTGATCCTTTTGCTGCCATGTCTACCTCCTTGTAGGTATCTTTATACTATTATATCATGGGAAGTTTTTAGTCATTCCCAGGACTTTTCTTTAGTTAAGACTATAAGAAACGTTATTAATTACAACCTTTAGAAGAGCCTTTAAATACTCTTGAAAAGTTTTACTTGTATTCTTAGCAATGTAAGATGATGCAGAAACTGCCGTTGCTCCAGAACTTCCAGCAAGATCATATTCTGATCCATTTACCTTGGTGATAGAAATTTTTCCAAAGGCAACAAGATCAAGTCCAGGACCTCTGTTGGTTGCTGCTTCCAACTGAGACAAAGAGTATAGCGCTCCGACTCCAATTGCACCTTCTACACATGCTGGGAAACCAACTACGTCTGATTTCTTATCATTTCCAGTAGCAGCAAATGTTGGAATATTTTTTGTACTCATGGATAAAACCGCATTAACTGTAGTTTTATCTGTGCACAATGCTGGATTTTTTATATTAGATTGACTAATTGACACAGCATCAATACTGTACTTGTCTGCATTCTTTGAAACCCAGTCAATTGCTCTAACAAGAGAATCAGCCTGAGCAGAAGAATTTCCACTGGAGTCTACCTCATGAAATCTTACAAAAACAATTTTAATGTTTGGATTAACAGTCAGTGCAGCCTTTACCATGGCATCTCCGTGATATATTCCATCGTTAACTGACTTTGCCCATACTACGGCACTTGCAGATCCTTTGCCTTCCATAAAGTTTGTTGCGTTTGGACATGTCTTATTAAGTGTAAAGCATGCTTCATAGATAACTGAAGGTACATTTTTAGAATCAATAGCGGTATCAATAATTGCTAATACCTTTTGATCTTCTGCTTGTGCTGGTTGTATTACTGTAATTAATAGTACTGCTGATATTAGTGCTAGTAGTGTTTTCTTCATTTTATTCTCCTTATTAGTTTTCTTTGATTTTAATTACTACTTGGCAAGGGTCTCCGCCCTCTTCCCATTCTTGTTGTTCTTCTTCATTCATATAGGGATCACCTTCATGTGTATTGCAGAATGGTTCTGTTACCCATCCCCGCTCAATTCCATTCTCAAGCCATATTTCAAACTCGTTAAAATCTGACTCAATATTCTGAATGTCTTTTAGAATTTCTTCAAATTCTTCGCTCATATATTAAGTATACTCTCAAATACTGACAATGTCAACTGGACCCATGCACGATGGATTAAACTTAATAGCAGCATTTACTGCTTGAATTACCCTATTCCTTGCATTTTTTTGTTTATCTGTTGCATACAGAACACCATATGCATATTCTGCTCCAGAGCCTAGTGCAAGATATGGTAATGTATATTTAGATAAAGACATGTCTGCAGAACTGTGTTCATATATGTTGCCACGAACTGCAATGAGTAGTCCAAGATCTCCATCTTTAGATGTGTCTACCCAAAATTCATTATAAAATTCTTTAAGTTCTTTAACAAATTTGGTTTGCATGTGTCTGTCGGTATCTTTTATTGTTGGGGCAGATGGCTTAAAATTATAACGGATTCTTTCTCCGTCCATTGCTCCAGCATATCCAATTAAGTATGGACCTATCTTCCAAACCTTTGGTGCTTCAAGTGCTAGAATGGTACCATCATCTGATGCTCCACGATCTCCAGCCATATAAATTTTGTCTTCATGTTTTACAACGGCAATGCAAGTCACAGGTAGAAGCCCTCTCCAGATAAGTTATACTCAAGTATACCATTGCCCAGAGAGGGCTGTCAACTATGGGTGATAATGACTAATTAGCCTTTTTATCTACCGTTTTAAAGGCATCATTTATTTCTGATAATGATAGCCTTCCATCGTCCAAAAAAGCCCTTGCCAGTCTTTCAATAACTGTGGCTACGCCTAAGAGTCCTGCAAGCATGACTGCCTGTACAGTTTCAATTCCTACTACGGCTCCTGCTCCTAAGACTGATAGTCCTGATGCTGCAAATACCGCAAGAATTCTCATTAGAATATTTGTTATTGCTTTCTGTGGGTGCTCCTGCTTTGGGGGTTCTACTATTTTTTTAGTTGCCATTTTATTTCTCCTTTCTTAGCGGGATAGTAATTAGCCACACTATTGTTACTGCCATTACAGCAATACCAACAATGTCTCTTGCTGATCCCGTCAAAGTTAGCCATGCAATAAAGAAGCCCAGGAGGGTGAATGCTTGTGCAATTAATTCCATACCTGCGTCTTTAAACCATTTAGTTAATCCCTTTAGCATTTTGCCTACCAGGTTTGTGGCCTTATTGATTATTTTCATTTGTTCCTCCTTATCATTGCCCCTGCAATTTGTGATACTATGATCACTGGGACAATTACTTCTTGCGCTTTCTCTCTCTGATCGTCTGTCATATCCATACCTAATTCAGAGAAATTAGATAGGAGTTCTACTGGGTCCACTGCAAAGACTGCTCCAAGTGGGTCTGCTAAAAATGCTTCTGTTTGTACTTCTGTTACTGCATCTGCTAATGTAAATGGCATTGCTGTCTCCCCTGCAGAATCTGCTCTGTCATTAAACTCAACAAATGCTGAAGCAAGTGCTGGGTTAGACTTCATCTGCTCAGCAATCTGTGCAACTTCTGAAGCCTTGATACCAAGATTACCTGCAACTTCTTGCTTTGCTTCTTGAGTCAATGCTCTAAGGGTTTGGCTAACTGCTGTAATTTGTTCTGCAGAAAGTTTAACTAATTTATTATCTTTGCTTGTAAGGTTAGCAATAACATTAGACAAATCTTCTTGTGTTCCAGTTCCTTTTTCAGGAACCAATGCTGCAAGTACTGCATCTTTAATTTCTACATCTGGGGTAGTCCAAGGGTTCTCTTCTGGCTTTGGCCCAGGTTCTGGAGATGGTTCAGGAGCAGGCTCTTCAGTTGCTTCTGGTGTAGGTTCAGGAGTTGGTGGTTCTTCTGCTGTAGGCTCAGGTGTAGGCTGGTCTGTAGGGTCCACTGTAGGCTCAGGTGTAGGCTGGTCTGTAGGGTCCACTGTAGGCTCTGGAGAAGGCTCTGGTGTAGGAGGCTCTTCTGCAGTTGGTTCAGGACTTGGTTCTGGGGTAGGTGGTTCCTCAGCAGTTGGTTCTGGTGAAGGCTCTGGTGTGGGGGCAACAGTTGGTTCTGGATCTGGGCTGGCCTCTGGGGTAGGCTGATTGGCTGCAGCATTGGCTGCTGCTTGAGCAATGGCAGATTGAATTTCTTTTTGTGACTGCTCGTCATAGTAACGCCATGCGTTATCAATTGCACTGTTAACATTATTAATTGCTTGTTCATATGCGTCAATAGCATTATTTTTATTTTGTAATGCCGTTGCAACATTCAAAATTGAATTATTATATTCAGTTGTTTTATTAGTTAGGGTTTGATTGTAACCATTTAATGTTGAAACTGCTTGGTTATAAACATTTAATTTATCATTATATACATCCTGTGCTGAGTTCTTTGCAGCAAGTGCGTTATTGTAGTCGTTAGTTTGTTCTTGTGTTGCTCCAGATCCAGAAGAAAATGTATTTAAATTACAACTAAAGTTTTGTCCCCATACTCTTGGATTTCCAGCATAGTCGCAACCTGCACTAGTCCATCCACCTGGGATTGCCCACCCAAGGTTATAAGATCCAGGCCCTCCTCCGTTATACCACCATATCTCTACATTTAATGCTTTTTCTTCACTTACATCGTATATTGGAGAATATGCACTCCAAGTTGTTCCCTGTTCCCGCCAATTATTTATAGCAAGGTTTCCGTTAACATACATTCTAAAACCATCATCTGTGTATCCTGCAAATTTTGTTGATGTAAACCATAAAGGAACTGTTATTTTGCCAGTAAACTTAACAATAAAATTTTGATATCTATTACCACAAACTGGTAAATTCATATAGTTTGAATTCCATGTGCCACTACATAAAAGTTGATCTGTGGCTGCTTGACCATCCACTCTAATTAAACTATAAACGTCATATCTTAAACCAGGACCACCAGCACTATTTAATGCTTGCTGGGCTGTTTGTAAATTAATATTGGCTACACCAAGAGCATCGTAGGCATCATTCTTATTGTCTAAAGCAGTGGCTACTGTTACTGTTTGTCCGTCTACTGCTGATTGGGCTAAGTCTTTTTCTTCAAGTGCCGTTGCTTTTAGGTCAAGGGAGTTGTCATATAGGTCAGAGGTTTGTGTCTGGGTTTCTTTTGCAGATACCGCAAGAGCATACTTGTCTTCTGCCTCTTGAATTAAAGATATGAATTCATCTTTGTAGCCAAGGTCGTCAATGCTATCGTTAAGGTCTTGTATTTCTTGGGCTGCAATTGTGAGGGGATCATCAGAGTAAGCACCTTCTGGGGACATAAGAAGCCAGCCAAATGCTAACATCGTGGCTGCTACTATTCGTATTAGTTTTTTGATTACCTTTCCCCCTTGCAGACTGATGTCTGTTAGGATGATTATACCATTTTATTGCACAAAAAAGGGGCTACCGTAATTGGTAACCCCTTAGATGTTGGAATAATTACTTAACTAAAGTAACCTTAGCCTTTGGATTCTTTGCATTCCACTTCTTTGCAAGTGTATTGAAAGCATCCTTAATTGACTTAAGTGCAGCAGCATTATCTGCTGTTAACTTAGCGATAGTTGCATCCTTAGCAAGTACAACTGCATCTGAAGCAGTCTTTGCATCAAGTGCTGCCTTATCTGAAACAGCCTTTGCATCAGCAAGTGCCTTAGCAGAAGTAGCCTTCTCTGCAGCAAGTGCAGTTGCAGAAGCAGCCTTCTCTGCTGCAAGAGCAGCATCTGAAGCAGCCTTAGCAGCAACAGCATCTGAAGCAGCCTTTACGACTGCAGCATCTGAGATTGCCTTAGCAGCAAGTGCTGCATCCTTAGCAGCAGTTTGTGCTGCAAGTTCTGAAACTAGATCACGAACTGTAATTTCTGCAAACGGTGCAAGTGCACGAGCAGGTAGACCAACTACATCAGCAGTTGTTGCATCTCCAGCCGTTGTTGGGCTGAATGTAATAAGTGAGCGTGTTCCAGTTGCTGGAAGTGTTGCAACAAACTTTGCAACTCCAAAATCTGAAAGTGTAGCACCAAGTGTTACTGTTGATGTATCCATAACTGCTGTTGAAGCAAACACTGTTGCAGTGATTGACTTAGCAGATACCTTGTTACCAAATGTATCTGTTGCAGTTACTGAGATGTCTTGCTTTGTACCAGCAGCACCTGTAGCAGGAGCAGATACTGTAAGAGTATTAATCTTACCAGCAGTTCCCTGTACGTAGTATGTAAGTTGTGTTCCACCATTGGTAATTACAACTGTACCAATTGCTGTTGTCTTTGTGTAGACATAAAATGTTGCTGTTGTTCCTGTACCAGTTGCAACTGTCAAAGATGATGATCCTGATGTTGCTCCTACTGGTGCAGCAGTTGTGTGTAGTGCAGACACGATTGTTGCATTTGTTGCTACGACTGTTACGCTTGTTCCAACATCAACTGTTGCAATAAACTTTAGTGCGTCAGCAGCATCTACTGAGTTGTCTGCAGGGACTGGTAGTGATGCAGGCGTTGCGATTGCTGATGCTGTAGTGTTTGCTACAGTGTCAAGCGATACAGCGACTGTCATTACAGCAGCGTTTGCAGGCGTTGCTACGATTGTGCCAATAGTCATGGCTGCAACCATGGCTAGGGCGATTTTCTTGAATGAATTCATTCGGTATTCTCCTTGTTATAGTGTTTTTAATCCATCCAAATAGTCTTTTATGTCATCTATTTGGCTAGGTTTATATTGTATCACATTGAGACTATCCAGGTCAAATTGCTCTTCTGGAGTCTTTGGTCTGTCTTTAAAGGTGTGAACCTCTACTTCAGTGTCTATATTTTTTGGGGTATGTGATATTGCCCCAAATATTGCTCCACACACAGCATCAGCCAAGTCCTTTGACTTTTTGCGGGGGTGGTCAACTCTATCATTTTTCATAATCTTTAACTGTGTTAGTTCATCAAATAATAAATCAATGGCAGGCATGGCAAGTCTTTCCTCATACACAAGCATAGCCATATCCTCGTAGTGCTTCTTAGCAACAGAAACAGTATCAGTTTTCATTCCAACCTGCTTGAGTTCATTCTGAATATCAAATGATTGCCAACGGTCAAATGAAACCATGCCAATATCAAACCCTATTCTTCTAAGGTTCTGAATCCATTGTTTAACTTCTGAAAGATTAACTGGGCCTTCTATTTTTGGCTCCCACCATGCTACTGCATCTACCACTACAATTGGCGCTACTTGTTCGTAGTTATTAATTACTTGTATGCTTACCCATTTTTCTACATGTGCAATTGCGACTGCACACTTATCGTGCTTCTGGGCAAGGTCAGCATGCACATAATATTTCTTTGTTGGATCTGGTTTAAAGGCTTCGTCAAACCTTCTAAAGTTATCCACAGGGTTTCTAAGTGTCATACAGGCTCTAACCTTTTCGTGCTGTTTAAAGAATGCATCAGAGGCAAAGGTTGGGACACATGTAAAACGCATCATGGCATCTCCAAGGTCAGTCATAAAAGCAATCTTAAAATCATCAATCTGTCTTGTTGGGTTTACTTCCCATGTAGGTCTTTTTAATGCGAAAACTCCTGGGTATTTGTATGAGATGATATGATCTTCATCCCAGGAAATTTCAAACTTATTGTTTGGGTCTGTGTCAGGTAGCAGTGGATTAATAATAAACTCGTGTGTTCTTTCAACTACTTCTTTCTCCGCAACAACTGCATCATACTTTTCTGAGATATAGTCTCCTGGGTATCTTGGGAATGAAAGCAAAACAACCTTGCCAAGGTCTGGAAAGCGAGAGTCAACTGATCCACGGAAAGCCTTATAGATGTTCTCAGCAGTCTTTCCTTGTTCATTACCTGTTCCAACTTCAGATGCAAATCCAGAAATCTCATCAAGCACTGCAAGAAGAAGGTTTAACCCCTCATGGGATTCTCTTTCTGAATGGCCAGAGTAAACAGTTATAGACTTATCAAACTCAACTGAGTCTGCTTTTGCATAATACTTTCCAGCAAACCATGGGGATTTTTCAATCTTTGATTTAAAACCTTTAAAGAAAACATTCTTAGCCTGCTGTGCGTTAATAGCAACGTTAATTAAATCAATAGCGTCTCCTGCTGGCTTACCAAAGTATTTTGCTGGGTCTTTTAAACATAATAGTTTATATACTATATATGCACAAGATACTGTAGATACAAAGTCTTTTCCAGATCCCTTGCCAAGTTGCAGGATAATCTCATTCTTAGTATATTTATCAAAGTATCTTGTGCCTTCTTCTTCTCCCATGATATCAACAAGATCTTCTTTGCGATATATCTGACTCATTGCTTCTACAATGTCGTACTGAATATCAGAAAGTGGAGGCTGACCTAAGTATTTTTCGCCCTCAACAAATGTTCTTGCATTTACAGGTGTCTCTTGAAAATGGTTATCTTTAAGTACTTCAAGAAAATCATTGAACGTCGTGGACAACTGTAATCACCTCGTTGTCTCTTGCAAAGGAAGACAGTCTACGCATTATCTCATCACGAACCTGTGGATACTCAGATGCAATATCTTTTAATATTAAAACAAGAACTTCTTGGCGTCGCTCAATTTCCATCATTTCTTCTGCAAGTTCTTTGTTCTCAAGCAGGCCAGCCTTTTGTAGCATATCAATACGCTTAGACTCAATATCCATAACGAGTTTAATTGCAGCAGTCTTTGCACTAAGATTATTAACCATAGAGGCCTCGTCAATAACTTCATATGTACGAGAGACTAATTTACTGTAATGTGCATCGGCTGCAGCAAGTGCTTCTTTGGCACGAGCACGGATAGCATCATTAGCAGATGCCATAACTTTCCACTCATTGATAAGTGTTACGACTCTTTGTCTTGGTATTGCAAGTTGCTTAGAAATTACAGTTGGATCATTACCCTTTAAGTATTCTTCTACTACCTGATTTACTTGATCAAGGTGCTTAATTAAATCTTCTTCAGTTGACACCGTTTAACTCCCTTGCTATTTTTAATAATATTAAATAACCAACAAGATCGTCTATATCATTATCACCATAGAATTCTGTTCCTCTTGATATACGAGATAACTTATCATCAATTCTAATTTTTATTTGTTCTGTGTTATCTGCTTTTGAAAATATCCTAATTGGATCAATTGCAGAATCTCCATATGATTTATTTTTTGCAATCAGCATTTCTTTAATCTCATCGCAAACCTGACCAATTGTAAACTGTGTCTCAAAACTCATCTTCGTCCTCATCATTTAGGTCCCAGTCAAAAACTTCTGGAAGGTTTTTAAGAGCAACAATCGTGTATGTCAAACCAGCAGCAGCAAACAATGATGCTAACACAAAAAACATCTTAAGTTTTTTCATCGTCTTGACCTCCTTAATCCAAATTTAGCAAGGTATACATAGATAGTTTCCAATGAGCACCCACACTCCTTTGCAATTTCCTCTGGTGTCTTTTTATCCATAAGATAGCGCTTACGCATAAAGGTTTCACTTGTATATAGTTTAGCAGCCATCGTGTTATTTGTCAACTCCAATTGCTTTCCCCCAGTTTTTTATAGCCCAATGTCCAATGCCACAAGCATCTGCAACATCATTATCAGTAATAGTTCTATCATAGATTGTATTAATAAATTTGATTGTTCTTTCTTTACGCAGGTTTCTTTCATAGGCCTTATACCAAGAAACAGATTTTGCTGGGTGTTGATACCTTATAACGACCTGTTCATCTTTTGATATTTTTTTATTACCTATATAGTTTTGCCAAGTGATTGGTGAAACCGTTCCTATTACCTTGGTTCCAGATTGTCCAGCAGCACCCAAAATTGCTCCTTGAACTAAAGCAAGATCTGCAGCAGTTTTTGGACTATTCATAAACACTGTATGCTCAATAATAATTGCTTCAAAACCACCATAATAATCAAAAAATGCTTTTATTTTTTTACCTGCATCCATAACTTTTTCGTAAGTATTATTTCCTTCAAAATTAATCTTACCAACAACACCGAGATCTTCACCATTAAATAAAGAAAATGCCATGCTGTTAGTACTGGCGTCAATAGCGCAAATTGTATGTGGCTTTATTTCTAGCCCCCATTTATTTTTTACCATTTGTTTTCCCCTTTATTTCTTTAATTGCCTTAGTAACTGCATCAGGATTTACACTGCAAGATGAACAAACTGAATCATCATTGTATATAGAAAGAGGAGTTGAACAAGACTTACAAAGCCTTGTCTTCCCCTTTCTTTTTTGTCTTTTAGATTGCACATATCTTGCTGCAATCTTTTCTTTTGTTGCGATATCTCTACAGTGTGGAGAGCAATATATCTGATAAGATACAGTTGGCTCAAACTGATTGTCGCAGCATTTACAATTGTTCACCGAGAATCTCCAAGGGTGCTATTTTTAACACGCCTGGTCCTGCAGACTCACATGCTTTTTTAATTGGGCATGACTTGCATATTTTGGAATTTGATCTATAGTTTTTGTTTGGCAGGGTTCTGTCTTCCCATGTCTTGCGAACTAATCTCATCCAATCAAATGCCTGGTCTACCCACCGACGGTAATGATCGTTTACATCTACAGGTATTAAAAGAAGTTCATGATTATTTTTATTTTCATAAATCATAACACCTGTTGGTTTCTTTAAGATTTTCATATAAATAAGTAACTGCATTAGGTGACCGTTCTTGGCCTTGCCTGATGCTTTTCTATACTCAAACCCTTCGTTCATCATTGTTTTAATTTCACCAATGAGTTCTTCTCCTTGCCAATCAAACATAACATCGCCGTATCCAAAGATAGGAGGATCTTGATTTGTAATCTTAAACTCTGTAGTGGCTTCGTTATTTTCATCACGATAAACCTTTGTCATTCCAGCGTTTAACATTGCATTTTGAATTCTTGCATGTGATAGAGTTCCTGCAGTCATATTGGCTGCGCCATAAGCATCTGCATTGTCTTCAAACATCTGACCATCAAAGGCAAGATACCAATATCTGGCACACTCTCCATGCCCGTAGGCAATAGTTGATGGGGCAAAAGTCTTCTTTGTTGTATGCTTGTCTACACGAGTAATCGTATAGCCTTCTTTAATCTTTGCTTCAAGCCCTGCTATATCTATAGGGTGAATGGGCTTTTCTTCTGGCCTTATCATTACCGTATGCAATAAATTTTTTGTCATAATTTTCTCGTTTCTATTAGTATAAGTATAGCAGATTATCGGCTTATGTACTTTAGTGCAGATACTAAATTGTTTAACGACTCTGCTGCCGTATAATAAAGATTCTTTTTACCTCTATCTGACTTATCGACATTTGCCATCCATGTGGCCTTTAAAGCCATCTTTGCTGCAATTGCTTGAAGCCTTACAATCTCTATATGCGCCACATTCAAAGGAATGTCTGGCTTTAATATTACCTTTGCAATAAATGTTAAGGCAGTAGTTAACTCTTCATCTTGCATGTAGTCTGCTATCTCAGCCAAACCATTAACCATGTCTATTGTTGTTCCTTGTTGTTCCATTATTCCTCCACTAGATCTTCTAATATACTCATCTCAATTATAGCAAGTCTTACCTTTGCGTTACCCTCGCCTATTACGACAACGATGGCTGGATCTTTACCGTTCTTTAGGGCATCAGTTGTAGCCTTTGCCCAAACCTCTTTGTTTAATGTAAAAGACTTTCCAACCTCTTTAAAATCTACAACAAAGTTTTTCCAGGAGGCGTCTCCTTTTTGAGTGTTACGACCAGAGTTCTTATGCTGCTTAGCCCCTATTCTTTTGGACTCACTCTTCTCTGTCATTACCCTTCCATTTCTGCTTTCCAAACTTGACCGTGCTTAGATGTTTACTTGGACACATCCAGGTCATTGTCTTTGTTTCTGAATAAAGTCTTAGTGACCTTACTTCTACCTTGCATTCATGACAAATAAATTTTCCATTATAAACAGTAAAATTAGCCATTAAGTTTTGCCTTGATTGATTCTTGCAAATCAAGGTCCTCTCTTACACGGTTAACAAATGCTTCTTTTCCTTGGACCTTTGAGCCATCAGGCAGAATGTACCATGCCCCTGTTCGCTCTACAATCCCATTTAGTTCAGCAGTAGTAACAAGATCACCGATGCTGTCAAGGCCAATATCATCACCTCTAAAATAAAAATCATACTCGCCAGACTGAAACCCTGGAGAGGTTTTGGAGAACTGGAGTTCCCACTTAATAGTTCTACCAATTTTTTCTTCAATTAGTTTATCTCCTACCTTAATCTTTCCTTTAATCGCTTGATTGTCGGACTCGGAACTAAATAACTTAATAATGCAAGAAGAATAAAACTTAGTAGCCTGACCACCAGAAGGCTGCTGGCTAGTATACATAGCATTAATATTATTGCGAGACTGGGAAATAAGAACAAGAAGAGTAGGCTTAACCTTGTTGTTAGCATAATTAAGCATTTTCCATGCGTTACTAAAGTCACGGGATTCTGCTCCAATCTGTTTAGTATTTTCTAATGCTTTCATTTCATCTGTATCTTTTTCAAAATAGATTGCAGGAAGCATTGATGTAATAGAGTCTACCACAATTAAATCAACTCCAGCATTCATTAAGCCTACACCTACATCTACCATATCACTAATAGTTCTTGCTTGTGAGTAAATTAATTTAGTTGGATCTACACCAAGTGTTCTAGCCCAGTCTTCAGAGTATGACATTTCTGAATCAATCCATGCACAAAGTTTTCCTTCTGCTTGTGCTAGAGCGATCATCTGAAGGCACATAGATGACTTTGCAGAGGACTTTGAACCCCAGATGAGAACTTGTCTACCATATGGAAGACCTCCTCCTAAAGCACGGTTTAAACCGTAACTGGGTGTTGGCTGATATTCATAATTAACCCCTACTCCAGTTCCTAATTTCTTTCTTAACTTTGGATCTAGTTGTGCAAATGCTTCTTCTACTGTTACCGTCATTAGAATCTTACCCCATGCTTCTCTGGTCTAGTTTTATTAAATTGTGTTTTTTCTTCTAGTGCATAATCAAGCGATAACTTAGTATACCCTGCCTCAACTAGTCCTGCATATAAATCAAGTGTACGAATTAAAATATCAGCAACCTCTTTTGTTATTTCTTCTTCGCCTTTATCTTTTCGTATTGCTTCCATTGTTTCTGTAACTTCTGAAACAATCATCATGCATTGCTTAGCAATAAAAATATCATCAACCTCTTCAGGCCAAAAACCTTTTTCTACTGCTACTTCGTGTAACTTCATTGCTAAGTCATCAAGCATTTATATCCTCCAATATAACGGTTCCATCTTTAGTTTTACCTAAAGAAAAAGTATAAGCGTTTCCTTCTTCAATCTTCATATAGGCTTTTGCAAATGAGGTTGGAAATACAGTTATAGAGTGTAACTCTCTAGAAGTATCTGCAACAGTCAGTGAAGCCATCTTCTTTCCTGTTTTAGTTATTCTTGGTTTGAAGGATACAACAAACAATTGATCATCCTTATAAGGCAATTGTTTATAATTTAAGAATTTAATTATAGCATTTGTAGATCCCTTAATTTCATCAATCGGAACTGCAGATAAAATTCTATTATCGTTTGCAAGTAATATGTAGGTATTACCTGCTTCAATAGTTGTGTTCTCATCGTCAAAGATTCCAACACTACCAGTCTTATCTAATAGTTCTACCCTTGACCATCCCTTAGATCTTTTGATTGACTTTACCATTCCCATAAGAATGTATGAACCCTTTTCCTCATAATCCTCAGCCTGAGTAATCCAAGCATGATAGTGAGAAGGAACTGAAATATTAAATTCTGGAAGGTTTAAATATTCGTATAAGTTTTCTTTAATTTCAGAATCATTTCTAGGATTATCATTAAATGTTGCTGCCCCAATAACTCTAAGTGCTTGCAGCGCACGACTATTTACACCATTACCTTTTGTAAAAGTAAACTCTTCAAGTTCTTTGTAAGAATTAAATGGACGACCTGCAATATATCTTTCAGCAATCTTATCTGAAATAAACTTAATGCCAGATAACCCAAAACGAATTCCCTTACCTTCAATTTTAAAGTCAGTATCTGAATCATTAATGTGTGGCAACTTAACAGAAATCCCCATACGTTTTGCTTCGATCAAATATTCTGTTCTAGCATCTTTATCTTTTTCATTCTTTAGTAAAGCAAACATAAACTCTAAAGGATAATGATACTTTAACCACGCCGTCCAATACGAGAGAGTAGAATACGCAACCGCATGGCTCTTGTTAAACGAGTACCCTGCGTGTGCTTCAAAGTCATGCCAGAGATCCTTAGCATCGTTAGGCGAAATATAAGCAGACGCACCAGATACGAACTTATCCTTGAATATGTCAAACTCTTTAGCATCTTTTTTCTTGCCAATGATTTTTCTAACTTTATCTGCTTCCGACATGGACATACCGCCAAGCGATACGCATGCTTGCATAACTTGTTCCTGGTAAAGAATGCAACCATAGGTCTCCTCCGTAAATTCTTTTAGTACTTGATGAGTATACCCGATATTTTGACGACCATGTTTACGCTCAATATAGTCTTTTCCAATTGTATTCATAGCACCTGGACGAACTAAAGCATTTGATGCTGCAAGTTCTGATAGATTTTTTACACCCATCTTTACAAGAAGGTTTGTATATGGTGATGCTTCACATTGAAACACACCCTTAGTATATCCATCAGAAAGCATTTGATAAACATTAGCATCATCCATAGGAATATCTAATGGATTAATTTTTTTACCATCTCGCTCTTTAATAATATCCAATGTATCTTTAAGAACTGATAAAGTTTTTAAGCCAAGGGCATCAATCTTAATTAAACCAATACGCTCTGCCTCTTCCATATCCACAGCAACAACAGGAATACGCTCATCACTACCAGTAGAAGATCGTGTTTCCATTGGTGCAAAGCGGAAGATAGGGTCTTTGCTAGTGACAACACCAGCAGCGTGAATTCCAGTTCCTCTAATACGACCACGAAGTTGTTCACCATAAATTTCTACCTCTGGATATTTCTCACGAAATTCTCTAGTAGATTTTGAAGTACAGTATTCGTCCCAAGTATCAACCATCTTTAAAACCTTATTAACATCAGTAAGTGGAATATTTAGCACTCGTGCAACATCTCGTACCACACCCTTATCTTTAAAAGAAAGGAATGTTGCAATAGATGCTACATGTCGATATTGTCTAACTAAATAATCTTTTACTTCTTCACGACGAGAGTCTTGAATATCTGTATCAATATCTGGAAAGTCATTTCGGTCAGGGTTAATAAATCGAAAGAACAGTAGTCCATGTTTAATTGGGTCAATATCTGTAATACTAAGTGCATAACATAGTAGTGATCCAGCAGCAGATCCACGACCTGGACCGACCATAATATCTTCTTTCTTTGCCCAATTAATCATACTTCTTACAACAAGAAAATATGGAGCAAAGTCTTTATCTTTAATAACCTTTAATTCTTCATCAAGTCTATCTAGGTATTCTTGATTATTTTCAATACCACGAGCAATTAATCCTTCTAATGCAAGTGCCTTTAATTCTTTATCTGGATTTTTATATTGTACTGGTAATAAGTTAAGTCCTTCTTGAATTCCATAATCCCCAACTTTTTCAGCAATGGCTAAAGTATTAGAGTAAATATCTGGACGATCAATTCCTTGTGCTTCCATAGCAGACTTCATCTCTTCATAAGAAAGAAGATGAATGTCAAACTTATTAAATGTAATCTGACGGTCTTCACCATAAAGATAGTCTAGGCGCTCCATCATATTTTCTTTTTTCTTAGACTTCTCAAACGTATGCTCTTTATCAATTTTTACATGTGTATTAAGAAGTAACTTAAACTCTTGAATTTCTTTTTGATCTGTTGAACTATGGTGGCAGTCTGGAGTTACCACAACCTGAATACCAAATTCATCAGCCAAAGCAATTAACTGTTTATTAATTTCTTCTGGATTATGAGGCATTACTTCAATATAGTAATCGTCATTAAACACACGCTTAAACCATTCAATATGCTTCTTTGCAATAGCAAACTCATTATTCTCAAGTGCTTTTACAAGTACGCTACTTGGACAAGCAGAAGTAACAATGATTCCTTCTGCATATTTTTCTAGTGTTTCAAAATCAAATCGTGGCTTCTTAAAAAATCCCTCTGTCCATGCAATTTCATTAATCTTATTTAAATTTTCTAAACCAATTTGGTTCTTAGCGAGAAGGACTATATGGTTATAGATTAAATCTAGATCTCCATCTCTTTCAGACTTATCTCTAGTGTCGAATCTATCTTGACACATATAGCCTTCTACGCCAAGTATAGGCTTAATACCCTTTGCTTTTGCAATACGGTGCAGTTCCCTATTCCCAGATA
>Ga0194048_10000572_pt1 | contig 17958 bp, 16 predicted proteins | sample JunL225m_MetaG_FD_161685 | JGI IMG/M metagenome (GOLD analysis project Ga0194048, IMG submission 161685) | Anoxic zone freshwater microbial communities from boreal shield lake in IISD Experimental Lakes Area, Ontario, Canada - Jun2016-L222-5m | ecosystem: Environmental > Aquatic > Freshwater >...
GAACCCGGCGGTCGACCTGCTGCACGCGCTTTACTTCTACCTCTCATGAGTTTGATCGATCTGGAGAAGGCCCGCGAAGCGTTCGCGCAGGCGACCGACGGCACGGTAGGAATCGAGGAAGAGTTCGCGATTCTTGATCCTGCGACTCTCGACTTGATCCCTCGGTTTGAGGAGCTCAACCAGCATGCCGTAGCTAGCGACGCCGAGCTGGCAACGTCGATCTCGTCGGAGCTGATTCTGTCCGAGATTGAGATTCGTTCCGGCGCCGGAAGCGACGTTGGTGACGCGCTCGCGCGACAGCAGGCGATGCGCGAGCGGCTCTTCTCGCTGGCAGCCAATGAAGCGGCTGAGCTGGGTTCGACCGGCACCCACCCGTGGGCCGACTATCGCGAGCAGCTCAACGTCCAGTCCGACCACTATCGCCGCGTAGTCGATGGGCTCCAGTATGTGGCAAGGCGCAACAACACTTTCTCGCTCCATGTCCACGTTGGGATTCGCGATGCCGACCGCGCCGTCCGCGTCTGCGATCGACTGCGCTCGCTGCTGCCGACGTTGCTCGCGCTAAGCGCCAACTCAGTTTTCTTTGAGGGTCAGAACAGCGGGCTCGCGTCTGTTCGCACGCAGAGCTTCACGAAGTCGTTTCCGCGCTGCGGCGTTCCAGACGCCTACGGCTCATGGGCTAACTACCGCGAATACCTCGAGCTTCTTCTCGCTACTGGTTCGATCGAGGAGGACACGCAGGTGTGGTGGTCGGTCCGTCCTCATCTAGCTTTCGGCACAGTTGAAGTCCGCATCTGCGACGCTCAATCAACGGCCGAGGAGTCAAACGCGCTGACCGAGCTGATCGTGGGCTGCGTACTTCAGGCTGCCCGTGACGACGACGAGGGCCGCCCAATCTTCGAGCCGCCGGCAAGGCTGATCGAGGAGAACCTCTGGCGCGCGATCCGCTGGGGCGCCGCCGGCGAGCTGATCGATTTGGAGCGTGGCGCCTGCATGCCCGCGCGGTCCGCCTTCGATCAACTGCTCGAGTGGACCGCCCCAGTTCGATCGGAACTTGGAATCGAGCCGCAGTTTCCAGTGCTCAACGGCGCCCAACGCCAGGCGGCCGCGTATTCTGAGGGGCAGAGCATCACCGACGTCTACGCTTCTACAGTGGCGCAGACGCGCCAGTCATTCGGGGGCGATCAGCCCACAAGTCCTACGGAGGTATCAACGTCGTGACCGACGAAGCCCAAGCACCAGAGCAGCCTGAAGAAGAGATCGTCGCCGAGGCGCCCGCAGTCGACCCGGCCGAGGGCCAGGCGCCACCGACCGAAGACGAGATGCGCGCGGCCTACGAGGCCGAGCTCAAGTCACTGCGCGTTGAGGACCTCGTGGCCCAGACGGTCGTCTCGCTGCTCAACCTCGGTGCGCGCAAGGCCGGTCTGCTTCCCGACACCGAGGACGAAACCGACCCTGTGCAGGTTGGAATCGCGATCGAAGGAATCCGGCGCTTGCTCCCTTTGATCGAGCCGGCGCTCGGTGAGAACGCGTCTTCAATTAAGGATGCGCTGGCGCAGCTTCAGGTTGCATTCACGAAGCTGACAGGTGAGCCCGGCGCCGCGCCCGCGGCGGATGGTGCTCCGGAGGGTGGAGGCGAAGCCGCGCCCGCCAGCGAACAAGAGCCGCCAGCGAAGCCCAGTGGCGGGCTCTGGACACCAGGCCCTTAAACCACCGCACCGCGTTTCCGTCGCTGATACCGATAGGATCGCTGAGCTTCAGAGCGTCGGGGGCAGCCAATAGCCCCGCCGCGACGCGCCTGCTGCCTTATCGGCGGCTGAAAATTCAATTACTCCGGAGGATTCAGCCACCGTGTCTGCATTTCTTACCGACCATGGGGTCATCATTGCTGTTGTCTGTGCACTCGTCGCCGTCGCATACGGCGTCCTAACTACGACACAGCTGCTGGCTCTTTCGCCTGGCAACGCCGAGATGCAGCGCATCTCGGCTGCCGTTCAGGAAGGCGCCCGCGCTTACCTCAACCGCCAGTACCTCGTAATCGCTGGCGTCGGCGTTGTTCTATTCATCGCGCTGCTCTTCATTCAGGACATTTACGTGGCCGTTGGCTTTGCGATCGGCGGCATTCTCTCCGGTTCAGCCGGCTACATCGGCATGAACGTTTCGGTCCGCTCCAACGCCCGCGTCGCCGAGTCGGCTCGCGGCGGTATTGGCCCGGCGCTTAAGGTCGCCTTCCGCGGCGGCGCGATTACCGGCATGCTCGTCGTCGGCCTCGCGCTTCTGGGCGTGGCTGGCTACTACGGCCTGCTCACCTCGTATTTCGATCAGACGCCGAAGGAAGCAGTTGACGCGTTGATCGGCCTCGGTTTCGGTGGATCACTGATCTCCGTCTTCGCCCGTCTTGGTGGCGGCATCTTCACCAAGGCTGCCGACGTCGGCGCCGACCTCGTTGGCAAGGTTGAAGCTGGAATTCCGGAGGACGACCCTCGCAACCCTGCCGTGATTGCAGACAACGTTGGCGACAACGTTGGCGACTGCGCCGGCATGGCAGCAGACCTTTTTGAGACCTACGCTGTAACCGCGGTCGCCGTGATGCTGCTCGGCGTCCTGACCTTCAACGAGCAGACGACGGTCGCGCTCTATCCGCTTGTTCTTGGTGCGGTCGCGATTATCGCCTCGATCATTGGCACCTTTGCTGTTCGCAGCGAGAAGGGGAACGTCGAGCGCGCGCTCTATCAGGGGCTCGCGGTCTCCGGCATCATCGCCGCGATCGCCTTCTACCCAGTGACGGCATGGATGATGGACGGCATCACCTTCAAGAGCGCCGCCGGCGCCGTCGCGCCGCCGAGCGTTCTGAATCTCTACCTCTGCTCGCTTGTAGGCATCGTCGTCACGGCGCTGCTGTTCGTGATCACCGACTACTACACCTCGACCCGTTTCCGCCCGGTGCGCAAGACGGCCGAAGCGTCGCAGACAGGCCACGCAACGAACATCATCTCTGGCCTTGCTCAGGGTCTTCAGGCAACTGCGCTCCCAGCGCTCGTCCTAGTCCTAGGCGTGCTTTGCTCCTGGAAGCTCGCCGGCGGCGGGATCCAGGGCATCTACGGAATCGGCGTTGCCGTGATGGGCCAGCTCTCGCTTACTGGCCTTATCGTTGCGCTCGACGCCTTCGGTCCAATCACCGATAACGCTGGCGGAATCGCCGAAATGGCGAACATGCCGGAAGAGGTCCGTAACGTGACCGATCCGCTCGACGCGGTCGGCAACACGACTAAGGCCGTTACGAAGGGCTACGCAATCGGTTCGGCGGTTCTCGCCGCGATCGTGCTCTTTGCAGGCTTTAAGGCCGAGCTCGCTGCCCAAGGAGTAGTCACGCTCTTCCCGATCGATGATCCAGCGATCCTGATGGGTCTGCTCGTCGGCGGCATGATGGTCACGTTATTCGCAGCACTTTCAATGGAGGCCGTAGGCCGTGCCGGAGGGATGGTTGTCGAAGAAGTTCGCCGCCAGTTCCGTGAGAAGCCCGGAATCATGGATGGCACTGAGCAGCCTGATTACGGCACCTGCGTCAGCATCGTGACGGCATCGGCTCAGCGCGAGATGATTATTCCTTCGCTGATTCCAATCGTCCTGACTACCGTCGTCGGTCTGATCTCGGTCGCCGCGCTCGGCGGACTGCTGATTGGCGTAATCGTCGTTGGCTTCTTCTTTGCCGTGATGATGACTGCCGGTGGTGGAGCGTGGGATAACGCGAAGAAGCTGATCGAGGATGGCGCCTTCGGCGGCAAGGGATCAGAGGCCCATGCTGCGTCGGTCACGGGCGACACGGTCGGCGATCCATTTAAGGACACGGCTGGACCGGCGATCAACCCGATGATTAAGGTCGCCAACATCGTCGCTATTTTGATCATTCCGATCATCACCTAGCGGCTGGATTGGCCGCGCCTTGACCAGCGACACGCGCTTCTGGCACCCGTTTGCGGACATGGCCCAGGTGCAGGGTCATGAGTTCGTTATCGAACGCGGCGAAGGTTCGTATGTCTGGGATGTGGACGGCAATAAGTACTTCGATGGCACGGCGAGTCTTTGGTGCGTCAACGTCGGTCACGGGCGCCACGAGATCGCCGATGCGGCCCGCGCGCAGATGGACACGCTCGCGACCTACCAGACCTTCGGTGGCTTCGCGAACAAGCCGGTTCTCGAGCTCGCTGACCGGCTCGCGGCCAGTGCCGAGCCGATCATTGACGACGCAAAGATCTTCTTCGGCCTCGGTGGCGGCGACGCGATCGAAACAGCAGCGAAGCTCGCTCGTCGCTACTTCGCCGCGACCGGGGAGCCGGAAAGAGTTCACATCATCGGCCGCACGCAGGGCTACCACGGTACCCACGGGATCGGCACCAGCATCGGTGGTATTGCGGCTAACCAGATCGGCATGGGTCCGGTCGACCCAGCCGTTTCGAGCGTCCCCTGGGATTCGCTCGAAGCGCTCGAGGCCGAGTTTGAACGAGTCGGCCCCGACAAGGTCGCTGCCGTTTTTGCCGAGCCTGTGATCGGGGCGGGAGGCGTTCACCGCGTTCCGCCCGGTTACCTGCAAGGCCTAGCTGCGCTCTGCACTAAGCACGGGGCCCTATTCATCGCTGACTGCGTGATTGCCGCCTTCGGCCGGCTCGGAACGATGTGGGGCGTCGATCGCTTCGATCTGCGCCCCGACATGATGACCTTCGCTAAGGGCATTACGAGCGGCTACCTGCCGCTCGGCGGCGTTGTTATCAGCGGCCGTATCGCTGAGCCGTTCTGGGAGGGCGACGGGCTTTGGTTCCGTCACGGTCAGACTTATTCCGGGCATCCAACCTGCTGCGCTGCCGCCCTCGCCAACCTCGACATCCTCGAGAACGAGGGGCTGTTTCAGCGTGGGCGCGAGCTTGAAGATGAGATTGCCGCGGCGCTCAGGCCGCTGGAATCAGGGCAGGTTGTCGATCAGGCGCGAGCTGGAATCGGCGCGCTCGGTGCGATTTCGTTCAAGCCAGAGCTGCTTGCGGACCATCCCGATCTGCCGCTGCGGATGTTCGCCGCCTCGAAGCAGCGGGGCGTCCTCGTGCGGCCGCTTGGCGATGGCGTTGCGCTCTCGCCTTCGCTGGTCACAACCGAGCAAGATCTTCAGCAGGCGTCAGTAGTGCTCGCTGAGGCGCTTTCGGCCGTCGCCGAGTCACTCTGAGTCGCTGAGAGATTGATGTCAGCGCTTTCCCGTTCCGCTGACGGTAATAGACTAATTGGCACAACGATGAATGAGTATTTGACGTAGATGGCGCGGCGCCGCCTTCATGGTCTCCAACGAGTGTTGGGGGTCAACGCGCTCTTCTCAACCGCCTACGGCAACGTCGGTTCGTCGATCTATTACGCACTTGGCCTCGTTGCCTCGTTCGCGCTTGGCCTGACGCCGATCGTCTTCGTCATCGCCGGCTTCATCTTCTTCCTCACTGCCAGCAGTTATGCCGAGGCAACAGCGATGTATCCGGAGGCCGGCGGGTCATCGAGCTTCGCACGCAGGGCGTTCAACGAGTTCTGGTCTTTCTTCGCTGCCTGGGGCCAGATGCTCAACTACACGATCACAATCGCGATCTCCGCATTCTTCGTGCCTCACTACATCGGTGGGCTCTTTTGGGAGCCTCTGCGGACATCACCAGGCGACATCATCTTCGGCATCGGCGTCGTAGTCGTGCTGGCTGCGATCAACGTTTTCGGAGCGAAAGAGTCAACCGGCGTCAACGTGACTCTCGCCGTAGTTGACTTTGCGACGCAGCTCCTACTAGTGCTGATCGGCGGCATCCTCGTTTTCTCGCCCGATGTCTTGATCAACAACATCGAGTGGGGGGTAGCGCCAACCTGGAAGGATTTCCTGATCGCGATTCCGGTCGCGATGATCGCTTACACGGGTATCGAGACGATTTCTAATATGGCCGAAGAGGCCAAAGACGAGGCGGTCACGATTCCGAAGGCGATCAACCGCGTCGTCATCGCCGTCTTTGCAATCTACGCAGCCCTGCCAGCGGTGGCGCTCTCCGCGCTCCCGGTCGTTAAGCAGCCCGATGGCAGCTACCAGACGCTGCTCGGCGTTTCGAGTGAAAACGGCGGCTATGCCGGCGACCCGGTGCTTGGCGTCGTCAAGCAGATCCACCTTGGGATTTTTCAGGGAGCCGCCGAGATATACGTCGGCCTGCTCGCAGCAACGATCCTTTTCATCGCAACCAATGCAGGAATCATTGGGGTCTCAAGGCTCGTCTATTCGATGGGTATTCACCGACAACTTCCGAACAAGCTACGCGAGCTCCATCCACGATTTGGCACTCCGTGGATTGGAATCATCATCTTCAGCGGCGTTGCCTGCCTAGCAATTACGACCGGCCAGGCCGACTTCCTCGGCAACCTCTACGCCTTCGGCGCGATGCTCAGCTTCACGATCGCGCACCTTGCGGTGATCAAGCTGCGCTTCCGATTCCCCGACTTCCCTCGACCGTACCTAGGGCCGATGAACGTGATGGTTCGCGGCGTCAACATTCCGATCTTCGCCGTCTTGGGCGCGATCGGTACTGGCCTCGCGTTCATCGTCGTTACCGCGCTCCACGTTGACGTCGCGATCGCTGGGCTCGGCTGGCTCGCGATCGGCTGCGTCGTCTATCCGCTCTATAGGCGCAGCCAGGGGCTAGGTCTTACCGAGACAGTGTCGGTCGAAGTCCCGGTGCAGGTCACCGTCGGCGAGGCGGCCTACGAATCGGTCCTCGTCGCCTTGGAACCACCGACCTATTCGCCGGCAGCGGTTGCCACGGCCGTGCGTCTTGCGGCCCGCCGTCGCCGTGGGATTCACATTCTCGTTCCCATTCCGGTCCCATCGTCGGCGCCGATTGATGCCGAGATGCCGGATCAAGAGGAGCGGGCACAGGCGATGATTGAGCAGGCACGGCTGCAGGGCGGGCGGCTCGTGACCGGCCGCTGGATCAAGGTCCGCGCAGGCCAGGCGGGCGGAATGATCGTCCAAGAGGCAGTAGATCTCCGTGCGCGCGCGATCGTGCTGGCGCTGCCGCGCAGGCAGGGAGCCAACCTCTTCGATAAGGCAATTGAAACCGTCCTGCGTGAGCGTCCGTGCCGCGTGATCATTCAGAGCGACCCGGCCAGTCGCGAGGCAACACTGCGCGAGAAACTCGACCGCGCCGAGGTTCCACTATGAGTGCGCCATCGGGACGCAACCTCCACGGCTCAACAACCACGATCCTCTCGGCGCTGATGATTATCATCGGGGCAGGGCTGGTGGTCCGGACGCTGAGCCTCGGCGGCGGGCTCTTCGCGATCGGTGTGATCATGGGCGTGCTATTCATCGCCGCGGGCTGCGGGCGCCTCTGGGTTGCGAGTAGGGGGCCGAAGTAATGGAATCAGACCAGCAGCCCCAGCAGCAGACCTTTGGCCGTGAGCTCGGCTCGCCGGTGCTCTTCAGCGTCATCTACACGGTGATCGCTAGTGCGATTTACATCTGCCTTGGGGTCGTCGCCGGTTATGCGCTCGGGCTCACCCCGGTCGTATTCTTTGTCGGCGGGCTGATGTTCGTTCTCGCCGCGATGACTTATGTTGAGGGTTCGTCGCTGCATCAGGAGCGAGGCGGCTCGACCGTCTTCGCTCGTTTCGCTTTCAATGAGTTCTGGAGCTTCGTAGCCGGTTGGGCGATCCTGCTCGATTACGTAATCCTGCTCGCCGCTGCAGCTCTTTCGGCGACCAGTTATCTCCAGGCGTTTTGGGCGCAGCTTGGGGAAGGCGCAGTTGAAGGCGTTTTGATCGTCGGCATCCTGATCTACGTTGCGGTCCGCAACATCCGCGGCTTCTCGAGCACTCGGTCACGGCGAATCGCGATTCTTGTCGTCGCCGACATCGTTCTTCAGCTTGCCCTGATTGGGCTCGGCCTGATCTTTCTGTTCGAACCGGGCACGCTCACATCGTCGATTGATCTCGGCACTAGCCCTACGTTCCAGAACGTAATCGTCGCGCTCGGTATTGCGACCGTCGTCTCGACGGGGCTGGAATCGGCCTCAGGGCTGTCGGGCGAGGTGGGCGTGGGGCGCGCAGGGCTAAGTCGCCTTGTCAGCAGCTCCTCGCTTACGGTGATCATCGTCTACACAGGTATCGCGGTTGTCGCGATCAGCGCGCAGCCAGTCGTCGCAGGCCACACGGCGCTGTCGTCGACCTACAAAGACGCTCCGATGCTTGGCGTGGCTGCAGGGTTCGATCAGCAGTGGCTCGCGCAGGGGAGTCGCTTTGTGATCGCCGCAATCGCCGTCGTGACGCTGATTGCGGCGGCCAACTCCACGATGCTCGGACTTTCGCGGCTCGCCTACTCGCTTTCAACTCATCGGCAGATCCCTAGCGCTCTCGGCCGTCTCCACCCAACCCGCTTCACGCCGTGGGTGCTGATCGTGATCGCCACACTCGTCGCGATCGCGCTCGCCGTGCCGGGTGATCTACTGCTGCTGCTCAACGTTTACGCCTTCGGCGCGCTTCTTGGGCTGACGATCGCGCACGCTTCGATCGTCCGTTTGAGGGTCACGGAGCCTGACCGCCCGCGCCCTTACTCGATGCCCTTCAATATCACGGTCGCCGGGAAAAGTATCCCGCTGCCGGCCGTGCTCGGGATGGTTTTAAGTGCCCTGATCTGGATTAGCGTTGTCTGGACTCACCCTTCGGCGCGCTGGGTTGGCTTTGGTTGGATGGCGGCCGGGCTGGCCCTCTACTTCGTCTATCGCCTGTCGACTGGCAAAACGCTAACCAAGCGAGTAACAGTCCCTCGTGAAGCACTTCGCGGGGAGGCAACCGAGATCGAGTATGACTCAATCCTCGTGCCGATAACCGGCAGCATTCTTGACGACGACATCATGCAGACAGCTGGGCGGTTGGCCTCCGAAGCGAGCGAAGAGGACGGGTTTGACGGTGAATCGCGGATCGAGGCGATCTGGGTCACGGAGGTCCCAATGTCGCTGCCGATCGACGCGCGCCTGCCGGAGGAGGAGTCGCGCCGCGCACGGGCAGCTCTCGCTCGGGCCAAAGCCGTCGGTGAGGAGTACGACAACGTGCAGGTTGACACGGCGCGCGCACGCGGCCGTCGAGCTGGTCAGACAATCATCGCCGAGGCCCAGCGCCGCGGAGTTCAGGCAATTGTCCTCGGGGCCGAAGAGCCGACCGGGATTAGCGGTGGTGCGCTGCTTGGTGGTGGCTATTCGAGCGACCTTGTGATCGGCGAAACAGCTCGCTACGTGTTGACCAATGCGGGTTGTCCAGTGATCGTCACGGCGCCCGCTTCAGGCGACCGGGCAGTCTCTGGAGCCGACGGCGACCAGGCGGACGCTGAAGACTCAGAACGCTAGGATTCTGAGCGATGTCATTTGTCCTCATTGTTGGTTCAGGCCGCGTCGGATCGACCGTAGCCCGCAACCTCCTCGCAGCCGGTCACGAAGTTTCCGTACTCGACGGCGACCCTCTTTCGCACGAGCGGCTCGACGCGGGTCAGGATTCCACATGGGAGGGGGCGGGAGGTCGTTTCACGATCGGCCAAGCGATCGAACGCGACGCGCTAGTCGAAGCGGGTATCGAGAGCGCCGACGTCTTCATCGCTTCAACCAACGGTGACAACACCAACCTTACGATTGCCCAGATCGCGCAGAAGATGTTCAAGGTTCCGCGCGTGATGGTTCGCGTTATGGATCCCGCGCGCGCAGAGTGGTATTCAGCCCAGGGATTAGAGACGATCTGCCCTACCAGCTACGCGGTTGACATGTTCGAGAAGGCGCTCGAGCTGCCTGAGGCTGGTGCGTGATGTACGCGGTCGTTATTGGTGGCGGCAAGGTCGGGCTGAACCTGACCCGTGAGCTGCTTGCAAAGGGCACCGAGGTGACGCTGATCGAGTCGCGCCGGGATCGCTACCTGCGGATGGACGCTGAGCTCGGCTTCGTTGTCCAGTACGGCGACGGGACTGAGCTGTGGGTGCTTGAGCGCGCGGGAATCGCGCGCGCTGACCTCGTCGTCGCTGTTACGGGCGATGATGAGGACAACATCCTGATCTGCCAGATCGCTCGCGACAAGTACCAGGTCGAGCGCTTCATCTCACGCGTCAACAACCCGCGCAACAGGCAGTACTTCGAGCTTCTAGACATCCGCCCGGCGTTCTCGGCGACCGACCTGATCCTGCGGCTGATTGAGCACGAGGTTCCTGACTACGGTCTCGTTCACCTGCTGGATCTCCCTGACGAGCAGCTCGAAGTGATCGAGATCGTTGTCTGCGAGGGCTGTCGCGCTGCAGGTCTTGAAGTTCAGCAGCTTGAACTTCCGGAGGGGAGCATCGTTATTTCGGTGCTGCGCGACGAGGGTGGCTTCGTGCCGAAGGGCGACACCGTCATCAACGCTGGCGACGAAGTGCTCGTCTGTCTGGATCCAGGCCTCGAGCCGCAGGTCACGGCGCTCTTCGAAGCCGCCAAATAGAGCCTCTAGCGTTTATACTGAGGCACGCAATGCGGGATGGTGTAATGGCAGCACGCCTGGTTCTGGTCCAGGAAATTGGGGTTCGAATCCCTGTCCCGCAGTAGACAGTTGTTGACTCAGACGGGCGGCGACATAGTCGGTGTTTGGTTAACTGGGCGTTGCCGGTATCGTTGTTTTGTGGCTCTCGATACCAGCGTGCGCGACGCGCCTCGGCGTCTCCTTGAGCACAGGAGGCACCTCGTTAGAGAGTTCGCCGCAGGAGGTGTTGAGTCCCCCGGTTTCTTTCGGTCGGAGTTCCGTAGCTGGTACCAGAACCGCAACATCACCTCGTTCCTGAAGCCGCTAATCACGTCTTCTGCGTTGGTCTTCGACATCGGTGCAAATCAGGGCGTCTGGACAAAGGCATTTCGCGACAGGGACGCGACCGTTGTGGCAGTTGAGCCCCAAGCAACCTGCTGCTTGGCGTTGGAGCGCGAATTCAGCGGTGATCGCCGTGTGAGAATCGTCTCCAAGGCCGTTGGATCGCAGGAAGGTGAAGCAGTGCTTTACTCAGATTTTCCAGGCATGGAGCAGGCTTCGATGGCGCCCGATTGGATGGACGATCTTCGCGGTGCACAAGTTATGCCTGCACACGCTTGGGGCGGCGCGGGAAAGCTGGTGCCGGTCACCACGCTCGATGCACTCATCGCAGCGTTTGGCCGTCCTGATTACTGCAAGATCGATGTCGAGGGATCAGAACCTGAAGTTCTCGGGGGGCTTTCTCAGGCGATACCGGCTCTCTCGTTCGAATTCCATCGGGCGTCACTCAGCAACGTCCGCCGGTGCATGGATCGCCTAATAAGCCTAGGGACCTATCGGTTCAAGTACGGGCTAGGCGAGTGGCTCGGATTCGAACACGCACAATGGTTAACTGGGGATCAGTTAGCGAATAAGGTTGAGTTTGAGCTTCCACAAAGTGCTTGGGGCAATATATTCGCCGTGCAGGTCGATCGTTAACGGAGCGCCCCTTGTCACGGATGGTTCCAGTGCTAGCTCCTGTTCCAATCCCTGTCCCGCAGCTCTAGTCAGCGAACGCAGCCGGGAAGCCTTCGGCTTCGAGCGCGGCCCCCGCCGCGGGTCGCCGGGCAGCGGCGTTGTAGTGCGCCGAGAGTATCGGGTTGTCAGACCATCGCGAGTCGGCGCCTAGGTCGCCGCTCCAGCCGGTCAGCATCGCGAGGAAGGCGTCGGCGACGGTGAACTGTGCGCCGATCAGGAAGGGACCGTCTGCGATCTGCGCGGCAAGCACGTCGGCCACCCGTGCAAGTTCCGCAACAGACGACTCTCGGACAGCCTCCAAGCCGTTTGCGTCGGTCGTGTACTGGTCGGGGTAGTACCAGCGCAGAAATGATGCCTGAGCGGTGTTTGTGAGCAGCATCAGCCAGCGCAGCGTCTGCGCCCAGTCGTCGCCGCCGGCGGGCGGCATCAAGTGGGCATCGGGGTACTTCTCGGCGATGTAGAGGCAGCACGCAGCGGCCTCGGTCAGGACCAGTTCGCCGTCAACGAGGGCTGGCACTTTTCCCATCGGGTTCAGCGCGTCGTAGTCAGCCGGTGCGATGTTGTTGCCAGCGTCGTCGCGTTCAAGTTGCACAAGCTCATAGTCCGCGCCCGCTTCGTCGAGGGCTATCCGTGGCGCTGTCGCGGAGCTACCGGGGATTGTGTAGAGAGTGATCATCGTCGGCACGCTATCACCGCTCTGCGGCCCGATACGCTTAAGCCGTGAGCGACTCATCATTACGAGAGCTTTGGGGCCGCGGCCAGCGCGGCTGGCCGAAGGACGCGCCGATCGCGCAGTTCCCGAACGCGCCGCTACTGGCTGCGATTGCGGCATGGATCGTGGGCCACTTCACCAGCGGCTCGGTCCACGACGCAGCGTCGGCGGTGTTTTATGTCGCGCTTAGCTGCTTCGCCTGGTGGGAGGTCACGGACGGCGTCAACACTGGGCGCCGCGTGATGGGCGCCACGGTACTGCTGTTCGTGGTCGTCAGCCTTGCGGGCAAGCTAGGCGCCTGAGCGCGCTAGGAGGCGATCGGGGCGAAGCCGCCCGCCTTGTATGTCAGCCCAGGGAGATCGGCGCCGATCTGTCCGGATAGCCAGCGCGAAACTTCAAAGAGAGCTTCGAGGTTCACGCCAGTGTCGATCTTCATCCCTTCGAGCAGGTACACGAGGTCCTCGGTCGCGATGTTCCCCGTTGCGTTAGGCGTGAACGGGCAGCCGCCAAGGCCACCGGTTGAAGCGTCAAGGATCGTCGCGCCGGACTCGACTGCGGCGACGGCGTTCGCGTATCCGGTGTTGCGCGTGTTGTGGAAGTGAACGCCGACGGTTAGGCCTAGGCCGAGCGTCTCGGTCACGAGCTCGCGGACCTGCGTTGGCACGCCGACACCGATCGTGTCGGCGAGCATAATCTCCTCAACACCGCCGGCAGCGAGGTGCTCGGCGGCGGCGAGCACGCGTGAGGACTCAATCTTGCCGTCGTAGGGGCAGCCAAAGGCGACCGAGAGCGTGACGGCGTAGCCCACGTCGTCGGCCTTCGCGCGCGCCGCAAGCTCGATTCCAAGTTGCGCAGCGGCTTCAACCGTTGTGCCCTGGTTCTTCTCTGCGAACGTCTCGCTTAGCGGGACAACGTACTGCACGAGATCAACGCCGCAGGCGAGGGCGCGGTCATACCCACGTTCGTTAAGAACCAGACCGGCGTAGGCGACTCCCGGCTTGCGTTCGACCAGTTCCATTACCTCCTCGGCGCCGGCCATCTGCGGTACGCGCTTCGGGTTGACAAAGCTGACAGCCTCGATCCGCTGCAGACCTGTCGCAGCAAGCCGGTTTACATACTCGGCGCGGACCTCAGCACTGAGAGTGGGCTCGGCGTTCTGTAGCCCGTCGCGAGGGCCAACGTCGCAAAGAATTAAGCGCGATTCGCTCATCAGCGGATCCTAGCGGCGCTACTGCGTCAGGCTGAGCGACGCTGGGAGCGCACCCTGCAGATCGTAGTGCTCGCGCACAAGCTTCAGAATCTCACCGCCGACGACCGCTCCGCCATCCATCGTTATGTGTTCTCCGTCAGGCTCTCGCACCACTGCCGTCGTCCCGTTCGACGTGAAGCTGTCGCTGTAGGGCGCGCCGCCGGGTGTGAAAAGTTCGTAGAGATCGAGGTAGCTGACGCGGCCCGGCCGTTTCTCCGCTTCGCTCTTATAGATCTCATTGAGCTTCACCTGCTTGGCGTTGAGATCGGCGTTCTCCATCTGCGGCTCGCCAATCCAAATCACAAAGCGTCCTGGCTTCTGTAAGGCCAGGTCCATCATCCCTCCAACGCGGCGACGGTACTCCTGCTCCCAGGCCGCGTCACCGAAGCTTTGGATCTGCGGAGCGCCGTCGGGCATCCCCGACATAAAGGCGTCGGTGTCGTTGTCGCCGAACATTAAGTTGACGACGTCAGGGTCCTCCTTGGCGAGAACGTCGCGCAGATTGTTAAACCAGTTGAAGCTATCTGGCCGGTTGAGGCCGGTCGAGATGTGGGAGTCGTTCGGCTCAACTTTGATCACCCCGGTTCGCGGAGCGATCTGCGCCATCGCAAGGCCAACGGTTTCCATCAGCGAATCGCCGCCGGTGTAGAGCTTCAGTTTGTTGCGGGCGTTGAAGACCTGCTTCGCCGGAGCGACCGATGCGGGGGCGGCGGCCTTGACCGGCAGGTTCAGGTTGGTATCGATCGTGTCTTTGTCGCCCATTCCAATACCTAGCGCGATGCCCTGGCGGATCTGGCTGATCTGGGTGAAGTTCGTCACTGCTTTTAGCGCTCCGGTAACTACGACGGCGACGTCGCGGGCAGGACCGTCGGGCTGCGTGACGGCTGATTTGTATAGCGCGCGGGCGTCGAGCACCGAACCCAGTGCCAAGGCGACCAAAGCAGCGATCATTGCGTGGCCGACTGGTCGCAGGTTGCTTCGCTGGCTTGGCGCCTCGGCCCGGCGCGCTGCTCGCTCTCGCTCTGTTGTCGGCTCGTTGTCGGTCATCAGGCTAGAACTGGAAGTAGATGAACGGAGCCACTCCGTAAGGCCCCAGTAGGTTTATCAACATCAAAGCGACGCCCAGGCAGGCGCCCTGCGCTATCGGCGAGACACGCGAGAAGACGCCGCGTAGTTGCTCACCGATCCGCGGTGGGCTCAGTTGTGTAACGAGCAGTGCGGCGATTGCCAAGAGCACGCCCACGGTGATCTGCGGCGAAGGCTTGTCCCATGCCGTAAATAGATGCTCGAGAAGGTTGAAGGCGCCGCTGATTGTCTCTTCGCGAAAGAAAACCCAGGCCAGGCAGACGAAGTTGAAGGTCACGAAGATCATTCCCCAGCGCCGTGGTCCGGACGCCGCTGGCTCGCGGCCGCCGCGAGCCTCGCGTCGGCTCACCCACCAATGGTCAACGACGAGGCCGAGGCCGTTGAGCGCGCCCCATACGACAAAGGTCCATGACGCCCCGTGCCACAGTCCGCCGAGCAGCATTGTCAGCATGATGTTGATGTAGGTGCGCAGCCGACCTTTGCGATTACCGCCGAGCGGAATGTAGAGATAATCTCGCAGCCAGCGCGAGAGCGTCATGTGCCAGCGACGCCAGAACTCGCGGAGCGAGGATGATGCGTATGGGCGGTCGAAGTTCTGCGGCAAGCGGAATCCCAGCAGCAGCGCGATGCCAATCGCCATATCGGTGTAGCCGCTGAAGTCGGCGTAGATCTGGATCGCGTATGCGTATACGGCGACCAGCACTACCAGCGACGAGTATTGATCCGGCGCGCCAAATACTGGGTCGACGAAGCGCGCCAGCGCTGTCGCGATCACGACCTTCTTGAACAATCCTCCCGCGATCAAAGCGAAAGCGCGCGTCGTGTCGACATAGCGCGGGTCGGGAGGCGGATCAAACTGGGGCACCAGCTCCGCTGGCCGCACAATCGGCCCTGCCACGAGGTGCGGAAAGAACGAGAGGAAGACGGCAAACTTCGCCAGCGTCGTCGGTTGGTAATCGCCCCGGTAGATGTCGATCACATAGCTCAGTGCCATGAACGTGAAGAAGGAGATCCCTACCGGCAGCACCGTGTCTACAACTAGTGAAGGAATTTCGAAGCCAAGGTTGCTGACTACCGCCTGGCCGGAATCAACGAAGAAGTTCCAATACTTGAAGTAGGCGAGAATGCCGAGGTTAACGACGACTGTGGCGACCAGCAGCGCCGTTCGTCGCTTCTGGTCGCTGGTGCGGAACATTGCTAGCGCGAAGCCTTGGTTGATTACCGTGCTGCCAGCGAGCAGCAGTGCGAAGCGCCAATCCCATGCCGCGTAAAACGCGTAGCTGGCGACCATCATGAAGAGCCGCCAACGGTGACGGTTGCGCATCAGCACCCAGTTCAGGGGCCAGACAATCAGGAAGAATACGACGAAAGTGAACGTCGGAAAGAGCAAGGCTGGCTGCTAGGAGGGCGGAGCGAGCCCGCCGCTTGGATCCAATGTAGGCCCGGTCGCTGGGAGCGAGCCTTTCTTACACTTATCGACCGCGCCAGCCATCATTTGAGCGAGGACGGCTGAGCCAGCATCATTTGGATGCACGCCGTCGCTGCCGAACCACGTGGGCTGTTTCGCGGCCGCAGCGGCCCAGTTGACGACGGAAAGCTTCTTGTATTTCTTCGCAGCGAGGGAGATCACTGTGTTGAGCCCGTCGTAGACGTTGTATGTGACGCGGGTTTTGCCGACCTTCTTAGTCGCACGTTGATAAAGGTTGACCCAGACTGCGCATCGGTCCGGTCCGACGAGGGCCATTGTTTGATCGATCCTTCTGCCAAATAGTGACGTTAAAGCCGGATCATCGTTCGAACCCATCTCCATCACGATGATTTGATCGAGCGCTCGCAGCTTAGAACGCGCGGTTAGCTGCGCGAGCCCAACACTCAGCGGGCGTCCGATCTTTGCAGAGATAGTCAGCAGGTCGCGTGGCATTAGCTTGGCCAGGAGTGCGGAGATCGGCACTGTCAGCGAATCGCCTTGAATGTAGACAGAAGCGATCTTTGCCGACGCGCTGGCTGCGATGTAAGAAGCAGAGACGGCCGGCGCTTTTGTCTCGCTGGCAGCTGGAAGCGGGCCGACAGCGGTCGCCGACGAGCGGCTGGCTTCGTCGCCGCCGGGTCCTGTCTGGAGCGCTGTCGTCGAGCTTGCAGACGCAATCCCTGGATCGCTCGTTCGCAACGTACCGCCGCAGGCGCTGATCACAAAAATTGCGCATAAAGCTGCGCTGGCGCTGATGGCGCGCCGTCCGCGAGGCTTCAGCCGCGACGGCGGCGTTGGAGAGGTTGAGCGGTTCATGATCTGCGCCAGATCGATGGCACGAGCTCATTCTACAAGTCATGCAGGCTGAAAACGCCGCTTGGCGGTAGGACTAGGTGCCGTTACGGGCAGCGATCGGGAGTAGCTCGCGCTCACCGACGCCGCGCAGCACGTGTAGGTCGATCGCTCCGGGGGGGAAGACGTCGATCGAGTACTGCACAGCGTCGCCGTCGTTGACGTGAATCGTTTCGGTCATCTCCAACGCGCCGGTCGTCCGCTTTACGCCAAGGGCGGCGCCAACATCCTGATCGGGTTCAAGCAAGCGCGGCCGAATCGTCGTCCGCGCGAAGGCAACAGGAACTCCGGCGCTGATCACGATGTCCAGCATCATTTGCCCATCTTCGATTGTTTGCTGAAGCTTTTCGAGTCGAGGAAGTGGAACCGACGGGTGAATCCAGTCGCGCATGTGGGCGGCGGGCGCCGAGTCAACGAGCAGCGTGCGCTCAACGCAGAGCGCGTCGGCGCCTTTCCTCAGGTTTAAAGCCTCGGCCACGTAGCCGGGGGCACGCTGCTGCGCGATCGTGACGCCGCGGGCCTTAACGCGGTGGCCTTGGCGCCGCGCCAGCGAGGCGTATGACTCGAGCACCTCGAGCCCCTCGCTGAAAGCCGACGGCACAGCGACGCGGCCAACGTAAGTGCCCGAACCTTGACGGCGAACAATCTCGCCGTTGGCGGCGAGGCGCTCCAGCGCGAGGCGAAGCGTGCCGCGTGAAATCCCGAGCATCGCGGCGATCTCCTGCTCCGGTGGGAGCCGATCACCGGGCCGGTGGTTACCGGGCCCGAGCCACTCGCGCAGCGAGATTTCAGCACCGTCGACGACTGAGACTCGCACCTCCGTCTTTGCTGGCCCCGGAGCCATCAGGAGACGGTCGCCGCTGCCGCTGGAGCGAGGGCGGCTACGTGGTTGCTGAGCACATTGACGAGATTAGCGGCAGGCGTGGCTGGCGTCGAGGCAGGCGGGATTAGAACAGCCCGACCGTGTTGCCGTCGGCGTCAATGTCGATGTCGAAGGCGGCCGGCGTCTTGCCTAGGCCCGGCATCTGCATGATGTCGCCACAGAGA
>Ga0194048_10000574_pt1 | contig 17956 bp, 16 predicted proteins | sample JunL225m_MetaG_FD_161685 | JGI IMG/M metagenome (GOLD analysis project Ga0194048, IMG submission 161685) | Anoxic zone freshwater microbial communities from boreal shield lake in IISD Experimental Lakes Area, Ontario, Canada - Jun2016-L222-5m | ecosystem: Environmental > Aquatic > Freshwater >...
GTACTAAAGATTGGTATCCACATGAGTATGTACCTTGGAGCGAAGGGCGCACATTTGCGGGCCCACTAAATGGTGATGCTTGGGAAGCGAAAGATTCAAAGCTGAGTGCTATCGCGCAAGATTCGCTTATTTTAAATTTATTGACCGAAGATAATTTGCCGAGCTACCACACTGAGATTGCTGTCTCTATGAGTCGTGAAGGCGCATGGAATACCTGGATAAATCGATGGACAGCTGAAGAAGCGCGACATGGAATTGTAATGCGTGATTATTTGATGGCAACTCGCGGCGTCGATCCAAATGAACTTGAAGATCTTCGTATGGCGCACATGATGGTTGGATATCAGACTCCTTATGACAACGACATGTTGCACACTGTTTCCTATGTAACTTTCCAAGAACTTGCTACCCGAATCTCTCACCGCAACACCGGCCGAATTTCTAACGATGAAATTTGTGAGGGTATGTTGGCACGTGTCGCACTTGATGAAAATTTACACATGTTGTTCTACCGCAACCTGCTTGGAGCTGCAATTGACTTAGAGCCAAATGCCGCAATGGTTGCAATTAAAGATGTTGTAACTAATTTTCAAATGCCAGGTGCTGGAATGCCAGGTTGGGGACGTAAATCAGTACAGATTGCACTTGCTGGAATCTATGATCCCAAGTCTCACTTAGAGGATGTAGTTGCTCCGATTTTGCGTTCCTGGAATATTTTTAATCGTGAAGATTTCACCGCTGAAGGAGCTGCAGCTCGCGATGAGTTAGGCGCATATATCGCGGAGGCAGAAGTCGATGTATCAAAATTTGTTGAAAAGCGTGATGCGCATTTCGATCGCCTTGTTGCCAGAGGTCAGAATCCAATCCGCCTTAAAGATTAATCAGGTATTAGTGCTACTGGCGGGAATATTCTCGACACGCCGAAGGTTGATTAGGTATGTGAGCTACTTATAGGACACTATCCGCCCTATCACAAGATAAATACTTACTAAAAGTTAATTTCAGAGGGAGGTGCCATGGCAACGGATTACGACACACCGCGAAAGCAAGATGAAGAACTTCATGAGGAATCACTTGAAGAACTCAAAGCTCGAAGAGCAGATGCTCAATCTGGTCAAGTTGATATAGATGAAGAAGAAGCGGCTGAAAATCTAGAACTTCCGGGCGCTGATCTATCTGGCGAGGAGCTAACTGTTCGAGTAGTTCCAAAGCAAGAAGATGAATTTACTTGCTCAAGATGTTTCTTAGTTCATCACGCTTCACAACTTGCAAAAGGTGAAGGTGCAAAGGCAGTCTGCAAAGATTGCGCTTAATTTAGTGGTTAGCAACGTTAAGTAAGTTAGCTAATTCATTCGCTCTATTGGTGCTTATAAGCCAGTAGGGCGTTTTATCTTTTGGATCACGTAAATCTATTTTTATTGCCGAGTTGACCCAGAATCTAATCTGCAGGTAGCAAGCAGGATCTGCATCAACCCCCCGAACTCTCTTAAATTCAGCAGGTTCTAGCGCTTTAAAGTTATGGATAAAAGCGCGCTCGATTGCTGCTGGGCCAACAAGCAACCAACCTTTTGTTACTTTAATTTCGAGGGCACTTTGTCGCGCTGCGAAAATCAGAACTACTATTTCAATTATTGAAACACCGATTGCCGCTGCATTTCCAAGAGCGGCCCAAACCGAAAGAGAGACTGACCCGGTCATAAATATCGCAAAGACCCACACCCATATGGACCAGTTCAATCGCTCGTGATAGATCGGAACCCCGTAGTCCAAATCTCTATCGCTAGTTTTCTTTGCCACAGGTACACGCTACGCCATTCTTTAAATAGGTTGTTTCAATAGATTGCTTCGCAGGTTAGGCTTGACTCATGAGTCGCGTTCCAAGCACTGTGCCACCTGAAGGTGCGGAAATCCCACCGCGCCATCCAAAGGCTCCGCTACCTGGAACTAAAATCCCATCACACTTCGGACACTGCTTTGGTTGTGGCGAGTTGCATCCCACTGGCTTACATCTTGTTGCACATGCTGGAGATGCTCAGAATTTAACGGCAGTTTTTACAGTCACCGAAGATCACCAAGGCGCACCCGGACTTGCTCATGGCGGATTGCTATCACTTGCTTTTGATGAGGCGCTTGGAAAACTAATGTGGCTGATTCGTTCACCTGCAGTTACCGCTAGGTTAGAAACAGATTTTCTCCTTCCAGTTCCAATGGGAACTGTTATTCACATAAGTGCAGAAATAACTGGCCAGGTAAATCGCAAGGTTTATTGCAGTGCAGTTGGCAGAATTGATAGCGAGGATGGCCCAATTGCGGTTCGCGCTGCTGCACTATTTGTTATCGTCCCGATGCAGCACTTCCTAGACAATGCACCTAAGGCTTATTTAGAGCATGTAACAGCTCACCCAGAGTTACTAGCATTTGTTGATCCAGAATTTGAAATTAATCCATGAGTTCATCCAATAAGGTCGAAGTTTTAATTACTCGACTGGATAGTTCAGTCCCAGCGCCAAGTTATGCCAAGCCTGGTGATGCCGGCGCAGATTTAACTTGTCGCGTAGATGTAACTCTCCAACCTGGAGAGCGCGCTTTAGTGCCAACCGGAATATCAATCGCGCTGCCTAATGGATATGTGGCACTTGTGCATCCTCGTTCTGGACTAGCTATCAAACATGGTGTAACCATGGTTAATTCTCCCGGAACAGTTGATGCTGGATTTCGCGGGGAGTTGCAAATAATTTTGATCAATCATGATCCGGTCGCCCCAATTTCATTTAAGAAGGGGGATCGCATCGCGCAGTTGGTTATTCAGAGAGTTGAACGCGCAGAATTTATTGAAGTCACAACTCTTCCAGGATCAGATCGCGGTTCAGGTGGCTTCGGTTCTACTGGAGGCAAGAGTTAATGCAAGAGGAAGAAAAGGCAAAGGTAGTAACCGCGCTCGGTGGCAAAAAAGGAATCATTGATTCGACAATTCCTTCGCTTATTTTCTTAATTGCTTATAACGTGACTCATAATTTACGAGTATGTCTAATAGTTTCAATTGTTGTCGCAGCGTTATTGACTATCTGGCGTTTGCTAAAGCGTGACACTTTAGTTCATTCCATATCGGGCTTTATTGGTGTTGCATTCTGCGGGTGGTTCGCTTGGAAGACTGGTGCTGCAAAAGATTATTATGCGCCTAGTCTCTGGAAGAATTCAGGATTTGCCTTAGTCTATTTAATTTCAAACCTAATTAAATGGCCGGTCATTGGCGTTCTATTAGGGCCAATCTTGGGTGAAAATTTTAATTGGCGAAAAGATCCAAAGCGCCTTGCGGCATATCGGAAAGCAACTTGGATTTGGTTCGCCCTATTTGCCATTCGACTTGCCATTCAATATCCACTATTTAAAGCGAATCAACTAAATGCACTTGGTATTGCAAATATTTTCTTAGGATTTCCACTTTACTTAGCAACGCTATGGGGAACTTGGCTCGTAATAAAATCTGTTCCAACAACAAAAGCTAATTAAAATTAACTAGAGATAAAGCAACTCTTTAACAACTCCTCAGCTGCAGCGGTTGCAATAAAGAGGAGTTCATCACCCGCTGAATAAACATCGTGTTCATGAGGGGTAATAACTTGACCATCGCGAACGATTGCAGCCAAGGTCGCATTCTCTGGCAATTTAACTTCTTCAACAGTTCGACCTAAGCATTTAGCCGCTTCTGGCAAGGTGATTTCAACCAGGCTTGCTTCTCCTTTTTGGAGTGAGAAGAGTCGGACCACGTCTCCGACGGAAACTGCCTCTTCAACAATTGCCGAGATAATTCTTGGTGTGGATACTGAAACATCTACGCCCCATGAAGAGTCAAACATCCACTCATTCTTTGGATGATTTACTCGAGCAACAACCCGTGGAACGCCATACTCTGTTTTAGCAAGGAGTGAAGCAACAAGATTTACTTTGTCATCACCAGTTGCAGCAATCAAAACTTGGCAGGTATCGAGCTTCGCATTATCTAAAGCAGTAATTTCACAAACATCTGCCATCAACCATTCAGCGCTTGGAACACTCTCCATCTTGAGCGCTTTCGGATCGCGATCTATAAGTAAGACATGGTGGCCATTTTCAATAAGTTCTCGAGCGATGGAACGGCCAACATTTCCGGCTCCCGCGATTGCAATTTTCATAGCGCTTATGCCTCTTCCGGTGACTTCGCCAGCGCTGCTTCGGTGTTAGCAAGCTCGGAATCAACAACCATCACGTGAACGAGGTCACCCTCTTGAAGCACAGTGTTTTCAGTGGGAATCATTCCTTCACCCAGTCGAGTTACAAATGCAACTCTGGCTTTAGTTGATTTTTCAATTAGAGAGACAGGTTGGCCGAACCAATCATGGTGAAGATGCACTTCACAGAGTTGAACAACGCCACTTGCATCGCGCCATTCCGAGCGTGATCCTTCGGGCGCTAGACGTCGAATAATTTGGTCCGTGGTCCAGAGAACAGTCGCAACTGTTGGGATGCCAAGACGTTGATAAATTTCCGCGCGAGCTGGGTCATAAATTCTGGCAACAACTTTTTCTACACCATATGTTTCGCGCGCTACTCGTGCTGCAAGAATATTTGAGTTATCACCGTTTGAAACAGCGGCGAAAGCGCTAGCTTTTTCAATTCCAGCTTCCAGCAAGATATCTCTGTCGAAACCGACGCCGGCAACTGTTTGACCTTTAAAATTAGGTCCTAATCTGCGGAAAGCCTCACGATTTTGGTCAATTATGGAAACCGAATGGCCGGCAGCCTCTAAATCATTGGCAAGTCCAGATCCGACTCGACCGCAACCCATAATCACTACGTGCACGAAGTACAACTTACACCCTTAAGGTAGCCCCTATGGAATCCAACTCAGGTAACGCCGAAAGTTCGTTAAAAGTAGGCGATCTAGTTACCGTCGAAATTGGACCAGTCGCCCATGGCGGCCATTTTATCGCCCGTCATAAAGGCCAAGTTATTTTTGTTCGATATGGAATAACTGGCGAAGAGGCAGTTGTTGAAATAACTTCAATTTCTACAAAGCTAGCTCGGGGCGATGCAATAGAAATTCTTACGCCCTCAAAGGATCGAGTAGTACCACCATGTAAGTATGCAGTTCCAGGTGGCTGCGGTGGTTGCGACTTCCAACATATAGATATTTCGAAACAGAGCGAACTAAAACGTTCAGTTGTTCGCGAACAATTTTCAAGACTTGGCAGAATTGAATTGGATTTAGATGTGATTTCAGTGGAACCAAAGGATGGACTTCACTGGCGAACAAGGATGGATTTTGCTATTTCGAAGAGTGGAAAACCTGGGCTTTATTCAGCGCGCAGCAAGGAAGTTACTGAGATTGATAAATGTTTAATCGCGGCAGAAGCGATAAATGATTCTGCGATGTTTGGTCGAAGCTGGAAAGGTGAAGACCGATTAGAAGTTGCGGTCTCCAACTCTGGTGAGAAAAATGTTTCAAGAGGTGGCCGAAGTATTTCTGGGCCTACGCAATTGCACGAAGTAGTTGGTGAACATACCTTTGAAATTTCACCGAACTCTTTCTGGCAGAGCCACACTGCAGCCCCAGAAGTTCTAACTAAGTTGGTAATGGATTTATTGGCACTTCGTCCCGGCGATCAAGTATGTGATCTCTATGGTGGTGTTGGCTTATTCTCAGCGCCGATGGCAGAAGATGTTGGCGATATCGGAAAAGTTCATTTAATTGAATCTAGCCATAGGGCCACGCAAGATGCACTTAAGATTTTCGATAAACGGAAGAACGTTCAAATTCATTCTGGCCGGGTTGAACAGAAGTTACCACTCATAAATCGCGTAGATGTAATTCTGTTAGATCCACCACGTACGGGCGCCGGTGAAATGGTCATTAAGCAGATGATGGCTAAGAAACCCCGCACCATCGTTTATGTTTCATGCGACCCTGCCTCGTTAGCTAGGGATGCCAGACAACTCGAAGGTGGCGGTTATCACCTAGATCACATCGTTGGTTTTGACCTATTTCCAATGACCCACCACGTGGAATGTGTGGCTCGCTTTACCCTCGGTTAAGATGAGGCTATGAGTAAAAATTCTTTCGATTCTAAAGTAGAGATAGAAGTAGCTGGCAAGAAATATGAAATCTTTGACATCACTAAATTGCCGGCAGCAAAAACACTTCCATTTAGCTTAAAAATCTTATTAGAGAATTTACTCCGTACTGAAGATGGCGCAAATATAACTTCGGCGCAGATTGAGGCGCTTGCCAATTGGAAGCCAGAGTCCGAACCAGATACTGAAATTCAATTCACGCCCGCTCGGGTAATTATGCAAGATTTCACTGGAGTTCCTTGCATTGTTGACCTGGCAACCATGCGCGAAGCAATCGTGGAGCTAGGCGGCGATCCAGCAAAGGTAAATCCATTAGCCCCGGCTGAACTTGTAATCGACCACTCTGTTATTGCAGATAAATTTGGAACGACTACCTCTTTTGAAGAGAACACAGACATTGAGTATCAGCGAAATCAGGAGCGCTATCGCTTCCTACGGTGGGGCCAAGGCGCATTCGACGAATTCAAAGTTGTTCCACCAGGAACCGGAATCGTTCACCAAGTTAATATTGAATTTTTAGCGCGGGTAATAATGATTCGCAATGTAAATGGTGTTCTTCGCGCATATCCGGATACCGTTGTTGGAACAGATTCTCACACAACCATGGTTAATGGTTTAGGTGTTCTGGGTTGGGGTGTTGGCGGTATTGAGGCGGAGGCTGCGCTACTTGGCCAACCAGTTTCAATGCTAATTCCAAGAGTTGTGGGATTTAAATTGAATGGAAAACTTCCAGTTGGAACTACTGCAACTGATCTTGTTCTTACAATTACCGAAGCGCTTCGTAAACATGGCGTTGTTGGAAAGTTTGTCGAATTTTATGGCCCAGGCGTAACTGCGCTTCCGATGGCTAATCGCACAACAATAGGAAATATGTCGCCGGAATATGGTTCCACTTGCGCAATTTTTCCAATCGACGAAGAAACGATTCGTTACCTTGCGCTAACAGGACGTTCCTCAGAGCAACTTGCCCTCGTCGAAGAATATGCAAAGCGCCTTGGTTTGTGGCACAACCCAGAAGATACGCCTCGCTATTCTGAAATGCTCGAGTTGGATCTTGCAACAATAGTTCCATCAATCGCTGGACCTAAACGTCCACAAGATCGAATCTCCTTATCTGATTCTAAGAAATCTTTCGAGAATATTCTGCCTAGTTATTTCACTGAGAAAACTGCAAAATCTTCAGTTGGGATATCACTTAATGGCGAAGCAACATCTGTTTCAAATGGCGCAGTTGTAATTGCATCGATAACTTCTTGCACAAATACTTCAAACCCAAGTGTGATGATTGGTGCCGCGCTACTGGCCAAGAAAGCTGTACAGAGGGGTCTGCAGAGCAAGCCCTGGGTGAAGACAACTCTTGCACCAGGATCCAAGGTGGTTACTGATTATTACGATCGTGCTGGGCTTACTACTTATATGGAGCAGCTCGGTTTTAACTTAGTTGGGTATGGCTGCGTTACTTGCATTGGCAACTCTGGACCACTTCCGCTAGAAATCAGCAAGGCAATTAACGATAATGATTTAGCAGTCGCGGCAGTTCTTTCTGGAAACCGAAATTTTGAGGGAAGAATTAGTCCTGATGTGAAGATGAATTATCTAGCATCACCTCCATTAGTTGTGGCCTATGCCATCGCCGGAACGATGGATCACGATTTTGAAAACGATCCAATTGGAACAGGCTCAGATGGCAATGCGGTTTATCTACGAGATATTTGGCCAACTTCCGAAGAGATTCAGAGCGTAGTTGATGGGTCAATTTCTTCAGAGATGTTCACTAGAGATTATGCAACAGTCTTTGAAGGAGACCATCGTTGGAAGTCGCTATCAACACCAACCGGCAAAGTTTTTGAATGGGATTCGAAATCAACTTATGTGCGCAAGCCTCCATATTTTGAAGGCATGCCACGAAATCCACAACCAGTGCGAGATATTTCAAAGGCACGGGTAATGGCTATCCTCGGCGATTCAGTTACAACAGACCATATTTCACCCGCTGGAAATATTAAAGCTGATTCACCCGCTGGTAAATATTTAGCTGAACATGGAATTGATAGAGCAGATTTCAACTCGTATGGCTCAAGACGTGGAAATCATGAAGTTATGATTCGTGGAACTTTTGCAAATATTCGTTTGAAAAATCTTTTGTTAAATGGAGTCGAAGGTGGATTCACAAAGAACTTTTTAAATAGCGGCGCGCAAGAAACTATTTACGACGCTTCTATGGCATATCAAGCTGCAAAAATTCCGCTAGTCATTCTTGCTGGAAAAGAGTATGGCTCGGGATCATCACGCGACTGGGCCGCGAAGGGAACTGCGCTCTTGGGCGTAAAAGCAGTGATTGCCGAATCATTTGAACGAATTCATCGCTCTAACTTAATTGGAATGGGAGTTCTACCATTGCAATTTCCAACAGGTTCAAGCGCTGCTTCACTCGGACTAACAGGCAGTGAAGAATTTTCAATTACTGGGATTGAAGCTCTAAATACTGGGGGAGTTCCTAAGACCGTCAAAGTCGTTGCAGGTGATAAGAGCTTTGATGCGATCGTGCGTATTGACACTCCTGGTGAGGCAGATTACTTCCGTCATGGGGGGATTATGCAATATGTCCTTCGTTCGCTTCTCTAAGTATTTGACTCTGCTCTAGAATAAATACATGTCGAATTATTTGGAAAGTATCGGTGCTCCAAGTGACCTGTCGAAACTTTCCCAATCCCAGTTAACTGAACTTGTCGGCGAAATTCGCGATTTTTTAATTGAGAAAGTCTCCAAGAGCGGTGGCCACCTGGGGCCTAACCTTGGGGTAGTTGAGTTAACTATCGCAATTCATAAAGTATTCGAATCACCAAAGGACACGATAATTTTCGATACTGGTCACCAGAGTTATGTCCACAAACTTTTAACTGGGCGAGTATCAGGATTTGATAAGTTGCGCCAGCGCAATGGAATTTCTGGATATCCAAATCGCGAAGAGAGTGTTCACGACGTTGTCGAAAACTCACATGCATCTACCGCCTTATCGTGGGCAGATGGTGTTGCTCGTGGAAATTTAATAAAAGGTGATGCAGATAAAGTTGTTGTCTGCGTTGTGGGAGACGGTGCCCTAACTGGTGGCATGTCATGGGAAGCTCTAAATAACATTGCATCTAGTGAAGATCTAAAACTTGTAATTGTTGTAAACGATAATGAACGCTCATATTCACCAACAATCGGCGGGCTGGCAACTTATCTATCGACGCTTCGAACAACCAGCGGTTATGAAAAATTCTTGGATTGGGGCAAGGGCGTATTAGAGAAGACGCCTGTTGTTGGTGGTCCGATTTACGAAACTCTCCATGGTGTAAAAAAAGGGTTGAAAGATATTGTCGCACCTCAGGGCATGTTTGAAGATCTTGGTCTCAAGTACATCGGCCCAATTGATGGCCATAATATTGAAGCAATTGAGAGTGCACTAGAGCAGGCCAAGAATTTTGGTGCACCAGTTTTAGTGCACGTAATTACTGAAAAAGGTCGCGGTCATGCGCCGGCAGTAAATGATTCAGCGGAGAAGTTTCATGCAGTTGGAATTGTTGATCCAGAAACGGGAATTCCAATCAAAAAGTCAGAGCCAAATTGGACCAAGGTTTTCTCAGATGAAATATGTGAAATTGGGGCCAAACGAAGCGATGTAGTCGCGATAACTGCAGCGATGCTTGGGCCAACTGGGCTAGATAAATTTGCCGAAAAATTTCCAGCTCGTGCGTTCGATGTTGGAATTGCAGAGCAGCATGCAACAACAAGCGCAGCTGGCCTAGCCTTTACCGGGCTGCATCCAGTCGTTGCGATTTATTCAACCTTCTTAAATCGCGCGTTCGACCAATTACTTTTAGATGTTGCACTTCATAAAGCAGGGGTGACATTTGTTTTGGACCGTGCAGGTATCACCGGCGATGATGGACCCTCACATCATGGTATTTGGGATCTAGCCCTTGCAGGAATTGTCCCAACCCTTCGTGTTGCAGCACCTCGTGATGGCGCTGTACTTAGAGAAACGCTCAATGAAGCGATGGATGTTTCAGATGCTCCAACTCTGATTCGTTTTCCTAAAGGTGCGGTAGGCCCAGATATTCCAGCCTTCGAACGACGTGACGGTATCGATGTTTTATATCGAGGTGAAAGTGCGGATGTTCTATTAGTAAGCATCGGCGCAATGGCAAAGATTTGTGTTGAAGCGGCCTCTCAGGCATATCGTGAGGGCGTAGGTGTAACAGTGATTGATCCTCGTTGGGTTAAGCCACTTCCAGCCAGCCTATTGACTATGGCGCAGAGATATAAGAGCGTAGTTGTAGTGGAAGATGGAATTCGACATGGTGGTATCGCGAGCACAATTTCTGAAATGTTTAGAGATGCGCAATTAGATGTACCTATTCATTCGATTGGTATCCCACTCGAATTTATTGAACACTCAAAGCGTGCTGAAATTTTGGCAGACCTAGGAATTACAGTTCAAAATATTACGCAACAGCTTGTATCTTGGAGTAGTTCCTTAAAAGACGGTCTAGAAAGTCGAATCACACAAGCGAAGCAACGCCAGCCAGATGAAAACGCTGACCGGTAACTTCAACACTAATTCCAGTTCGATCTAAGTAAGGCAGAATTCCACCAAGGTGGAGTGGCCAACCACAACCAAGCAACATGCAGATATCAATTTCACCTGGCGTCGAAACAACACCTTCATCAAGCATCATGCGCGCCTCACTTGCTAGAGCTTTAAGTGCGCGAATGCGAACCTCTTCTTCGCTCGATGCTTTGCTTCCAGCTTTTATCAGCGCAAGAGCCGCAGAGTTTTGCGTGAGCGCGCCTTTCTCATCTTTTATGTAGAAAACTTTTACACCCTCTTTCACAAACGCCTGCATCGTTGGTGAGATGCGATAACGATCACCGAGGCTCTCGTGAAGAGTCTCTGAAACATGGAGCGCAACTCCGGGGCCGACGAGACCTAATAGCTCAAGGGAAGTCATTGGTAGACCTAGTGGCTTCATCGCAGCATCCGCAATCTCGGGCGGAGTACCTTCATCAATTGCATCAGTGATCTCGCCCATGAATCTTGTGAGGAGTCGATTAACTACAAAAGCAGGGGAGTCCTTAACAATAACCATCGTCTTCTTAAGTTCTTTTCCGATTGCAACAGCAGTCGCTGTAGTTGCATCATCAGTTGAAGGCGTTCTGGCAATTTCAAGAAGTGGCATAACTGCAACTGGATTGAAGAAGTGAAAGCCAATTACGCGCTCTGGATTTGCAAGTCCAGCAGACATCTTTGTGACAGAGAGTGAAGAGGTATTTGTTGCCAATATGCACTCCACCGAAACGATTTTTTCGAGTTCTGCAAAGAGTGCTTTCTTTAATTCAAGCTCTTCAAAGATTGCCTCAATTACGAATGAGGCATCTGCAAAGATTGATTTATCTGTCGAACCTGAAACCAGCGAACTAAGGCGAGCAGCACTTTCCGAACTCATTCGCTTCTTCTCAACTAACTTTGCTAGTTCTCCTCGAATATATGCCAGACCTTTATCAATTCGCTCTTGATCTAAATCAGTAATTACAACAGGCACTTTCAAATTACGGAGAATAATTAAGGCCAATTGCGAGGCCATAAGTCCGGCGCCAACTACGCCCACCTTGGTAACTTTTCGAGCTAACGCTGGCTTCGGCGCCCCTTCGACTTTCTTACGCTTCTTTTGAATTAGATTAAATGCATAGAGCGAAGCTCGAAGTGGGTCACTCATTGTTAGGTTTGCAAGCTCTTGATCTTCAGCATCAAAACCTGCACTCAAAGTATTTGTCCGAGCGGCTGCTATCAAATCTAAAGCCTTTATTGCTTGCGGTATCTGCACTCCACCGAACTTCTTTGAAACTGCCGCGTTGCCGATTGCTATTGCCTGCGTCCACTCAATCTCATTTGTTGAGTGATCTACTCGCTCGATCTTCCGTGAACCATTTAGAACTGATGCCGCAAATTTTATTGAACTCTCCAAGAAGTCTGCTGGTTCAAAAACAGCGTCGACAACGCCAAGTTCTAGCGCATCTTTTGCCTTCATCATCGTGTTGTTATTTAGGGCGTTCAAAATAATTACTTGCACTGCATTCTTGGGACCGATTAATTTTGGCAATATTGTGGCACCGCCCCAGCCCGGAACTAATCCAAGAAAAACTTCTGGTAGCGCAGTAAATGCAGTCGTTGCAAGAGTTCGATATTTGCAGTGAAGTGCTACCTCAAGGCCGCCTCCGAGAGCTAAGCCATTTATAAAGGCGAAAGTTGGCTTAGAACTCTCCGCCAATTTACGAAACACATCATGACCGAGCTTTCCGATTGCGAGGGCTTGGCTGCGCTCATTCAAAAAACTTAATGCGGAGAGATCTGCTCCAGCGGCAAAGATAAAGGGCTTACCCGTAATTGCGATTGCTATCGAGGAACTGTTTCGCGCGAGAGTTATGGCTTCATTTAGCGCCGCTAGAGATTGTGGTCCAAAAGTATTTGGACGGTTGTGGTCCATCGCATTATCCAAAGTAATTAGCGAGAGGGTTCCTTTATGACCAAATGGCGCAAGGTCTACTTCGCGAACGCGCGCGGCTGTGACAACTTCTTCAGGTGCGCCTTCTGGCAACTTTAGCTCGCTCATTAGTTGCCTGCCTTTCCAGCAAAGTGAGGGTTCTCCCAGATTACTGTTCCACCCATACCAAGCCCGATACACATTGTTGTGATTCCATATTTAACTTCTGGATGTTCTTCAAACCCACGAGCCAGATTAATCATTAAACGAACGCCAGATGATGCGAGGGGATGTCCTACTGCGATCGCACCACCATAGAGATTAACTCTGGCATCGTCATCAGCAATTCCAAAGTGATCTAGAAATGAGAGAACCTGAATAGCGAATGCTTCATTAATTTCAAATAGGCCAATATCTTCAATTTTAAGCCCAGCTTTTGCCAGTGCCTTAATAGTGCTTGGTACAGGTCCGTAACCCATGATTTCTGGTTCAACCCCAGCAAATGCAAATGAAACTAACTTAGCTTTAATTCCGAGCCCAAGTTCTTTCGCCTTAGATTCACTGGCAAGAATTGCGGCAGTAGCACCATCATTTAGGCCAGCAGCATTTCCCGCAGTTACATTTCCCATTGCGCGAAAAGGTGTTTTCAATGCAGCAAGAGCTTCCAGGGTTGTACCTGGTCTTGGTGGTTCATCAATTGTTGCAATACCCCAACCAAGTTCCGTGGAACGAACGGCCACGGGAATTAAATCACGCTGTATTTTTCCTTCGGCATAAGCGGCTGCTGTCTTATTTTGAGAGGCAACTGCATATGCATCAGCACGGGCCTTGGTTAAATGCGGAAACTTGTCATGTAATCTCTCTGCAGTCATTCCCATTTGAAGAGCGTCAGTATCAACTAATTTTTCAGCTAAGTATCTTGGATTTGGATCCATACCCTCACCCATTGGATGGTGGCCCATATGTTCAACGCCACCAGCAATTGCAAAATCATATTGGCCCATCGCAATGGCGCCAGAAACTGTTGTAACTGCGGTAAGTGCTCCTGCGCACCAACGATCAATTGAATATCCAGGAACGCTAGTTGGAATTCCAGCGAGTAAAGAAACGCTGCGTCCGATATTCATACCTTGATCACCAGTTTGAGTTGCCGCTGCAATGGCTACTTCATCAATTGATGCTGGCGAAATCTTTGGGTTGCGCTCTAATAATCCGCGCAAGGTTCTAACCATGATGTCATCTGCTCTAGTTTCCGAGTACAAACTTCCGGCTTTACCAAAGGGGGATCGAACAGCATCAACTAGGACAACGCGCTCACTCATTTGTAACTCCTACTAAATTTCTAAAGTTTGGCCCTTACCTCAGCAAGGTTACTCGTCAGTAGGAAAAATAGAAAGGATTGAGAAGTGTTTAAAGCTTTACTAGTACAGCCTTTTTGGGCGCCAGATAGGCGCGAAGAGTTAAGGCCAGGAAGCTTGCCCATACGGCAAGTTGTAGCCAGGTCATCGTGGTACCAACCCCAATCGTGCCGGCAAGTAAGGTAGAAATTATTTCGTGTGCACCGGCCCAATTCCAAGCGAACGAATCTGCGCCAGGTAAGGCACCGAATTCTTGAAATTCATAGACGCCATGCGATAACACTCCGCCAGCGACAATTAGAAGTGCGATTCCGGTGATAGTGAAGAATTTTCCAAGATTAATTCTTACGCTCTGCTTATAGATCGCTACGCCTAATCCAACAGCTGCAGCAAGGCCTAGAACTAAGCCAAGTACCGGCGCTGAATCAGTTGAAACTGTTTTGAAGTTTGAGAAGATGAAAAGTGCAGTCTCTAAACCTTCACGAGCGACCGCAAAGAATGCAGCGGAAATTAGCGCTAATTTGCCTAACGGCATTGCGTAATCCAATTTACTTTGCAATTCATTCTTCAGGCCTCGAGCAATTCGCTTCATCCAAAAAACCATGTAGGTAACTAGAACAACGGCGATGATGGAAGTTGTACCCGCGAATACTTCTTCACCAGCAACTGAAAGTTGAGTTGAGGTAAAGGTTAAAAATGCTCCAAATGCCAGACTGGAAGTGATCGCAACCGCAACGCCTGTCCAAATATATGGAAGCGCTCTGCGTTGATTTGATTTAACGAGATAAGCAACAAGAATTCCGATTATTAGGGCAGCTTCTAAGCCCTCGCGAAGCGCAATGAGAAATGTGCTGAACATGTGCAGAAGCCTAAAACCAATTCAGCTATTTTCGCAACTTAAGTGTTGCGTAATTAATCACTTTCTGGGGCTAGCTCCGCGGGCTCTTCGCTCTCGGAAACTTCGACTACAAGTGGCTCTCTTTCGCCCAAAATGGCCGTTATCGGCCCCAGAACTAGTTCAATCTGCCAAGGCCTTGCCCCATGTTCGGCAAGTTCGCCTGCGACAAATGTGCGCCGCTCGGTATCTCCTGCTGGGGGTTCCGGCCAGCAGGCTTTCCTAACAGCTTCTGGCGAAATCAAATTCTCCGGCGGCATGGAATTTGCAAGAGCGCACTCGATAATTGCGGCTCTGGCATGAGTGAGTCGGGCATAGCCAATTGGATTTCTTGTTTGCCACAACTTTGCTGGTGGAAGACCTTCGGAGGGAACTCGCAATTTAGGAAGATCTTCGCCCGCTAATCCTTGCGCCTCTTCAAATAACTTAAACCACGCTTCAAATGGCATATCTGTTAATCGGGTTCTACGAAGCAAAGCCTTCTTAAAATCACCAAATCCTTTTGGCGGTTTCGTTGCTATCAAGAGGAGAGTTTCATCATTGAATACTCGACCCGGAGCAAGGTCTATCTCTCTTCCAAAATCATTTCGAGCCAACCAGAGCGCACGAATAATTGCTAGCGCCGTTAAATCTCGAACCTTATGAATACCAGAGGCTCGGCGCCAAGGTTCTTTACGTGGCTGCGGTGGCGGGGCGTTAAGAATCGCGGCAAAGTCCTCTTTTGCCCAATTCAATTTCCCATTCGCTATTAATAGTTTCTCAATTTCATCGCGGAGTTCAATTAAAAGTTCGACATCAAGCGCCGCATAATTTAACCACTCAGGCCGTAGTGGGCGTAGCGACCAATCAACGGCGCTGTGCTCCTTCGCCAGAACCACACCCAGTAACTGTTCGGTAAGTGGGCCAAGTCCAACGCGCTCGCACCCCGCAATGCGACCAGCTAATTCGGTATCGAAAATTATTTTTGGATCAATTCCAACTTCGCGCAAGCATGCTAAATCTTGAGTCGAGGCATGAATTATCCATTCTTGATCTGCGAAAGTCTGGCTTAACTCACTCCAGTAACTGGTTTCACCAACTGCAATCGGATCAATTAAATGTAAGCCGCCACCATTGCGCTTAATTTGGATTAAGTAAGCACGCGCTGAATATCTATAACCGGATGCGCGTTCGGCATCTATTGCAATTGGTCCAGTCCCTTGTTGTAACTCTTTGATCATTTCAGCAAGCGCCTCTGGAGTTTCGATTAATGGTGGGACGCCACCAATTGGTGCAAGAAGTGGTTCTGCCATTATCTACTGCGACTTAGCTGGGTTACACCATCTGGTATCGGCGCAAGTCCGGCTGACATTTCTAAGAGTTCTACCCAAGCCTTTATATGGCTCGCAATGTTTTCACCATCAGTTGGTGTCCAAGATGCCCTTACCTCTAACTCGCTATCCTCATCTAAATTTTCTAAGGTTCCGAAAGATGCACTTGCAACTTTTGTCACTGTTCCACTTGGCGCTGTGAAATTACAACCATTTGCTTTAAGTGACTCCATCAGCCAGGTCCACCCGATATTGCAGAGCATTGGATCGGCAGCCATCTCATTATCAATTGCTGCTCTAACAAAAGTTACACATCGATATTTTCCAGACCAACCTTCCTGGCCATCTGGATCATGAAGCAAGACAAATCTGCCGGTAGCTGCATCCTCTAAAACATCAGCGGTCATAGCAAAGGCAAAGGGTGCAAGTTTTTGAGGAGCCGGAACTTCCTCTAAGAGAATTTCCGACCTTGGCTTAACTGCACGGATTTGAGTGACAATGTCATCGAAATTCACATCAAAATTCGCAGCCATGAGAAAAGGGTAAGGCGTTACTTGAGGTAACCAAGGAAGGCGCGAGTGGATTTTGCTGTGGTCTGCATTAACCTCCTCCAATGGCTTCAATACTTGCGCTTCTATCAAGCGTTCTCTGGGGTACCGCTGATTTCTTGGGTGGCAACCTCGCTAAACGTTTTAAGGCAATTGCAGTAACTGGGGCATCCCAAGCTTTTGGATTAGTGCTTGGATTAATTTTAGTTTTCTCAACTGATTCTTATATCGCACCGAATTTAAATTGGAATGGTTATTTCTTACCAGCAATTGGCGCAGGCCTTGCAGGATTTTTTGGTCTGGTTTCGTTCTACTCTGGTTTATCTACTGGACGCATGGGCGTGGTGTCACCGATAAGTACTTTGAGCGCAGTGATTCCGCTTTCCTTCGCTTTCATATCGGGTGAGAGACCAACGTCAATTCAGATTATTGGAATGGCCGTAGCAATCATCGGGGCATTTTGCGCATCTGGTCCAGACATTATCAAAGGTCTTCCAGTCAAACCACTCCTCTTTGGCCTTGGCGCCGCACTTGGATTTGGAATTGCATTAACGCTCATGGCACAAGGTTCCAAAGTTAGTTCGCTATTGACGATGACAACTATGCGAATTACGTCTGTTGCATTTTGTATCGTTCTGGCGCTCCGCTTTAAAACCGTTGGGGGTTTCCAAAAATCTAACTTGAAGTTACTTTTTATAATTGGTGTGACGGACTTTGCTGCAAATCTTCTGCTCGGCGTCGCAACTACAAAAGGACTTATTTCAGTTGCAATGGTCTTCGGTTCGCTCTTCCCAATTGTTACTGCGCTACTCGCATTTAAATTTCTGCACGAGCGACTTCATAAAGTTCAGTATCTAGGAATTATTCTTGCTGTCACTGGAGTTTCACTAATTTCTATTACTTGATTAATTGCTTGATTAATTGCTTGAGCTATTACTTAATTTCAAGAGGGTTTCGCCGTCAATTTTCTCACTTGATTCCACGATGAAATCTCGGGTCAGCGCACTTAGATCATAAATATGTTCGCCACCAGTTTTCTCACTTATTGTCAGAAAGAGTTCTGCTATTTGATTTGCGATAAGTAGCTCTTTGAGCAGATTGATCCCACCTTCAACCAAGATATTTTCACCAAACTCGAGAACAGCTCGCTGGACTGCGGCGACTGGGTCCAACTCCCAAATATGCAGAAGTGGATTTGCCAAGAGGC
>Ga0194048_10000575_pt1 | contig 17936 bp, 17 predicted proteins | sample JunL225m_MetaG_FD_161685 | JGI IMG/M metagenome (GOLD analysis project Ga0194048, IMG submission 161685) | Anoxic zone freshwater microbial communities from boreal shield lake in IISD Experimental Lakes Area, Ontario, Canada - Jun2016-L222-5m | ecosystem: Environmental > Aquatic > Freshwater >...
GTCGCGCTGGGCATGATGGTCGGCAGCCTTTGCACCGGCCAAGCAGCATCGTTCCTCACCCGCCGAGGCTACGACGCGATGACCGTTCCCGGCATTGGCATGGCGGGCCTTCTACTGACGCAGATCGCGCTTATCCTGAATCCGCTACCCAACGCCTATGCCATCGGGTTCTGGTGGTTCATGTTCGCCTTCGTCAGCGCGTCCGGCCCAGCCGCCTATGCGGCGCTGGCGCATCGCTTCCCGTCGGAGATCGCGGGCAGGGTCGGCACGCTGATCAATCTCAGCATGCTACTGGTGGTGTTCTTCCTACAGAACGCTATCGGCTGGGTCCTAGATATATGGCCACGCACGGCCTCCGGCGGTTGGAGCGCTATAGGCTACAGCTGGGCCATGGGCATGACCGCCGCCGCGCAGGCAGCCGCAATTGTTTGGCTACTCATCCGCCGGGAGCGCTAATCGTCGCGGTGCACGCGCTCTTTACGCTCGTGCCGTTCTTGCGCTTCGATCGACATCGTCGCGATCGGCCGGGCTTCCAAGCGGCGCAGGCCGATGGGTTCGCCGGTTTCCTCGCACCAGCCATAGCTGCCGTCCTCGATCCGTCCCAATGCCTGATCGATTTTGGACACAAGCTTCCGCGCCCGATCCCTGGTCCGCAGTTCCAGCGCGCGATCGGTCTCCACGCTCGCGCGATCGGTGATATCGGCTTCGTGGATGCCGCCTTCCGATAGGCTCGCCAAGGTTCCATCGGCTTCGCGGATCAAATCCATACGCCAACGGAGGAGTTTTTGCCGAAAATACTCCACCTGGTTCGGGTTCATAAACGCCTCGGTCTCCAGGGGGCGATAGTCTGGGGGCAGGCTTAACATCATGCTTGCATATCCCGATCGTCACATTCCATCCACGGCCCATCCACGGCCCAACAGGCGGTAGCAGGACTTCCCGGCCAGTCCAGGTCGCGAACGGGCGGGCTTATAGCGGCGTGTTACATCGAGGCCAAGTGCGCACGTCGCACGATCGAGCGACTGCAACAAAACGATTATCGGTTTTCGCCCCCGGCGCGCCGCGCCAGCTCCACCCGCGCGCGCGTCCGCACCGCGCCAAGGAGCGCCAGCAGCGCCGGAGAACCGCCTGACGGGATCGCGCTAAGCGTACCGTCCAGCCGATCCAGCACCGTCGAGGGGTCGCCTCCGCCCAAAAGCGTGCGTTGCAACGCGGCGAGTTCGGTCAACAGGGTATCGGCCTGTTGCCGCGCCGGGGCATCGCCATCCCGATCGTCGATTGTTTCCTGAAGGCCTAGAAGCCCCCCCAAGGCCGCCGGTGCCGCGATCCAACCGACCCGACTCTCGCTTTCTCGCACCGCGAAGCCGGACGGTCCGCGTGCCCCGCTTGTCATTCTAGCCGTTGTCGGCCGAACCGAGCCGACCCCTTCGATACCCGCCATCGACGCGGCCCCTTTGCTGTATCCGGCATATTTTGCCGGTTGCCGGACGGCGAAATCCTGGGATTTCCGTGCTCGACACAATGGCACGGCGATTGCCCTACCCAAGGGGAGGATGCACCCAAATCCTTAAGAAACCGTTAACGAAAGGCACGATCCTGCGCCCGATCCCAATCTTTCTCGGCCTGCTCGCTTGGTTCGGTGCTTCGATCCCGCCGGCAATCGCCCAGGTGCGGATCAAAGATATCACGACCGTCGAGGGCGTGCGGGAAAACCAGTTGATCGGCTACGGCTTGGTGGTTGGCCTGAACGGCACCGGAGATAAGCTGAACAACAACGTCTTCACCCGCGAATCCCTGATCGGCATGCTGGAACGGCTGGGCGTCAATACCCGCGATCAAGTCACCAGCCTTTCTACCAAAAACGTCGCGGCGGTCATGGTGACCGCGCATTTGCCTGCCTTCGCCCGCAGCGGCAGCCGGATCGACGTCGCGATCTCCGCCCTCGGCGATGCGTCCAACCTGACCGGCGGTATCCTACTGGTCACCCCCCTGCTGGCGGCGGACGGAGAGGTCTATGCCGTCGCCCAAGGGCCGCTGTCGTCCGGCGCCATCGCCGCCAGGGGCGCCGCAAGTTCGGTGACCCGAGGCGTTCCGACATCCGCCCGCATCGCCAACGGCGCAACAGTGGAAAAAGAGGTCGCGTTCAAGCTCGATAAAGGTAAAGCCCTTCGCCTGGGCCTTCGCAATCCCGACCTGACGACCGCTCGGCGTATCGCCACGGCGATCAATGCCACGGTCGGCCCCATTAGCAGAGCCACCGACCCACGCACGGTCAGCCTAGCACTGGACGGGCGCGACCCGATCGACGTGCTTGCCGCCATCGAGAATCTGCCGGTCGTACCGGACAACGAAGCCAGGGTCGTGATCGACGAGGCCAGCGGCACGATCGTCATGGGCGCCAACGTGCGCATCAGCACCGTCGCTATCGCGCAGGGCAACCTAACGATCCGGGTGACCGAAACCCCGCAGGTGAGCCAGCCCGGCTTTCGCTCCGGCGGCACCACCGCCGTGGTCGATCGCACCCAAATACAAATCGACGACCAGCACGACCGCAAACTCGGCATCCTCGAATCCGGCGCGACTCTACGCGATCTGGTCGCCAGCCTGAACACCCTGGGCGTCGGTCCGCGCGACCTGATCAGCATCCTCCAGGCCATCAAGGCCGAGGGCGCGCTGCATGCCGATTTGGAGATCAGGTAATGGGCGACACGACCATCGCGCCGAAACTCGCCCTTCCATTGAAGGAAGCCGCTGGTGGAAGAAAATCCCTGTCTCAAGCCCCCCCCGACCGCACGGCAATCCAGAAAGCCGCGCGCGATTTCGAGGCGATGGCGATCGGCCAGTTGCTGGCACCGATGTTCGATACCGTCGATACCGCGCACGGCAAATTCGGCGGCGGTGCGGGGGAGGAAGCCTGGAAGCCGATGCTCGTCGCCGAATTCGGCAAGCATATCGCCGCGCACGGCGGTTTCGGCCTCGCCGCGCCGATCGCGGCGGCGATGCTGCGCATGCAGGAAACCAAAGACGCCGGACCAAGGAGAGCCACACCATGAGCACCCGATTGATCGACACCGTCACCGACCTCGCGAACACGCTGGCCCGTGAAAACGCAGCATTGGACGCTCTGGATCTGTCCGGCGCCATCGCGCTACTTCCGGAAAAACGCCGCGCTTTGACCGTATTGACCGAGACCGAAGCCATCGTGCTGCGCCCCGATCTGCGCCCGGCGATGGAGGTCGCGCTGCGCCGATTGCGCGACCTATCTGCGGAAAACCGCCGCTTGCTGAAGCACGCTCTGACCGTGCAAAGCCGGGTCACCGAGATCGTGGCGAGCGCCCTGCCCCGCACCGAAGCCGCCGGCCGCTATGCTGCACCCGGTGCACGCATCCCTGCCGCTCGGCCCGCCGCGTGGTCGCTGATCGCGCGCGCCTGAACAGGCCTCAGGCGCGGCGTTTGGCCTTCTTCGCCGCCGGCTCGCCCAATAAAGGCGCCAGAAACCGACCTGTGTGCGATTCGGGAGCGGCAGCGATGTCCTCGGGCGTGCCTTCGGCGACAATGCGGCCGCCGCCGTCGCCGCCCTCGGGGCCGAGGTCCAAAATCCAGTCGGCGGTCTTAATGACTTCCAGATTGTGCTCGATCACCACGACAGTGTTGCCTTGATCGACCAAGGCATGCAGCACTTCCAGCAGTTTTCTTACGTCCTCGAAATGCAAACCGGTGGTGGGCTCGTCGAGGATATACAGCGTACGTCCGGTTGCCCGACGGGCGAGTTCCTTGGACAATTTGATCCGCTGCGCCTCCCCGCCCGACAGGGTCGTTGCCTGTTGGCCGAGCGAAATATAGCCGAGGCCGACCTGTTGCAGGATTTTGAGCCGATCGTGAATGCGGGTTTGCGCGCTGAAATAGGGGACAGCTTCCTCGACCGTCATTTCCAGCACCTCGGCGATGGATTTATCCCGGAATTTAATTTCCAGCGTTTCCCGGTTGTACCGCCGACCTTTGCACGTGTCGCACTTCACGTAGACATCCGGCAGGAAATGCATTTCGATTTTAATCAGCCCGTCGCCTTGGCAGGCCTCGCAGCGCCCGCCTTTGACGTTGAAGCTGAAACGACCGGCTTTGTAGCCGCGCGCCCGCGATTCCGGCAGTTCGGCGAACCAGTCGCGAATAGGCGCGAATAAATCGGTATAGGTCGCTGGGTTGGAGCGCGGAGTGCGACCGATCGGGGATTGATCGATGTCGATGATTTTGTCGAGCTGTTCCAGCCCCTCGATCCGTTCGTGAGCGGACGGCACCTCCCCCGATCCCATCAATCGGCGCGATACGGCTTTATAGAGCGTGTCGACCACCAAGGTGGATTTACCGCCGCCGGACACGCCGGTCACGCAAGTAAACGTGCCCAGCGGAAAGGTGGCATCGAGGTTCTTGAGGTTGTTGCCCCGCGCGCCGATCACCCGCAAAGCCGGATTTTTCTTGCCGGCGGGACGGCGCAGCAACGGCAGTTCGATCCGGCGCCGACCCGATAAATAATCCCCCGTGAGGGATTTGGGATTGGCCGCGACTTCGGGCGGGGTGCCCTCGGCCACCACGAACCCACCGTTTACCCCCGCCGCCGGACCCATATCGATCAAATGATCGGCCGCTCGGATCGCATCCTCGTCGTGTTCCACTACCAAAACGGTATTGCCGATATCGCGCAACCGTCGCAACGTGACCAACAGGCGTTCGTTGTCGCGCTGGTGCAGCCCGATCGACGGTTCGTCCAGCACGTACAACACGCCGGTCAGGCCGGAACCGATTTGACTGGCCAGCCGTATACGTTGCGATTCCCCACCGGATAGCGTCGCCGATCCACGCGCCAAAGTCAGATAATCCAACCCGACATCGACCAGGAATCGCAGGCGGTCCACAATTTCCCGTAGGATACGACCGGCGATTTCCGCACGTTGCGGCGTCAGGGTGGGCAGTACCTCCTGAAACCAACCGAGAGCACTGCGGATCGAGAGTTCGGACGCTTCGGCAATGCTCTTGCCGGCAACTCGGACGGATAGCGCCTCGGGTTTCAACCGAGCACCGGCACAGGCAGCACAGGGTTTTTCGGCCTGATAGCGAGACATTTCCTCACGCACCCAGGCGCTGTCGGTTTCCTGCAAGCGACGTTGCAAATTTTTCAGCACGCCCTCGAACGGTTTCGTTACCGTGTAGGCGCGCACGCCGTCTTTGTAGGTAAACGCTACGGGGTCGCTACCGGTGCCGAACAAAACCCCATCGCGCACGGCGTCCGGCAGATCGGACCAAGGCGTTTTCGTAGTGACCTTGAAATGTTTCGCCAGACTTTGCAGCGTTTGGTCGTAGTACGGGCTTTGCGCGCCTGTCCAGGGCGCGACTGCGCCTTCGGCCAAGCCGAGCCGCTCGTCGGGCACGACCATCTGCGGATCGAAAAACATTTCGCGCCCAAGTCCGTCGCAGGCCGGGCACGCCCCGTGCGGAGAGTTGAAGCTGAACAGCCGGGGCTCGATTTCCTCGATGGTGAAACCGGACACCGGGCAAGCAAACCGCGAGGAAAACACCGTCCGGTTCGTGCCGTCCGGGTGTTCGGCGTAAACTACGCCGTCGGCCATCGCCAAGGCGGTTTCGAAACTATCGGCCAGACGCGGGGCAATCCCCTCGCGCACCACAACGCGATCCACCACCGCCTCGATCTCGTGTTTGATCTTACGATTGAGCGCCGGTACATCCCCGATCTCGTACAGCGTGCCGTCCACCTTGGCGCGCGTGAAGCCGCGACGCTGCAATTCGGCCAGTTCCTTGCGGTATTCGCCCTTACGGTCGCGCACGACGGGGGCGAGCAGCAGCAGGCGGGTGCCGTCCGCCATCGCCATGACCCGGTCCACCATTTGCGATACGGTTTGCGCCTCGATCGGCAGCCCTGTCGCGGGCGAATACGGCACGCCCACGCGCGCCCAAAGCAGACGCATATAATCGTGGATTTCGGTCACCGTGCCGACGGTGGAGCGGGGGTTTTTCGATGTCGTTTTCTGCTCGATGGAGATGGCCGGCGACAGGCCTTCGATGGCATCGACATCGGGTTTGCCCATCAGTTCCAGGAATTGCCGCGCATAAGCAGACAGCGATTCGACGTAGCGGCGTTGGCCCTCGGCGTAGATGGTGTCGAACGCCAGGGACGACTTGCCGGACCCGGACAGGCCTGTAATCACAGTCAGCCGGTCGCGCGGAATGGCGACATCGACATTCTTCAGATTGTGCTCGCGCGCGCCGCGCACGGTGATGAAGCCGGCCATGAAAGTGCTTGTCCCCTTTTGGGCGAGCGATTATGTTCGATTAATGTTCCCGTCCCGTATGACATTTCCAGGGTGCGGTGGGAAGCTGTTAACCCATTTTTAACGAAGATGGGGTAAGAACGCGGTTTCAAGAATAAGGACTCGAACCGATGGCCGGTAGCGTGAATAAGGTGATCCTGGTGGGCAACCTGGGCAAAGACCCCGAGGTGCGCAACACCCAATCGGGCAGCAAGATCGTCAACCTGACGGTGGCGACCAGCGAATCCTGGAGCGACCGCGCTTCCGGCGAGCGAAAAGAACGCACCGAGTGGCACCGGGTGGTGATCTTCAACGAGCGTTTGGCGGATGTAGCGGAACGCTTCCTGCGCAAGGGCCGCAAAGTGTACCTCGAAGGCGCGCTGGAGACCCGCAAATGGACCGATCAATCCGGCGCGGAGAAGTATACCACCGAGGTCGTGTTGAAGAACTTCCGCGGCGAACTCGTGTTGCTCGACAACAACCGCGGCGGCGACGATGACAGCGGCGGCTACGGCGGCGGCGAAGGCTCGGGAAGCGGTGGCGGCGGTGGTTACAACCGCGATCGTGCCCCGGCCCGCGCCCCGATGGGCGGCGGCGCGCGCGGCGGCCAATCGGGCGGGCAATCCGGCGGCCCGTCCTGGGATGCACCGAAGGGCGGCGATCTGGACGACGAAATCCCGTTCTAATCCAGCAAAAATACCGAACGGCGGGCGGGGTTCAATCCCCTGCCCGAGCGTGCTCCTCGGGCGTGCGCAGACGTAAAGCCAGAGCATGCATACCGCCGGCGAATTCCGCCGCCAGCGCTTCGTGCACCGCGCGGGACCGCGCGACGCGGGACATGCCACCGAATGCGTCCGCGACCGCAAGCACGCTATAATGCGTCTGCCCTCCGGCAGCAGCACCCATGTGCCCGGCGTGATGCGCGCTATCGTCGACGACGCGCAGCACCGTCGGTGCGAATGTTTCAGTCAGCACCGCCGTCAAACGGTCGGCTCGGTTGGGCGAATGCATCTTTGTCATACCTCCGATATCGGCCGAAATGGCGTCCGCGCCAAGCGTGCCTGTTGCCAACCGCGATCGCGGCGGACATAACGAAATCATGAATCGTCGTCCCGCGCGCCCCAGGGCCTACGCGCCCGACCCGGCCGCGCCGGGCCGGTGTTGCGATATGCCGTCTTGCGGTGCGCAAGGCGAATATCGCGCCCCGAAATCCCGAGACAATCTCAAGGATTATTGGTGGTTCTGCCTGGACCATGTGCGCGCATACAACGGTTCGTGGGACTACTACAAAGGCATGAGCCCCGCGCAGATGGAGGCGCAGTTGCGCGCCGACACATCCTGGGACCGACCGTCATGGCCTTTGGGCCATATCGGCGGCTCGGCTTGGGACGACGACATGTTGCGCGATCCGCTTCGTATCCTGGCGACCAACGGCATGAACCAGAAGCGGGCGCAGCCGACGAACCAGACTCCGGCCGAGCTTCGGGAACCGTTATCGGTGCTCGATTTGCCCTGGCCGACAACCTTGGACGCGGTGAAAACCCGCTACAAGCAACTCGCCAAACGTCACCATCCCGACGCCAACGGCGGCAGCCAAGCCGCGGAAGAACGTTTGAAAACCATCAACTTGGCCTATGCGGCGGTACGTTCGCATTTGGCCGCCGAACCCCGGCTGGCCGCCACCGGCTAATCGCCAATCCCCTCAGCCCTTGCGCGCGGCGGCGCCAGGGGTAGACTTTCTGCGCATTGTGACAGGAAACGCTGGTCTATGAACACGGTTGCCACTGACGCCGCCCCGCGTCCCACCTCCGACGTCAACCTGCCCGATACCACAGTATCGGCGCGGGAGGCTTTCGGGATCGACATCGACATGCAGGTGCCGGCGTTCTCCGTCCGCACCGAACATGTCCCCGACCTCGATAGCTCCTACAAATTCGATAAAGAGACGACGCTCGCGATCTGCGCGGGCTTCGCTTATAACCGTCGCGTGATGATCCAAGGTTATCACGGCACCGGAAAGTCGACGCATGTCGAGCAGGTGGCGTCGCGCCTGAACTGGCCGTGCATCCGGGTAAACTTGGACAGCCACATCAGCCGTATCGATCTGATCGGTAAAGACGCCATTGTCGTGAAAGACGGCAAGCAGATCACCGAATTCAAGGAAGGCATTCTTCCCTGGGCGCTGCAACACGCTTGCGCCCTGGTGTTCGACGAATACGACGCCGGCCGCCCGGACGTCATGTTCGTGATCCAGCGCGTGCTCGAAGTCGAAGGCAAGCTGACCCTGCTGGATCAGAACCGCGTCATTCGCCCGCATAAATCGTTCCGCCTGTTCTCCACCGCCAACACGGTGGGCCTGGGCGATACGACCGGCCTGTATCACGGCACACAGCAGATCAACCAAGGCCAGATGGACCGCTGGAACATCGTCGCCACGTTGAACTATCTGCCGCACGCCACGGAAACCGCCATCGTCCTGGCGAAGATGGGCGTCGATGTCGTCAAGGAACCGGCCCAGAAGAAGCGCGTGGAAAGCATGGTGGCCCTGGCCGACCTGACCCGCGCCGGATTCATCAACGGCGATATCTCGACCGTCATGTCCCCGCGCACCGTCATCACCTGGGCCGAAAATGCCCGCATCTTCGGCGATGTCGGCTTCGCTTTCCGGGTGACCTTCATGAACAAGTGCGATGAGGCCGAACGTTCCACGGTCGCCGAGTATTATCAGCGCTGCTTCAACGAAGACATCCCCACCGGCGGCTTCACCACCCGCAAGTTCGGCTAAGGGGACAATCGCATGAGCGGGTCGGCCAGCAAAGACAACACACGCGCGGAAGAGTTCAAGCGGGCGACCGCAGGCGTGTTGCGCGCAATCGCCGAACAACCGGATGTCCAGGTCGCGTTTCAACCTGGCCCTTCCGGTGTGTCCGGTAAACGCGCGCGTCTGCCGCTGCCGACTCGCGCACTTCCGGCGAACGAAATGGCGAAGTTGCGGGGGCAGTCCGATGCCATCGCGCTTCGTCTGCGCCACCACGACGATGCGGTGCATGCCCAGCGCATGCCCGCGCGCAAAGAAGCCAAGGACGCCTACGACGCGCTGGAACAGGTGCGCGTGGAAGTTATCGGCGCCCAGTTCATGCACGGCGTGAACGCCAATATTCGCGCCAAGCTGGCCGAAGAATGCGAGGCGGACGGCCTCGATCGCATGACCCGCAAGGATCAGCTGTCGATCGATAAGGCACTTGCTTTGTTGGCGCGCGAACGCCTGTCGGGCGAGCCTTCGCCCGAACCGGCCCGCCGCATTCTGGATATGTGGCGCGAAACCCTTGGCGACAACGCCGAGCAAGCGCTCGCCGAAATGACCGATTCACGATCGGATCAAACCGCCTTCGCTCGAGCGACTCGCAAGTTGTTGGCGGCGCTGGAATTGGCGGAAGCCGAAGTCGAAGCCGATCAGGACGACAATTCCGAAGACGGCGAGGACGGCGGCGAGCAATCCGGCCAGCAAGACAATTCCGAAGACGGCGACGGTCAGTCGCAATCCGAATCCGAATCCATGCTGGGCGCACAGCCCGAGGAAATGGAAGGCGAAGCGGCCGACGACGATGGGTCCGAATCGGAGGAGGAAGCCGCCGTTGCCGAGGGCGACGATCGCCCCGGCGGCCCTCAGCCGCGCCGCGAGCGCGCCAACCCCGACAGCGATGCCGTCTACAAAGCCTATACACGCCAATTCGACGAAGAAATCGCCGCCGAAGACCTCTGCGATGCCGACGAACTGAGCCGTTTGCGCCAGCAACTCGATCAGCAATTGCAGCATCTGCAAGGCGTGATCTCCAAGCTCGCGAACCGGTTGCAACGCCGCTTGCTGGCGCAGCAAACCCGTGCATGGGAGTTCGATCTGGACGAAGGCATCCTCGACGCCGGCCGTCTGTCGCGCGTGGTCATCAACCCGATGCTGGCGCTGTCGTACAAGAAGGAACTCGATATGGAGTTCCGCGACACCGTCGTGACGCTGCTGATAGACAATTCCGGATCGATGCGCGGTCGTCCGATCACGGTGGCGGCCATGTGCGGCGATATTCTGGCCCGCACACTCGAACGCTGCGCGGTGAAGGTCGAGGTCCTCGGCTTCACGACCCGTGCGTGGAAAGGCGGTCAGGCACGCGAGCGGTGGGTGCAAGAAGGCAAGCCGCGCAATCCGGGCCGTCTGAACGATCTACGCCATATCATCTACAAGGCCGCCGATTCGCCGTGGCGCCGTGCGCGCAAGAACCTTGGGCTGATGCTGCGCGAAGGGCTGTTGAAAGAAAATATCGACGGTGAGGCGCTGCTCTGGGCCTATCGCCGGCTGCTGATGCGGCCCGAACACCGCCGCATCTTGATGGTCATCAGCGATGGCGCACCGGTCGACGATTCGACCTTGTCGGTGAACCCCGGAAACTACCTGGAAAAGCACTTGCGGGAAGTCATTCGCGATATCGAAAACCGCAATCAGGTGGAGCTGATCGCCATCGGCATCGGCCACGACGTGACCCGGTATTATCGCCGTGCCGTGACGATCGTGGACGCCGAAGAACTCGGCGGCACGATGATGAAGAAACTGACCGAGTTGTTCGACGAAGACGCCGCCGCGGCCTGGGCACGCTCGAGCAGCGAACGCGCACCAGCGGTGGTTTAAGCCTAAGAGGCAAGGCCTTTCCGCCCTGCGCAGGGCGGGGAGTCCGTTCGCGATAAAATCAGCAGGAGGGATAGAACAATGGGCCAAGCCAATCTCTACGCCGGAATCGCCGGATATGTCGGGCGCGCAGACCAAAAAGGCATGGTCGGCGTGTTCAGCCGTCAAGCCGGCGAGGACCGCTGGTCCCATGTCGTGTCGGACGCCGAATGCTTCGCCGTGAGCATTCACCCGACAGACCCGACCGTTGTGTTCGCCGGCACCTCCGATGGCGTGTATCGCAGCATCGATTCGGGCAAATCCTTCAAGCGCACCGCCTTCCCGGGCAAGACGCAAATCTGGTCCTTCCTGGTGGACGCCACCAATCCCGATCTGGTCTTCGCCGGCGCCTCCCCCATCGCGATGTATCGATCGGACGATCGCGGCGAGAGCTGGCGCGAACTGCCCAACCCCGGCATGCCGGACCGCGCCGTCATGCCCTTCGCTTGCCGCGTCATGCGGTTGGCCCAGCACCCGTCGCAGCCGGGCACGCTGTATGCCGCGCTGGAAGTGAACGGCGCGATGAAATCCACCGACGGCGGCGAAAGCTGGACCGACGTGAGCACCGATCTCATCCGGTTGGCGCAACTACCGCATCTGAAAAGCAAGATCGTCAGCAATACGTATAACGAAGGCATGCTCGACGGCCACGCCATCGCCATCTCCCCGGCCGATCCGGATGCGGTGATCCTCGCGGTGCGCATGGGCCTATTCCGCACCGCCGACGGCGGCAACACGTGGCAAGACATGGAACTCGGTCGGTTCTCCAACAACACCTACGGCCGCGACATCAAGGTGTCTCCGACCGATCCGAAGACGCTGTATGCCGCGCTCAGCGTGGCCGCCGCGAGCAAGGACGGCCAACTTTATCGTTCCACCGACGCGGGCGAGACCTGGAACCGTTTCGACAAGGTGCAAGTCCATGGCACCATCATGTCCGTGGCGCTGCACCAGAAAGACCCTAACAAGGTCTATCTCGGCGCCCGCTACGACGGCGAAATCTACGGCACCGAAGACGGTGGCGAGACCTGGAACGCCGCTCATCTGCCGCACGGGGTAAAAGATATTTACTCGCTCGCGGTGGGGTAAACGCCGACTTACCGGCTCCGAACGCTCTCGGGGCCGGTTAGCCGCCTTCTAGATAAGCCGCGCGAATTTCAGGGCGGGCCAATAGCTCCGCCCCGGTGCCGGCCATCGTGATCGTGCCGTTCACAAGCACATAGCCGCGATGGGCCAGCCGCAGCGCTTGATGCGCGTTTTGCTCGACCAGCAATACCGTCAGCCCGGTTTCCCGGTTCAGCGTCCGAATTGCACCGAAAATCTGCCGCACCACGAGCGGCGCCAAGCCCAACGACGGCTCGTCCAGCAACAACAGCCGCGGCTTGGCCATCAACGCGCGTCCGATCGCCAACATCTGCTGCTCCCCACCCGACAAGGTGCCGCCGCGCTGGGTCAGGCGTTCGCGCAGCCGGGGAAACAGATCGCACACTTGGTCCAGAAGCGGGGCGATGTCGGTATGGCCCGCAACCTCGGCCCCCATGATTAAATTTTCCTGCACGGTCATGCGGCCGAAGATGCGGCGCCCCTCTGGTGCCTGGGCAATACGACGGCGCATGATCAGATGCGTCGGCAACTCGGCAATGTCCGCGCCATCGTAGACGATTCGGCCGGATCGCGCTTGCGGGCTGCCGCACACTGTCATCATCAGGGTGGATTTGCCGGCCCCGTTGGCACCGATCAGGGTGACGATTTCGCCCTCCCGAACCTCCAGCGAGACATCTTTCAGCGCTTGGATCGCACCGTAGAAGGTGGAAACGCCCTGGAGGGATAACAGGCTCATGCGTCGTCCCCCTCCCCAAGATAGGCGGCGATGACGGCGGGATCGGCGCGCACTTCTGCCGGCGTGCCGTCGGCGATTTTCTTACCGTGATCCAGCACCACGATGTGGTCGGAAATGCGCATCACGACCGCCATATCGTGTTCGATCAACAGCAGCGAGCACCCATCGGCACGAATGCTCAACAGCAATCGGTTCAGTTCTTCGCTCTCCCGCGGGTTCAATCCGGCCGCCGGTTCGTCCAGGCACAACATGACGGGGTCGATGCACATCGCACGGGCGATCTCCAGCCGACGTTGCGCGCCATAGGGCAATGAACCGGCGGTATCGTCGGCGCGATCCAGTAACCCGATCCGCTCCAACCAGCCCCGTGCCTTCTCCATCCCTGCCCGCTCGGCGGCGCGATATCCGCCAAGACCGAGGACCGCCATCACCCCGAAACCGGTCGCCGCCATCAGCGCGTTGTGCTGCGCGACCAGCAAATTCTCCAGCACCGTCATTCCCGCGAATAACCGCACATTCTGAAACGTGCGTGCCACCTTCGCTCGGGATGCGATCCGATGCCCCGGCATGCGCCCCAACGCGAAATGGGCACCGAGCGCATGGACCAGTTCGATCGTGCCGGAGGTCGGGCGGTAGAACCCGGTGACGCAGTTGAACACAGTGGTCTTACCCGCCCCGTTCGGGCCGATAACGGCGGTCACCTCCCCGGCGCGCGCCTGGAAATTCAGCCGATCCACGGCTGTCAGACCGCCGAAGCGCATCGTGAGGTCGGTGACGCTCAGCATCCTAGCGCCCCAAAGTTGCGGTGGCGGTGCGGCCGGACACCAGACCGCGCGGGCGCAGCACCATCATCGCGACCAAGGCGAGGCCGAAAATCAACATCCGGTATGTTGGCAAATCGCCGGCCAAGCCGGAAAACAACTCGCTGCCCATCTGCTCGCCGATCGTGCTCAGCAGGTCGCGCAGCAACTCCAGCCCGCCGACCATGACCATGGCCGCCAAGGCCACGCCCAATTGGGACCCCAGACCGCCCAGCACCACGATCGCCAGTACGGTCGCGCTTTCGATAAAGGTGAAGCTCTCGGGGCTGATGAAAGCCTGCCGGGTGGCGAAAAAAGCACCGGCGAACCCGGCGAACAACGCCCCCGTGGCGAAAGCGGTCAGCTTGGTGTTGGTCACATCGATCCCCAACGACCGACAAGCAATCTCGTCCTCCCGCAGTGCTTCCCAGGCGCGGCCCAGCGGCATATGGCGGAGGCGCAGCGTCACCCAATTGGTCAACAGCGCCAGAGCGAGGATCAGGTAATACAGAAAGATGACGCGATGGATCGTCTCGGCCTCGATGCCGAAGAACGCGGCCACGGTGTCGCTGCCCTCGTCGTTGCTGAAACGCAGGCCGAACAAGGTTGGGCGCGGAATATCGGTAATGCCGTTCGGGCCATGGGTGAATTCGACCCAGTTGATCAGCACGACGCGAATGATCTCCCCGAAGGCCAGGGTTACGATCGCGAGGTAGTCGCCACGCAGCCGCAGAACCGGAAAGCCCAACAAGATGCCGGCGAAAGCAGCCAGAATCCCCGCTAAAGGCAAGCACGTCCAAAACCCCAACCCGAAATGCTCGGCCAGCAACGCGTACGAATAGGCGCCGACCGCATAGAATGCGACGTACCCCAGGTCCAACAATCCGGCGAGGCCGACGACGATATTCAATCCCCAGCCCAGCATGACATAAGTCAGCACCAGGGTCGCGAGATCGACGTAATAGCGGGAGCCCGTCAGCGGCAGCAGCACTGCCACCGCGAGCAGCACGGGCGCAATATATTTGCTGGTTCCGACCGGCACGGCGATGGACCGACGAATGGCCCGCGCCTGCTTCCCCGGCCGATCCGCCCAAAGGCGCATGGCCAGCCGCCCGAAAAACACCAGCGCAACCATGACTGCGGCGGCGATCGGCCGAGCACGCAGGACAAGACCCTGGTCACCGTTATCCAATACCAATCCGACCAATGGCACGAACAGTCCCAGCGCGACCGCAGCGGACAGGAAGGCGTCGCGGAGTGCCGCTTTCATACTTTCTCGACCTCGGCGCGCCCCATGATACCGCTTGGGCGGAAAATCAGCACCAGGATCAGTATGGCGAAGGCGGCGACGTCTTTATATTCGACGCTGAAATAGGCCGACCAAAAGACCTCGATCAATCCGATCAGCAAGCCGCCTAGTACGGCGCCCGGCAAGCTGCCGATGCCGCCCAACACGGCGGCGGTGAATGCCTTCACCCCCGCGAGGAAGCCGATGAAGAAATCGATCACCCCGTAATAGAGCAGGAACAGCAGGCCGGCGACGGCAGCCAAGGCGGCGCCGATCACAAAGGTCAGGCCGATGGTGCGGTCGGTGTCGATTCCCAGCAGCGCCGCCATTTTCAGGTCCTGCTCGCAGGCGCGCATCGAGCGGCCGAGCGGGGTTTTGGTCACCAACCAAGTGAATATCGCGAGCACGAGCAAGGTCGTCGCCACGATCGCGATCTGCATCCAGGACAGTCGCACCGCAAAGCCGCCTTGGTTCATCAATTCGATCCCGCCGGGAATCGCCGCTTCCATTGGCTTGACCCGCGCCCCCTGCCCGACCTGGACGAAGTTTTGCAACACGATCGACATGCCGATGGCGCTGATCAGCGGGGCCAGCCGGAAAGAACCGCGCAGCGGGCGGTAAGCAATCCGCTCCACCGTCCAGCCATACAAAGCGGCGAGCCCGGCGGCGAAAAGCAGCGTCAGCCCAAGGGCCAGCGGCACCGCCGTCACCCCCAACGCGGCTAGGCCCAACAGCGCGATCAGCGAAAGAAAGGATCCGACCATGAAAATATCGCCGTGGGCAAAGTTGATCATGCCGACGATCCCGTAGACCATCGTGTATCCCACTGCGATCAGGCCGTAGATCGCCCCCAGAACGATACCGTTGATGAGCTGCTGTAGGGCGTAAGCCAGGGCCGCGACTCCATCGTTGCACCGCGAAAGCAAACACGCAGCCGTCTTCGGCGGCAAGATGCCGAATAGCCAAAGCAGTCTCTTCGCCGATCGGCATTCGCGCACTAAAGTCCGTGCGAATCATCCTGGACCGATTCATGTTCGCCGCCCCGCCCCGCCCGATGGACCGACTCCGCAGCGCGGCGTGGCTGAATCGCGACCGGATCGTGGCGTGGTGCAGTATTCTCGTGGGCCTCCAAGCGGCGTTCCTGGTATTCGTCGCCTGTTGGCAGCATGGCGCGTTCGGCCCGCCGGTCGCGACGTCCAGCGATTTCGTCAGCTTTTACGCCGCCGGTAAGCTGGTGTTGGCCGGTACCCCCGCACTCGCTTACGATCAGGCTGCGCACTATCTCGCCCAGCAAGCGGCGCGCGGCGTCGGTGCGCCCTACCAATTCTTCTTCTACCCCCCGGTTTATCTGCCGGTCTGCGCCGTACTGGCAACCTTGCCGTATTACGTCGCGTTCGCGGTGTTCCAGATCGCGACATTGGCCCCCTTCCTGCTTGTGGCGCGCGCGATAATGCGTACGCGTGGCTGGGCCTGGGTCGCGCCGGTGCTGGCCTTCCCACCGGTATTCTGGACCATCGGGCTGGGGCAGAACGCCTTCTTGACTGCGGCGTTATTCGGCGGGTTTTCGCTGCTGCTCGATCGCAAGCCGGCCACGGCCGGGATGCTGATGGGCCTGCTATGCTATAAGCCGCATTTCGGCGTCTTGGTGCCGATTGCCCTGATCGCCGGCGGCCGCTGGCGCGCGTTCGCCGCCGCCGCCGCGACTTTGTGCACAGCGGTCGGCCTTTCCTTCGTGCTGTTCGGGGCCGACACATGGTGGGCCTATCTCGGTGCGACGGTGAACGCGAAGACAGTCTTCGCTTCAGGCCGGATCGACTTCGCCGGTATCGTGTCGATCTTCGGTGCCGAGCGGCTGATGGGCTTCGCGGTGGGCCCGGCCTATGCGCTGCAAGCCGTCGCGAGCTTAGAGATGATCATGCTCGTTGCCCTGATTTGGCGTCGCGATCTACCGGCCACGGTGCAATTCGCGACATTGCTCGCGGCCACGCTGCTCGCGGTGCCGATTACCCTGGTTTACGACCACATGTTGCTATTGCTGGCCATTTTTTGGCTCGTGCGGGAGGCACTGGATAACGGCTTCCTGCCGTGGGAACGGCTGGGCTTTGCCGGTATCTTCGCGATGTCCCTAGCGATCTGGCCGATCGGCACGATATGGCATCTGCCGCTCGGACCGATCGCGCCGTCGTTGCTGTTGTTGCTGTGCGTGCGCCGGTTATGGCGCACGCCCGAGGTCAAGCGACCCCGTTCTGCTTGAACCAAGCCAGCATCCGTTTCCACCCATCCTCCGCCGCGTCCTTGCGGTAGCTCGGGCGATAGTCGGCGTTGAAGCCGTGCGGGGTGTCGGGATAGACCACGATTTCGACTGTCTTGCCGGCCACCTTGGCTTTGGCTGCGGCGGCCTGCACATCGTCCACTTTGATGCCGGTATCGGCCGCGCCATAAAGCCCCAACAACGGGCACTTCAATTGGTCGGCACTATCGGCGGCGGTCTTCGGTTGAATCTCGGATGTGCCCCCGGCGACCGGGCCGTACCATGCCACGGCGGCTTGCACGCGCGCACTATTCGCGGCGATCAGCCAAGTTTGGCGCCCACCGCGGCAGAAACCGGTAACAGCGACCTTGGCGACATTGCCCTTGTTCTTACCGGCCCAATCGATCGTAGCCTCGGCATCCGCGATGTACCGGGCGTCCGGCGCTTTCGAGATCACGTCTTTGATAATCGTCGGAATGTCGGTCATTTTCGACAAATCGCCAATCCGGGCGTAATACTCGGTGGCGACGGCGAGGTAGCCCACCTTGGCGAGGCGGCGGCACAAGTCCTTGATGTGCTCGTGAACCCCGAAGATCTCTTCGTTCACAAAGACGATCGGAAAATTCGACCCTGTCGCGGGATGGGCGAAATAGGCCGGCAGATCGCCTTCGGTGGTGGGGATCTTAGTCTCGCCGACGACCAAGCCGGCGGTATCGGTGGACA
>Ga0194048_10000576_pt1 | contig 17898 bp, 16 predicted proteins | sample JunL225m_MetaG_FD_161685 | JGI IMG/M metagenome (GOLD analysis project Ga0194048, IMG submission 161685) | Anoxic zone freshwater microbial communities from boreal shield lake in IISD Experimental Lakes Area, Ontario, Canada - Jun2016-L222-5m | ecosystem: Environmental > Aquatic > Freshwater >...
CATTGTTTCAGGATGGCGCTCAATCAGCGCACGAGCAGTCACCATCTCAGATACGAATAGGCCTGCGCCTTGCTCACGACAGAGGGTGCGGAATGCAGAGTTTGTAATTCCTGCCATAGGAGCCAAAACAACGGGTGCATCTAAGACCACCTCGTTGTTTTCAAAATTCCCATTTGCAATGGGTAAACGAAGTGGCGAAAAAGTTGTTAACAAAACAAGCCTTTAGCAACCAAGCAGGCGTGGCGCAAGCCACGCTAAAACGCTGTCGATTCCGATGCGCTCTTGCGCCATCGTGTCACGATCGCGAATAGTCACTGCATTATCTTCCAGCGTCTCAAAGTCAACAGTGATGCAATAAGGCGTACCGATTTCGTCTTGACGGCGATAACGGCGGCCAATTGCGCCGGCATCATCAAAATCAATATTCCAATTCTTGCGAAGTTCCATCGCTAAATCACGTGCTTTAGGTGAGAGATCAGCGTTACGCGAAAGTGGCAAAACCGCAACTTTGATAGGAGCCAGGCGATAATCCAACTTCATCACTACTCGCTTCTCCATTTCACCCTTTGCATTTGGAGCTTCATCTTCGGTGTAGGCATCCATCATGAAAGTAAGTGCGCAACGATCAACTCCGGCCGCAGGTTCAATCACAAAAGGAACCCATCGTTCATTCTTCTCTTGATCAAACCACGATAAATCTTTGCCCGAGGCCTTCGAGTGCGCTTTCAAATCAAAGTCAGTACGCGATGCAATACCTTCAAGTTCGCCCCACTCAGTTCCATTGAATTCAAATTTGTACTCAATATCGACGGTGCGCTTTGAATAATGGGATAACTTTTCTTTTGGATGTTCAAATAACCGTAATCGATCTGGGTTAATACCGAGCTCTTTGTACCAAGCCAAGCGAGTATCGATCCAATACTGATGCCAATCCTCGTCGGTGCCTGGAACCACAAAGAATTCCATCTCCATCTGTTCAAATTCGCGAGTACGGAAAATGAAATTTCCTGGCGTGATTTCATTGCGGAAAGATTTTCCAATTTGGCCAATACCAAATGGTGGCTTCTTGCGAGAAGTAGCTGCAACGTTTTCAAAGTTGATAAAGATTCCTTGAGCAGTTTCTGGACGCAAATAAGCTAGCCCTGATTCATCTTCTACTGCGCCAAGATATGTCTTGAGCAGCCCAGAAAATTGTTTAGGTTGTGTGAATTTTCCTTTGTTGCCGCAGTTAGGGCAATTGATTTCACTCATTGAAGCAGGGGCTTTTCCATGCTTTGCTTCATAGCTCTCTTCCAAATGATCAGCGCGATAACGCTTATGGCATTCGGTGCACTCGGTCAACGGATCTGTAAAAGTTTCGATGTGGCCAGATGCCTGCCAAACTTCACGAGCCAGAATCACGCACGAGTCCAAACCAACGACATCCTCGCGGCCCTGAACCATGTACTTCCACCACTGACGCTTCACATTGTTTTTTAGTTCTACGCCAAGTGGACCGTAATCCCATGATGCGCGTAAGCCGCCATAAATTTCAGAGGACGGGTAGACAAACCCACGTCGTTTTGCGAGTTGAACAATTGTTTCTAAACGATCTGCGGCCATGATTACTCTTTTCTACCCGGCTGGCTGTCGGCTTTTTTGACTAAAAGTCCTTGCTGGTCGCAAGATGGCTAATTATAGACGCCCGATACACTTAATACATGCTCGCAATCATCCTCGCCGCTGTCACAGTGGGCGCCACCACAGTCGGTGGGCTAGTTGCGCTCAAATCTAAGGACCGCTTCCATCTCGTTCTTGGACTTTCGGCGGGATTGTTACTTGGTTTGGTTGCTTTTGATTTACTTCCAGAAGTCTTTGCAAATGCTTCACTGATGACAAATGGAAAAATCGCTGGGGTTTCGATTGCATTTCTCGTTGGCTTTTTAGCCCTTCACTTCATCGAGGAATCCTTTGGCGGTCACGAACCTGCTGATTCAGATTATGAACACGATCATTCACACTACGGAAACATTGCCGGAGGATTTGGCGCACTGGCTATGGCCCTCCACGTCTTTCTCGACGGTGCTGCGCTAGGTGTTGCATTCCATGTCAGCAATAAACTTGGCCTTGCAATCTTTTTTGCCTTGCTCGTTCACGCTTTTAGCGATGGACTCAATACAGTCGCGATGCTAAAGAAAACTGGCCATTGGACTACAGCTGCAATCTATCTACTTCTCGTTGATGCGATCGCACGTATCGGCGGAGCGGCACTTGGATCGTCCTTGCATCCATCTCCGGCCTGGCTTGCAATCTATCTAGCGCTATTTTCTGGAATCATTATTTATATCGCGACTTCTCATATTTTGCCGGAAGCGCATTCTAATCATCCATCTAAAGTTACGATGATAACTACCCTTGCTGGTGTAGCGATTATGTTTGGTGTAGTTACGCTACTTTAATAATGATTTTACGCTTTACCGAAGCGTCTTTCTCTTTCGGCATAAATATCAATCGCTTCTTTGAGGGTCTTACGAGTGACATCTGGCCACAAAACATTCATAAAAACCATCTCGGCATAAACACTCTGCCACGGTAGAAAGTTTGAAGTACGCTGCTCCCCCGACGAGCGTAGAAATAGATCCACATCACTCATGCCTGGGCTATACAAATACTTAGCGAATAGCTTTTCCGTTATCTGATCTGGCTTAATTCTTCTCTTCGCAATATCTTCAGCCAACTTGGTTGTGGCATCTACAATTTCTGCGCGGCCCCCATAGTTAACGCACATATTTAGCGTGAACTTCTTATTTTTCTTCGTCAACTCTTCGGCTTCCAACAATTCATCTCGAACGCTTTTCCATAATTTTTTCTCTTTACCGACCCATCGAATGCGTACGCCCATCTGGTGCATCTCATCACGTCGTCTGCGGATAACATCGCGATTAAATCCCATCAGGAATTTCACTTCTTCTGGGCTTCGTTTCCAGTTCTCGGTACTAAATGCATACGCACTCAGTTCCTTCACGCCATACTCGATTGCACCTTCAATAACATCAAAAAGCGCAGCCTCACCTGCTTCATGGCCTGCCGTTCGAGGAAGACCTCGTTGTTTTGCCCAGCGACCATTGCCATCCATGACCACTGCAACGTGATGCGGGATTGCGCTAGTCATGTACTCAGTCTTTCAGAAATCGTTCTTTCAACCAAGGGCAGACTTCGCAACCCTCGTTCAAGGTGCCACTGCAAATATGCGGCAATAAGTCCTGATGCTTCGCGTTGATGTCGAAGTTCTGACACCACAGCTAAATCCCAATCACTAGAAAGAAGTTGTTGCATCAAAGCCAGCGTCTCAACCGATGGTGTTGCAGCTGCTGAAGGTTTACATGAATCACAGACTAAGCCACCTCCCACGAGTGAGAAATATCGGTGGGGTCCGGGTTCATCACAAACTGAACAATTAACAAGAGCTGGTGCATAACCTGCAACTGCAAGGGAGCGCAATAAGAAGGCATCCAGAATCAGCGATGAGTCATAGGTTCCATACGCTAGAGCTTTTAACGCACCAACGAGTAAAAGGTATTGCTGCAAAGCGGGCTCATGCTCATGTGTAGTAAAGCGTTCTGCCGCTTCTAAAATCGCGTTAGCAATTGTCCACTTCTGATAGTCCTCAGATAATCGATCGCCAAAGTGTTCAATCGAAACGGCCTGGGTCACGGTGTCTAGCGACTTACCCGTATAAAGCTGAAGGTCGACATGCGACGTTGGTTCTAACTTCGCGCCCCACCTGGATTTAGTTCGGCGCACACCTTTTGCAACAGCCTTAATTCGGCCATGCTCTCGAGTAAAGAGGGTAATGATGCGATCGGCCTCGCCCAACTTTTGGGTTCGCAAGACGATTGCTTGATCGCGATAGGTGGCCACGGTCAGACCGTAGCGGGAGATTCCATTCGTAGCCCTCTATTAACGGCCGACACGACCGCCTTTAGTGAAGCAGTCGTTGTGGAAGGGTCTATGCCCACGCCCCAGAAAGTCTTGCCACCAACTTCGCACTCAAGATAGGCAGCCGCTTTTGCATCGCCGCCGGCTGAAAGTGCGTGCTCGTAATAATCCAAAACACGAATTGGCATATCTGGTGAGTAATCATTCAAGATAGCGATGAATGCTGCGATAGGACCATTTCCAGTACCAACTAATTTCTGAATTTTGCCACTATCTGAAAGTTCAACTTCAAGCTTTACATCTTCATCCATGTGGCCCGATTGAGCTAGACCATTTAGCTTATAGCGACCCCATTGGTTGGTCTTCGATGGAAGGTATTCATCCTCAAAAATCTTCCATAGCTCAGCAGGCAAAACTTCTCCGCCATCGGCATCTGTCTTTGCTTGCACAACTTGGCTAAATTCAATCTGCAAGCGACGCGGTAGATCTAAATGGTGTTCGGTCTTCATCAGATAGGCAACTCCGCCTTTACCTGATTGTGAATTCACGCGAATTACTGCCTCATAGGAGCGCCCAATATCTAGTGGGTCAATCGGAAGATAAGGAACTGCCCATGTTTGATCTTTAACATGTACTCCTGCAGCTTTTGCATCACGCTCGAGGTGCTCAAAGCCCTTCTTGATTGCATCTTGGTGTGAACCAGAAAATGCAGTGAAGACAAGATCTCCGCCATAGGGATGACGTTCAGGTACGCGAAGTTGGTTGCAGTATTCAACGGTGCGGCGAACTTCTTCGATATCAGAAAAATCAATGTGCGGATCCACACCTTGGCTAAACATATTTAATCCAAGAGTTACTAAGCAAACATTGCCAGTGCGCTCACCATTGCCAAATAGCGTTCCTTCGATGCGATCTGCGCCAGCTAGATATCCAAGCTCGGCAGCAGCAACACCAGTTCCACGATCATTATGTGGGTGAAGTGAGAGAATGATTGAATCGCGATACTTAAGATTGCGATGCATCCATTCAATAGAATCGGCATAGACATTTGGTGTTGCCATCTCGACCGTAGCTGGAAGATTCATGATTGTCTTCCACTCAGGAGTTGGACGCCAGATATCGTTGACCGCATCACACACTTCAAGCGCGTACTCAAGTTCGGTGCCGGTATAAGACTCTGGTGAATACTCAAATGAGACAAGCGTCCCTGGAACTGTGTCAGTTAAGCGAAGGCAAAGCTCGGCGCCTTCGGTTGCAATCTTTTTAATACCATCTTTATCTAGCCCAAAAACGACTCGGCGTTGAAGCGTAGAAGTACTGTTGTAAAGGTGAACGACAGCGCTCTTTGCGCCTTTGATAGATTCATAGGTGCGTCGAATCAAAGATTCACGAGCTTGAGTAAGTACCTGAATCGTTACATCATCGGGAATTAAACCTTCTTCGATGATTTTACGAACAAAATCGAAATCCATTTGCGAAGCTGATGGAAACCCAACTTCGATCTCTTTGTAGCCCATATCCACTAATAGCTTGAACATCGTTAATTTACGATGTGGATCCATAGGATCAATAAGTGCTTGGTTTCCGTCACGAAGGTCAACTGAGCACCACTGTGGCGCGCTTGTGATTTGTTTTGTTGGCCAGGTGCGATCCACTAAATCAACAGGGATAAATGGCGCATAGCGATGAATCGGCATTGTCGAGGGTTGTTGCTTTGGAAAATTCATTTTTACTCCTACTTTCTGCGAAATTTTGGGCCGGTTATTTCTTTCCTACCGGTACGCAAAACTCCCGCGGCGAGGGGACCGGTTATTTGGCCCCGCCACGGCAGATAAGTAGCAAGCTCTGACGCATGCCGTAAGGATAACAGGGATTAAAGGATGGGCAAATAGCGATCTAATTCGTAGGCAGAAACCTGTTTACGGTATTCCTGCCACTCGGCTTTCTTGTTGCGAAGCACGTATTCAAAGACATCTTCGCCCAATGTTTCACGCACAAGAGCGCTAGATTCCATCGCGGCAATCGCTTCATCCAAGTTTGCTGGAAGTGGCACGCTGCCATCTGAATCAATGAGTTCATACTTACCTTCAATTCCTTTTAGCCCCGCAGCTAAAATCACTGCAAAAGCTAAGTAAGGATTGCACGCAGAATCCAGCGAGCGCACTTCAATACGTGTGCTGTTCTCCTTTAACGGTTTGTAAGCCGGAATACGTACGAGCGCGCTACGAGAATTTGTTCCCCACGTGACTGCGGCAGGTGCTTCTCCCCCACCATGGATGCGTTTATATGAATTAACCCATTGATTAGTAATCAAAGTAAATTCACGAGCATGCTTCATGATGCCGGCAATAAATTGTCGCCCGATTGGTGAAAGTGAAAATGGAACTCCATCTTGATGAAAGGCATTTGCTTCATCGCGAAATAGCGAGAAGTGAGTATGCATTCCGCTGCCAGGATGTTCGGTAAAAGGCTTTGGCATAAATGAAGCATGAAATCCTTGATCAAGTGCAACTTCTTTGATGACATGCCTGAAGGTCATGATGTTGTCGGCAGTAGAAAGAGCATCTGCGTATCGAAGATCGATCTCCTGTTGCCCAGGTGCACCTTCGTGATGTGAGAACTCAACTGAAACACCCATTGCCTCAAGCATGGTGATGGCGTTGCGACGAAAATCATTTCCAACAGTTGCTGGCGTCTGATCGAAGTAACCACCCTGATCAACTGGGATCGGCGCTACTCCTACCTCGGGAGCATTTTTAAATAAGAAAAATTCCATTTCCGGATGGGTGTAACAGGTGTATCCCATCTCTGCGGCATGATTGAGAACGCGCTTTAAAACATTACGAGGATCTGATGGAGAAGGGGTGCCATCGGGCAAAGTGATATCGCAAATCATTCGAGCAGCGCCTGGCAACTGAGTGCGCCATGGCAAAACTGAGAATGTGGAAGCATCGGGCTTTGCCAACATATCTGACTCAGTTAGGCGGGCATAACCTTCAATTGCCGATCCATCAAAGCCAATACCTTCAGCAAACGCGCCTTCAAGTTCTGCTGGCGCTGTGGCTACAGATTTGAGGAAGCCAAGAACGTCGGTAAACCAGAGACGTACGAAACGAATATTGCGCTCCTCTAGCGTACGAAGGACGAAATCTTCTTGGCGGCTTATATCTTCACTCATAGGGCCCATCCTTACCCATCTGTGTTACGCGGTTGTTAACTACTTTTAAGCGTGCGAGCGTTACCCTTTGCGCATGACGATTACCTACTTCCAAGCGATTTTGACTGGTTTTGTTCAAGGCATCACCGAACTCTTCCCTGTTTCTAGCTTGGGGCATGCGGTTCTACTGCCAGCGTGGATCGGTGGATCGTGGAGCACATTCACCTCTAATGCAGAATCCCCTTATCTTCCTTTTACTGTCTTTCTCCACTTTGCATCAGCGCTCGCACTTTTTTGGGTCTTTCGCAAGCGATGGGTCGAACTGATAGCTGCCGGGCTTGGCTCTGCCAAGAAACGTAAAACAGAAGCAGGTAGGGTCTTTTGGCTGCTCGTCATCGCCACTCTTCCAGTTGGCGTCATTGGTTTAGTTTTCGAACATGATCTACGCGTGCTCTTTGCAAAACCATTGGCCGCATCCATCTTTCTTACTATTAATGGCGCAATACTGTTTAGCGCAGAACGTTTGAGTCGTCGTAAGCAAGATCCGATTGTGGGCACAGCAAACCACGAAATCACCGAGCACATTACGCCCAAGGTTGCCATCACAATTGGTCTTGGTGAGTCACTAGCTTTATTTGCCGGAATTAGCCGCTTTGGAGTGACAACATCTGTCGGTTTATTGCGCCGACTCTCACACTCAGTGGCATCAGATTTTGCTTTTCTAGCCGCCCTCCCAGTTATCTTGGCAGCCGCCGTGTATAAAGTTCCAGAAGCGCTCTCTTCGCAGTACGCCACAATGCGGCCACAGATGTTTGTTGGAGCAGCCGTTTCTTTTGTCGCTACATATTTCTCGGTCCAATTTCTGGTTCGTTGGTTTAAGACGCGCACGATGTACCCATTTGCAATTTATTGCTTTGTTATAGGCGCGATTTCAATCATAAAGTTTATGTAGATTACGATGAAAAACTATATTTCTCCAGACGTACTTTCCAAACTCGACTTACGACTACAAGATTTTTTTGCACAAGGCAGAACTCCAGGACTCGTCTACGGCCTAGCTGTGCGTGGCGAACTCATTCATTGGAAGGCCATCGGCGAAGCAACAATTGGCAAAGAAGCATGTACACGTACCACTTCATTTAGAGTTGCTTCATTAACTAAAAGCTTTACTGCGATGGCTATCCTTAAGCTTCGTGATCGCGGACTAATAAATCTCGATGCTCCATTCGTGACATACATTCCGGATCTTTATCCTCAGCAAATTGAAGTTTTTGAAGTAACCGTCAGGCATTTACTGACCATGAGCGCGGGGTTCCCAACTGACAATGAATGGGCCGATCGCGTTGAATCAATTTCAGATGCCGAGTTTTTAGAGTTGATGAACTCTGGCTTCAGGTTTGATTCACGTCCTGGCACTAGGTTCGAGTATTCAAACCTTGGATACGCACTACTTGCTCGAATTATTTCTAATATAAGCAAGATGAGTTATGTTGAATATGTCACGCAGGAAATCTTCTTTGCGCTGGGACTACGCAAGACAACCTTTGATTTCACCGAATCACGTCAGATTGCTACGGGATACGTCAAGCTAGATCAATGGGTCGAAGAGCCACATCAGGGACCAGGAGCGTTTTCATCCATTGGCGGTGTGATAACAACACTTGATGATCTAGTTGCTTGGAGTCACTACCTATCATCGGCTTTCAACCCAGCTGAACCAGAGCTTGGCCCCCTAAAGAAATCTTCACGGCGAGAAATGCAAAATATTTCTCAATCCGGACCTGTGGCTCGGGGAAGTAAAAAGCCTTCCGAATATAAAGGACCACATGGTTATGGATTCGGACTCCGAGTTGAAGAGAACTTTGAACTTGGAAAAATAGCTGGACATACGGGTGGTTATCCTGGGTTCGGAAGTCACATGGCATGGCACTGTGAAAGTGGCGTATCAATTTTTGCTCTTGCAAATGGGCGCTACACAGACCCAGTAGAAGCAACTTTGCCTGCGTTGCGAGAAGTCCTGGCAACTCTTCCAAGAAAAGAACTTTCCATTACTCCTGAATTAGAATTTATAAGAAGTAAAGTAATCGAGATCATCAGCGCCTGGGATGAAGCAACTACTAACGCATACTTTGCCGTCAACATGGATTTAGATTATCCACGCGAATTTCGCACAAATCAGATTTCAAAAGCGCTGATTGAGACTGGAGCGCTTTCAGGCAAATATGAATTGCTAGAAAGTTTTAATAATTCACATCTTAAATGGTTGCAACATGGAGAAAAGATGAGCCTTCAGATTGAAATTTGGCTAGCTCCACTTGCCCCCCTACAACTTCAAGTGCTGAAAGTATCAGCCGTAGACCTCTTCCATGCTGGCCTTAACGAGGGTTGATACTGCACCAAATGCACGGTGGCCATCTGTGATGGTGGGAAGTGTGAAAGAAACTTCACGCTCTCCTGTTTTCTTCACAAATGGGATAGCAGTTGCCGCAATCACTGGTTGCGTTGAATCAAATTGGATTCGAAAAGTAAATGGACCCGTTGGCGCCGCGGGCTTCTTTATATTTGCAATTGATGCCTTAGCAGCGGCTGTAATAGCTCTCATCGTGACCTCAGGTGGGAGACAAATTGCAGAGTATCGATCTACGCACGTCTTTACAGCAACACCGTGAACATCAGGAACATAGCGTTTAGTTTCAGCTACAGTTAAATCATCACCAGTCACAAGAACTATCGGTGCTCCAAATTCAGCTGCGAGAAGAGAATTAAGGTATCCCTCGCTGCACTCAAAATCGTTGAGCCAAACACCGGTGTAAGTATTTCCAAGATAGGTATGCGAGAGAATTCCTTGCTTTCCGGCGCCCGTGTGATATCCAACGAAAGCTACGGCGTCCACTCCGGAATCAATTCCTTCCATCATGGAATATTGCTTGTGTCTACCCGATAGAAGTGTTGCTTTTGGATGTAGACGATCAATCTGCAAATTACGCATGCTCGAGTGCGAATCATTGACTAGAAATTCGGTAGCACCGCCTTGCCAGAATCCCTCGACAGCTGCGTTTGCTTCATCAGTCATGATGTTTCGAAAATGCGACCAACCCGGAGTATTCGGACGTACATCATCAGGGCAAGTGACCCCAGTAATGCCCTCCATATCAACTGAAATGAGAATCTTCATAACAACCTCCCATGCATAGTCGGAACTGAAGCAAGTAACTTCTTGGTGTATTCATGAGTCGCCGCAGAGAAAATCTCAGCATTAGTGCCCACTTCTACAAGGACGCCTTTGTTTAAGACTCCAACTCGATCACAGAGATACTTTACAACGCCCATGTTGTGAGAGATGAAAAGATAGGTTAAGCCGTTATCGCGTTGCAATTTCTTAAGCAAATTAATGACTTGAGCCTGGACGGATATATCTAGAGCTGATGTTGGTTCATCAAGAACAACTAACTTGGGCTTTGTAATCAGTGCACGAGCAATCGCAATTCTCTGACGTTGGCCACCGCTAAATTGGTGAGGCTTACGATCCAAGTGCTCAGGACGAAGTCCCACAGACTGCATAATTTCTACTAGTCGTTCTTCACTTGCCAATTCATTTCTACGCTTAGCTATAAGTCGCTGGGTTGGCTCACTAATAATTTGGCGGATACTCATGCGAGGATCAAGAGAAGAGCGAGGATCCTGGAAAACAATTTGCACATCCCCATATGGGAATGTGTTCATTTCCTTCCCTTCAAAGAAAATTGTTCCGGAATCCGAGCTTTCAAGCTGCATCAAGATATTGGCTATCGTAGTTTTACCAGAGCCAGACTCCCCTACCAATCCAAATACTTCACCTTGATTGATAGAAAAAGAAACGTCACTTACAGCATGATTTTCAGAGACCTTACCTTTAGTTTTCAATCGGAATGTCTTGTGTAGATTAGTAACTTCAAGAAGTGACATTATTTTCCACTCTCCCAACAGGCAACCTGATGGATTCCCGCAATTGACTTAACTAGCTCAAGTGTTGGTTGCACATCACAAGCCGAGACTCGTTTTGAACAACGTGGTGCGTAAATACAACCCGTAGGGCGGTTGCGAAGATCCGGAAATTCACCTGGAATTGTTTCAAGTTGTGAATCTCTGGCGGCAATATCAGGTAAGGAACGAATGAGCGCTTGAGTGTATGGGTGCGCTGGGTCTTTGAGTACAACTTCAACAGCACCCGATTCAACAACTTCTCCTGCGTACAAGACAGACACTCGTGAACAAGTCGATGCAATGACAGCAAGGTCATGTGAAATAAGGAGAACGGCGGTGTTATGAATGCGGGCTAATTTTGTTATCAAGGCAAGTATCTCTGCTTGAACAGTAACGTCCAACGCCGTAGTGGGCTCATCGGCAATTAATAAAGCCGGATTGGCACTCATTGCCATTGCAATGACCACACGCTGTCGCATTCCACCGCTGAGCTGGAAGGGATATTGCTCGGCCACGATTTCGGGATTAGAAATCATTACTTCATTTAATATCTCTTGGACTTTCGCACGAGCTTGCTCTTTATCTACCTTTGAATGTCGACGAATAACGTGGAAGAGCTGATTACCGATTTTCATTGTCGGATTTAGCGCAGTCATGGGTTCTTGAAAAACAAAACCTATTGAATTTCCTCTTACTTTTGCAATTTCTGATTCCTTGGATTTAAGAACATCCATCCCTTGGACTTCTATGGAACCGGACGTAAACCGGGTGATATCTGTTGGTAGTAGCTTGGAAAGTGCCAGAGCAGTCACGGACTTACCAGAACCAGATTCTCCAACCAGTCCTACAATTTCTCCAGCATTAATTTCAAGAGAGATGTGATTAAGGACTTGAACATCACCGCTAGACATAGAAAATGAAAGAGAAAGATCCTTAACGCTTACTATGTTTTTGCTCATTATTGCGCCACCTTTGGATCGAAGAGATCGCGCATAGCGTCGCCTAGAATATTAAATGCCATAACGGCTATAAAAATTGCCGCACCGGTAAATGTTGGGTACCACCATTGATTGATCAGGTAATTCCACCCAGTACTTATCATGGCACCCCATTCAGGAGTTGGAGCCTGAGCGCCTAGTCCAAGAAAGCCAAGCGTCGCAATTAACAAAATTGCATCCCCGATGTCCAAACTGACTTGAACGATAATCGGTGTAATGAGATTAGGCACAATGTGTTTGCGTACAATCCAAAAAGTCTTGAGTCCATTTGTTTGGGACGATTTTACATACAATCTTTCGGAGATGGAGAGTGCTTGGTTTCGGGCTAAACGTATATAGACCGGTATTTTCACGATTGCGATAGCTATTGCAGCATTCACCATGCTTGCACCGAGCGCAGCTGCTAAAGCAAGTGCCAAGACCAACGTGGGGAATGCAAGCAGCACATCTGTACTGCGCATAATGAATTGGTCCAGCCAGCGGCCCACAAACCCAGAAAACGCACCAATAAATGTGCCGATCAGTGCGGCAACCAAGATTGAAATGAGCGCGATTCCAACGGAGATTCGTGTGCCGTAAATAATGCGAGTAAAAATATCTCGTCCCAGTTCATCGGTTCCAAAGAAATGAGTTCCACTTGGGGAGAGCAGACGCTTCTCGGCGTTTGTATCAAGCGGTGAGAAGCGTGTAAGGAAAGGACCAATTGCACCAACAACAAAGATAATCGCAAGTGTGATGACAGCAATAAGATTAAAACGATTACGTGTCAATTTCCCAATCATTGCTGAAGTTTTACGGAAGATAATCATCGGCGGGTCTCCGGATCGAGTGCGTAGACCAGTAAATCCACAATCAAATTGATGAGCACATAGGCAAATGCAATAACCACCGTAAAGCCCATAATGGCAGGAAAATCTCGCGAAAGAATGGAATCAGTTACATACTTACCCATACCCGGCCATCCAAAAATAGTTTCAGTTACAACGGCGCCACCTAGGAGAGAGCCAAAGGAGAGCCCGATGATTGTGATAGATGGAATGAGAGCGTTGCGAAGGGCATAACGCACAACAAGAAAGCGTTCGGACAAGCCATTGGCCCGTCCAGTGAGGTAATAATCCTGTGAAAGAGCCTCGAGCATACTCGACCGGACTTGGCGAACTATGAATGCCAACTGAACATAGCCCAATGCCAGAGCAGGAAGAGCGATGTGTTGGAGTGCGCTTCCAAAAGTTGGAAAGTCGCCTTTAATCAACGAGTCGATTGTAAAAAATCCCGTAACTCGTGGCGGTTGATTTAATTCAATCGCTAATCGACCAGAAGATGGGAACCAATCTAATTTGGCATAAAAAACAAGAATCATTACTAGGCCACCCCAGAAAAGTGGGATAGAAACCCCTGCGATTGCAAAAATACGTATGACGTAATCTGCAAACTTGTCTTTCTTCAACGCGGCGTATGCGCCAAGCGGCACTCCTAAAACAATTGCAAAAAGAAAAGCAATCAATACTAATTCCAATGTAGCGGGGAAAAATTGAAATAAATCATTACGAACCGGCATCTGGTCTCTAATAGAAATTCCTAAGTTACCATGCAGAAGATCTCGCATATAAATCAAATATTGTGCGTAGAGCGGCTTATTGAGTCCATATTGGACGCGGATGCGGTCCAAGAGTTCTGGAGTTGGGTGCGGCCCTGCTATTGCGACGGCTGGATCACCAGGAATGAGATGAGAGAGCACAAAGGTCACGACAGTCACGCCGAATAAAACCAAGAACAGCATCGCAAATCTGCGACGCAGTAACAAAAGCACTCTTAATCCCCTAACTTGCCTAACTTGCCTAACTTTTTCAAAGTGAAACCCGGCTTTGCGGATACAAAGCCGGGTTCAGTACTACTTGATTAATGCTTCTCTACTATGCCTTTGACATGGTCGAGATGTTGTAAATCTGCTCAAGCATTGGATTGAACACAAATCCAGTGACACTTGAACGCATAGGTAACAAGTAATTCTTCTGATACATGTATACGTATGCTGCTTCCTTGATAACAGTGTCTTGCACCTTCTTGTAGATAGCCGTACGAGTTGCTTGGTTTGTTGTTGCAAGCGCACTACGTAGCAATGAATCTACTGCAGGATTGTTATAGAAGGAACGGTTGCCTGAAGCACCAAAGTTCGCTGAATCAAACCAAAGATTCGTGAACATAAGTGGATCTGCATAGTCAGGAGACCACACACCAAGGGCGAGATCAAAATTACCCGCAAACATCAACTGACGAGCTTGCGCATAGTCAGTGAGCTTGAGGTTGATTTTGATTCCAGCCTTTGCAGCAGAAGCCTGAATATATTGGGCTTCTGCAGCCCACCAAGGCTTACGAGCTGAATAAATAAGATCCAACGTCAAGTTCTTAACGCCAGCTAATACAAGTAAACGCTTTGCCTTTGCTGGGTCGTACTTGTATTGAAACGCATACTTATCTTGTCCCCACATGCCAGTTGCAATTGGTCCGCGCATTTGTGTTCCAAATCCAGCGGCTGCAACCTTGATGAGTCCGGTGTAATCAACTGCATAGCTCAGCGCTTGACGCACCGCTACGCTCTTGAGAACTTCCTTACCCTTTGAATTGTTGATGTACATGTAATCAACTGTGAGCGATGGCTTATTAACAACAGTTAAACCTGATGTTGCGCCAACAGCTGCCAATTGATCAGTTGGAATTCCTTCGGCAATATCAATGTCGCCCTTTTCGAGTTGTAGACGTTGAGCAGATGCATCGCCAACAATCTTGAAAATAGCAGTCTTGATAGAAGGAGTAGTTCCCTTATAGCTAGGGTTAAGACCAAGCTTGATGTACTGACCCTTTACCCATTCAGTCAGCTGGTATGCACCAGAACCCATTGTGTGGCTAGCAAGATAAGTTTCTCCACCCTTAGCTTCGGCGGCTGGGTTAACGATGCCACCGTAGTTACCTGCAAGTGCGTAAACGAACTGTGGTGAAATCGCCTTCAAGACAAATTCAACAGTTGTTGCATTTAATACATTGGTTGCAGTGAGTTGGTCAAAGCTGGCATCAGGACCTGCAGCAAGTTTCATCATACGGTCAAATGAATACTTCACAGCTGCAGCAGTAACTTCTGTACCGTCTGCGAACTTATGGCCTGAAGCAAGAGTAAATGTGTAAGTCTTCTGATCTGCAGAGACTTTCCACTTTGTTGCTAATCCTGGAACGACATCGGTTTTAGCACCGTTGTACTCGACCAGGCGTTCATAACATGGATAAGTAATTTTCCATTGTGCGTTGTCCATGGTCTTTGCAGGATCTAGGTAATCAAGATCTGCAGACATTCCGACAATCAATGTATCGCTCGTTGCGTGGGCTGGGGCTGCTGCGTACATAAGCATTGTTGCAGCTGTTGATAGAGCTACAAGTCCAGCGCCGAGCTTCTTCTTTGAGAAGAGACTGAGTTTCAAGACAGTTCACACTCCTTCTTCATAGGTGCCAGATAGATATCCGGCGGATGTAATGAGGGTTACAACGGACTAGATACTCCACTTGAAGGGAGGATAAGTCAAGGACGCAACGGGGTGAAACTTGCTAACGAAACGTTATAAACCGTGTGCCTGAGCAATCGCTGAATACATAATCTTTCCTTCATGAACGTTAAGGCCAAGTGCAAATCCTGAATCATCAGCAAGCGCCTTTTCCCAACCTTTATTAGCCAATGCGAGGGAATACTTGAGAGTTGCGTTGGAAAGCGCCGCAGTCGACGTTGCAGGAACAGCGCCAGGCATATTGGCAACGCAATAGTAAAGTGAATTATGTACCGCAAAAGTTGGATCTGAATGAGTCGTTGGCTTTGATCCTTCAAAGCATCCACCTTGATCAATAGCAACATCGACCAGAACACTTCCAGGTTTCATTTGTGACACTAACTTGTCAGTAACTAATTTTGGAGCTGCTGCGCCATGTACTAGGACACCACCAACTACTAAATCAGCTTCAAGGCAATATTGCTCGATTGCGTAAGCAGAGGATGCAATAGTTTTTACTTGACCGTGGAATATCTCATCAATCTCAACTAACCGCTTGAGATTAATATCAAGCAGCGTCACATCGGCGCGAAGGCCAATAGCCATTGCCGCAGCTGATACGCCAACGCTTCCGCCTCCTAGAATCACAACTTTTCCGGGAGCTACTCCTGGTACTCCACCCAGCAATACTCCGCGCCCACCATTAGGACGCTCTAGGGCTGTTGCCCCAACTTGTATTGACATACGTCCTGCAACTTCCGACATTGGAGCAAGAAGTGGAAGTCCGCCATTAAATTCAACAGTTTCATAAGCAATTGCAGTTGTTCCGCTTTTAATTAGCGCATCTGTGCACTCTCTGGAAGCTGCAAGGTGTAGGAAAGTGAAAAGAATCTGTCCGCGGCGCATTCTGTGATATTCCGAGGCGATGGGTTCTTTTACTTTAATGATCATGTCAGCCTTAGCCCAAAGATCATCTGGGTTATCAATGATTGTTGCGCCAGCTTTTACATACTCTTCATCGGTAATTGCCGAACCAAGTCCGGCACCTTTTTCGACGAGCACTGAGTGATTAGCTGATAGCGCATGGACTCCGGCAGGTGTTGTACTAACGCGAAACTCGTTGTTCTTAACTTCTTTTGGAATTCCAACAATCACGGCGTCAAACCTCTCAACATGTATCAACTTGTATCTACGGTGAAACTGGACTGACGAAGCCTACTCCTCACCGAATAGCTTCATACAGACTTTAGGATGTAATTCATCCCTCATCTGAGCGAAGGAAGCGGGTGGCCAACCCGCCGAGAATGAGCGCCGCAAAAGTTTTGCAAGGCCGTAGTGAACATCATCTTCAAAGGCTCTGTCTAGGGCGCGCTGAGCTAGTGCGCCATCACCTCGCTCATAACTTATAACGGCAAAGAGAGTGGCTACGGGTGCAACATAACCAGCAGGAGCCATGCGCAATAACCATCGCCACATATCCCACAAATCATCTCGATTTTCATCACTAGCTATTCCAATTGCATAATCACGCACTTGTAGATCATGTAGCCGAACAAGAACCAAGGCAATCAGTTCTTGATCAGTACTAATTCCATTCTCTGCAAATTCCTCAGCAAGTTTGTTAATCGCAAGTGCGCCTTCTCGTTGTAATGCCACGGACTCATCACTTTCATAATCAATTCCCTCAACTGCATCAAGTGCCACCTCTAACGCTATTTTCACAGACGCATCAAGGTCAATGGGCGCAATCGATAGGCGAAGGTCTTCGACATTTTGATAGGGCAAGGGCTTACCCTCGGCTACTTGCTCTGCTGCGACTCTAGAATCTTCGCGTGATGGCATAGCGTTGCCCTCCGGCGGGCAACACTCCTCATCATCGCAAATCGTTGAGCGCCACCGATCTCCACGCACTTCAAGACACTCGCGCAGGGTAATTCCACGAAGCGCAATCGCATCTCGGATCGGAGTAAGTAGGTATTCACTATTAAAAACTTTATCTGGCACGTAGGCAACAATCAGAGCTGAATCTGCGTTCTCTTGAACAAGATGTGAGGCCAGCGTATCTATCTGATCCAGATCAACATCCTCTGGATAATCAATTCTCATTGCCATCCCAATGGTCTCCTCGTGAAGGGCGATAACGACCAGAGAGTCAGTGGGATGGTAACCAACGAGAAAAGGAAGGGCTGCGAGCAGATCATGTGGCGATGTAAGTGTTGTCATGTGCGCAGATTTCATTAAATTTCTAAACCCTGCTGACAAATTAATAGATGCTGTGGAGAAAGGTGAGTGTGATTACTTTATGAATCTAGTAGGTGCGTTTTGGACTATA
>Ga0194048_10000579_pt1 | contig 17884 bp, 20 predicted proteins | sample JunL225m_MetaG_FD_161685 | JGI IMG/M metagenome (GOLD analysis project Ga0194048, IMG submission 161685) | Anoxic zone freshwater microbial communities from boreal shield lake in IISD Experimental Lakes Area, Ontario, Canada - Jun2016-L222-5m | ecosystem: Environmental > Aquatic > Freshwater >...
GCGTTGCATCACCCGCCGGTCAGGCATATTGGGGCCCGGGTGGAACAATTGGAGTTGCGTTTACCTTTGGCGGGCTTGCTGGAGCACACGCAGCAGCGCAGCCTTCGCGACAGCCCTAGAAAGTTATTGCCAGCCCAATTTCTCGGCATTTTTCTTGGCGTCGCCTAGTTCATGGAGAAAGAGGTTGATGATGTCTTGACGAGTGCTTTTATCGATGACAGAAGCAGCCAACAGTTTTTCGTCGGCGAGCAGAAACAGCATGCCAATTTTTGCGCGATAAACACGTGCAGCACGTTTATCTAATTTAAAAGAGGCTGCGAAAAATGCTTCAGTATGTGTTCGTTGCTCGAGAGCCAGCACCGCAAATCGTTCTGGTGGAAACCCTTCAGCGAGCAAATACTCCATCAATTTGAATCGTAAATTTGCATCGGGATCTTTTACCAATGCTGCAACGTCGCCGCTATCGCGATATTTCTTTAAATTCTCCGTCATGATTTCCACAACGCAAAAAAGCATTTCGTGGTTGCTGCCAAAGTATCGGGCGATGTAACTGTGGTTGAGCCCCGATTCATGGGCTATTTCACGACTAGAAACTTCTGAAACGGGCCGCTCGCGAAGCATTGCAATTGCGGTATCGAGAATGAGTGCTTTTGCCTGCTCTTGACTCACACGACCCAAAGCGGCCTTACGCTCACGTTGTTGAATTGCTGGTGCAAGGTTGACTGGTTGCTTTTTCGGCCCTGGCTTCTGGCGTTCTACTACTTTTGTAGATGCCTTTTTTGCCGATGCCTTCTTCGCCGTTGCTTCTTTCACTTTTTTTGCTGCAGCCACGAGTCGATCTTAGTCGGGGCCGCACCCTTGCCCGATTGCTATGGACATGAAGAGTTCATCTTTTCGTTGCGTGAAACCCAATCTCCATAGGCTAAAAAGGGGTATGCGCATTTTAGTGACGAACGATGACGGTATTGACTCAGTAGGGCTGCACGTACTTGCTCGCGCAATGAACCGCCATGGTGAAGTTGTAGTGGTTGCTCCCGATCGTGAATACTCCGGTGCAAGTTCTGCTGTTGGTGCATTGCACCTCATGCAGCCAGAAGTCCATAAGGCACATATTGATGGCATGAAGGAATCGTGGGCACTGAGTGGCCCACCTGCTTTGTGTGTGATGTTTGCTCGACTCGGTTTGTTCGGCGCACCGTTTGATCTTGTTGTTGCTGGCATTAACCCCGGCGCAAACGTGGGCCGCAGTGTGTATCACTCGGGAACCATTGGTGCAGCACTCACTGCTCGAAACGGTGGCATTAGTGGCGTTGCTATTAGCCAAGCAGTCAACGGCATGGGCGTGGAAGGTCAAGGCTGGGACGACATGGTGAAAGGTCAGCTGTGGGAATCTGCCGCAGCAGTTGCCGATGTTGTTGTTGAGGGTCTCATTGCTCACCCACCATCTGAGCCTGTTGTGGTGAACGTCAATGTTCCCAACTTGCCTGTTTCGGAAATCAAAAATTGGCGACGCACCATAGTGGGCAGCGACCCCCCACGAGCAATGGCAACCGCAACAATGGAACAAAAAGAAGGCCACAGCGATTCGTACTACGTGCGCATGGCATGGGGTAATGAACTCACCTTGCCTATCCACACCGATGGTGGTGCAGTGGGTGCTGGCGAAGTTTCCATCACCTACATCAGCCGGCTCGAGGGCTACGAGGTTCCGGCCGACTCTGGCCCTGAGCGCGCAATTGCCGCGCTTTTGGGGTCATAAGACGTCGCTCAAACCCTTAAAACATCAGCACTTCGAGCAATATCCCCCACTTTTTCTCCAATGTGCCTACCGTCACTTCTGCAGGGTTTCCCTGCAGAAAAGGGGTAGATAATTATGTACACACTTGGAGCATTACTTCTCCTCGCAGTTCTGCTCGGTGCGGTTACCGCCGTCATCGATTCAGTGCTCGGGGTCCTCAAGGTATCCGACACCATCCGCAAGTTGCCTGTCATCGGCGCCCATTGGGGTCTCGGTATCAGCATCTTGATGATTTGGCTTCTCGACATCACTCCCGCCGCAGGCTGGGGTCTCATGTTGAAAGACGACTGGATGAATATCGTTGCTGGTGGCGCAATCGTTTACGGGATGATTCCCGTGAAAGATGCAGTCATCAATATGGTGAATAAGGGCCTTCGCGCTTAAATATTCTCCAGCACATTTTTGAAAACGGGCCGCTAGAAGTTCTGGCGGCCCGTTTTTATTTCTCTTCCTGCTTACCCTTCTGTACTACGGTCAAACAATGAGCTCAGAAAATGAGTACTGGCGAGACCTCACACAGCGAGCCGCATTTGCATCGCACCAACTCATTGGTTGGATTTTTTGGGACCCGCGCGCTGAAGCCCGTCATGCAGCTTTCGGAATTCAAGATGGCCTCGGGCATTACATTGCCAACCGCGCCGCGCCACTTGCAGCAGCAGGCGTCGACGCTGTGCACAGCGCTTTTTATTCCATTTCCCGCCACCTCATTCATTTCTCTCTCGACCTCGCTTCCCCACATGCCACCTGGGAGCAAATTTCCGATGCCCGCAATGAATCTGTACGCGAAGGCCTTCGTGAATTAGCCCCAGAAATATGTGAACCCCTGGGCAAACTTGCACCAGAACTCTGGCGCACAGTTGATGCACTCCCGCAAGAAGGCCGCGTGTTATTTGCCGCCCATAAAGCCTGGGCGCGGCCCGCCGACCCTGTGATATCGGCGTGGTTGGCGGTGAATGCACTGCGTGAATGGCGCGGCGATACACACTGGGCACAACTGGTAACGCAAGAAATTGATGCCGTAGAAGCAGGGCTTTTGCACGATGCATGGATGGGCTACCCGAAAGAATGGATTCCGCGCAGCAGAGGCGCCAACGATGCACTCATCGCGGTAGCGCTAGAAAATCTCAGTGCACGTGGTTTCGTGACCGATGGTGCGATCAACGCACTAGGAATTTTGTTTCGTCAAGAGATTGAAGAGCAAACGAACGAACTCTGCATCCGCCAATGGAAAACTTTTGGCGAAGACAACACCCGCAAGTTTCTTGAACTCATTGAACCAGTTGGTGCGCGCTTTGTTGAGCGCATCAATGAAACGGCCGGCCCAAACTGGATGCCAGCCGCACGTGAACGACGTTTATAAAACGCGATATACGTCGTAGTCAACAGCATCTTTAGCTGGTTTTCCAATGGCAACAGCTTGTACATCATTGAGCCATGCATAGCGTTCATCACCAGTTTGGAAAAGCGGTGCAGTAATAATGCGTACACCATCGTCGCTTGGCCCCATGATTCCTTGATACGCCATGTGAATGGCAACGCCGTCGTCGGTGAGCAACAACAAGCGCACATCGAGATGCGCAGTGCCAGTTGTTCGCATGGTGAGCCAGTCGCCTCCCATGCTGACGGTGCCAGAACCTTTTGGCCCGGCAAAGGTGCCGCCCGTAACATTCACAACAACTCGCGTACCTGCTGGCCCACCGGGAATAGGTACGGGAGCCGCAACTGTTGCATGAATAGTGAAGAGATACTCAACGGGGAGTGAAGAGAGGATGTCAGGCATGCCTAAATCTTATGTAGTTCTTCACTGTGAACGAGACAAATGTGCTTTCAACTGACACACTGTCACTATGCCCATTTCGAAAAATAGTCCTCCTATTTTTCAGCACTACAACGGCAAGTGGCGCCCGCTCTGGCGCGGTCGCGTGCACGGCATTGCTGCACTAGTAGCCATACCAGCTGGAACGCTGCTCATACTCGCCGCCGAAAGCGCCATTGCCCGAGTCGCTACCTCTATATACGTCTTCTCGCTCTTCGCGCTGTACTCCACCTCGGCCTCGTACCATCTCTTCACGCGCACACCACATGTGCAAAAAATCATGCAGAAGCTCGATCACTCGATGATCTTCATTCTCATTGCTGGCACCTATACCCCGCTCTGCCTTCTTGCGCTTCCTCATTCATGGGGCATCCCATTTCTCTGTTTTGTATGGGTAGCGGCAATTACCGGCATGGTGTTCAAGTTTGGTTGGGGTGCTCGCCGCATTACCGGTGGGCTATATATCGCTCTTGGTTGGGCAGGTGTATTCATCTTCCCCACTGCTGCGAAAAATGCCGGTTCAACAGCCATGGTGTTACTCGGCATTGGTGGCGTGTTGTACACCATCGGGGCAATTCTCTTTTATCTCCAACGTCCGCGCTTGGTGCCACACATTTTTGGCTATCACGAGATCTGGCATGTATTCACCGTTCTTGCGGGAATCACCCAGTTCATCGGCATTGGGTTCATCGTCGCTCAGGCCAACTAACCACCCGTTGTGAGTAACTCCATATATTTGCACTAGTAGTGCAAATATATGTGAAACTATCTCAACAGCGCAGGAGGTTATATGGGGCTCGAAAAGAACTTCACTGGTCGTATTGGTCGCACATTTGAAGACTCCGAGGCAGCTTGGCCCGACCTTCCCCAGCCGCCACAAGGTGCCCCCAACATTGTGATGGTGTTGCTCGACGATGTGGGTTACGCACAATTCGGTTGTTACGGCTCAGACATCAATACACCAACTTTCGATGCACTCGCAGCTCACGGTGTGCGTTATGCAAACTTCCACACCACTGCACTGTGCTCGCCAACCCGTGCATGTTTAATGACTGGTCGCAATCACCATGCAAGCGGTATGGCACGCGTGGTGGAAACTGCATCGGGTTTTCCTGGTTACGACGCCAACATTCCTGCTGAGAATGGTTTCCTTCCAGAAATTCTTGTACGAAATGGTTATGCAACTTACGGACTTGGTAAATGGCACCTTGCACCTGCACACGAAAATAATTTGGGTGGGCCACGCACACATTGGCCGCTCAACAAAGGCTTTGAGCGTTACTACGGTTTCTTAAGCGGCGAGACCGATCAGTTCCACCCCGACCTCATTCACGACAGTCATATTGTTGACCCACCGAAAACTCCTGAAGAGGGTTACCACCTCACCGAAGACCTCACCGATAAAGCAATTGGTTACATCAAAGACCTTCGCGCTTTTTCACCTACTAAGCCTTTCTTTGTGTACTACGCACCTGGTGCGTGTCATGCTCCGCACCAGGCACCGAAAAAATTTATTGACGCATACCGCGACAAGTTCAACAAAGGATGGGACACATGGCGTGAAGAAGTTTTTGCTCGTCAAATGGCGTCGGGCTTACTGCCTGCTGGAACCATTTTGTCGGAACGCCCAACATGGGTTCCTGCTTGGAGTTCGCTCAGCGACGACGAGCGACGTTTATATACACGCCTCATGGAAGCATTCGCCGGCTTTCTTACCCACACCGACTCTGAAGTAGGGCGCCTCCTCGATTTCATCAAATCGATTGATGAATACGACAACACGCTGGTACTCATTATGAGCGACAACGGTGCATCGGCCGAAGGTGGGCCAGGTGGCAGTTTCAACGAAAAGTACTTCTACAACTTTGTTCCCGAGAGCTTGGCGGAAAACTTAAAGCGCATTGACCTCATTGGTTCTGAGCATTCCAACAACCACTACCCATGGGGTTGGGCATGGGCCGGCAATACGCCGTTGAAGCGCTTCAAGCGCGACACACATGAAGGCGGCGTGTGCGACCCCCTCATTGTGCAATGGCCACAGCGCTTGAAAAATGTTGGCGAAACCCGCCACCAGTATCTCCACATTGTTGACGTGCTTCCCACATTGCTCGACGTCATTGGCATCGAGGCACCGCAGCACATCAATGGTGTTGAACAAGCGCCATTCAATGGTGTGAGTTTCGCACACACGTTGGAAAGTGCAGCGGAGCCGAGCAAACACATCACGCAGTACTACGAAATGCTCGGTTCACGCGCGTTGTACCACGATGGTTGGAAAGCAGTGGTCTTTCACCCTCCAGGGATGATGAACTACGAAAGCGGCAACGTGAACCCATCATTTGATGATGACATTTGGGAGTTGTACAACATCGCTAACGACTTTTCTGAATGTAACGACGTTGCTCTGCAGTTCCCCGACAAGTTGAAAGAACTCCAAGAGCTTTGGTGGAGTGAAGCTGAAGCAAACCAAGTGCTACCGCTCAATAATCAACCAGCGCGATACGGCGACCGACGCTTCTTGCGCGATCGCTATGTGTACCTTCCTGGCATTTCACCATTGCCAGAATCCACTGCGCCAAACCTGAAGAATCGTTCGTTCCAAATTACTGCGGCGCTCGATGTACCGGCTGACGGCAACTGCGATGGCATCTTGGTATGTCACGGTGGCCATGCAGGTGGTTATGCGTTGTATCTCAAAGGTCGACGCCTGCATTACGCCTATAACTTCCTTGGTGCTCTCACCACCATCGTTTCAGCAAGCGTTGAGCTTCCTGTAGGTGAAGTTGATGTACGTGCAACGTTTACCGCCACTGGACGCTTCAAAGGCGACATGGAGTTGTGGTACGGCGATGTTCCCGTTGGGCGCCGCGCTATTCCCTTCACCATGCCTGTTACCTACGGCGTTGACCCCTTCACTGTGGGCTACCAACGCATGACACCAATTACGCCAGAACTTCTGGGCAAAGCAGAAATACCTGAAGGTGTCCTTCGCAGAATTGTGATTGATGCCATTGGCCGCGCGTACCGTAACCCTGAGGGCGAAGCACGCGCGGCACTAGCTATGCAATAGTGATTGAGATTTTCTTTGTCGTGGTTTTTGGCTTCGGCACTTTCTTCGTTGCCGGTGGAGTTACCTTCACCGTCAACGAACACTTACCAGCCTTCAGACCCTTCACGACATTTGTTTTCGAAACTGAGCAGATCTTCTTCGATGCCGCGCTCAGCGTGACAACAATTTTTGATTTTGCAACCACAGTGGTACCCAGTGTCTTCAGGGCAGACGTTACAGAAACCGTTTTGCCTTTCTTCACCGACACTACTTTTGGTGCAACTACAACAAGAGTAGTTCCGCCCACTCCTGGAGAGCCTGCACCTGGAGAGCCTGCACCTGGTGTGGATCCAGTAGCACCTCCGCCCGTTGAAGCTGCCCCACCTGTAGTTGTTGCCTTAAAGGCACCGCCACCTGTTCCCACCGACATCGGCAAGGACGATGCAAACTTCCGCAGTCCGAGTGCACGCACGCTTGCTGCACCCACTTTGTCGCCGGCTGCAGGTGGTAGTTCTACATCGGCTACTGCACCAGTATCGCGACCCTTTGAGCTCTCATTAATGGAGATTGCTTCAGTGGTATCGAGTGTTACTTGAGCAGTAGGTGTCTTCGCAGTTCCGCCAGCAACTGCGGTTCCTGTTGTTCCCAACTTGGTCAGTGTGGTGGAGATGGCAATCACACTTGAATTTTGTGTGCCTTCCACAATGGTCACTTCGCCCGTTGTTTTATCGGCTTGAACATCAACTGCTGTTGCATTGTTTGCGGGAATAGCTGCTGGTGTTTTTACTGCAATGAACTTGTCACCATCGAGCGATAAAGAAGGACCATCAGATGTAACACCAACAATAATTCCTGTGTCACAGTCGGCCTTCAGGTCTTTATACGTTCCCGTTGTTGTGCTTGTAGCTGCATGAGTACGCGATGACGTGCTGACACCACTGAGCACGTAAATGCCCTTGCCGGCTACAGCAATAAAAGCCTTGTCTGCTACCTGCGTTGCCGAACCCGTTGGGCAATATGCAATTGCATTAATAATGCCTGTATACGTTGACGACTTGCTTGCACCAAATTGACCAGTTGCACCAGTGCTCACACCACTTGCCGCAACTTCTGAACCGTAGTACTTCACACCTGCAATTGTTGCGCCACTTGTGGTGGCATCGGCCGTTAAGCCAACAACACCAAGAGTTCCTGTGCCGCTGTCTTCTGTACCTTTACTTACAGCAACAAGCATTGCGTCGGTACCTGCAACACCCGCCATTGCTGTCATCGATACATCGTTGCCCGATTGCCCTGATGAACAGTTCACTCCAGATTCGTAAATGAAGTCTTGCAAACCAAAGCAAGTTGAACCCGTCGGGATAGGGGCCGTGTCGTCGAATGCAAACCTCAATGAAGTATCGGTCTTGCTTTCGCGGGCTGCAGCAGTTGCTGCAAGCTCTTCACCCATTTGGGTTTTCCCAGTTCCTGTTGCGGTACTGAAATTTTTTGTGCGGAAAAATTGCTTGGAGTTCAATGCATACCCGGCTGCAAGCCATTGCTTCCCGCTCGCACCATTCCACCAATCAACACTGTCACTTCCACCGGCACCAATGGTGCTAAATGAAGCACCGCTATCGGTGGTGAGCAATGTACGACTACCGCCAGTGGCGCTAGTGGAAACCACATAGGTGCTTCCATCGGTCACATTGGGGGAATACACCGTGTCGCGCACTACTGCACCCACCATTCCATTCACGGCAATACCACCCGTGTCTGCACCTTTACCCGAACCAGCTTGTGCTGTGATGAAATCATTTGCACTGCGTGCACCCGCTTGCCCAAAACTTGGGCGATAAGACGGTGCCGTCATGCTTGCCGACTTTCGGATACCGAACTGACCATCGCCAGATATACCCACCATGTTGTCAGAGAAGTTGAACCCAGCATCAAATGCAAAGCCCGTGTTGTTGTTTGCACCAGCCATTGGCAACACAGCGACTTTGTCTGTCGCAACAGCTGCGCCCGATTGGTTGGCGTAGTTCGCAGACGCACCGCTGGTGTTGAATGCAAAGAAGCAACCTCGAATGGTGCCCATTATTTTGAAACTTGACATCGCTCCACTCGATGGTGCCAAGTTTGCGATGGAGCCCACTGGGGTGGTTTCATTTTCACCACAGTTCGATTGTCCACTTTGACCTATATTGCTCCATGAAGCGGTCCATGGGCTCAATGAATTTTGATCGGAAGTTCCGGCAAGACCTGTACTTGTAAGCAGCGTTGCCCCAGATGTTGCTTTGTAACCAACCTTCAAAGTACCCGTCGTGCTGTTTCCCGTTCCTTCACGGTCATACACCACAAATGCAGAGACAAAGTCTTGCCCCTGTGTTGACATCATGAGAAGGTCACCTGGGTTTGTTGCTGTTGCACTTAAACCAGTGACTGCACCGGAAGTACCAGTGATACCAGCAACTGTTGTTGCTCCTTGAGCCAAAACAGCAAGCTTGAGATCTGTCCCATCGGACGGCAATGCACCAACAAAAATTTTATTGCTCGTTGAGATGCCATTTGCAATTGCCCATTTACCGTTGGCGTCCATTCCAGCCGGTGCAGTCCAGTTCGACAATGCAGGCGTATCAACATTCATCACCGCTGCTTGCCATGTCGCTCCATTTTTCGCAAAGAGATACGACGAGGTTCCTGAATGGCCCCACAAGATGGTTCCGTAACCACCCGTTGTTGCAAGTGCTGTCCAAGTGTTTCCGTAGTCTTTGGAGTAATACAAACCATTTTGTAGTCCGACTGCTACCTCGCCGGCATAGCCCGATGTTGTAACTACGTTTGCTTGAGCTTGTGGCAAACCAGTAGTGCTATCGGCAAGAGTAGGAACTGGCGCCCATGTTCCTGCGTAGTCGGTGGTGCGCCATACCGACGGGTTGTTGTCGGTTGTCGCATAAAAAACTCCAGTATCACCATCGGCTGCAAAGTTCCGAACTTGTGCGCCGTACGCATTGGCAAATCGCAGACCTGATGTTGTTACTGCAGTAAGCGTGACCGCGGTTGTTGCCGACACTGATGCAACTCCAGTGGTGGAATAGCCCGGTTTCGACACCACAAGTTTTGTGGCAGTGAGTGCAGTAGATCCTGAATCCAAGTTGGCTACTCCGCTCGCGTTAGTGATTGCAGCATCAATTGCTTCCTTCGTTGTTCCATTCACTAATGCGACAAACGCGCCCGGAACAGTTCCCGATGCATCGGAAACGGTGACGACAACAGCTGCTGCATGCACTGCACCAGGAAGAGCGAAGAGCCCTAAAAGCCCGACTGCTGTTATTGCGCCAAGAGCGGCCTTAATACGATGAGCCAACATATATTTCCTCCAAGAAATATCAATGGAAATTCTTGCTGAAAGAATTTCAACACAAAGTTAGCGCATCATTGAAACATTCTCAATAGTCGGCAAATCTTTATATTTATTAGCTGAGGGAGCGGGCAACCAGTACATCTGTGGCTTTACATAATCCCAGCACTTCCGTACCCGGGGCAAGGGCCAGGGCGTTTGTGGCCTCACGCGTAATGGTTGCCGTCATGGTTTGGCCTGGGTCGAGCTCTAATTTCACCGTGGAAAGAACTCCCCCATGTTTCACTGAAATCACTTTTGCTCGAAGTTGATTCCGGGCACTGAGCTGCAAATTGTCTTCACGGTCTGCGTTGTTTACAGGAGGAGACTCTTCGCCAGCAAGCTCGTCGAGAAATCGCGCCACTGCTCGTGCTTGCTCGCGGCGCCAAATAGCCACAGCACTTCGTGAAGAGTTAGCTAGTAAACGCGCCAGCACGGTGTCTAGAGCATCTCTTTGCATGGCAATAAATTTTTGCTGTTTCATTCCTGCTAGTTCACGCAGATGTAACTTCACTAAAAATTCAGTGCGTAAATCTCGGATATGTGTTGCAGGTGCATTCAGCCAACTTTTCAGCATGCGATCACCTTCTCCAGTCATTGAGAGCGCAAACTTCAGTTGCTTGCGTACGCCAAGTGCGTCGGTGCTCTTCACCAACTGAGCAGCTTCAAGTGACTTCAATGCGCGATACACCACAGGGTTTGTTTGGGTGAAGACCTCACCGATATCGCCGTTGGGGTGAAACCTCTTCGCGATGTCGTAGCCGTGTGTTGAACCCTGGCTGATGAGAGCCAAGCATGTTGCTTCAACAAGAGACAACTGGTTGTTCTGTATGGATTCCATACTTGTTTATATCACGTAATAAACTATCAGATAGTTTCAAATGAACTAATAGCCTGTCAGGGTGGCACGCACCTCACTACCCCGTCGTCTTCTGGCCATCGGTACGACTATCGGATTCGCGTGCTCATTGTCCGCTTGTGGTCGCAATGAAAGCCAACTCCACATCGACGTCTACGCCGCATCCTCACTCACCAAGGCAATGACCTCTATTACTTCAGCATTCGAAGGTACTGAACCCAAGATTCACGTTGTACTGAACTTTGCGGGAAGTGGCACATTGGTTGAACAAATCAAACAGGGAGCCCCAGCCGATGTCATTGTCTTTGCCGATGACAAGCAAATGAACGACCTCATTGAAAATGGCAATGTCGACAAAGACACCGTTACCAACATTGCCACCAACACACTCACACTTGTCGTTGAAAAAGGTAATCCGCTCAGCATCAAAAATAGCAGTGACCTCGCTTCACCACAGATCCGTACAGTTCTGTGCGATGTTGCACAACCATGTGGAAAATATGCTGCTCAAGTACTAGAGCGAGCAAACGTTGCTGTGCAACCGCGAAGCTGGGAAGCAAACGTCAGTGGAGTCACCCAGAAAGTTGCCAGCGGCGAAGCAGATGCCGGGATTGTTTACGTAACCGACGCCTTGGCTAATACAGCCACGCTTGATGTGGTTTCTATTGACAAAAGCATCAATATTTCCAACAACTACCCCATTGCTGCGCTCAAGAAAATTTCAACAACAGCGCGAGAGGCAGCGCAAAAGTTCATTGAATTTGTGATGGGTGACGGGCAAAAAATACTGAAGAATAATGGTTTTGCAAAACCATGAAACAACAACGTTCGCCGTTGAGTTCACCTCGGGGTTTAACCGCGCTCGCTATGGCATGCGTCGTCTTTATCTCGCTTCCCCTCATTGCCATAGTTATACGCGTCCCGTGGTCACAGTTCTTCAGCACAATTTTTGAATCATCATCGCAGGAAGCGCTGTGGCTCTCTCTACGCACATCACTCATCACAACGCTGCTCGCAATTGTCACCGGTTTACCACTGGCCTGGTTATTTGCTCATCGCAGTTTTCCACTTAAGAATATTTTGCGCACGCTATGTATTTTGCCGATGGTGTTGCCCCCTGTTGTTGGAGGAGTTGCTCTTATTTATGCCTTCGGCCGGCGAGGTCTCATCGGTAGAACACTCGAAGATTGGTTTGGCTACCGCATTGCCTTTACTCAAAGCGCAACCGTGTTGGCACAGTTTTTTGTAGCTGCTCCATTTTTCATTGTTGTCATGGAGTCAGCATTTTCACACATTGATGCATCTACTACTTGGGCTGCCCGCACCTTGGGTGCTGGCCCATGGCGTACCTTGCTCACCGTCGATATTCCCATTCTGTGGCCTTCACTTGTTGCTGGCATTGTGCTTACTTGGGCACGCGCGCTTGGCGAATTTGGAGCAACTATTACCTTTGCAGGCAACAGCCCGGGCTCCACCCAAACGCTTCCTTTGGCAATTTATAGCGCTCTCGAAAGTGGCAACAACGCCGCAGTGAGTTTGTCATTTTTGATGATGGCGATTTCTTTCATTGTTCTCATTTCGTTGCGCCAACGTTGGATGACTGCTTTTCATCGAGGTGCGGCATGACGCTCAACATGCAATGTTCATTTACACGTTCCGAGTTCACATTGCATGCCGATTTCTCCGTTACTTCAGGAGAAGTGCTCGCAATTAGTGGCTCTAATGGTTCTGGAAAAACAACTGCGCTCCTTCTTATTGCGGGTCTGCTCAATATCACTTCTGGTCGTATAGAAATTGACGAGCAACTCTGTGACGGCAGCACTTTTGTACAACCCGAAGATCGGCACGTAGGAATGCTGTTTCAAAATGGAGCCCTCTTCCCGCATCTCACCGTGAGCCAAAATATTATTTTCGGACTACGTGCTCGTGGAGTACATAAGGAAGAAGCACTCAGCCGTGCTCTTGGCACTATGGAGACACTCAATATCCACTCAATTGCCAACAAGCGCCCTCACGAATTAAGCGGAGGGCAACAACAACGTGTGGCTTTGGCACGCACATTGGTAACACAGCCCAAAATTTTGTTACTCGATGAACCAACTACCGCACTTGATGTCACTGCACGAGAGGCAACACTCGAACTTCTTTCGGAAATATTCTCGCGTTTCACTGGGCCAGTGGTTCTTGTATCGCACGACTTACGCGATATACAAAAATTGGCCACCACTGAAGCGCGTATTGAAGTTCAACACGGCACCCAAGTGGTGGCCAATTTAATTCGTTAATTTTTAGAGGTGCGTCATAATCATGTCGCAAGACGACACCGAGATACCGGCGCCTTCTTCAACATCGAGGCGCTCGATAACACCATTGTTGATGATGGCTGCGTAACGCTGTGAACGTGAACCCAGACCAAAACCAGAACCATCTAATTCAAGACCCATCGCTGCAGTGAAAGCACCAGTTCCGTCGGCAAGCATAGTGATGCCATCGGCACTTTGGCTTTGCTTCCACGCATCCATTACCCAAGGGTCATTCACGCTGATGCAGGCAACCGACTCAACGCCTTTTGCTTTGAGTTCATTGAAGCGCTGAACGAAACCAGGAAGGTGCACTTTCGAGCAACCAGGGGTGAATGCACCCGGTACTGCAAAGAGAACTACTTTGCCCTTGCCAAGTGCTTCGAGTGAGCTCACTGGCTGTGGCATGCCATCGGCGCCAAGGAGGTGAATAGTTACATCGGGGATTTTGCTTCCAACTGAAATTGTCATGGACATATGGTGCCACGAACATTTGCCTCGCGCCACCCCTAAAGCGACAAATTAGGCACGCAGCATGACTTCAAGTTCATCGAGGGCTACCCGTGGGTCGCCCACATGGATGACCTGCATCCCCGCTGCACGAGCACCTTCAATATTGCCCATGAAGTCGTCGAGGAACACCACTTCAGCGGGGTTGGTGACGCCCAATTCCTGCAAGGTGTGCTCAAAAATACGTGGCTCTGGCTTGCGCATTCCTACGAGAGCAGAGTCGATATATACATCAAAGAGTTCCTCGGGAACAATGGTCACGAGATGATCATGGAATTCACGCATGCCATTGGTTAAGAGACCGGTTTTGTACCCACGTTCTTTTAAGCCGGCAATGTGTTCGAGCACATAGTGATTGATGTTGTACGTACTGTTGAGTAGCAGAGTTTCGAATTCATTTCCGTGAAAATGCACTCCTTCGGCCGCTGCAATAGGTGCAATGAGACCTTGCAAATCATCACGCGCAACTTCACCACGCTCCATGCGATGCCATGGATGGTCGCCCGACTCATGTTGTGGGCCCATCATGATGGAATGCAGTTGCGGCATGGGGCAACCGAGTGAGTCGGCAATGCGCTGAATTTTTTCTGTAATGGTCGTGATGATGACACCGCCAAAATCGAATACAACAGAGGTGATGGCGGGAGATGAAGTCATTTGTCTATTCTACGAATTTTGTAGATGGCAAACCGACACGAACGCTCACTCCAGGTGAAAATAGTGCGTGAGCTTCACCTTGTGGTGCGGGTAAACCAGCAGCCTGCACTAATGAACCATCAATATTCAGCACAGTGGCGTTGTGCAACGGCCAAGGTTCGTGCGAGATAGGGGCATAGCGAATTTTCTTGCGCAATGTTTGGGAATATAGCCCCCACCGCGCAGAGAGAAAGTGTTCAAAGTCGCTCGGTGCCGCAATTGTGTTCCCTACTTCAATACGTAGTTGTGTAGATGCTTCCACTCCACGCGGCCATCGCCTCTGCACAAGTGTTTCCACAACTGAAGTGTTGCCAACTTGCTGAACGCCGTGACTCACTTTGCCGAAGCAATACGGCAAGGAATACGTTGTTCGTGCCACAAATGTAGGCAACATACGATTGATATCGAGCGAGAAAAACCACACGCCGGGAATGCCGTCGCGAATGACATAGGTACGCACATTCACTTCGGGAAAAGTTCCTAAATACGGAACAGCAGGAAGGTGTGGCAGGCCAATTCCACGCATCTGGAAAGGAATGAGTCCCACATACGCATTCCCTGCGAATGTGTCAACAAGTAAACCCTCAGGCAACAACGACTGCACCTGTTCTGGCTCATACGCCCAATGCAAGTACACAAGGTTTTCCCACTTCTGCACCATCACCGCACGCTTCACCGGCACTGAGCACTCGGCTTGGTACTTGCGGTTCATGTTGCTTGCACCAACATCACAAAAGTAACAACACCACGCAAGGTCCAAGCAACAGTGCGCGGCCAATTGGTACGCACGAGACGAGCACCAATATCTGATGTTGGACTATTGGCCATTTTTTCATGTAGCGGTACCGAGAGAAATAAGGTGCTGGCTAGCGCGACCGCAAGAAGAATTGCAGCGAGCCAAGGCAGAAGAACATTCACATGTTGTGGTCGCTGCACAAGCAACCACAAGGTGGTGACACCTTCAATAGCCATAGGAGCCCCCACCACCCAACCTGTACGACGTTGGTGCTCTTGAGCAATTTCCGATGCTCGATCTTGCCCAATAGTTGCAAGGAGTGGATAGTGAACTACTTGAACAAACCAAATAACACCCACCATGACGCACGTGGCGAACGCATTTCCAATAAGAGGTACCATCACCGTCACCCTAGGTGAGGCAGACTGAGAACATGAACAGCAGCGAGCAACATGACCATGGCAATAGCGAAAGTCACTCGTACGGAAAAGACGTGCAAAGCGCTCTTGCGCCATTAACCAAAGATCTGCGCAATGCAATTCCCGACGTGTACAAGGGGTTCGGCGAGATGCATGCGGCGGCCTTTAAACCAGGCGCGCTCGATGCCAAAACAAAAGAACTCATCGCACTTGCCATTGCGGTATCGGTTCGTTGTGATGGGTGTATTGCAGCACACGCTAAAGGTGCGGCACGCAATGGAGCCACGGAAGCCGAAGTTGCAGAAGCTCTGGGAGTAACCATCTCTATGAATGGCGGGCCCGCAACGGTGTACGGCCCACGTGCCTTTGCTGCCTTTAAAGAATTCGCCGCTAAGTAACTTTTACTTGCTGCTTCCTGCTGATGCAGTTCCGGCAACCAAGCCGAGCAGAATAAAAACACTTCCCGCAACCCAGCGCTGCACAAATGGCAATGCTCGCCCACGCAACAACACAGTGCGCAAGGAACTTGCAGTCAGCGCATATGCACTATCGGTGACACAACCAATTGCCACAAACACAAGACCCAGAACTAATGCCTGCAACCAAGCTGAACCTCTATCGGGATCAATAAATTGTGGCAAGAACGATAAAAAGAACAGTGCCACTTTCGGGTTCAAAGTATTGACGACAAAACCTTGAATGAAAGCTTTGCGAGGCGGCATTGTGGTGAGTGTGGCGGTCATTGCTGCTGGTCGTCGTAACAGTGTGCGAGCACCAATAAAAATGAGATAGATCGCTCCACACCATTTCACGGTGTTGAATGCGGTTGAAGACGCAGCAAGCACAGCAGATAAGCCTGCTGAAGCCGCGATGACATGCATGAAGTTTCCGCATTCCAAACCTGCAACTGCACTAAGTGCAACATTGCGCCCGTCGGAAACACTGCGATTCAATATATAAATGACCGCGGGGCCAGGAATGATGAGCAGCAAAAATGACGCAACAGCAAATGCACCAAGTGAGCTTGCCGGGACCATGTGCTCACCTTACGACGTCGCCCAAGGGGCGTGAAAACCTTCCCAACTGAACGGTGCCCGTGTTGGAGATTGCCAATAGGTGAACCCTCGGTGAAGTCACCCCATTCCCTCTTATTCATTGACCATTCACCCCGTACGTTAGGAATATGAAATGGCGCCGCGAGAAGTCTGTCAAGCCCAAGCAACTCCACACTGAAGAGTGCCTCTCCATTCACTACTCCACTCTCATGAGTATGTATTCCGCTTACGGAGCAGTACATAGTCCTTTGGTGGTTCCAGTAGGTGGCCTCAACTGCACCTGCCCTTCACCGTCTGCAGAAACCTCTGTTGAAGTAACGGCTACAGAACAAGAGCCCGAACCGGCAAAGGTTCTTGTTACCGCTGTATAGAACTAGGCTCCTCTCAGAAACGAGGAGCCATGAAAATTACGCTTTTAGGCACCGGAAGCCCCATGCCAGACCCGCATCGAGCTGGCCCTTCCACTTTGGTACAAGCCGGAAATCAAAACATCGTGGTCGACTGTGGCCGCGGTTGTGTGATGCGCATTGTTGGTGCAGGCCTTATACCCCCCATGGTCACCGCCGTTGTACTTACTCATTTACATAGCGACCACATCAGCGACTTAAACGACATTGTCACCACCAAGTGGATCATGTCTCCCGTTTACACGCCGCTCGTCATTATTGGGCCCGTTGGCACAAAGCGCATTGTTGATGGCCTCCTGATGATGCTTGGCCCCGACGAGGGGTACCGCCTTGACCACCACCGCGATTTACGCGAAGGACCAGGACTCGTGCTCGATGTTCGTGAAGTATCTCCCGGCGACTCGGTGCAACTCGGTGATGTCACGCTTGAAGTGCACCGCACCGACCACCGACCCGTTTCGCCAACAGTGGGTTACCGCATTACGCACGAAGGAAAAGTTGCTGCACTTGCAGGCGACACTATTCCGTGCGCAGAACTCGACGTGCTTGTTCGCGATGCCGATGTGTATGTGCAAACCGTCTTACGCGAAGACCTTGTTCGTACGTTCGCAGCATTTGTTCCACCGCTTGAAGAGCGTTTTACCGACATTCTCGATTATCACTCCACCGTGCAACAAGCGGGCGAAACTGCAGCGCGAAATGGTGTGAAGAAATTGATGCTGACGCATTATGTCCCTGCGATGCAACCTGGCGCTGAAGATGAATGGCGTGCACTCGCTGCCGAGCACTTCTCTGGCGAGATTATTTTGGGGCCAGATCTCACTTCGCTAGAGGTGTAACGCTTTGTGGTGCTCTCATAG
>Ga0194048_10000581_pt1 | contig 17857 bp, 20 predicted proteins | sample JunL225m_MetaG_FD_161685 | JGI IMG/M metagenome (GOLD analysis project Ga0194048, IMG submission 161685) | Anoxic zone freshwater microbial communities from boreal shield lake in IISD Experimental Lakes Area, Ontario, Canada - Jun2016-L222-5m | ecosystem: Environmental > Aquatic > Freshwater >...
CTCCTCAAAAAAAGGGAGGCTGATTCGTGGCCCGCAGCCCAAAAGCGCCACCAGCGCCCCCTCCACCTCCAGAAAAACCGGCTGGTCCGCCCGATCTATCGAAAATGTCGAAGCTGGATCGGCTGCGCTGGCTGGTGGAGCGTCAGCAGGATGCCTATGTCGCGGCCTCCGCCAAAAGCTCCCATGTCGCAGCGGGTCAGGCGCTGAAAGAATTGGAGCGGCTGCTGGAGGAGTTGGCTCAGGAGGAGGCGCGGGCTGGTGACCAGCAGGTCACCGAGGAGGTCTACATGGGCCAACTGGAGCAGGCATCAAGGGACATGGCCACCCAGCACCTGGAGCCCTTCGTTCGTGAATTCCTGGCCCGCCATCCGGGCGTCAAAATCATCCGGCAGGGGGCGGCCTGTCGTCATTGTGGGAAGAGACCATGAATGTAGAGATCAAGCTGCCACCTGAAGAGGTTGACGCGGCAATGCGTCGCGAGGTTGTTGCTATGTACCTGTTCAACGTTTGGCGGGATGCATGGCTGGCATCTGGCGGGGGAGGTCACGCCACCTGGGAGGAGTTCGCATCGTGTAGAGTTCCGCATGAGTGTGCGGCTTGGCGGGCGTTGGCTGAGAAACTGCTGGGAAACGTTGAAAAGACTCTGGAGACAATGGGGTGACGGCCCACCTTCCCCTCCTCTTCTCCGCCCCGAAACACCGGGAGCGGGCGCAGCTGGCCCGGCCTCGTCTGGCCCAATGGCAGATCGACTACTGCTCCGCGACTGACCGGAAACTGTTATCCCGTGGTGGCAACAGTATCGGGAAAAGCTACGTCCATGCTTGGGATGACATCAACTTCATCCGTGGGACAAACCCCTGGAGAAAGGTACCGAAGGGCCCCAGGTTCATCATACTCTGTGGCTACTCGTTTGCCCAGATGGACCCACTTCTCCGGATGTTGTGGATGCTCCTACCGAAAGACGAAGTTGATTCTAGGCTCTACTACCAGCCCGGCAACGGGATCATGGGCTTCAAGATCCCGGCTATCCCCTTCGTTTCTGGCCCTGGCGCGGGTGGCTGTATCTTCCTGGCCACCTATGAGCAGGGGGCTGGGCGCATCATGGGTGCCCAGGTCCATCGGATATCCCTCGACGAGCCGCCGCCCGAAGAGGTGTATGCGGAGGCCATCCCCCGCCTGAACGCCTACACCGGGGAGCTTCGGATAACCTTCACGCCAACGCCCGAATCCCCGCCGCTGGACTACATCCGGCAACTGGTGGAGGAGGGAGATGTCCGCGAAATTCAGACCGACTACTCCGAGGAGGCCACGACGGTTCTGGGAGGCGTTATCCCAATTGCCCGGAAAACCCAGGCGGAGGTAGACGCCGATATTGCCGGGTACACATCCGACCAGCGGGAGATGCGGCGGACGGGCGCCTGGACCCAGGCCATCAAGGGGCGCTGGTTAGAATTGGTGGGGGACGCCTGTTGGGTGGCCTCCGATTTCCCTCGGACCAGCCGCTTTCGGGTGGCGGTCGGGATGGACCATGGCACCAGGCCGGGCCGCCAGTCTGCTTCCCTGGTGGTGGAGTGCGATGGCATCTACTGGATCCTGGACGAATGGCACCCGGGAAAGGCTACCACTGTCGACGAGGATGCGGCGGGCATCCTGGCCATGCTCCGCCGTTGGACTATCCCCTGGGAACGGGTCAACCTCTGGGTTGGAGACCGGGCAACCTCCAACAGCTTTTGGGGAGAGGCAAAGTCGAACCGCGACATGCAGCGGGCCCTGGCGGCCCAGCTTCGAATCACCTCCGAGGAGGCATCGAGGCGGGGCATCAAAATTATTACCGTACGCAAAGGAGCGAAGTCCGTCCGCCGGTCGACCGCCCAGATCAACACCCTGGCGTCCAATGGCCGGCTGAAAGTCCACACCAAAGCGGTCGGATTTCGCAAGGCCGCTATGGAATGGATAGGCGACCCAGCGGACCCCATCAAAGATCCGTATGACTCCGCCCGATATGCGCTGATGACCATGTTCGATAGGAAGGACATTGACCGTCCAACTATGACGGATGTTGGCTGATTATCATAAAGATACCCAGTTAGGTATCTGGCCCATACCGGCAGCGCGCGCGATTGTTGGGGCATGGTTCCCGACTCCCACCACTACGGCGCCCCTCCGATCCCTGCGGATCCGGCGGATGCGATGCGGTGGGAGGAGAGCCGCCGGCGGGAGCGGCTCCTCTCTGGTTGCTGGGACCTGGACCTGGAGCGGGTCCTCACTGCCACATTTGGCCGGGTCCGTCGCCCCGTGATCGGCCGGCGCTCCCGTGCCAAAAATCCATTCCGGGATGTCTGCACTCAGCTTGCTGCCAACTATCTCAATGACCCGACGGTAGAGCATCCAGATGGGGAGTTCCCAGAGCTGCTGGGTTCCGACCAGATCGTAGACTCCATTGGTCTCTGGCCCCTGATGCGGCGGGTCCAGACCCGTTTGATTGGCTTGCGGGAAATGGCTGTCCACATCTCCTGGTCGAAGGAGCTGAATCGTCCGGTTACCCGGATGGTCCGGCCCGATACCCTGACGGGGACCTCCTACGTCTCCGCCCCCGGTGTCCCCGTCGCCCTCCGTGAGCTGCGCTGGCGTGGCGGTTTCGGGTGGTGTTGGGACTCCTACTCCATCCAGGAGGGCGATACCTTTTTTCGTGTTGTCCAGGTCGGGTCGGGCGGAAAGGATGGCCCCGATGTCACCTCCGAGGTGCTTGGCGGCTCTTTTGATGGCGATGCCTACCCGTATCGGTACACCCAGGGAGAGCGGAAAGGTAGGCCATTCCTGCCATATGCGCTCTACCACGCCTCCGCTCGGGAAGTCCTCTGGGACCCCTATGAGGGCATCGAGCTGGTAGACGGCACGCTGGATCTGGCCTGTGCCTGGACTTACCTCCAACACACCTTTTTCCGGGCCGCCTTTCCCCAACGCTGGGTGATGAACGCCCGGGTGGCTGGAGCGGCTCCAGTCGATACGACCTATGGGGCCCGCACCGAAGTAGCGACCGATCCGACCGGGCTTCTCCACCTCGACTCCGATCCTGATATGCCCCAGGGGGCATCCTCCCAGGTCGGCCAGTGGGGACCTGGGGCGGACCCGGAGATGCTGGCCCGCGTCATTGAAAAAATGGACCGGGCGATCGGTTCGTTTGACGGCTTCAACGGCCACGAGATTTTTGCGGGCTCCTCCAACCCGGCGTCGGCCGAGGCCCTTGTGATCTCGCGTGACGGCCAGCGCCAGGCCCAGGCCCGGTACGCGGAGGAGCTGGAACCCTCCGACTCGGACACCCTCTCCAAGCTGGCCGCTATCTGCAATCTGGAGGGCGCCACCCTCCGCAGTCTCCCAGAATCCGGCTGGGATATTGACTATGCCTTCATCCCCCTCTCTCCCAATGAAGCGGCATCCCGTCGCCTCCACGCGGCGGAGATGGTTGCTGCTGGCCGCATGTCGATTGTTGACGCCTATATGTGGGAACATCCTGGATGTTTGCGATCTGAAGCTGTCGAGGACCTTAAGCGCATACAGGCTGAAAACGCAGCATTTGGTGTTCGTCCTGGGACATCCCCGCTCCCCTACTCCAATCTTCCCAATCCCATTCCTGGAGCATAGCCACACATGCCCGACATCTCCGAACAAGAACTGGCCGATCTGCGGAAGGTTGCCAAAGAAGGCGCAAAAGCCCAGGCCCTCTACGACGGGCTCCGTCCCCAGTTCGACGACCTCCAGAAGCAGGTGGCCACGTTGCCCGAACTGCAGAAGCAGGTGGAGACCTACAAGGCCCGGGAATTGGATTCCACGTTTGCCCAGGCCGGTGTGAAGGACGCCAAGGTCCGCCGGATTTTCGAGCTGGAGTATGCCGACCTCCAAGCTGCCGAGGGCCAGGAGAAGCCCGCCTTGGATGCGTGGCTCAAGGGGCTTCAGGAGTCTCCGGCTGACAAGCGCCCCGCGCATTTGGCGCCGTTTCTGACGGCCCCCACGGTTGTCCCGCCTGGTGCCCCTCCTCCGAAGGTCGGCACCCCCGACCCCAACAAGGGCGCGTCTCAGGTCCAGGGCGCCCCCGCCCAGTTCAGTCCGGAAACCGTCCGCACCTGGACGCCCGAAATGCTGAAGCAAAACGCTCCCGCGTTGGAAGCCCAGTACCCGGAACTTAAGGGTCTCTCCCAGACCGTCCAATCCCTATTCCCCAAAGGATAAAATCCCATGTCGACCACGACGACCGCCGGTGGCGGTCAAAACCTCATCGTCTCCGCTGTTGCAATTCCGATCATGCTCGCGCTGCTGGCGGATCGTGGAACGCTCCACAACCACCCGGCGCTGATCAACCTTTCCCAGTATGGTGCTGGGAAAATGGGCGGCGGCTCCAAGTCTTTCAGTTTCCCCGTGGTCGGCCTCGACGGTTACGACCTGCTCTCCGCCACCTCCGAGGGATCGGCCGTCAGTGCGACGGACATCACCGATGCACAGAAAACGGTGACCGTTGCCCGGTATGCCCAAACCCGGCTTGCCACCGATTGGATCCACTCCATCGATCCCAGCGGCGTCGTCAATCCCGTCCGGCTGGCGCAGTCGGGCTTCATGGATGCGATGGCGACGCTGACAAACGCCATCGCGGGGCTGGCCTCCGGCTTCGCCACCTCCGTGGGCACCTCGGGTGTCGCCTTCGACCATGATACCTTCATGGCGGCGAAGGGGGCATTGATCGAAGCAAAGGTGCCGGGCCCCTATATGGCAGTCCTCCACCCCACCAGCTTCGCCAGTTGGCAGACCGACCTGGAATCCCGCCAGGGCATCACCCAGTGGAAGCCCGCCAATGAGCAGATGCAGCAGCTCCGCGGCCCCGGCTTCCAGGGCAACTACGACGGGGTGGATATTTTCACCTGCGACAAGATCCCGGCCAGCGGATCCGACCGGGTAAATATGATGTTTGGTCGCGGCGCAATCGGCTTTGCCACCCAGGAGATCGACGGCTTCGGCATCAATCCGAACGACGTGCTTCTCCAGGTGGAATCGGTTCTCATCGAACAGAGCCGCAACGCGACCGCCGGTAGCGGGAACGTCACCACCCATTTCTATTTCGGCGTGGTGGAGATCGAAGATCTCCGCGGCGTCCAGATGATCGCCCTGGGATAACGTAAGGAAGTCCACACATGAAACCCTCCGCACCCCTGGAGATGGCCCAAGGCGGCACTCTCCCCCGGCTCACGCCGAGCCGCCCCTTTCACTATTTTCATTTCCCTCGAAAGTGGGAAGTGGCAATCCTCTCGGATGGGAGCGGGGTACTCGTTCCGGTGCTGGACCAGCTTCGGCTGGACCCGGGCATCTCCGGTGTAGCCCAGGTCGGCAACGGTACCGCCCCGATGGGTGACGGCACTATCGCTATTGCCCAACGCGAAAAGGCTGGGTGGGTGCGGATTCCTCATGAGGCGGTCACGGCTTGGGGGGAGACCCAGCCGGATTATTGTCTCCGTTGGCAGGGCGCCCACGGCTCTGCCCACGAAGAGGCATGGATGAAACTCACTCCTGCCGGGGGTGGGCGGGTGGAGCGGGAGTGGGACGGCGACGGGTATGCCCGCTGGCGGGCTTCGTTGGTGGACCGCGGGATCGTCAAGCCGATCACCGCCCCGGCCCGGATCGCCCTGGATGCGGCGCTGTCGAAGGCGGTCACCCGTCGGCGGGTGAACGACCGGAATGCCGTCGCAATCGCAAACAGCGAGCAATTTGAGCGCAAGCTGCGGGTGCTGCGGGAAATGGCCACCGCTCCCAAAGCAGTCCCGGCGCCCCCTCCCGCCGTAGTCCCCGCATCGCCTCCTCCAGATGTACTCACTGGGCTCCAGGCGACGCTGGCTCAAATTCTCCAGAGCCAGCAGACACTGGCGAAAGGTCAGCAGGAACAGGCGGCGCGCCTTGCCGCACTGGAAACTGCCCCCAAGGCGGACCGTCCCAAGGCGGACCGCCCCAAATCCGAAAAACTGAAAGCGGAGAAGCCCGAAAATTCGGAGACTTCCCAGTCGTCGCCCAAATCTCCAGAGGGCCAAAAAGCCCCTGAATCTGACCTCATCGAGTAGGAGTCACTATGGCCCTCGTCTATCTCAAGATCCGCGGCGGAAAATCCAAGGGCGCATACTGTGCGCGTGGGTTCATTGTTCGCACTACGGAAAGCTCCGTGGTGTCCGCCGACCCCACCATTTCCTCCGGCAGCGGGGCCCCCTCGCTGGCAGAGCCAGATGGGTCGGTCTACCTGCGAACCAACGGGGTTATCTACAAGCGTGCCAGTGCCGCCTGGGTAGTAATTGCTGGGACGGGCGGCGCCACGTCGGCCGCTGGCACGGGGGCCACCGGTTCCAGCACCGCCACGATCTCCAGTACGACGGCCACCAACACGGCGATCTCCCATTCTTCTTCCTGCCGCGTCGGCAAGCCCGCGACCCCGGAAACCACCGCGGGCGCCTGTACCCTGGTGGCAGATGCAACCGTTGCCAACGGCGTGGCGATGACGGTGGCGGCCCAGCCGGCTCACCCTTGCCGGTTGACGGTCATTGTTACTGATGCGGATTCCAGCATCTCAGCCGGTATCATCACCGTCGTCGGTGTCGATGCCAGCGGCCGGGCGGCCACCGAGACGATTTCCCTGGTGGGCGGTTCCGCGACGAAGGTCAGTACCAGCGCGTACGCGACGATCACCAGTGTCACCCCCTCCGGCCTGGTGGGAAATACCGGCACCGACAAGGTGGCGATCGGGCACTCCAACAAACTGGGCGTCCCGGTCCCGCTCGGGTTCACCAACTTTGCGGCGTGGATGCTCACTGTGGACGACGTACGGGAAGCCATCGCGGCCCAGGGCGCGACCAGCGCGACCTTTACCCCGACGACGGCCAGCAACGGGGTACACAACTACACCCTGTTCTATACCTACGACATTCCCGTCATTCAAGTAGCGCATACCCACACTGATAGCGGACACACGCACACCGGTCCCAGCCACACCCACACCCTGAGCTGAGCGATGCCTACCAGCGACCCTCTCTACAGCGCGGCTTTTGCGGGCCCGGAGCTGCTCCAACAGGGGCGGACGAATGCCCTCGTCTGCAAGCTGTACCGAGATGGGTCGCTGGTAGCTCCTTCGGCCGGGACCTGCTCCGTCTACCGGGCGGATGGGTCGCTGGTGGAGACTGGCACCGCTACGATCGCCAACAGCTACGCCAGCTATACCACTACCTCCACCTTCTCCACCGAAAGCCGGGGAGAAGGGTGGCGCATTGTCTGGGCCCTGACGGTCGCGGGCATCTCCTCCACCTTCGACCGCCAGGCGGCCCTTTGCCGCCGGAGGCTCTTTCCCGTCGTCACCGATGCGGACCTCCTCCTCCGCCACTCTGACCTGACGGACCTTCGGCCCTCCGCCCTGACCAGCTACCAGTCCTACATCGACCTTTGCTGGGAGGAATTGGTCCATGACATCCGGCAGAAGGGGTCTATCCCTCACCTGGTCATGGGTCCGGAAGACCTGAAATTCGTCCTGGTTTACCGGGTCCTTCAGGCGATCTACAACGATTTTGCCCAGGGGAATCCAACCTGGGCCCAGCGGGCGGCTGACTATGCGGCCCGCGCAAAAGATGCGTTCTCCGGTCTGTCTTTCGTATATGATACCACCGACACCGGAACCGCCGATACCAAGCGGCGGGCGGCCTCGCCGGTGACCTTCCTGGCTTCCGGCGGGGAATGGGATTGGCCCTCCATCGGATATCGCCGGTGACCACACAATCCGCCATTCGCGCGGCCATCGCGGCGCGCATCGTGGCCCTGGGCGGAGACTGGAAAGAATCACGGTTCCTCCCAGATCGCCTGGGGTATGACCCCTCATCCGTCGCACATCTGTCGTACTCGGTAGACCTGCCTAATGGGCGGGCAGTTGGCAATCGCCAGAAGCCGACGATTTATCAGCAGGAAACTGTTATCATCCGGTTTACCTATCAGGTAAAACCGAAAGACCAGATCTCCAGCTACGATAGTGCGTTAGATGTGGAAAACACCGTAGTTTCGCAGCTTCTATCCTCCGGCTGGACTTCGCTGTTTCAGCTTGTATATGTCTCTTCCTCCCGCTCCTCCCTGGAGACTGGAGAATGGCGGAGACATGAACTCACCTTCAATGCTCTCTTTTACCTTGCTACGGAGTAACCAATGGCTGACGCTGTCGCCCCACTTATCCCTCGCGACGGTTCCCTGGTCCTTTCGGACGGGGCCGCTCTCACCCTGACGGTGCTTTACACCGATGGCGATTTGAAGATCGGCAACATCTCCCAGGGCAATCTGGTAGTGCAGGCGTTCAAGGATCGCGGCACTCCCTACTCCCTCCGTGGAACCGAGATCCAGGAGATCAGCGTCTCCTTTTCCTGTCACGCCGTTATGACTGTTGGCGCATCCAGCCCCCTGGAGGCCGTACGCAAAACCGGCACCTGGGCAGCGGCGACGTCCACCACTCCTTCCGCCAGCGGCGGCTTTGAGGTCCACACGGTGCAAGCCGTGTGGACCGGCGAGCGCTCCAACTTCGGCGCGACCGCTGACTCCACCCTTACCCTGAAGAAAGTCCGGTTTACCGGATCCTTCTCCGAGGGCACCCCTGGGATGTTCTCTTTCGAGGGCATCGCCTATATCTTCGCTGGTACCGATTTCGCCATCACCTGATTCTGGAGTCCCAATGTCCACAACCATCCTGCTTTTCGGGAGGGACTACCCAGTCTCTCCCCCCTCCGGCCCCTCCGCTTTCTGTGCAGCAGAGGAGTGGATGCTGCACGCGCATACGGAGGCCCTTGGCTTTCGTGTGGTGGGCGCCGCCCTCGGCCTCACTACGTCGCTGGGCAAGGAAGCAGGATGTAGTATGGAGCGTTCTGACTACAAGATTCTGGAATACGGCGCCGCTGTCTGGGGCGCCCTTCGGCAGCGGGGGGCAACGGTCGCGGAACTGTCGGCAACTGCGGCGGCTTGCTTCCCGGCGGTCGCCTCCCTCGTCACCCCGAAGGAAACGGAAGTCCGGCAAGCCCAGGATTTTACCTCGGGCGGGGGCATATCGACCTCGTAGCCCTCCGCCTATCGCTGGAGTTCGGCGCCGGGGACATCTCCTGGTTCTACCGCCAATCACAAGAAGGGAGGGCCGCGATGTTGGCATACGATAGAATCCGCAGGCTCACTCCGGACCAGCTGAAGACAGCACAGTCTCGGGCCATGCCCCGCAAGCAGACCGGCCCGGTCCAGACAAAGGCCCAGGCCCAGGCGATCCTCATGGCTGCCCTCGGGCGGAAGCGATGAGGGCGTCCTTCCGTTCGGGCGGCGCGGCCGTCGCCCTCTCCCATGACCTGGAGGGCATGGCCCGGCGCGTGGTGGAGGCCGCCAAAAACGGCGCGGGTCGGGTGCTGCTGGCCGATGCTGAATCTGTGGCCTCCACCGCAGCGGCCCAGTGGTATCAGCAGGTGAACGAACGGACCGGCAAAAGCGGCCGCATCGTGGCGGTCGCCGACATCACCGCCGACAAGGTGATCATCAAGGTGGGCTCCACCGATACCAGGACCGCGAAGAATGGCAAACCCTCGGTCGTCTACGTCCATCGGCCGGGTGCTCTTTCCGTCGTCACCCGGCCCGCAACGAATGCGGAGTACCATGCTGCACTATCGGCCGGGAAGAAGGCCGGGGAAGCCTACTGGGTGGCGACTCCCAACAAGCTGGCGGCGGATGGGGCGTTCTTGCTTCAGACCTTGGTAAAGGCCCCATTCAAACGTCGGGTCAAGGCCAGCATAAAGCAGGTAGCAAAGGGGATGGTCAATGTCTAAGCCTGACGATGTGATTGGCATTGGCGTAGAGCTGGATCTCGCCGGGCTCCGGAAGGACCTCGCCTCCATCCCTGGCCTGACGGCGGACCAGGCCAAACTCATGGTCTCGGAACTCGCCAAAGCCCAGAAGGCTGCGGAGAAGGCCGCGAAGGCCAGCGTAGCCGCGACTGCGGCCGCCGCGAAGAAGGCGGGCGAGGAAGGGAAGAATGCGGCCGATGATCTACGCGGTGCCGCTGACGACGTTGGCGACTCCACACAGCAGCTATCCAAGGGCGTCGGGCTCATTTCCGAAACGGCGGCGGGCGCCCTCCAGACGGTCGGCGACCTTTCCGATGGGATCAAGGGGATCGCGACCGCAGCCCAGGCCAGCGGGATCTCCCTCCGTGCGGTCGGCGCGGCCGTCGGGCTGGCGACCATCGCAATAGCGGCGGCGGCGTATGCCTACCACCAGGCACAGAAAGAGGTGGACGACATCAATGCGCTTCGCAAGGAAGAAGCGGCGATAGCGGCCTCCCTGGTCCCTGCCTATCGGGCGCTGGAGGATGCTCAAGACAAACTGGCTATTGCGACCGGCGCCCTCTCCGCGGCCGATGGTGCGGCCCTGGGTATTCGTCGGGCTGGCCAGCGTGCAATCCTTGACTACGCGGCGGCCCAAAAGGATGCGCGGCGGGAAGCCTACGAATCTGTGATCGCCAATGAGACATGGCTTGCCAGCATTAAAACCCTGGTGACCGGCCTTGTTGTGTTGGGCGATGCTACCTCCATCATTGCGACAACGGCCCGCGCCTATGCCCAGGGCGTGTCCGTCGGTGAGATAATGGACCAGGACGCGGCCTCCGCCCTGGCATCTATCGAGGCCATGACCGGGTTTCAGGCTGCGGTGGACGATGCGCGCGCGGCGCTGGATCGGATGGATGCGGCGGTCGGGCAGCAAGCAGGCATGCAGGAGCAGGTGGTGGACGCCACCCTGGCCGCCGACAAAGCAACGAGGGGCAAGGCGGCCGCTGATAAGGCGGCGGGGGAGGCCGCTAAACTCCATGCGGACGAGCTGAAAAAACTTCAGGATCTCATGCGGTCCTGGGGGGACATCTACACCGGCTCCCTCTCCGCCCTGGATGCCCTCACTGCGGCCCAGCGGGGGTCGATGGCCACCGAATCGGAGCGGATAGAGCTGGCCCATCAGTCCGCGCTTGCCACGATTTTTGCGGAGCAGGAAAAGCTTGCGGCCGTGACCGCCTCCGGAGAGTCCACCGTAGCCGCTCGTCAGGCGGTGGCGGATGCGACGCTGGCGGTGGAGGAAAACTACCAGACGCAGGTGGCGAAACTCCAGGCGGACGCCACGAAGAAGCACACGGAGGAACTGGAGAAACGCCGGACTGACATCCAAAAGATAGCGGTCGATTCCCTGGCGTCCCTGGCCTCCGCCTCCGCTACGTGGGCTGACATCTCCGCTGGCATGGTGGGTGCCCTCCAAAAGCGGCTGGAGGAAAACGGCGACCACATGACGGACGCCGAAAAGAAGCAGATCAAAGCCCAGATAGAGGAGAGAAAGAAAGGCGCCCTCATTGCCTTCCGGATCTCCCAGCAGACCGCAGCGGCGGAGGCTGGCGTAAAAGCTGGGCTGGCCGCTCTGGATGCTTTTCAGTCGGCTATGGCTGTGGTGCCCTACCCAGCTAACCTCATTGTAGCTCCAGTATCGGCCGGCATCGTCGCCCTGGCTGGTGCGGCCCAGGTGGCACAGATCGAGGCCCAGGCCCCGCCGACGTTTCACACTGGGATGGCGCCAGACGAATATCAAGCGAAGCTCCGCCAGGGGGAGGGTGTGGTCACTGGCCAGGGTGTGCGGACGATGGGCGGGCCGGAGGCGGTTCGGGATGTCAATGCAGGCCGGGGGGCTCCTGGCCAGCCAATGCAGATCTACATGAGTCTGGATGGGCGGACGGTGGAGACTGCGTTGTACGCCAGCCGAAAGCGGGGCGGAGTCCTCTCCAAAACTGGCACGAATCGGGCGGGGAAGTCTGCCATTTTTAGGGGGATATGATGGCTGAATATGTGAAGACCGCCCTACGTGGGCTCATCATCCCTTCTGGGTCCGAGGTGGTAACGACAGATTCCGGGCTGTTTCTTGCGGGCTCCCGCGTATCGGCATTGCCAGATGCAGAGGTCAGGCCGGGGGCCCCCGTACCCGCAACCACCAGCCAGCAGGGGATTCTTGAAAGCTACAAGGGGGATGGTGCCTGGACTCCCCAGGATCTATCGGTAGTGGTGGCCCGAGGTGGCCATCCGGACCGCCAAGGCGCCGCGATCTATGTGCAGTCGGGCAGCACCCTCTACGGGTGGGAAGCGCCGTCCGTGCTCACGTCTTCCCGGTACCTCTCCGCCAGTGGCCTTTCGGACGTGGCGATCTGCGCCCATCCCGATGGACTGGTGGTAGCCGGGGAGGCCGGCGGCACCTACCTGCGGATGCTGCAGATCGCAGGGGATGGGAATTCCATTCTCAACACCACCAACCTAAACGACCAGGCCACGGTCCTCACGGCCCGGACCCAACCGTATTCTCCAGCGCTGGTCTATCTGCCGACGGGGCGTATCGTCTGCATCTTCTTCGGCGAAGAATCTACGGGATACTGGACACTCCGTAGCGTCTATTCCGACGATCGGGGAGCCACATGGAACCTCCTTTCTCCTCGGCTCCATCCGACGGCCTATGACCCGGCTGCGACGCTCCCCCGTCGTATCCGGGCGGCGTACTCGCAAGATCAGATTTTGATTTGTGTGGAGTATGTCGTTGGCTTTGCGAATGCGATTGCACAGTTCGTGAGCTACGACAATGGGGCTACGGCGACCCTCATTGCGGGTCTGACCGGGACCACGGCCGGCCTCGCTCTCGGTGGCGGGCATGATGTGGCGGCGATTCCGGGCGGCGGGTTTGTGCTGGTTTATGTGTCCCAGTCGAACCAATACCCATACTCCTACCGGATCGCGGCGGCTGAAGAGCCTTTTGCCTATGCCTCCACCAATGTGCAGGTCGTCGCTGCGGGAACGAAATGGGGCTATCTAACGGCTGGATACTTGGACAAGGACCTGGACCTGATCCTCGTCTCGGCCGAGGATGGAACGCTCTACCTTACCGCCCGTCTGGCGGCGGGAACCGACTCCTGGGTCTCTCTTCGCTCGCTGGATACCGGGGATACCTGGGAGAAAATGGGCGATACGTCCGGCCTCCAGGCCGGTGCCTGGCACAAGACCGGGGTGGCGGGCTCCGGGCCTTGGATCGCTGCTGGATGCTGGTGGAAGGGAAGCCTCTGGCTCGCTCACAATTCCCAATCTGCAGTGGGCGGAGCGGGAGCAGATCGGCTCTGGTTGTCTCGGCTGGGAGGCTGGCGGTCCCTCACCCTCCCAGCGCTGTCCAGCGCCGGCGATGAGGCGGATCAGGTGACCTGGGAGTTGACCTGGCTCCCGATGGATAAGCCCCAGGATTCTGGCTGGACCCGGGCAGCCGTCGGCGCGCCTACGGATACCATCAGCAGTGGAGCATTGCTTGTCACGACGGCAGGTGGTGAATCGCTCCGGTATACGGCGGTTCCGGGAGGAGCCTCGACAGCGCTCGTAGCGGAGGCGGTGGTGGAGGTTTTGTCTGGATCGGCCGACCTCCGGGCGGCGCTGGACAATGGGGTGTACACCCGGGAGGTAATTGTCCGCATCACGAGAAGTATTCCTACTCCCTCGCTGATTACCATTACGGCCGGCGACGTATCCGGCGGGACATTGGGATCCACGACGATAACGTCGACAGACAGAGTTGGCCTCCGCATTCATATGCTGGGTTCTGACTGCGCAGTCTGGTACACCCTGGATGGAAAAACCTGGGTCAACCTGTGTGAGACCGCGGCGCTGGCCAATGGGGGCGGCACCATCGGCACGAATCGGGTGCGCTGGGGTTGCGGGGCATCCTCCTCCGCAAATTGGTACGAGGTGCCATTCACCTCAGGCAGCTACGCAGGGCTCGTCAATCTCGCCGATCCACCCGACCAGATCGGGATTGCAACGTCAGGCCTGATCACAGTCCGCAATGGGCTTCACCCACGGCCGGCCTCCAGCTCGCCGGCGTCCGGATGGGACGGCCTCGCCCTGGCCCTGAGGTCGGGCCCGGTGGCCGCCGGCGAGTCCTGGTCGATCACCTCCACCAGCCCGTATTCCTCCAGCAACATCCTGCCCGTCAATCGACCTTCCCCTCAGTCGATTGCCCGCTGGGTCGACCTCGGAACCAGTGCCGACCAGATCCGCCTGGTGGTATCGCTGGACCCGGCCACGGTCCCGCCCGGCGTCCTGGTCGGATGCTATCTTGCCGGTTTATACGGGGGCCCCTGGACTATCGGCCTGTGGGATGGCGCCGCTTGGACCGACATGGCGACGACACCGGTCTATACATTCACGGCCCGCATCGATGTCGTCGGAAACTATTTCAGCCTCCGGCCTCAATCGTCGGCCGGCGTGTCAGTGCGTTGGTCGGAATTGGTGGGGGCTGCGGTCCGGGTCTGGACCGACAATACCAAGGTGACGCTGGTATCTTCTGGAAAGGTAGTCAGTAATTCAGAGGGCATAATCTCGGCATACGTCGCATCCGCCCGGACGGCACGGATCGTGGTGGAAGGAGTCACGGCATCGGCAGGGACCACTCGGTACATCGAGGTCTTTCCGCGGGAGGCCATCGTCGTGCTGGATAGCTATTTGCGGTCCTCTACGTTGCTGCCGAGTAAAGTCCGGCTCACCACTCCCGTCGGGACGTTGTATTACGGGAGCAAGTGGGGGGAGATGGCGGTTTGCGCCGTCGGCCCCTGCGCTATCTTCGGGAAGGATTATAGCCTCACCCGCAATCTGGCGATCGAGCCGGGCGGGAAGCTCCTGGATCTCCCCGGCGGTGTCCGGTTGGCAGACAACGCGACGCCAGCCCGGCGGGCGGTAGAGCTATCCTGGGTGGAGGGGGTGGACCTGTACGATATTCGGCGGGTCAACACCACAACGAGCCACACGCCTGATTACGTGCGGTGGGGGTCTGCCTCGCCTCCCGTGGCGGCGCGTCACGACACGGCGCTCCTGGTGGCAGACCTCATTGAGTGGGGCAACGGGACCAGACTGGTGGTGTACCTGCCGACCGTCCCCGTCTCGGACTCCGGCCAGTGGGCGGCATCGGTCGACCGGGCAAGGGGCGCCCTCTACGGCCGGATGGTCGGCGCGGCCCGGCTGGAGCAAGCGGTGGGGGAGGAGGAGGTCTCCGACCTTGTGCGGGTGTCCACCGTGACGATTGAGGAGGAGCTATGATCTGGATCCTCACCATAGAATGGGCCGGATCTCGCTGGCTATGGTCCTCCTCCACTCCTCCGGCCGATACCGGGGCGTCGACGCTTGGAGTACTCCCCCCGCCTGGGTGGGCGTGGGAAGCTCCAGCTGCAGGAGAGCCTGCCGCCCCCTCGGATGGCGTGACGGTGGATCTATCATGGCCCGGCGTCGCTGCTCTGGAGGCGGCCGGCCATCGTCTGGAGACTGCGGAGGTGGAGCTGTCCGTCTCTGGCCCGGACGATCTATGGGCGGCGCGGGAGATCCTCCTCTCCGGCTTTCTTCCCGGCGGGGAGTACGGCCATTCCGGAGAGCCCGTGTCGGTCCACTTGGCTCCGCGTCCCTGGGAGGACTCTGGCCTGGTGCCCTCTGCTTCGGAGCGGGTGGCGGAGGACACCTGGCCCTCTGTCGGCGGGAGTGAGGGTCGCGGCTATCCCATCGTGATCGGCACCGCAGGGATCTACCAGCGCGCGGACGGCACCGCCGACACCTGCTCCGGCTCCCCAGCCCTCCCGGTCGGCTCGGACATACTGATCATCGCGGCGCACCGGGTGGCTTCCACCTCCGTCTCTATCTACTCCCCCACTGACGACTCCTCCGAGACGTTTGCGGTCGGCTACCAGCTTGACTCCGCTGGCCAGACTATAGCCACGGTGGATATGTCCGCCGCTGCGGTCATCACCTCTGACGCCAGCTATTCCTACTTCACCACATGGGCCAGCGGCGGCCTCGCGCTGGAGGATGGGACTCCGCTCCAGGAGGCGGGCGATGTGATCGCCTGGGCTCTTCGTCGGTCCTCTCTGAAGGTGGACGATGGCGCCCTTGAGGCCATCCGCGCGCCGCTGGCCGGGTTCCGACTGGCCGGGTTTTTGGATGAGCCCGTGGCCCCGTGGGAGTGGCTCACCTCCCAGATCCTCCCCCTCCTCCCCGTCTCTCTGCTCCAGGGTCCGCGCGGCGTCCGCCCGGTCCTGTGGCGCCAGCCTTCCGCGTCCCTGGCCATTGACTCCCTGAGTGTGGACCGGGGAGAGGTGGCCAGGGATGGGCGGATTACCCGCGTTGGGACTCCGCTCAACGATATGACGCTGCGCTATGCCTGGAGCGCCAGAACAGGGCAACACCTCCGCTCCAGGCGGGTCGCTGGCACCGGGGGCGACATCTCCTCCGAAGTGGCGCGGCGGTCGCTCTCCCTGCTGGGGAGCAAGATCGGGGAGGCCATCGAAACCCAATGGGTCTATGACCTTCTGACAGCCGATAGAATTTTGCTCTCCCTCCTGGAGCGGCGCCAGCCCAGACGCGTGGTGGCCGTCGTCGGGTCGCTTCTCCGGCTCCACCATCTCCGACCGGTAGACTGCGTGCTATTCTCTGAGAGCGTAGTCGGCCTCAGCAATACCCCCGCGTTGGTGCGGCGGGTGGAATGGGGGTCGGTGGATGCGCGTCTGATCCTGGAAATAGAATGATGTCCACACTGCTCCTCCTTGCTTCCGTTGCCCTGGCCGATCCTGCGGCGGAAACCGCACCCGCGCCTATTGACCTGTCCACCACGGTCCCCCTGGAGCGGCGCCAGTGTATCTCCCGGCTGATGGTGGTATCCGAAGTGGTCGCGGGCTCCGGCCTCGCGATGGTCGGCGGCGCCATCGTGGATAGCCGGGGCGCTGGCGAATTCGTGGCGCCTCTTGCGGTCGTCGGTGGGTCCCTGTCTCTGGGTGGCCTCGCCATGCTGCTCAATCTCCGGCCGGCCCTGCGTGGGGATCCGGCCAAAACTCCGCAAAACTGCTGATAGCATGGGGGGATAATGAGCCCTGATGATTCTATCCCCCCCGGGGACCCCGGCCTCCGCTCCCAGGTCCGCGCCCTCTCCCTCCAGGTGGAAGGCCTCACCCGTCTCCTCCTGGGACTCGAATCGGCCTGTCGCGAACTGATCGGCGAGGTCCGCGCCGACCGCCAGGCCCGCGCTGCCGAGCTGGCGCGCGACGCTCAGCCGCACCCGCTCTCCGCCGCTGCGGTGGCGCTGCTCCAAGCGCTTGCCGCCGACCCCGTGGCCCGCTCCTGGGTAGGCCAGGCGGTGGCGCTGGTGGTAGTGGCGGTCGCAATTGCGGGGCTGGCACACGTTGACGTGGCTGCCGCCTCGCCCCTATCTGGGCTATTCTCACTGGCGGATCACTACCTTTCCCCTGGAAAATCGCCATGAATCAGCCTCGCCTCTACGAGCTTCCACATCGCCCAGAAATCACAGAGGAAACGCCGGAAATCCCGGTGGACATCCCCCGCACGGAGCTTCGGCGCCGGCTGGCCTTCGGGGCCGATCATCTGCAGGTGGACCCCAAAGCCGTTGCGGCGGCATGGTTGGCGCCCCTTTCCAGCCCGCTGACGGGCGTAGGGGAAACGTGAGTTGAACTATTAAGCACTACCTAATAGTTCGATTTCCAGCCAGGAAACAGCACTCTCCACGCCAGCCGCACCCGACCCCACCATCCCGGAGGCGCCGGCGGAGCAGCCGGAGCACTCGCAATCCTCGGCAACGCCCCCGCCAGCATCGTCGCGGTGGCTCCCCTCCGGTGCCCATCCTCCGCCAGCAGAGAGCAGAGCGGCGCCAGATCGGGCCTGGACGCCGCCAGAATCGCCAGCCTACCAACTCTCTCCCGCTCCAAGGCCGCGTCCTGGTACAGCCA
>Ga0194048_10000582_pt1 | contig 17851 bp, 13 predicted proteins | sample JunL225m_MetaG_FD_161685 | JGI IMG/M metagenome (GOLD analysis project Ga0194048, IMG submission 161685) | Anoxic zone freshwater microbial communities from boreal shield lake in IISD Experimental Lakes Area, Ontario, Canada - Jun2016-L222-5m | ecosystem: Environmental > Aquatic > Freshwater >...
CGGCGATCTCGAGCACGCGGCGGGCTGCCACAACCTGCTCCTCGCCGGACCACCCGGCATCGGCAAGACCATGCTCGCCCGGCGGCTGCCCGGGATCCTTCCCCCGCTCGGTGACGTCGAGGCGCTCGAGGTCACGAGGATCCACTCGGTGGCTGGGGTGCTCGGCGTGGGCGGCGGTCTCGTTCGGACGCCACCGTTCCGCGCGCCACACCACACGGCTTCGAGTGCTGCGCTCGTCGGAGGCGGCTCGTCCCCGCGCCCGGGAGAGGCGACGCTCGCCCACCGCGGCGTGCTCTTTCTCGACGAGTTGCCAGAGTTCCCACGAGGCGTGCTCGAGGCCCTTCGCCAGCCTCTCGAGGACAAGACGATCTCGATCGCTCGCGTCGGCGGCCGTGCGCTCTTCCCCGCCGGCTTCCAGCTCGTTGCGACGATGAACCTCTGCCCGTGCGGTGGCCGGGGCGATCCAGCCGCGTCGTGCCGCTGCACGCCGCAGCAGATCGACAGGTACCGCGAGCGTCTCTCGCGTGCGCTGCTCGACCGGTTCGACCTCGTGCTCGCACTCCCGCGTCCGCGGGCGGCAGAGCTCGGGGCAGCGCCCGGCGAGCCGTCCGACGCGATCCGCGCACGAGTCGTGGCGGCACGCACGCGGCTCCTCGAACCGCTCCCTCGCTCGGCTGCGGCAGACGAGCTCCTCGTCCGGGCCGTTGACCGTCTCCCGCTCTCCGGCCGCGGGCGCTCGCGTGTCGCACGGGTGGCCTGCACGGTCGCGGCGCTCGCCGGAACGCCGGAGATCGCCGCAGAGCACGTTGCAGAGGCACTGTCGTACCGCTCGCCGGCCGAGCTGGGACCGGCGTGAGCGAGCTTGCGCTCGCCCTGTATGCCGCCTCTCGCGACGCGCACGCCGTTGAGTCCGACCTGCACAGCCACGGGTTCGCCGGGTTCGAGGCGGCGTTCGACCATGGCGCAGCACGACGTGAGCTCTCGCACCACGGCCTCCGGTTCGTCGCTCGTTCCGAACGTGGTTTTCCGCCACGGCTTGGTGCGATCCACGATCCACCGCCCGGGCTCTTCCTCCGAGGGAAGGCCGACGAGGCACTGCTCTCGGAGCCTTCGGTCGCCGTCGTGGGAGCCAGGACGTGCACGGACTACGGCGCCCACGTGGCCCGGTTTCTCGGGCGCGAGCTCGCTGCGGCCGGGGTGGTTGTCGTGTCGGGGCTCGCCCGCGGAATCGACGGCTGGGCTCACCGCGGCGCGCTCGAGGCCGGCGGTAGAACGGTTGCCGTCCTCGGCTGTGGCATCGATCGCGACTACCCGCGCGCACACGCCGGTCTGGCGGCCGAGATCTCGCTGCACGGTGGCCTCGTCGTCTCCGAGTATCCACCTGGGGTCGCACCGGCGCCGTGGAGGTTCCCGGCTCGCAATCGCATCGTCGCCGGCCTCGCGCTCGCAACCGTCGTCGTCGAGGCGCGAGAGCGAAGCGGTGCTCTGATCACGGCCGACCTCGCGCTCGAGGAGGGACGGGACGTGCTCGCGGTTCCGGGCGAGATCACCTCGGCGCTCTCGCACGGAACCAACGCGCTCCTGCGCCTCGGCGCGGCGCCGGTCACGAACGCCGACGACGTCCTCCAGGCGGTCGGAGTCGAGCGCCCTCACCCCGAGGAGCCGGCGTTCGAGCCCGGCTCTCCTGCAGCCGCAGTTCTCGCTGCCCTGGCGAGTGGAGCGACGACCGCCGATCAGATTGCGGCGAGCACCGGTCTGGCCTCGGCTGCTGTCTCAGCGGCGCTCAGCGAGCTCGAGCTAGAGGGCCTCGTCGAGGGACGCGCGGGGGTGTACAGGAGGTGATCGCCCCATCGTAGGATCGCGCTGTGACGACAACTCCCTACTGGCTTGATCGACCGCTCGACCCGGTTGGCTCCGCCGTCGCGAAGCCCAAGGTCGACGTGGTGGTGATCGGTGCCGGCGTGACGGGCTGCTCCTGCGCGCTTGCACTCGCCGAGCGCGGGCTGAGCGTGCGGCTCCTCGACACGAACGCGGTCGCAAGCGGCGCTAGTGGCCGAAACGGTGGCTTCGCCCTCGGTGGCGGTGCGATGAGCTACCTCGACGCGCGTTCACGTCTGGGCACCGCCGGCGCGCGTCAGCTGTGGCAGCTCGCCGACCTCGGCCTCGATCGGCTGGAGAGCCTCGCCGGCGACGCATTCCGCCGCGTCGGCAGCCTCCGGCTGGCCGCCGATCGCGCCGAGCTCGAGACGATTGAGGCCGAGGGCGAGGCGCTGCGCGAGGACGGCTTCGCTGTCGAGGCCGCCGGTTCGCTCCCACCGGTACTCGCGGGGCTCTACGCCGGTGCGATCCGCTACCCGCGCGACGGGGCAGTCGACCCGCCACGCTGGGTTCGGCGTCTCGCCGCCCGCGCAGCCACGGTTGGCGTCGAGATCGTCGAGCGACGCCCGGTCGAGGCCGACGCGCTCGACGCGTTCGACGCCGTTGTTGTCGTTGCGACCGACGGTCTCATCGCGTCGCTCCTCCCGGAGCTGGCGACGCATGTGGTGGCGGTTCGCGGCCAGATGCTCGCGACCGCACCGCTTGCGGAGCTGCGCTTCCCGCACCCGCACTACGCGCGCGAGGGATTCGACTACTGGCAGCAGCTCCCCGACGGCCGGCTCCTGATCGGAGGCTGCCGCGACCAGGACGTCGGAAACGAGTACACGGCCAGCGACGCGACCACCGGCGCCGTGCAGCGCGAGATCGAGCAGCTCGCCACCCGGCTCGTCGGCCACCTGCCGCCTGTCACGCACCGGTGGTCAGGAGCCTGGGGTGAGACGGCCGACCTTCTGCCCCTCGTGGGGCGCGTGCCCGGGCGCGACCGGATCTGGGTAGCAGGCGGCTACTCCGGCCACGGCAACGTGCTCGGACTGGTCTGCGGTGAGCTTCTCGCCCGTGCGATCGTGGGCGAGACGGCTGCGGGTATCGAGCTGTTTGACCCGACGCGCTTCGGCTGACGCCGACGCCGCTCAGAGCTCGATCGTTGCGAGCTCGAGCCGACCCGCGGCCTCAAGGCACGCCCGCGCGATCGCCAGATCCTGAATCGCAAGACCCGTCGAGTCGAACACCGTGATCTCCTGCCCCGAGCGCCTGCCCTCGGCCTCCCCGGCGAGCACTGCCCCGAGGGCTGTCACGTCTGCGACGCCGATGCACCCTTCCTCGACGCCACGGGAGATATCGCCGGAGTGGCTTGCCTGCTCCCACTCGTCACAGAACATGCGCGTCCGCCGCAGCTCGGCGACGGAAGCCTCACCCTTGCCGGGGCCGTCGGCGCCCATCAGACTCACGTGCTGCCCCGGAGCCAGTAGCCCTTCGGTCAGCAGGATCTCGTGACCCGGAGTCACGGTCACCACCAGGTCGGCGGCGAGCGCCGCCGCAAGCGACGGTGCGACGGTCGCTCCGACGAGGGCCGCCGCGGCCTCGGCTCGGGCGACGTCGCGATCCCACAGTGCGACGGTACGGTCGCGGGCAAGGAATGTCCGGGCTGCAGCGATCCCGTTGACGCCCGCGCCGATCACCGCGGCGCTCGATGCGTCCGGACGGCCAAGCGTCTCCGCCGCGAGCACGGCGGCAGCGCCTGTGCGCAACGCGGTGACTGCCGCCGCGTCGAGCACAGCCTTCAGCTCGCCCGTCTGGGCGTCGGAGAGCAGCACGACGCCCGACACGGTCGGAAGGCCGCGCGCCGGGTTGCCCGGAAACGAGGTGACCCATTTGAGGAGCGCGTGGCCGCCGCCGAGTGCCGGCATCGCCCGGAAGTCGCCAGCCGGGTAGTTCGTGACGTACACCTTCGGCGGCATCGTCCACTCGCCACGGTGGTGAGCGACGAACGCGTCCCGCACCGCCTCAACCGCCTCACCGGGCGACACGGCGAGCTCAACCTGCCGCCCGCTGAAGACGGGGACGGGGCTCAAAGGGTCTTGACGGCGGCGACGAGCTTCAGGACGGAGTCCTTCGCATCGCCAAACAGCATGGCCGTCTTCGGGTCGAGGAAGAGCGGATTGTCGATCCCCGCAAATCCCGTCGCCATCGACCGCTTCATCACGATCACCTGGTGTGCCTGGTCGACGTTCAGGATCGGCATGCCGTAGATCGGGCTCCCGGGATCGCTGCGCGCTGCAGGGTTCACGACGTCGTTCGCGCCGATCACGAGCACGACGTCCGTCTGCGGGAACTCCGGGTTGATCTCGTCCATCTCCTTCAACGCCGGGTACGGCACGTTCGCCTCGGCCAGGAGGACGTTCATGTGGCCGGGCATCCGCCCGGCGACCGGGTGGATCGCGTAGTCCACCTCGACGTTCTTCTTCTCGAGCTCGTCGGCCAGCTCGCGGACTGCGTGCTGCGCCTGCGCCACGGCCATTCCGTACCCCGGAACGATCACGACCTTGCGCGAGTACGAGAGCATGATCGCGACGTCCTCGGCGGTGACGGACCGGACGGTGCCCTCGAGCAGGGCGGCTGAGCCGGCCCCGGCCTGCACCTTCCCGAACGCCCCAAACAGGACATTGCCGATCGAGCGGTTCATCGCGCGCCCCATCATCATCGTCAGGAGGGTTCCCGAGGCGCCGACGAGCGCGCCGCTGACGATCAGCACGTTCGATCCGAGCTCGAAGCCGGTCGCCGACGCGGCAAGTCCGGTGAACGCATTCAGGAGCGAGATGACAACCGGCATGTCGGCGCCGCCAATCGGCAGCACGAAGAGCACGCCGAAGACGAGCGAGCCCAGGATGAGCGCGATGATGAGCCACTGGCGCTCGGCGCCGGCGACGATCGCGACACCGGAGGCGGCGATCGCGCTGATCAGGAGCATGTTCCCGACCTGCTGGCCGGGGTAGGTGATCGGACGTCCACCGATCAGCTCCTGGAGCTTCGCAAACGCGATCATCGAGCCAGCAAACGAGACCGATCCGATCAGCGCCGAGAGTGCGATCGAGAGCGAGACGTCGGTATGGAGCCGACCGGCGATCGGAGCGAGCTTGTGGAACTCGGCGAGCGACACGAGCGCCGCCGCACCACCGCCGACGCCGTTGAAGAGCGCCACCATTTGCGGCATCGCGGTCATCTTCACGCGCCGGGCGCCCACCGCACCGAACGCAGACCCGATCGCCGCACCGACGGGAATCCGCCAGCCGAGATGGACGCCGTGCTGGAGCAGCGTCACGACGATTGCGACGGCCATGCCAGCTGCGCCGATCCAGTTGCCGCGCCGCGCCGTCGTCGGAGACGAGAGGAACCGCAGCGCCAGCACGAAGCAGATGATCGTGACGAGGTAGAGCAGGTTCGAGGTATCGGTGCTCACGCCTTGCCCTCGCCGTCACGCTTGGGTGGCTCACGCTTCTTGAACATCTCGAGCATCCGGTCGGTCACGACAAACCCACCGACCACGTTTGCGGCGGCGAGGATCATCGCGACGAAGCCGACCCAGCCGGTCAGCAGGTCGGGGTCGGAGAACCCGGCGACGATCATCGCGCCCACGATCACGATCCCGTGGATCGCGTTCGTGCCCGACATCAGCGGCGTGTGGAGCAGGGTCGGAACCTTTGCGATCACCTCGACACCGAGGAAGATCGCGAGGGCGAGAATCGTGAGCTCGACGACGAGCTGGCCGTAGTGGCTCATGCCGATGCCTTCGCGCGGGTGACGCACGCGCCGACCGTGATCTCATCGTCCCAGTCGAGGTTGAGCTCGCCGCCGGGGGCGAGATGCTGGAGCAGGGCGGCGACGTTTCGCGCGTAGAGCTGGCTTGCGTGCCCGGGCATCGTGCTCGGCAGGTTAAGCGTGCCGATGATCGACACGCCGCCGACACTGATCGTCTCGCCCGGGGAGGTCAGCTCGCAGTTGCCACCCGTTTCGGCAGCAAGGTCGACGATGACCGAGCCGGCCCGCATCTTCTCGACCGCGGAGGCAGGGATGAGCTTCGGTGCCGGACGACCGGGAATCGCGGCGGTCGTGATGACGACGTCGAAGTCGGGGATCCGCTGGGTGAGCGCGTCCTGCTGCTGCTGCTGCTCCTCGGGGGTGAGCTCACGGGCGTACCCGCCCTCGGTCTCCTCGCCGACGACGCCGAGGTCGAGAAACACCGCCCCGAGCGACTGCACCTGCTCGCGCACCGCGGGGCGCACGTCGAAGCCCGAGACGACCGCGCCGAGACGGCGCGCCGTTGCGATCGCCTGCAAACCGGCGACACCCGCGCCGAGAACGAGCACCCGGGCGGGCGCGATCGTTCCGGCCGCGGTCGTCAGCATCGGGAAGAACCGCGGAAGCCTGTCGGCGGCGAGCAGCACGGCCTTGTAGCCGGACACTGTCGCCTGTGAGGAGAGCGCGTCCATCGTCTGCGCGCGCGTCGTTCGCGGGATCGACTCCATCGCAAACCCGACGACACCGCGCCCCGCGAGCCGCTCGACGCCTGCGCGATCGGTGAGCGGGGCGAGGAACGCGATCAGGATCTGCCGATCGGAAAGCCGCGCCGTCTCGTCCTCGCTCGGCCGGGCGACCTTCACGACCGCGTCAACGTCCGTCCAGGCGTCATCGACCAGCACGGCGCCCGCAGCCTCGTACGCCGCGTCGGGAAAGCCGGCCGCAACACCTGCGCCACGCTCGATCACGACGTCCATGCCGGTCATGCGGGTGAGAGCGTCGGGGACGAGCGCGACCCGCTGCTCGTCCATCATCGTCTCCCTGGGAACGCCAACCTTCATGCGGGCGCGACGCTATCGCAAGGGGAGGAGGTCGCGGAGCATTGAACGACCGTTTCGGCCTCTCGGTCCCCCGTAGACTCGCTCCGCGTGACCCATGCGCTCGAAAACTACGGGCTGATTCTCCTCTTCGTGCTCGTCGCGGTGGAGGGCTGCGGTATCCCGCTTCCGGGCGAGACAGCGCTGATCGCCGCAGGCGTGCTCGCCTCGAACGGCCACTACTCGATCGAGAGCGTCATCGCGGTTGCGGCAGCCGGCGCGATCATCGGTGACAACACCGGGTACTGGATCGGCCGTATCGGTGGACGCGCGCTTCTGCGTCGCGTTCCGCTGATCCGGCATGAGATCGAACGCGTGCTGCCTCGTGCAGAACGGTTCTTCGGCAAACACGGGCCAAAGACCGTCTTCGTCGCGCGGTTCGTCGCAGTTCTCCGGATCACCGCAGCCTGGCTTGCGGGCGTGAGTCACATGCAGTGGTGGCGCTTCGCGGCCTTCGATGCGGCCGGGTCGATCCTCTGGGCAACCGTGTTCGGGCTCGTCTCCTACGAGTTCGGACGTGCCGCCGCAGACGCGATCACCCATTACGGGTTCTACGTCGTCGGTGCGGTCGCGGTCGTCGCCGTGCTCGGCTTCGTCGGGTATCGGATCCGCCGCAAGCGGCGACGTACCGCAGACGCCGCGCACCACGACGACGCCTCGCCCGACGCCTAGAACCGCAGTGTGAGTGAACGCGCGCGTTCTCTGAGCGCCGCTTCGGGAAAGGCGCACGGAGCGTGAATGCGACCGCTTCGCACCCCTGCTCGGGGTCACGGACGGAACTACGATGGCCCGATGGGGCTGAGCCTGGTCGCCGGGCCTGCGCATGCAGGAAAAGTCGCGCTCCTGCTCGAGCGCTACCTGGCGTGCCTTGATACCGAGCCGTTCCTGATCGTTCCCAACCGCGCAGACGTCGAGCGGGTCGAACGCGACCTGCTCCGCCGCGCAGGCTGCCTGCTCGGCGGCTCGATCGGAACGTTCGACGACCTGTTCGTGCGGATCGCAGCGTCCGACCCCGGGGTGCGCCCGCTGATCAGCGAGGCACAGCGCATGCTTCTCGTTCGTCGAGCCGTCACGGCGGTGATGCGAGAGCGGGAGTCGGGGCTTGCCGCCTCGGCACGGTTCGGCGGCTTCGTGGACGAGCTCGCCTCGGTCATCTCCGAGCTCGGCTCCGGCCTCCTCGACCCGGCTGACCTCGACGGAGATCTCGGGCTGCTGTACGCCGCCTATCTCGACGAGCTCGACCGCGGCGGCTGGTGGGACAAGGGGATCCTGCGTCGGCGCGCGTGCGAGCTCCTCACCGGCGACTTCGACGCCTGGCACGGGGAGCCGGTGTTCGCCTACGGCTTCGAGGACCTGACCGAGGCGGAGTGGGCACTCCTCGAGGCCCTCGCGGGCCGCGCCGACGTCGACGTGTCGCTTCCGTACGAGCCCGGGCGTGCGGTGTTTGCTTCGCTGCAACGGACGGTCGAGGACCTCGCGGCGCTCGCCGACGGCCGGACACAGGAGCTCGGCCCGTCCTTTGGCGAGATCGCGCCCGCCGAGCTCGCGCACCTCGAGCGATCGCTCTTCGAGCCGCCCCGGGTCGAGCACGCGCCGATCCACGGGGCGCTCCACTTCCTCGAAGGCGCGGGGACCCGTGCGACGCTCGAGCTCGTCGCCGAGGATGTGCTCGGCCTCGTCCGCGCAGGCACGCCGCTCGACGAGATCGCTATCGTCGCGCCCTCGGTCGATCGTCTCCGGGCGCCGCTTCAGACGGTGTTCTCGACCTTCGGAATCCCCTACGCGATCGAGGGGCGTGTGCGCTTCCCGGCGACCGCGCTCGGTCAAGCCGCGACGGCGCTGCTGCGGTTCGCCTGGGCGGGCGGAGGCCGAGGCGACCTCTACACCTATCTCCGCTCGCCGTTCTCCGGCGTCGGACGCATCAACGTCGACTTCGTCGAAGGCCGTCTTCGTGGTCGCGCGATCGCTGCGCCCGACCGGGTCGAGGAGGAGACCGAGAGGCTGCGAGAGGCCCCGCTCATTGCGCTCCGCGAGCTCCGGGCTGCCGACTCGCCGCTCGCCGGCGTGCGCACGCTCCTCGAGGCGATGCTCCGGTCAGCTCACGGCCTCGATGCGCCGCCAACGGGCGATGCGGCCTGGGGCGATCTGCGCGCATTCGCGGCCGCGATCCGGACGCTCGACGAGCTCGGCGACTGGGAGGCGCGGACCGAGATACTCCGCCCCGAGGACGTCCTCGCCGTGCTGGAGCGGGTCGAGGTGCCCGTCGCGCCGACTGCCGAGCCAGGGCGCGTCGCGGTGCTCGACGTCCTCCGTGCCCGCACGCGCTCGTTCCAGGCGGTCTTCGTCGTCGGGCTCGAGGAGGGAGTTTTTCCGCGGCGCGGGCGCGTCTCACCGTTCCTCGACGAGGATCGCCGCCGCGAGCTCGGCCGCCGGCTCGAGCCCGTTGACCAGGTGAGCCGCGACCGCTACCTCTTCTACACCGTCTGCACCCGCGCCACGCGTCGCCTCACCCTCGTGCGCGAGGCTGCCGACGACGAGGGGTCGCCTCGCGAGGCGAGCCCGTTCTGGATTGAGGTCAGGGGCCTCTTCCAGCCCGACGACGTCGCGCGTGTCACACGTCGGCGGTCGCTCTCGGAGGTGACCTGGCCGATCGATCGGGCTCCGACCGACCGCGAGCGGATTCGAGCGCTGGCGCGGCTCGCAGTGGGGGCGGACACGCTCGACGCGGCACTCGCTCTGGCAGACGCAAACGACTGGGGGAGACGGCTCCAACGCGCCCGCAGGGCCTTCGAACGCGAGACGCGGCTGCGGAACCCCGCGCTCCTCGCCGAGTTCGGTGCCCGCACGACGTTCGCGGCCACCGAGCTCGAGCGGTTCGTCGACTGCTCCTCGGCGTGGCTGTTTGAGCGAATCGTCGACCCGAAGACGATCGACGCCGAGCCGGACGCGATGCTGCGCGGCAAGGTCGCCCACCAGACGCTGTACTCGTTCTACTCGGGGCTGCCGAAGGAGCTCGGCGCCGACCGCGTCACCGCAGGCAACCTCCAGAGCGCGTTGCTCTTCCTCCGCCGGTGTCTCGAGGACGCGCTCCGGGGTGGGGTTCGCCTCGACCTGACCCCGGTCGCCGCCGCTGAGCTGCGCGAGTCGCTGCGGCGCGATCTCACGCGGTTCATCGAGGACGAGGCGACGTCGGAGCTTGTGCTGCTCCCCCGGCGGTTCGAGGTCGGGTTCGGGAGCGAGCGCTCGGCGCCGGAGCTCAAGCGCGGTCTCGATCTCGGCGACGGGCTGTCGCTGAGCGGGAAGATCGACCGGATCGACGTCGACCCCTACAGTGCGCGCGGGATCGTCCAGGACTACAAGTCGGGCAAGGGCGCGTTCTCAGCCAGGGAGATCGACACGCAGCTCCGGCTGCAGATCCCGCTCTACATGCTGGTGCTCCGCGACCTCGTCGGGGTCGAGCCGCTCGGAGGGGTCTACCAGGCGCTCTCGGGGCCACGGAAGCCGCGCGGGATGCTCAGGGCCGAGTCGCGCGACGATCTCCCCGGCTTCTCGCGCTCCGACTACCTCGAAGAGGACGACTTCTGGGCGCAGGTCGAGACGGCGCGTGACCGTGCACGCGGGGCGGCGCAGCGGATCCGGACAGGTGCGGTCGCCCACGACCCCAAGGGTGGTGAGTGCCCGGCGTGGTGTGACCTGTGGACGATGTGTCGGGTGCCGCGGACGTGATGAACGCCGAGCAGATCGCGGCCGTCGAGGCCGAGGGTGAGGTCTTCGTGTCGGCCGGTGCCGGTACCGGCAAGACGAAGGTGCTCGTTGACCGCTACGCACGTTCTGTGTGCCAGCTCGGGCTTGACGTCGAGTCGGTACTCGTCATCACGTACACCAAGAACGCAGCCTCCGAGCTGCGCACGCGGATCCGTGCGCGCCTCATTGAGCTCGGACGTCCCGAGCTTGCCCAGCGGCTTGACGGGGCTTGGATCTCGACGATCCACAGCTTCTGCGCGCGCCTCCTCCGTGCCCACCCATTCGCCGTCGGGATCGATCCGGGGTTCCGGGAGCTCGACGGCGAGCAGGGCGCGGTCTTGCAGGCAGAGGCATTCGATCGGGCACTCGAGCGGTTCTGCGAGGGGGAGGAGTCGGAGCGGCTGCGCCTGCTCGCCACCTACGGCTCGGCGAAGCTCCGCCGGATGCTCACGGGCGTCTACGATCGCCTGCGCTCGGCCGCACGGGGCCTCACGTTCGAGCCGGCACAGGAGCCGCGGCTCGACGAGGCGCTCGCAGCGCTCCAGGCTGCTGCGTCCGCGCTTGCGGCCGACCCCGGGGCGACGGAGAAGCAGCAGCAGGTCGCCGCCACGGCGAGCGAGCTTCCGCTCCGCGCGGTCGCCCTGATCGAGCTCGGACATCTCCGCGCCTCCGGGGCTCGTGCGGCCGCGTACGAGGATGCCCGCAAGCGCGTCGAGAAGACGGCGCTTGACACGCTCGCGCTTGCCGACCGGGAGCTCTTGCAGACGCTCCTCAACCTGTTTGCGGCCGAGTACGCGACGGCGAAGGAGCGCGAAGGCACGCTCGACTTCGAGGATCTCCAGCTCGTGGCCCGCGACCTCCTCCGCGCCAACGACGAGATCCGGGAGCGGGAGCAGCTCCGGTTTCGCGCCATCATGGTCGATGAGTTTCAGGACACAAACGCGCTCCAGTGCGACCTGATCGACCTGCTCGCGGCGGGCCCGACGAAGGACGTCTTCTACGTCGGCGACGAGTTCCAGTCGATCTACGGCTTCCGGCACGCCGATGTCGAGGTGTTCCGGCAGCGCCGTGCGGCAGCCACGCAACGGCTTCCCCTGACCGAGAACTACCGCTCACGTCCCGAGGTGCTCGCCGCCGTCAACTACCTCTTCCGCCAGGCCTTTGGCGACGGTTATCAGCATCTCACCTCCTCGGGTGAGTTCCCGGACCCGATCTTCGGCCACCCGGTGGAGCTGCTCGTCACCGACAAGCCGTCGTACAGCGGGAGCGGTGAGCACTGGCGCCGGGCCGAGGCACGGCACGTCGCCCGCCGAGTGCGCGAGCTCGTGGACACGGGCGCTGCGACCCCGGGCGAGATCGTGCTCCTCTTCCAGGCCGGTACCGACGCCGAGTGGTACGAGGATGAGCTTCGCCAGCTCCGGCTCCCGACCTACCGCTCGACCGGCCGCCGCTACTTCGGGCAGCAACAGGTCGTCGACCTCCTGATGTACCTCCGGCTCCTGCGCAACCGCTACGACGACGAGGCGGTTGCGGCCGTGCTCGCGTCGCCGTTTGTCGGCGCGTCGAACGATGCAATCGTTCTGGTGCGACGCCACGCCGCCCGACGCCCGCTCTTCTGCGGCATCGAGCGGACGTTGCCCCCGGCACTCGATGCGCACGACGAGCGCCTGATTCGCGCGTTCAAGCAGCGCTTCGAGCGGCTCGTGGCCGCGTCGGAGCGTGTCTCGCTCGAACATCTCTGCGAGCTTGTCGTGTGCGCCCACGACTATGACCTCGCCGTGCTCGCACGGTGGGACGGCACACGCCGGTACGCGAACCTCCGCAAGCTCATGCGGCTTGCTCGCTCGTACGAGGAGATGCGCGGACGCGACCTCGAAGGCTTCGTCGAGTTCATCCGCAGCCAGGAGGCCGTCGGGGCGTCGCAGCTCGAGGCGGTCTCGGAGGAGGAAGGGGCCGACGCCGTTCGGCTCCTGACGATCCACTCGGCGAAGGGCCTCGAGTTCAAGGTCGTTGTCGTCGCCGACGCGGGCCGCGACCGCGCCGGTCCGCCGGCTGCCGATGAGATCCTCGCGCTCGCAGACGGCCGATTCGGGTTCAAGATCGTCGACCCGCTCACCGGGGAGCCACGCGCCGTCTTCGACTACGACGAGGTGAAGGACGCGCGAAAGGCGATCGAGGAGGAGGAGCGGCTCAGGCTCTACTACGTTGCGATGACGAGGGCCAAGGAGCGGCTGATCGTCTCCGGCTCGATCGACGAGAAGCGCGACACCCCGATCGGGTGGGTGCTCGAACGGCTCGACTGCGAGACGGAGCTCGCTGGCACAGAGGGCCCGTTCGAGCTCATGCGGGACGGCGCGTCGTTCCTCGTGCACGTCGACCGTCGGATCGAGGACGCGCACGCGGCCGAGGGCGAACTCGCTCCGGACGAGGCAGAGCCCGACGCAAGTCAGCTCGCGCTCTTTGCCGAGGTACCGGCCACCCCCATCGCTCGCGGCTACCGGCTTCCGGAGCTGCCCCCGATCGCGCCACCGGCGCTACACCACCCGAGGCGCCTGTCGTACTCGGCGCTCTCGCTCTTCGATCGCTGCTCGTATCGCTACTACGCCGAGCGGGTTGCGGGGCTGCGTGAGGAGCGGCGGGCGGGAGGTGGCACGGGCATGCTCGCAACCGAGATCGGAGACGCAGTCCATCGCCTGCTCGAGCTCGTGGATCCGCAGGCACCGGCCGTACCGGCGGTGGACATCGTGCAGACCTGGTACCCGGCTATCACCGCTGCCGAGCGCGAACGGGTCGCCGAGCTCGTCGCGGCGTACTGCGACTCCGACCTGGCACGCCGGGTCGCAGCGCTGCCGGATGTTCGACCGGAGCGGCCGTTTGCCTTCGAGCACGACGGCGTGCTCATCCACGGCCGCCTCGACCTGCTGCAGCGCCACGAGGGACGCGCGCTCGTCGTCGACTACAAGACGAATCGCCTTGGCGAGCGCACCCCCGCCGAGATCGTCGCGGCCGAGTACCGCGTCCAGCAGCTCGTCTACGCGCTCGCGTGCTTCCGCGCCGGGTCAGAGGAGGTCGAGGTCGTCTACACGTTTCTCGAGCGCGCAGACGCCGTCGTCTCGACCACGTTCTCGGCAGCCGACCTGGAGGCGCTGGAGGCCGAGCTCTCGGCGGCGATCGCGCGTCTCGACGCGGGCGTGTTCTTGCCCCGCCCGAGCGAGTTCACCTGCGCCGGCTGCCCGGCGCTCGACCGCGTGTGTGCAGGGCCCCGTGGACGTCATTCCGGCTCTCCGGGCGGCGACCCCGTCGGGGCGTTTCGGTAGCGCGGGCGCGATGGCACGGAGCTACGTGGGGGAGGCGCGGCGCCCGGTCGGTCGGCGGCGTGACCGGATCCGGGCCATCATCGACCGTCTGGCTGTCGAGCATGCCGATGCGAGGATCGCGCTCACGTTCGCGAGCCCGCTCGAGCTCCTCATCTCGGTGATGCTCTCGGCGCAGACCACCGACGTGACCGTGAACCGCGTCACCGGGGCCCTCTTTCGCAAGTACCGCCGTCCCGAGGACTACCTCGCCGTTACGCAGGAGGAGCTCGAGCAGGACATCTTCCAGACAGGCTTCTACCGGCAGAAGGCGCGGGCGCTGCGGGGCACGATGAAGATCCTGGTCGAGCGGCACGGCGGCGAGGTTCCGTTCGCGTTCGACGAGCTGCTGCGCCTCCCTGGCGTTGCGCGCAAGACCGCGAACGTCGTGTGCGCCGAGCGTGGCGACGTGCAGGGGATCGTCGTCGACACGCACGTTCGGCGACTCTCGCAGCGGCTCGGACTCACGCGGGAGGACGATCCGGTCAAGATCGAGCGCGATCTGGTGCGGCTCGTCCCGAAGGCGGACTGGGCGCGGCTGCCACACCTGCTGATCTGGCACGGTCGGCGAGTCTGCGATGCGCGCAAGCCGGCCTGTGACACATGCGTTCTCGCCGACCTCTGTCCGTCGGCGCGCGTTCCGGTCGGCTAGCTCAGGCCGGGGTGAGGGCGACGAGGATGCCGCCGTCGTCGTCGTAGGCCGGGAAGAGATCGGCTGTCACCGGCTTCGCGATGCCTGCGCGCGTCTTGACGGAGATCGGCTGCGACAGCTTGCGCACGCCCCACTCACGCACAGTCTCGATCGCCTCGATGGTGGAGAACGAGAGCGCCTCGACGATGTCACGGCCGAGGATCGACGGCTCGTCGAAGCCGGTCAGCTCGAACACGCCACGGCCCGTTGCGAGCACGCGGCGCTCCTGGTCACAGACGAGGAGGCCCGTCGCCGGAGCGGGGTAGTAGTCCTCGAGAAGCTCGAACATGAACCCGAAGTCACAGCTCTGGCACGAGGGCGGCTCGGACGAGAGGCCTTCGCGGCCGTCGGCGTCGGAGCGGCGAACCTTGCAGCGCGGACAGATGAAGAAGGGCACACCTCGAGGGTAGCCCTGCGACCTCAGACGGCCGCTGTCTCGTGGCTCTCGAGCTCCGCCAGGTAACGCTCGGCGTCAAGGGCACCCATGCAGCCCGACCCTGCCGCCGTGATCGCCTGGCGGTAGGAGTGGTCCTGCACGTCGCCGACGGCGAAGACGCCCGGGATGTTCGTCGCCGTTGAGCCAGGTGCGGTGACGAGGTAGCGGTTCTCGTCATGATCGAGCTGGTCGAGGAAGAGCGACGTCGTCGGCTCGTGGCCGATCGCGACGAAGAAGCCCTCCGCGTCGAGATCGAGCGGCTCGCCCGTCTCGGCGTGCCGGAGTCGGACTCCGGTGACGGACGTGTCACCGAGCACCTCGTCGACCGTGTATGGCGTCAGGATCTCGAGCTTCTCGTGCTCGCGGGCGCGCTTGACCATGATCTGCGACGCGCGGAACTCGTCGCGGCGATGGACGAGGATGACCTTTGATCCGAAGCGGGTGAGGAAGAGCGCCTCCTCGAAGGCCGTGTCGCCGCCGCCGACGACGACGATCGTCTTCTCCTTGAAGAACGAGCCGTCGCACGTCGCACACGCCGACACGCCGCGGCCCTGGAGCCGCTGCTCGGACTCGAGGCCGAGCCAGCGGGCGCTCGCACCGGTGGCGATGATCACGGCGTTTGCGAGGTGCTCGTCGCGGTCGACCTGGATCCGGAACGGCCGCTGCGAGAAGTCGACCTTCGTCACGTCGTCGGTCACGAACTCGGTGCCAAACCGCTCCGCCTGCCGGCGGAAGTCCTCCATCATCTTGGGGCCCATCACGCCGTCCGGGTATCCGGGGTAGTTCTCGACGTCGCTCGTGATCATCAGCTGACCGCCCCACTGGAACCCCTCGATGACGAGCGGCTGCAGCTCGGCGCGAGCGGCATAGAGCGCAGCGGTGTAGCCCGCTGGGCCGCCGCCGATGATGATCAGGTCGCGTACGTCGGTCACGTCGTCCTCCTCGAAAGATGTCAGCGCATTAAACGTGCTCGGGGTGCTGGGCGTTCCCGGTGCCCTGGCCGGGCTCGTCGGGCGAGGGCAGCAGCTCGACCTGCCCGCCCTCGAACTCGAGCTCGGGTGCGGCGATCGTTCGCGTCACCCGGTCGATCGGCTCGACCTCGGGGAGGTCGCCGCTGCCCGCGCCGAGAGCGGGAAACTTGCGCGCCGTGACGAGCAGCCTCGTGTCGAGGGATGCGACCGCGCTGTTGTAGTCGCGGACGGCCTTGTCGAGCGACCGACCGATGCTCGAGAAGGTGCCGGCGAAGACACCGATGCGCTCGTAGAGCGCCCGTCCCTCCTGGGCGATCTGGCGTGCGCTGGCGGTGATCGTCTCCTGCTGCCAGCCGTAGGCGACGGTTCGGAGCAGCGCGATCAGCGTCGCGGGCGACGCGACGATCACGCCGGCCTCGACGCTCGTCTCGAACAGCGACGCGTCCTGGTCGAGCGCCGCACGGTAGAGGCCCTCGTCGATGAACATCACGACGAACTCCGGGGCCTGCTTGAACTGCTTCCAGTACTGCTTGGCACCCAGCTTGGCGATGTGGTCACGCACCTGGGCCGCGTGGCGGACGAGGTGCCTCCGCTTGACGTCGACGTCGTCGGCGCCGATCGCGTCGGCGTAGGCGTCGAACGGCGCCTTCGAGTCGACGACGATGCTCTTGCCGCCGGGCAGCCGGACGATCAGATCGGGGCGGAGCAGCCGCCCCTCGTCATCGCGGCTGCTCTCCTGGGTGTCGAAGTCGCAGTACTCGAGCATCCCTGCAAGCTCGACCACGCGCTTGAGCTGCATCTCACCCCAGCGACCGCGCACGTCGGGCCTGCGCAGGGCGGTGACGAGGTTGCCAGTCTCCAACCGGAGCTTCTCCTGCCCCTCGGCGACGCGCTTGAGCTCCTCGCCGATCGCGGTCACTGCCTCGACACGCTTGTGCTCGAGCTCCTTCGTCTGTTCATCGAACCGCGTGAGCGTCTCCCGGATCGGCCGCAGCCGCTCCTCGGCCCGGTCGAGGAGGCTCGTGGAGCTCTTCTCGAGCGCCTCGCTCGTCAGAGCGCGCAGGCGTGTCTCCCACTCGTCCTGGCTTCGCTGGACGAGTGCGAGCTTCTCCTCGGATGCTCGCCGCTCGTACTCGATCTTGCTGCGCGAGAACCACCACGTGACCGCTGCGCCGAGGAGCGCGGCGCCGAGCAGACCGATGAGATTCGCAATCGACACCCGAGCTGGGCAACGGTAGATACGTCGCCGGACGGAGCATGCGTGCAGAGCCGGGCGCTTGCCGGGCAGTGCCGCAACAAAAATCAGCCCCGGCGAGTCCGAAGACTCCCCGGGGCTGAGTGCCGGATCCAGCGAGTCCGAAGACCTACTGGATCCGACGGCGAGAATCTAGCCACTCCTTCCGGGTGGGTCAATGCCGGCGCCGGACGAAAAGCACGCTCCCAGCGGACTTTTCGTCGGGACTCCGCGGCGGGCCGGGGAATAGCCGTTCGCTTCCGTACCCTTGTCCGTCCGTGCACCCCACGTTCAGCCCCGGCGGCGCTCTGGCCGCAACGCTCCCCGGCTTCGAAGCGCGGGCCGAGCAGGCCGCGCTCGCGGCTGCGGTCGAGCGCGCGCTCGCAACCGGGGAGCATCTACTCGCTGAGGCTGGTACTGGGACAGGCAAGAGCCTCGCCTACCTGATCCCGGCACTCGAGTCGGGCCGCCGCGTGGTGATCGCAACGGCGACGAAGGCGCTGCAGGAGCAGCTGCTCGCAAACGACGTCCCCGCTGCAGCCCGTGCGCTCGACCGCACCGTGCACGTCGCTGTGCTGAAGGGCCGCCAGAACTACGTGTGCCGGAAGCAGCTCGTGGGGTTTGGCCAGATGCTCCTGCGTGACCCCGACGA
>Ga0194048_10000583_pt1 | contig 17840 bp, 17 predicted proteins | sample JunL225m_MetaG_FD_161685 | JGI IMG/M metagenome (GOLD analysis project Ga0194048, IMG submission 161685) | Anoxic zone freshwater microbial communities from boreal shield lake in IISD Experimental Lakes Area, Ontario, Canada - Jun2016-L222-5m | ecosystem: Environmental > Aquatic > Freshwater >...
TGTTCGATCACCACGGCCGTGTTGTGCTGGGTCACCAAGCGAGCGCTTCGCGAGCGGTATTACTCGGCAGTGATGGCCGCCACCGGACTGCTGTATCTCGCAATTCTCACCGCTTTCGGCACCGACCTGGTCGCCCGAGCGGTGCTTGCTGGCTAGTCCGGCTTTAGCATCGGCGGTCATGCAACAGATTCCGCGCACCCTGTTCAACGACGATCACGATCAGTTCCGCACTGCCTTTCGGGCGTGGCTCGACAACGAGGTCGTTCCGAACCATGAGCAGTGGGAGCGCGATGGTCTTGTGTCGCGCGAGATTTGGCTCGAAGCCGGACGACACGGATTCCTCGGTCTCACGGTTCCCGAGAAGTTCGGTGGCGGCGGCACCGACGACTACCGCTTTGCAGCCGTGATGGCCGAAGAGATCGGCATGACCGGTGTCATCGGCAGTGCCAACGGCATGACCCTGCACAACGACATCGTGTTGCCCTACTTCGTCAGCCTGTGCAATGAAGAGCAGCAGCAGCGGTGGCTACCCGGCATGGTCACCGGCGAACGCATCGGTGCAATTGCGATGACCGAGCCGAACACCGGCAGCGATCTCGTGGGCATCAAGACCACAGCGGTGCGTCACGGCGACTCATTTGTGGTGAACGGCGCGAAGACATTTATCTCGAACGGCATCCTCAGCGACGCGGTCATCACCGTGGTGAAGACCGATCCATCCAAGGCCCATCGCGGGATGAGCCTGCTGGTGCTCGAGCGGGGCATGCCCGGCTTCGAGCGTGGACGCAACCTCGACAAGATGGGCATGCACGCTCAAGACACCGCCGAGTTGTTCTTCACCGATGTCGAGGTGCCCGCCACCAACATGCTTGGTGACGAAGGCATGGGCTTCATGTACTTGATGACCAACCTCGCTCAGGAGCGCCTCGGTATTGCGATTGGCGCTGTGGCGGTTGCTCAAGCAGCGCTGAACTGGACAGTCGACTACACCACCGAGCGCAAGGCGTTTGGGCAATCGATTGCACATTTTCAGCACAGCAAGTTCTTGCTCGCCGAACTCGCCACCGAAGTGCAGATTGCACAGGTCTACGTCGACCGTTGTATCGAGTTGCATCTCAACCAAGCGCTCACTGTCGAGCAGGCAGCGGCCGCCAAGTTCTGGTGCACCGAACTGCAGAACAAGGTGGTCGATCGTTGCGTGCAACTGCACGGCGGTTACGGCTACATGCGTGAGTACCCCATCGCTCGGGCGTGGGCTGACAGCCGCATTCAGACCATCTACGGCGGCACCAGCGAGATCATGAAAGAGATTGTCGGCCGCAGCGTTGTGGGTGGCTAGCGCTTAGGCGCGAGAACGAACGCCGCGGCTGGCGGCGAGGCCGAGCACGGCGCACAGCGCAGCCAGCGCGAAGTTCACGCCGATAGCGCTCTGCAAGGTGGCCGAGGTGCGGTCAGCGAACGCAACGGTTGAGCCGCCGATAACCCCCATCATTCCGAAGCCCAGAGAATCGGCGAGGTGGATCTGGCTGCTGATCTCGCCTTCGCGCCCGTCGTCGGCATAGGTCATCGAGGCAACGGTGGTGGGGTTAAACAAGATGCCCATGCCGAAGCCGCCGATTGCCCAAGTGACGAACACGATTGGCAACGGCCACGATGGCGACAACACCGGCGCAACCGTGGCGATGCCAAGGAGCAAGAACCCAAAGCCCATGCCCGACACTCGTCCCGGGTTGATGCGGTCGACGCGGCGGGCTGTCACTGCCTGGCCGATGGTCCACGTGATGGCTGCGCCGGAGATCACGAAGCCCTGCACGATTGGTCGAGCGCCATGGAGTCGGTCGGCCGCAAGCGGCACGAAACTGTCGACACCTAAGAATGTGGCGGTGGCGAGAAAGCGAACGGCCACGATGGCGGGTAGGCCACGGCGAGCCCGAAACACTCCGGCGGGCAGCATGAACCGCAACGCGGGAAGAGCGATGGCGATGCCGGCAATGCACAGCGGAGCAGCCAACAGCAGATGTTTGTTCTGGAGTCCGGCGGCCAGAATGCCCACGCCGGCGGAGGCCTGAAAGGCGCGGTGTAAGCGCGTTGGCCGGCGATCGATGATCGCCTCGGACGGGGCGAGGTGAGTCATCGCGCGAGCTGTGAGCAGCGCAACCACAGCGGCAAGTGGAGCAATGCCAATGAACACCCAGCGCCAACCGGCGCGGTCGACAACGACGCCGGCGACCACCGGGCCGAGCAAACTGGGCAACACCCAGCCAGCGCTGAGGTATGCGTACATCGAGGCTTGGCGCTCGACCGGAAAGGCGCGTCGAACGGCGATATACGACAGGGGAGCGAAGCCGCCGCTTCCGGCTCCCTGCAGCAGTCGGCCGATGAGCACCATCGCCATCGACTGCGCCGACGCGGCCACGACGAGTCCGATCAAGAAGATTCCGATGCACGCCAGGAATGGCCGGCGCACACCGTGGAGATCGGCTTGTTCGCCAGCCCACACCAATGCCACGAGGTCGGCCAGCATGTAGGCCGCAAGGGTGGCGCCGTACAACGAGTCGCCGTGCAGAGCGTCGGCGATGGTGGGTAGCGCCGTGATGACGGCAGTTGTCTCGAATGCAACAAGCGTGACGCTGAGTACGAGTCCAACGGCGAGAGCGCGTTGGCTCGCGTCGAGGGGGGCGCGTGTCATCGTGGCCAGTCTAGAGACGAGCCGTGGTGGTTAGCCCCGGGTGACAGAAGGGGCCACGAGTGGCCACGGCTGCGTGCGCTCGATCATGAGCGAGGCGTCGAGCAGCAACTGCTCGGAGTAGTGGCGACCAACGATCTGCAGACCAATGGGCAAACCATCGATGGTGCCGGCAGGAACGCTGACTGCAGGGTTGCCGTGCAGGTTTGCGGGGAACGTGAGGCGACCGTTGTTGGCGGCTCCAGCAGTGATGCCACCGAACTCATGTGGCAACGGACCCTCGGCGCCGAACGCGATGTCGGGGTTGCTGGCCGTGATGACAAAGTCGACCTCGGAGAAGATCTGAGCCATGCGCTCGTTGAGTTCCATGCGACGGTCTTCGATCTTGGCGCGTGCCTCGACGCCATAGCGACCCATCGTGTGCTCGATGCCGCTGCGAATTTCGGGGGTGAGCACGTCTTTGCACTCGGGCCAATAAGCGGCGAGTTGCGATTGAATCTCGATCATGCCGCTGATGGACCACGCCGCACCCATGCTGGGCAGGCTGATGTCGACGCCGTCGATGCGGCGCATGCCAGCGTTGGCGATGAGATCGTCGGCAACGTTTTCGAGCACGACCCACATGGCGGGCGAGATAACGGCGCCGCCCCAGTCGGGAACCACAGCAACGCGCATGCCGCGCAATGACTCGGTGTGAGTACCGAGGTCGTTTTCCCAACCGCTGGTGCGGGGCAGGCTGAACTGGTCGCGGGCGTCGTAGCCGTTACACACGTCGAACCAGCGGGCGGTGTCGCGCACTGAGCGGCTGAGACAGCCAATGGTGACGGTCATGTTGCCGATGGGGGTGCGTGGGGCTCGTGGAATGCGGCCGAAGGTTGCCTTGAGGCCGAAGAGTCCGGTGAAGCCAGCGGGGATGCGGATTGAGCCGCCGCCATCGCCGCCCGAAGCAATGGTGACAAGACCGCCAGCAACTGCAGCGCCTGTACCGCCACTCGACCCGCCAGGGGTGTGCGCCGTGTTCCATGGGTTGAGGGTGGCGCCGTGCAACACGGTGCGGGTGAGGTTGACGCCGCCGAACTCGCTTGAGGTGGTCTGGCCAGCTAACACGGCGCCGCCTTGGGTGACCATGCGATCGATCATGACCGATGTGTGCGTCGCCACGTGATCGGCAAACACCACGCATGCCTCGGTGGCGGGCCAGCCAGCAACCGAGTCGAGTTCTTTTACGCCGATGGGCACGCCACCAAAGGGCAGCGAGATGTCGGCCTGCTCGGCGGCTCGCATGGCCTCTTCGCGAGGGGTGTACGCGAAGGCGTTGAGATCGCTTGCATCAATCGCGTCGTAGGTGGCCTGCAACTCTTCGGCTGGCGAACGCTCGCCGCTTCGGAATGCTTCGACCAATGAGCAGCTATCGCCTAACCACGGTGTGTTCGCCATGTGGCGCACGATAGTTGCAGATGGTTCGCATGCCGTACTCCTGCGGTTGCGTTTGTCATCATCGATCGATCGATCTGTCGATAGCTGTTCGCTCCCCATAGAGTCGGCTGCGTTATGGATAGCCGCGCCTTTCTCGATCTTCGTCCGAGCCACAACCCATATCGCTGGAGCCTGCCGGTGACCCCGGGGCTGTCCACTTGGGGTGGGTTTCTGTTTGGCGGATGTGGTCTGGGTGCAGCGATCTCGGCGCTCGAGCAAACCTCGGGTCGCAATTGTGTGTGGGCCACGGGGCAGTACCTGTCGTACGCAAAGCCTGGTGAGGTGATGGACATCGACATCACGATGGCGGTCGAAGGACACCAGATCTCGCAGGCCCGTGCGGTGTGCCATGTAGGCAACCGCGAAATTCTTACGGTGAACGCGGCGCTTGGTCATCGCGAAATTGAGCACTCGGGCCAGTGGGAGACCATGCCCGATGTGCCGCCACCATCGCAGTGTCAGGCCCGCGATTACCGCTTGCCGGCCGACGGCACCATCAACGAACGCCTTGAGCAACGCATGGTGAAGGGCCGCGATTTCGAGTCGCTCGATGGCGTCCACGGCGATGGTCAGGTGCTGCTGTGGGCGCGTATCCCCGATGTGATCGATGGCGTCGACGCCACAACGCTGGCCATTCTCGGTGACTTCGTGCCGATGGGTGTGGGCCAAGCGCTTGGTGTGCGTGGCGGTGGCAACAGCCTCGATAACACATTGCGGGTGGCTCGATTGGTGCCTACTGAGTGGGTGTTGCTCGACATTCGCGTGCATGCCGTGGGCCGCGGGTTCGGCCATGGACTTGTGCATATGTTCGCCGAAGATGGCACGCTGATGGCCACTGCCAGCCAAAGCTGCATAGTTAGGTACTGGAAAGGCGAGCCCGATGAGCCTCGCCCAGCGTCTCAGCAAGGGGAAACGAAATGAGCACACCACTTCCAAAGCGTCCGGGGATGACCGTGCCGTTGCCGGGGCCGTTGCATAGCCACCGCGAGAAGCTCGGCGAACTCGCCGATCTGGGGTACACCGACATTTGGTCGGCCGAGAGTGATGGCGCCGATGCCTTTACTCCGTTGGCGATGGCCGCAGCGTGGGAGCCCCGCCTTCGTCTGGGCACCGCAATCGTGCCTGCCTACACCCGTTCGCCAGCATGCTTTGCGCAGAGTGTGGCCAGCATGGCCGACGCCGCGCCTGGTCGATTTGCGATTGGCATTGGCTCGAGCAGCAACGTGATTGTCGAGCGCTGGAACGGCGTGCCGTTTGTAGAGCCGTATAAGAAGGTGCGCGACGTCGTGCGCTTTTTGAAAGACGCGCTGAGCGGAGAAAAAGTGTCGAAGCAATACGACACGTTCAAGGTCGATGGGTTTCGTTTGGGCGTGCGCCCAGAGCAGCAGCCGCAGATTCTGGTGGCCGCGCTGCGCGAAGGCATGTTGAAGCTCGCTGCACGCGAGGCCGATGGCGCGATCATTAACTGGCTGTCGGCGCAAGACGTGACCAAGGTGGCCGCCGTAGTGAACGATGCTGCCGGTGGCGAGCAAAAAGAGATTGTGTGTCGCATCTTTGTGTGCCCCAGCGAGAACGCTGATGTGGTGCGCGCTGCGGGCAAGTTCGCGATTGCGGCTTATCTCAACGTGCCCGTGTATGCCGCTTTCCACGAGTGGCTCGGCCGTGGCGAGATGCTGCAACCAATGTGGGACGCATGGAAGGCAGGCGACCGCAAGGCGGCGTTGGCTGCCATTCCGGATCAGTTGGTTGACGACATCATCGTGCATGGTTCGCCAGCCGAATGCCGTGCCAAGATTCAGGCCTATTTCGACAACGGCGTGACCACGACCTCGCTGGCAATTCTGGGTCTTGACCCAGAATTGAAGCACTGGCAGGCAGTGCGCGATCTGGCACCCACCGCCGGCGAGTAACCGCGGGTCAGGCTGCGATCTGGCGCGACGAGCGACGCTCTGGGGCGGCGTTCGTTGCGCGGGCTGCGGCCTGCGCTGCGAGCTGTGCTCGTAGCGCCGACACATGGGCGAGGCCCGACACACGTGTCTGCTCGCTGAGGCGAAACTGCAGGGGCACCGGTGCCGAGGTGCTGAGAAGCGAAAGTTGTTCGGCAGCGCCCGGTGTGCTGGCGAGTTCTGGCGTGTTTGCGATCGTGCTCATGGAGTGATGATGATCAATGGGTGTGACAGGGTTGCGCAGCGTTCTAGGCTGCGGCGATGACGACCCAGGCGCGTGAGGATCACTCAGCCAACTACGAGGGCGAGGTGCGCGATGCGTGGCGTGCCTACGGAGACCCTCGGGTCATCACGTCGGTGGTCGAGGTCAGCGCCAAGGTCTCAACCAACCACGTGTACCGACTGCACCTCGACGACGGCGGTAGTGCCATCGCCAAGGTGTCTTCGTACGGCTCGTACTACTTGTTTCGCGAAGACCACGATCGAATTCATCGATCTCGCGAACTGCTGCAAGACACTCGTTGGGCTGGCCTGCTTGCCGATGTCTTTGTCGAACGCGACCAGCTGCCCGGTGGCCCGTCGCAGCGCACTCGACCCCCTCGCGTGTTCACTCACTACAGCGGCCAGCTGTGGACGGCGTTCTATCAAGACGTAGCGGTGGATCAGTCGTTGCCGCGGGTGCTGTCCGATGCTCAGATCGGCGAGCTCGGCGAAGAGATGGCATTGCTGCACCGCGACTGTGCAGATGTTGCCCGGCGCATTCCGCTCACCTCGAAGTCGATCAAGTCCGATGCGATTCATCTGCTCGACCTGTTATCCGACAAACACTCGTCGCTCAAGTTTCAATACAACGCTGAGCAGAAGCAGTACCTGCGCCGGCAGTGTCACGAGTTTCTCGAGCAACTCGATCGCTTCGGCTACGACGACTGGTCGAAGATTCCGGTGCTCATCGATTGGAACCTCGGCAACTTTTCGGTGTCGATGGATCAGCAGCAGATTCGTTTGTTCAGCCGCTGGGACTACGACTGGTTTCGCATTGAGCCGCGGCTGCTCGACTTCTATTTTTTGTCGCGGGTGTCGAGCGCCACGGGCGACCGCACGGTGTTTTCGTACTCGCCGCACACCTTGCTCGAGCCGCGTTTCAGGAAGTTCTTGACGGCGTACCACCGCATTTACCCGCTCAACGAAAACGAACTGCTGTTCATGCGTGAGGTGTACAGGTTCTTCATCTTGAACTACGTGGTGCGCGAAGGTGACAACTTCTTCCAGCCCGAATACTGGCGTCGGTTGCAGCAAGAGGCTGTCACGTTGTGCCTACCCGCTGCCGAGCGTCTCGATCTGCGGCCGTTGCTCGACATTCTGGGCTAAGTCGCAGCAGCCCGAGCGCCTACGCTGGGGCGATGAGGATCAACGTTGCGGTTATCGGTGCTGGCTCGTGGGGAACCACGGTGGCTGCGCTTGCGGCCGAGAACACATCAACAACGTTGTGGTCGCGTCGAGGCGACCTCGCCGACGTCATCAACAACACGCACGAGAACTGCGACTACTTGCCCGGATTCTCGTTGCCCGAAAGCCTTCGCGCCACGAGCGATTTGCGCGAGGCAGTGAGTGCCGCCGATGTTCTTGTGATGGCGGTGCCGTCGCATGGCTATCGGGCGGTGGCTGCCGAGGCGGCGCCATACCTGCGGCCGTGGGTGCCGGTGGTCAGCTTGGTCAAAGGCGTCGAGCGCGATTCGTTGAAGCGCATGAGCGAGGTGACCGCCGAGGAGATGCCCGGCCATCCGGTAGCGGTGCTCGCGGGACCCAACTTGGCGAAAGAGATCTTGGCCGGACAACCAGCGGCGAGCGTTGTGGCCATTGATGATGAAACGATCGCGCATGAGCTCCAGCGCATCTTCACCCGACCGAGCCTGCTCATCTATACCAACCCCGACGTCGTGGGCTGCGAGGTCAGCGGTGTGGTCAAGAACATCATCGCGATTGCCGCTGGCATGGCCGAGGGCATGGGCTTCGGCGAGAACAGCCGTGCCACGATCATCACCCGCGGCCTTGCCGAAATGAGCCGCCTCGGATTGGCGCTTGGCGGCAACGCACTCACGTTTGCCGGCCTCGCTGGAATCGGTGACCTCGTCGCTACGTGTTCATCGAAGCAGAGCCGCAACAACACCGTTGGCCTGCAGCTCGGCCAAGGGCGCAGCATCGACTCGATCCTTGCGGGCATGAGCATGGTTGCCGAAGGAGTGAAGAGTTCGTCTTCGGTGTTGGAGCTTGCTCGCCGATACGGTGTGGAGATGCCGATTACCGAACAGGTCGTCGCCGTGTGTCATCACGGCCGGTCAGCCAGAGACGCCATGACATTGCTCATGCAACGCAGCATCAAGAGCGAGATCGGTTAGATCGAGATGAACACAATTGGTGTCTTGGGCCGCCATTGGCGCGCCACTGTCAGCGCTGCTGGCGTCATTCAGCCGTGGGGTAACGGCGATGAACCGTCGCTCGATTGGTTCATCGCTGCCGACGATCGTTGGCATGTGCCATCGCAAGAGGCGGCTGTTCGCCAGCGTCGGATCGACAACGCTCCCATCTTTGAAACGCGTTTGCGGGTGCCCTCGGGCGACGCAGTGCAGCGCGTGTGGTGCGTTGCCGATGGCGGCGGCTACACGGTCATCGAGATCGAAAACGAGTCGACGCTTCCGTTCGCAGTGGCATTCAGCCGCAACGACATCTTGTCGGTGCGGCCGCCAACGAATGTGCCAATTGAGGGCATCGAACTGCCCGAAGGCTCGGTTGTGTTTCCGGTGGGTCATCACTCCACCATTCGTGTTGCGTTAGCGCACGCTGGCGGCGGGGCGGCATCCCCCACGTTGTTGCCCGATGGGTTGTCGTCGGTCGAGCAAGTCACGCGTGGATGGACCTCGATTCTCGATCGCGCTGGCCGTCTTGAGCTGCCCGAAGAATTAGTGATGGCCGAGATTGCTCGACTGCGCACCGAGCTTGCGCTCAATGGCCCAGCCGAGCCAAGCGACGACGCCGTTGCGTTCCTGATCGACGTCGGACAGCTCGTTCGTCTTGGCGAGCGTGCCGATCCGTGGGTCCCCGACATCGCCGACGCGGTGGCTGTTGTGGCTCGCCTCGATCACGCATGGGATGTTGCCGCAGCGCTCGACGCAGCAGCGGTTGTGTTGCATCGGGCCGGCGAAACCCGTGCCGTTCGCGATGTCGCGCGGATGCGGTCATCAGCCGCTGCCGCCTTGCCGGGTTCGTTGCCGGCCGACACCGACGATTCACGAATGCTCGGCTGGCTTGAGCAACGCGTTGCCCGCGCCGCTGGTGCAGGCGTGGCCGAGCTGATGGCTGGCGGCATGCCCAAGGCATGGCTCGGCCTCAACTTCGAAGTCCACGATCTTGCGGTTGGTCCCGAAACGACGGTGTCGTTTGCAGTGCGTTGGCACGGCGACCGACCCGCAGTGTTGTGGCAGACCGATGGCGCACCGGTTCGTCTCATAGCGCCAGCCGTAGCGCCCGACTGGTCGAGCACCGAAGCCTCTGGCGAAGCGTTGTGGCCTGCTCCGCCGGGCGCAGAGACAATCGTTGTGCCGAGTGCCGTGGTTGTCGATCCTGGCGCCGACATTTCGTTCAACTAGTCGTGTGTGACACGCTCGTCGCCCTTGCCTCGGCTGCGGCCAACGGCGTCACCTTGTTCGCCAAGAACAGCGATCGTCCGCCGCAAGAGTCTCAGGTCATCGAGTGGTCGATGCCGCGCGCCGAAGCCTTCACTCAGGCCACTCACATCACCATCGAAGGCTCGGCCGAAGCCACCATCCGCAGCGTCATCTGTCGGCCGAGTTGGTGTTGGGGTGCCGAGCAAGGGGTCAACGAAGCAGGTGTAGCGATCGGCAATGAAGCCATCTACACAACGCTCGATCCGCGCAGCGCGCCCACCGCGCTGATCGGCATGGACCTTGTGCGGCTCGGCCTTGAGCGGGCGGCAACCGCGCGCGATGCGGTGCAAGTGATGACGACGTTGCTCGAGCGTTACGGGCAGGGCGGCACGGGCCACGATGTGGCGCTCATCGGCAAAGACCGGCCCTACTGGTCGAGCTTTCTCGTCGCCGACCCAACCGATGCGTGGATCCTTGAGACCAGCGGCAACCAATGGCAGGCCGAACAGGTTGCCGATGTCGCAGCAATCTCAAACCGCACATGTATTGCATCGTTCGACGCAGCGCATCGTCATCCTCAGCAACCCGTAGAGCGGCTCATCGATCCTCGCCTCAACGCATCGCGTGCGATGCTCGCCCACCAGCCCGTCACGCGCACCGCGATCGAAGCTCACCTGCGCTCACACGACTCATATGTCGAGCCCGGATGGAGCGTGTGCATGCATGTCGATGGCATCGAGGTCACGACATCGTCGATCATCGCTGAGTTGCCGGTTGGCGCGCCACCCAGCGCCTTGATGTTGCTTGGTTCTCCATGCGAGAACGAGTACGTGCGTTACACGTTTTGAGTGGCGCTCATCACGGCTCGAGAATCACTGCATCGCCGGTGACAATACGCCCTGGTTCGATGACGGTTGCATACACCCGGCTCGCTGCACCGCGCAGATAATTCATGCGGTTGAAGTCGCCGTCGCTGAACCATTGCGCGTTGTGTTTGCACGGGGTTGCGTAGGCCTGAACATCGGCCAGCACAGTGCCGATGCGCAGCCGTACCCCGGGCCGGATGTCGACCCAATCGAGACCCGACGTGGTGATGTTTTCTCCGGATGATCCGCGCGCAATTGGGTGGCCGTCGGCGCGGAACTGGTTGATGACTTCGTCGCTGTAGATGCACAACGCTTGCCACGGTCGCCCGTGGTGATTGCGAGACTTTTGCACGTCGCCGACGACGCCGCGAAACGAAACGTCGACCGACTCAAGAGCCAACTTCGGAACTCCGCCTTTCGACGAGCTGAGTTGGGTCACCGTGCCGGTAGCTGTGGCTGGCATCTGCCCGTCGGCGCGCAACGCCTGCGAGGCCGCGGCCAACGTAGACCACACGCTCGCCAAGATTCCTTCGAGTGCGGGGGAGTCGCCCAGTGTTTGTGCGCCAAGGGTTCCGAGTTCGCTGAGCGAAGCGTTTGGCGCGGTGCCCATCGCTTCGGTGATTGAGTGAATGAGGCTCTGCTCAAGAGCGTCTGCGGCGGCGCTGCTGCGGCCCTGCATCATCGTGAGCCACAGGTCGCCGAGGTTGCCAAGCGTTCGGAGGGCGTCGGTCTGGGTGAACTCGTAGGGGCCGAGGCTGATCATGGCTCTCACCGTAGGCTGTGCCGCGTGACTGACATCAACAACATGCGCCTCACCGAGTGGACTTCTTGCGGAGGCTGCGCAGCCAAGTGGGGAGCCTCGTTGCTCTCGAGCCTGGTGCAAGACTTTCCCGCAGCATCAGATCCGGCGCTCATTGTCGGACTCGCCCCGTTCGACGACGCTGCGGTGTACAAGATCAGCGACGACCTCGCGATGGTCAGCACCACCGACTTCTTTCCTCCGCTTGTCGACCACCCGTCTGACTTCGGCGCTATCGCCGCGGCCAACGCGTGCAGCGACGTGTTCGCAATGGGCGGGCGCGTCACGGTGGCCGTCAATGTGGCAGCGTTCCCCGAGCACTTCCCACGCGAAGCCATCGTTGCCATCTTCGACGCGGCGGCCGCAGTGGTTGCCGAAGCAGGTGGCGCCATTGCCGGCGGGCACACCATCCGCAACCCTGAGCCCATCTTCGGACTCGCAGTGCAGGGCTTGGTTCACCCCGATCGCATCTTCCGCAAAGAGGGCGCGTTGGTTGGCGACACCTTGATGATCTCGAAGCCGCTCGGCACAGCAATTGCATTGGCAGGAGGCAGCGATTCCGACAAGGCCGAGGCCATTGCGGGCATGCGTCGACTCAACCGTTTGGCATCCGAGGCATTGCAGGCCCAAGGCGCTGCAGTGCACGCGGTTACCGACGTCACCGGTTTTGGATTGTTCGGCCACTCGTGGGAGATGGCCGAGCGCGCCGGCGCCGTGTTTGCCTACGACTACAACCGACTGCCGATGTACTCGGGTGTGGTCGATGCCTTGGCTCGTGGCGTGCGCACCGGCGGCGACCCTCGCAATCGCGAGCATGTGCAGCATCACGTGAGTGCGTCGGCTGATCTCACCGATGCGCAAGTAGCTATTGGCTACGACCCACAAACGTCGGGCGGGCTACTCGCTGCAGTGAGCGCTTCGGCCGAGGCCGATCTGGTTGCTGCCGGGTTTGTCACCATCGGCACCGTCATCGCAGGCGACGCTCAGATCGTGCTGCAGTAACGCCCGATGGCCGCTCGTCGCAGTAAAGCCCCCACCCGCGACATCGAGCGCGAGTTGTGGCAGGCCGGCCACGAGATTGTGGTTGGCATCGACGAAGTTGGTCGTGGCTCGTGGGCCGGTCCCCTCATGGTTGGTGTTGCGGTGTTACCGCGTGATCGGCGCGTGAATGGCGTGCGTGATTCGAAGATGCTTACCGAGGCTGGCCGCGAGCAGATTTTTGATCGGGTTGCAGGATGGTGCGATGCGTGGGCTGTTGGCGCGGCGAGCCATGTCGAGTGCGATGAATTGGGTATGGCGGCTGCGCAAAAGTTGGCGGCCAAGCGGGCCCTCGATTCGCTTGGCGTGTCGGTCGATGCCGCAGTGGTCGACGGCAAGTGGAACTTCGTGGCACCGCATGTGCGTCACGTAGAGATGCGCGTGAAAGCCGATGCAATCTGCCTCTCCGTAGCGGCCGCATCGATCCTTGCCAAGGTCACCCGCGACCGAATTATGCGAGAGCAAGCCGTGCACTATCCGCAGTGGCATTTCGATACCAACAAGGGCTACCCATGTCCATTGCACCGCACGGCACTGCAGGGCTATGGGCCCTCGGCAATTCACCGTCGCACTTGGGTGTTCATGGAGAACTTCGTACCATGGCCTGGCATGCGCGTTGTTCGGCCGGATCAACCGACGCTGTTCTAAGAATCGAGTTGTGCAGTGACCGAAGTTGATGTTCTGGTAATTGGCGCGGGCCTCGCGGGTCTGCGCGCCGGTGTCGATCTTGTCGATGCAGGTCGTGATGTTGTTGTGGTCGAAGCGCGCGACCGCGTTGGTGGCCGAGTGTGGAGCCATGCGTTCGACAACGGCCAGTGGTGCGAACGCGGAGCCGAGTTCATCGACACAGACCACGCCGTTGTGCTCGAGCTTGTGACTGAGCTTGGGCTGCGGCTCACCGACGTGCGCAGCGGTCACAACGATGAGACGCGTTGGCTTGATGTCAGCGGCCGGACAGCTCCGTTTGCGTTGCATCACTCGTTGCTGGGCGAACTCGAGCGTTGGCACGAAGCCATCGGGGTATTGGCCGCAGCCGTGAACGCTGATGATCCATATCTGAGTCCACGCGCGGCCGAACTCGACGCTCTGCGGTTGAGCGACATTGTGAACGAGTTGCAACTGAGCCCAATGGCGCGGGTGGTCGTGGGCCGCGAGGTGCGCAGCGAATTCATGCTCGGGCCCGATGAGATTTCGCAGCTGATGGCTGGGTGGATGACGGCGTTGCATCTTCGTTCCGGCGAGGGTCGCGAGGCATATCGCATCGAGGGCGGTAACGATCTGCTCGCCCACGGACTCGCCGCAAAACTGGGCGAACGTGTTCGCCTCTCGTTGCCCGTCGATCGCATCAATCCCGACACCGGCGAGGTGTTCTTCGTGAACGGTGACATCGTCCGCGCCAACCATCTCATCGTCACCGTGCCGTTGCCTGTGCTCGGGCGGATGTGGGCCGACATGCCACACGAGCTTGCCGCTGTGAGCTACGGCATCGGCGGCAAGGTGAGCGTGCAGACAACACGTCGCATCTGGAACGACCACGGATGCGACGGCACGGTCATCACCGAACGCGCATGGGGTCAGATGTGGGAGACCAGTGAAGATCAACCGGGCGACAGTGGCGTGCTCACGATTTTGCTCACGTCGCATGATGGGGCCGCCCTGGCCGCATTGCCAGACACGACAAACCGGGTCATTGATGAAACCGACCGGCTGTTCCCCGGATTCAAGGCGATGTCGGGCGAGCGCGTGCAAACCGATTGGACCAACGATCGCTACAGCCTTGGTTGTTATGCCACCTTCGGCCCCAACGAGTTCATGCGTGCCTGGCCGCTGATGCAGCGCCGATATGGCCGCATGGTGCTGGCAGGCGAGCACACCGACGCGTGCGCTGGGTTCATGGAAGGCGCGCTGCGCAGCGGACGACGCGCTGCGGCGCTGGTCTGAGCTTCGCTGAAAGGGTCGCGCACCCCTTGAGTACCGTGTGACCCAATGACGGTTCAGCCCACCCCCGAGCAAGTGTTGTCGCTCGCTCCCGATAGCGCGGTTGGTGCCGCCGCGCTGGCGCTGGCCGTGCCGACATCGTGGTCGTTCGCTGGCTGCGACGACCAGGCCGTGTGGGGTAACTACATCGCTGCTGCAGCCGAGCCCTATGCGGTGGCTATCGATCTCTCCGACGACATTGCCGGCCCGGCCTATCGGTGCACATGCCCCAGCCGCAAACTTCCGTGCAAGCACGCACTTGGGCTGTTGCTGCTGCACGCCAACAACGGTGTCCTTCGCGCTCCGCGTCTGCCATTCGCTCAGCAGTTCATGTTGCGCCGGGCCAGCCGTTCACAATCCACCGACGTGCCCACAGCCGAGCTCGCCAGTGTTGCCGCTGCCAATGATGGCGAATCCGCAGCGGTTGCGGTTGGGGCTGCCGACCGTGGTGCGTCGCCGTCTCTCACCGGAATGCAGCTACCCGATCCCGCTCGATCCAAACTCCAGCACGATCGCGCCGAGCGCATGCGTGCGGGGCTACAAGAGCTCGACCGTTGGCTCGCCGATCGCATTCGCGCTGGGCTCGCCTCGCCAGAGCTGGCCGACACCTCGAACTGGGATCTTCTTGCGGCGCGCCTCATCGATGCACAATGCGGGTCGCTTGCTGGGCGGGTGAAGCGAGTGGCGGCCAAAGTGGGTCAGCATCCGCAGTGGCACGAAGACGTACTCGAAGAACTCGCGCTCATGCATGTGCTGGCGGTTGGTGCGCAGCACACCTCGTCGTTGCCTGCGGACCTTGCCGATGGTGTTCACGTTGCTACGGGGCTGGCCTCGGCCAAAGACGATGTACTCGCCGGGGTGCCCACCACTGCTCGGTGGACTGTGGCTGGTGTCAGCCGCACCCGCGAAGACCGCATCACGGTGCAGCGCACGTGGCTGTGCGCGTCCGATTCGTCCGACCCCAGCGGCAACGTCACGTGGGCGATGTTGCTGGCGTTCGGTGTGTTCGGCGCCGAAGCCACGCTCGAATACAACGTGGGCGCCGAGTTCCAGGCAGACCTGCACTGGTATCCGGGCGGCATCGCGCTGCGCGCCATCGTGGGCCGCGAGCATGTCGAGCCCGCGCCGTCCACCGTTGCTCCGCATGCGTGCAGCATCGCCGATGCGCTCAGCGCGTGCGGCTGGGCGGTGGCTCGTGAGCCATGGCTCGAGCGTTACCCCATGTGCATCAACGCTGTCCCTGCCCCGCTGGGCAACGGGCGGTGGGCGCTGGCTGATCCCACCGGTTCGGTGCCTATCGCTGCTGGCTTTTCGGCCACCGCCGAATTGGTGTGTTCCTCGGGAGGTCTTGCGGTCTGCGTGATGGGCGAGTGGAGCGCCGATGGTTTCCTGCCGCTCACAATGTGGGCCGACAACATGGTGATCGAACTATGAACGACCTCGCCCAATCAGCCGCTGCCGAGTGGGCCACGTTGCTCAACGCAGCGTTGCTTGGCACCGATCGTCGTCCGCTGGCACCTGCTTCGCCAGGGTGGGAGTCGGTTGTCGCTGCGCCCGACCACGCCGTCGAGCTGCTCAATCGTGCAGCGGCCGTGGCCACGGCGCGCCGTGCCGGTGTGCAGCCACAAGTGGCGCCCATGTTGGCAGCCCCTGCACCGCTCGACCCTCGGCCCGTGTGCAGCGCGGCCGCAGCTGAGTTGCTCGTGCTCATGCTTGGCGGCCAGCACGAAGCGTTATTGCCCGAATGGATCTCGCTGTGTCTGCACGCCGGGCTGCGGGTGCCGCATCATCTGATACCCAAGTTGCTGCTGCGCGGCCGCCGCAACCCAGCGCTCGATCACGCGGTGCGCCCGGTTCTTGGCCCCCGTGCCGCATGGCTCGCGCAAGCCATGCCCGAACTCGGTGTTGGTGCCGCGCCCAAACCGTTGCCTGCCAAGTCAACGCCGTTCTTTCCTCCTGCGCCGCCGCCCGACAGTGGGGCAGTGGTGACCGCAATATCTGGCGCCTTCGCCGAGCGCCAAGCCACGTGGGCTGCGGCCCCGCAGTTGCGCATCGCCGTGGCAGCGCTGCACCCCGAATGGTTGGCGGCGCTGATCCTCGAACTCAATCGGGCCGCATTTAATCCCGTCACCGAACGCACCCGAGTCGACCTGCTGGGGCTGGCACGAGTGCGCCGAGAGATGGTGGCCGCGTTGCAACCCGCCGCAGCTGATGCAAACGCGGATGCTGCCGCCGATGATCCCTTGGCGGCCGACACTAGAACGCGTGTACGGTTGGCGCCGTGACTCAGCCCGACGCCGCCACCGTTCTTCGGCCGCACGCCGAGACCGAATTCGCACTCGAACTCGCCGCGCTCGCGGCCAACGACACCCGCGCCAAACCTCCACATTGGTTGCTGTCGCCGTGGTCGGTGGTCACCTATCTCATGGGTGGCACGCTCGCCGATGGCACGGTCATCACACCCAAATACGTGGGGCCACGGCGCCTCATTGAGGTATCGGTTGCAACGCTTGCCACCGATCGCGCTCTGTTGCTGTTGGGCCTGCCCGGCACTGCCAAGACCTGGGTCAGCGAGCATCTCGCTGCGGCCATTAGCGGCAACTCCACATTGCTGGTGCAGGGCACTGCCGGTACCGCCGAAGAAGCAGTTCGCTACGGATGGAACTACGCCCGGCTTCTTGCCGAAGGCCCCAGCCCCGCAGCGCTGGTTCCGTCGCCGGTGTATCGAGCCATGGAGCAGGGCTCCATCGTGCGCATCGAAGAGCTCACCCGTATGCCCAGCGATGTGCAAGACGCGCTCATCACGGTGCTCAGCGAAAAGGTGCTTCCCATCCCCGAGCTCGGTGGCGAGATGCAGGCGTTGTCAGGGTTCAACCTCATCGCCACCGCCAACAACCGCGACCGAGGCGTCAACGAACTGTCCAGTGCGCTGCGCCGCCGCTTCAACACAGTGGTGCTGCCATCGCCAGCCACGGTCGAAGAAGAAGTGCTCATCGTTGCCCAGCGCGTGTCCGCCATGGCGGGCATGTTGTCGTTGCCTGCGGTCACCACCTCGGCCGAAGAAATCCGGCGAGTGGTCACGGTGTTTCGCGAGCTGCGCTCGGGTCAGAGCGAAGACGGCCGCATCAAGTTCAAGACACCGTCGGGCACGATGAGCACTGCCGAGGCCATCTCGGTGATGGTGCAGGGCATTGCTATGGCAGCGCATCTTGGCGACGGCACCCTCAGCTTCGATGCCTTACTGGGCGGCATCGAATCCACCGTGGTGAAAGATCCCGTGCACGACGCGGTGGTGTGGCGTGAGTATCTCGACTCTCTCGCCCGGCGCTAACGCCGACCCCGCCCCGAGCACCCCAGCCCGCGGCCCCGAGGTTCGCCTATACGGCGTGC
>Ga0194048_10000585_pt1 | contig 17795 bp, 13 predicted proteins | sample JunL225m_MetaG_FD_161685 | JGI IMG/M metagenome (GOLD analysis project Ga0194048, IMG submission 161685) | Anoxic zone freshwater microbial communities from boreal shield lake in IISD Experimental Lakes Area, Ontario, Canada - Jun2016-L222-5m | ecosystem: Environmental > Aquatic > Freshwater >...
GCTCACGCCGATTCGCATCGAGTTCGTCCAGGTGGCCGGTGAGCAGGTTATCCAGCTTGGTTACAAGGGCCCGAAGGATAAGGGCGTCCAGTGGCTCTCGAAGACCAAGGGTGGCAATGCCGCCAAGACCACGCCTTCGATTCCGATTCAGCCCAAGGATGGCGTTGCCGCAATCTACCGTAACTTCATCGGTGGGACGACTCCACGGGCGATTGGTATCGGTTTCCCGAATGAGATGAACCTCGCTTACAGCGGTGATAATGCCGCCGTCGAGTTACTCTGGGCCGGCAAATTTATGGATGGTGGTCACCATTGGACGGACCGCGGTGCGGGCAATGAGCCGCCTGCTGGCACGAACGTCGTGAAGGTTTCCGATGGCCAGGCGCTCATCCAAGACACAGCCCCGTCGGGGAGTATTGTCCGCTTCGCCACGGAGAAGGGCGGCAAGGAAATGAAATTCTCTCCCTTGCCTGTCGCAGGCGAATTCAAAGGGTACGATTTGGATAAGGCTGGTAACCCCACCTTCCGGTCGGCCGGTGAAGGTTTCGCCCTGACGGATGCTTGGGCTCCCGATGCCGCCTCAGGTAAGCCTGGGTTGGTGCGGACGCTCAAGGCCTCGGGCGATAAGGCAGTCACGATCGTGCTGACGCGCGGCGTGGCCCTCACGGGCCCTTCCGATGGCGTCACCGAAGTGGGTGCCAACCTCGTCATCCGCGCCCAGAGCGGCGTATACCCTCGCACGAACGCCGCCGACAAGACGCTGACGGTCACCCTCAAGCCCGGTGAATCCGCGGTGCTCGGCTACTCCCTCCGCTAATCTCTCCCCTGGAAACCAAACTTATGAAGAAGCTCTCCCTGTTCCTCGCTTTCGCCGCCCTGACCTCTGGGCTATCTGCGGCGGCCGTCGTCAAGAAGACGGACACCAAGGCCTCCGAGGCCCGTCAGTCTGAATTCTACGAACGTGTTGAAATCCCTACACCTGCGGGCGAGGTCTGCGAAGTCTCGTCGATCGCACTGATGCCTGGTAAGAAGGTCGCCATCGGCACGCGCCGTGGCGATGTCTGGATTGCTGAAGGTGCTTACGACGCTGATCTCTCTAAGATCAAGTGGACTAAGTTCGCTTCCAATCTGCACGAGCCGCTCGGCATGTTCTGGAAAGCTGGCTCGCTCTACGCCACGCAGCGCCCAGAGCACACCCGCCTCACGGACACCGATGGCGACGGCAAGGCGGACCGCTTTGACTCGATCTGCTCCAAGTGGGGCATCAACGGCGACTACCATGAATACGCCTTTGGCTCTGAGCCGGATAAGAACGGCGACGTCTGGGTTGTACTCTGTCTCACCGGCTCCTTCCACGGCCACTCCCCTTGGCGTGGCTGGTGCGTCCGCGTCACGCCAGAAGGCAAGATGATCCCGACCACCTCCGGCATTCGTTCCCCGGGCGGCATCGGTGCCAATGAGAAGGGCGACATGTTCTACACGGATAACCAAGGCGTCTGGAATGGCTCTTCGGGTTTCAAGTGGCTGCGCCCCGGTTCGTTTCAGGGCAACCCCACCGGCAATAAATCCGCCGCCCTGTCGGATTTCCCGGCGCCGCCCGAGCCCACCAGCGGCTCGCGTATCCTGACCGAGCGCTTGAAGTTCCCCGACTTCGTGCCTCCCGCCGTGATGCTGCCGCACGCCAAGGTCGGCAATTCGCCATCTGGTATCGCCTGCGACATGACCAAGGGCAAATTTGGCCCTTGGGAGAATCAGATGCTCGTCGGCGAGCAGACCGCCTCGCAGGTTCAGCGCATCAACCTCGAGTTCGTGAATGGCCTCTACCAGGGCGCCGTTTTTCACTTCCTCGGCGGCTTCGAAGCTGGCCTGATTCCGGTTCGTATGGACCAGGAAGACGGCACGCTTTTCGTCGGCGGATCGAATCGCGGCTGGGGTTCGCGCGGCACCAAGCCTTTCACCTTCGAGCGCGTGCGCTTCAAGGGTAAGGTGCCTTTCGAGATGCATGACATCTCCGCTCGCCATGACGGCTTCGAAGTCACCTTCACGCACCCGGTGGACGCTGCGAGCGCCGCCGACCTGAAGAACTACGCGATGGATACCTTCACTTACATCTACCAGGCGAGCTACGGTAGCCCGGAAGTCGATCAGACCGCGCCGACCATCAAGTCCGCGACTCTCTCGGAAGACGGTTTGAAGGTGCGCCTCGTGGTCGACGGTCTCGTTCGTGGTCACATCCATCACCTCGTCACCGAAGTGAAGGCCAAGTCTGGCGATACCCTTTGGCACAACGAAGGCTGGTATACGTTGAACGAGATTCCAGCCGCCAAGTAAGCCTGACGGCGGGGAACCGCTGGCAGGGTGAACTGCTGCGAAGCAGAAGGATAGGGCGCCGCAAGGCGCCCTTTTTGTTTGGGTAGGGATGCGATGACGTCGTATCCGCTGTATCGGGTAGGGACGGCACCACGTGCTGTCCGAGGTGCATCTTAGGTAGGGACGGCTATCCTCAGCCGTCCGTTCGTGGAATAAGAGGCGGATGTTGATTGGCTCAACGGCGGGTTGGGGACAACCCGCCCTACCCAAATTAGACGCCAATCTAGAGGCCCCGCCTAATGCTCCCATCTGCTCATATAGAGTGCGGGAACTCGGTTGCCACTGCGGGTGGGTTGGAGGAGAACGTAGGTCACCCCGCTCCCCGCTATGCATATTACTTGGATTGATTGGGTCATCGTTGCCGCCTCGATTCTGGTCTGCTTCGTCCCCGCGCTGTTCCTCGCCAAGCGCTCGAGCGGCAGCACCGCCGAGTTCTTCGCCTCCGGCCGCTCGGTGCCCTGGTGGCTCGCCGGTCTCTCGATGGTTGCGACGACGTTTTCGTCCGACACCCCGAATTGGGTGACCGAGCAGGTCCGCAAATACGGCGTCGCGGGCAATTGGCAGTGGTGGGCCTTCGTGCTCACCGGCGTGGCCACAGTCTTCTTCTTCGCGCGCCTCTGGCGTCGCTCGGGCGTCATGACCGACCTCGAGTTTTACGAGCACCGCTATTCCGGCACCGCTGCCTCGGTCGTGCGCGGCTTCCGCGCCATCTATCTTGGTCTGTTCTTTAACTGCTTCATTATGGGCATGGTGACCTTGGCCGCCTGCAAGATCGCCAACATCCTCTTCGGTATGCCCGCCTGGCAGACCATCGTCGTCTGCGGCGTCCTGAACGTCGTCTTTGCCGCGCACTCCGGTCTCTGGGGCGTGCTCGTCATCGATATGGTGCAGTTCTTCATCAAGATGACGGCCGTCTTCGCCGCCGCATGGTTCTCCTTGGTGGAAGTCGGTCGGCGCCTCACCGGCGAAGCCAGCGGTTGGGCGGGACTGAAGGCCCTCGTCGCCCAGCTTTCCACCCAGCAGGTCGTGACGACCGCCGGCGTGCCGGTGATGTCGGCGTCGGACGGCAAAGGTCAGCCGATTTTGGATATGCTGCCGAACTTCACGATGCCAGACCTGGCGCTGATGATTTTCATCCTGCCGATCGCCATCAGCTGGTGGGCCAACTGGTACCCGGGCTCCGAGCCCGGCGGCGGTTCTTATATCGCCCAGCGTATGCTGGCCTCAAAGTCCGAGAAGGATTCCCTCGGCGGCACGCTCTTCTTCAATATCGCGCACTACGTGCTCCGTCCGTGGCCGTGGATCATCACCGCGCTGTGCTCCATTATCGTCTACCCCGACCTCGCCTCAATCATCAAGGCCTTCCCGAATGCGGACCCGAAGCTCATCGGGCATGACTCCGCTTTTCCGGCGATGCTCATGTTCCTGCCCGTCGGGTTCGTCGGCCTGATGGTCGGCGGCCTCATCGCTGCGAACTCTTCGACGATTCTGACGCACCTGAACTGGGGCTCGTCGTATCTCGTGCATGATTTCTATCGCCGATTCATCAAGAAGGACGCCAGCGAGACCCATTACGTGAACGTCGGCCGTCTCTCGACCGTGTTGCTCTACGTCGTCGCCGCGCTACTTAGCTTGACGATGTCCTCGGCCCAGCAGGCCTTCCAGATCCTGCTCTCCATCGGTGCTGGCACCGGCCTGCTTTATCTCGCCCGCTGGTTCTGGTGGCGCGTGTCGGCCTGGTGCGAAGTCGTCGCTATGGTGATGTCGCTCGTGACCGCGGTGGCGGTGCCGCTGGCCATACCACACGCGGACTTCGCGACCACGACCATCATCCAAGTCGCCCTGACCACGCTGTCGTGGCTCATCGCCGCGTATGTCGGTCCGCAGACGGACCGCGCGACACTCATCGCCTTCTGCCAGAAGGTGAAGCCCGCGGGACCGGGCTGGACGGACATCCGCGCCGAAGCCGGCATCAGCGATGCCGAAATCGCCCAGGAGAATCGTATCGGTTCGGCGTTCGTTGGTTGGATCGCCGGTTGCGCGCTCATCTGGGGCTCACTCTTTGCCATCGGTAATTTCCTCTATTCGTCTGGCGATCCCAAGCGCCTCACCATGGCCTGGATTCTGACCGCGGTCACTGTCGTCAGCGGCACCGTACTCCTCAAGGTCACCCAGCAGTTATGGGCGGATAGTACGGCGTCGCAGGCACGCGAAGACGCGAAGCGGGTGTAAGCAGACAAGCTTCGGGTGGCGGGTGGCAGCCCCGGGTGGCAGGTGGCAGCAGTTTTGAGCTCATAGGGAAACCGGAGACCGCATGATTGGCTCGGGTGTATTGGGTAGGGGCGCCACTGCGTGGCGTCCGTGGGCGGAAGGGTGTGATTCGGCCGGATATCTTGCCCGGCTCGTCGTATCTTGCGCTGCGAACGGACGCGACGCCGTCGCGCCCCTACCTCGGGATGAAGAATCGAGACAAGCTATGTCGTGACGCGGTCCCGACCCTACCTAGGGGAACTAGGACAGCACGTGGTGCTGTCCCTACCTCATTACACCGAAACGGAAGATGAGCTGCTGAGCATACTGTTCGCCGGGGCGCAGGATGCCGCTCGGGTAGCCCATGCGATGGAAGGCGGGTTGGTTCGGTGAATCCGGGAAGAGGCCGGGCTCGAGGCAGAAGCCTTGGCGAAAGGAGAAGGGCTTGGGCCATCGACCTTGCTTGGTGCCATCGAGGAAATTGCCGGTGTAAAGTTGGAGGCCCGGCGCATCGGTGAGGACTTCGAGGGTGCGGCCAGAGGTCGGCTCGGTGACGACCGCGGCGGCTTGCAGGGTTTTATCAGCCCGGAGGACGTAGCAATGATCGTAGCCCCGGCCGCGGGTGAGTTGCTCATGCATCGCTCCGATGCGTTCACCGATCGTGTGGGGCTGGCGAAAATCAAACGGCGTGCTCGCTACGTCCATCAAAGTGCCCGTCGGGATGAGCACGGGATTCACGGGGACGATTTGAGCGGCCGAAAGGGTGAGGCGGTGGTCGAGGACATTACCTTCGCCGGCCAGATTGAAGAAGACGTGATTAGTCAGGTTGCAGGTCGTGGCGGTTTGGGTGGTGGCCGCGAAATCAATCTGCAGTTCGTTGGCGTGATCCGGCAGGGTGTAGGTGACGACCACCGTGAGCTCCCCGGGATAGCCTTCTTCGCCGTCGGGGCTCACATAGGTGAAGCGGACGATGGAGGCATCGGCGCTGCGGCTCGCGGCAGACTTCCAGACGCGCTTGTCAAAACCGCGGAGTCCGCCGTGGAGGTGCTGACCGTTGTTGTTCTGGGCGAGCGAAAAAATCTGACCGTCGATGGTGAGCTGGCCGGCGGCCAAGCGATTGGCGTAGCGGCCGACCGTACTACCGAGGCAGGGATGGCCAGCGGCGTAGTCTTCAAAGGTGCGAAGCCCAAGGGTGACTTCACCGATGGCGCCGCGGATATCCGGCACGCGGACGGAGGTGAGCATCGCACCCAATTCACTGAGCGAGACTTCCATACCGGTTGCGTTGGTGAGCGTGTGCCACTGCACGGGCTGGTCGCCCAGTTGGCCGTGTTGGCGACTCAAGCAGGTGCCGGGGCGGCGGCCACGTTGCCAGGTTAGTGCCGTGCAAGCGACGGTCGTGGCGGCGAGAAGGACATCGAGCAACTGCATGGAAATAAACTGGGCGGGCCGGGCGGCTTCGCCAAGTCAAAGACGCGGGCACAAAAAACCCGCCATCTCGGCGGGTTAATCGGCGGAGGCCGAAAGGTTATTTGGTGACGGTGGCAGGTGCCTTGGTGGCGACCCCGCCAGCTTGTCCAGAGGCGAGGACGTTGGACCAATCGGCCGCGATGCGGACCGCCTCGTGAAGTTGGATGTCATATTCTGGCCAGTCTTCGTCTTCGAGCGGGTCGCGCATGCGGTTGGCCTTCTTGCTCTTACTGATGGAGTCGGGCCCGTCCTTCTTTTCCTGCTCCAAGGCGGCGTTGAGTTTCACGTCGCTGATTTTATATTCCTTCTTGGCGTAGTCGGAAAGCTCGCGGCGGATTTGATCACGGAATTCGAGGTCGTCTTTGCGTTCGGTGCGGCGCTGTTCGAGTGAGAGGGAGACATCCTTGCGACCTTGGCGGTTCTTGGTCCAATCAATCGTACGGTTGAGCGTGAGGAATTCGGGGAGCTCCGATTGGCGGCGGGCGCTACCGGCGGCGAGCGAGGCAATCAGGCCATCCGTAAGTTTAGCCTTCAGCCAATCGCCTTCGTCGGGCTTGGTCATCGTTGGGGTGACGGAATCCCACGGCAGGGGGCGATCGAGATCAGCTTCAGCCACCGGCATCACGGAGTAGACCGAGGGCACGACGATATCGGCCGGGACGCCCTTGAGCTGGATGGAGGAGCCGCTGGGAGCGTACCACTTCTGGATGGTGACCTTGACGGCCGACTTCAAGTTACGGTCAAAGCGGCTCAGCTCGATGATGTTCTGGACTGAGCCTTTGCCGTGGGTGGTGACGTCGCCGACGATGATCGCGCGGCGATGGTCGTGCATGGCACCGGCGAAGATTTCCGAAGCAGAGGCCGAGAGCTTGGAAGTCAGCACGATGAGCGGCCCATCCCAGGCAACTTTCTCATCTTCATCGCGGTAGTCTTCGGAGCGGCCTTGGCTATCGCGGACCTGCAGGACCGAGCCCTTCGGGATGAAGAGGCCGGAGATGTCGACCGCCTCGGTGAGAAGGCCGCCGCCATTCTTACGGAGATCCATGATCAGGGCCTTGATGCCGAGCTTCTTAAGTTTACCGATCAGTTGTTCGATGTCGGCCGAGGGGCTGGAGCCAGAGCCATCGGGGTTCTTGCCGTAGAAAGCAGGGAGGTCGATGACGCCCAGCATAATGGTGCCGTTACCGTTGGGGACTTCAAAGGCCTTGGCGGAAGCCATCTGGCCGACGAGTTTAATCTGGTCGCGCTTGAGGGCGACCGTCTTGCGCCCGCCCGCGGCCATGTCGACGAGGAGGCGGACGGTCGTGTTCTGTTTCCCGCGGATGCGGCCGATGGCTTTCGAGAGGCGCATGCCTACGATGTCTTCCATTTCACCTTTTTCGCCTTGGCCGACGGCGATGATCTTATCGCCGGACTTTACTTGGCCGGAGAGGTCGAGCGGGCCGCCGGGCAGGATGTCTTTGACGACGCAGAGGCCATCTTCGTCGGAGAGTGTCGCGCCGATGCCCACGAGCGAGTTGCGCATCGCGATTTCAAACTCTTCGAGCGACTGCTGGGAGAAGAAGGTTGAGTGCGGGTCGTATTGGCTGGCGTAGGAGTTGAGGAAGATTTCTTCGACCTCGTGTTGGTCGTAGTTGAGGTAGGAGCGGCTCTTGCTGTAGCGCTTTTTCAGACGTTCCACCGCCTCGGCGGTCTTGGCGGGGGTAATCTCTGGCAGGGAGTGGTCTTTGGGGGCCTTGGCCTTGGCGCCCGTGCGGTCCTCGCCGAGGAGCTCGGAGAGCATATCGAGGCGGAGGCGGCGGCCCCAGAGGGCATCGGCGGCTTCGGCGTTTTCAGGCCAATTGGCCTTCTTGCGTTCGACGGGGAAGGTGCCGGGCTGGGTCAGGTCGATGGGCCGATCGAGGGCAGCGAGATTCGAGACCGTGCGCTGGTCGACTTTCTTTTTGAAGAGCGTGTAGATTTCAAACGCCGGGGTCAGGTTGCCGCGCTGCAGGTAGAGGTCCAAGGTCTTGCCGTAACGGGTCACGAATTCATCTACTTCTTCGGCCGTGAAGTACATCTTCGCGCCGTCGAGGTTTTCGCAGTAGGTTTTCACGACCGAGTTCATGTCGACCGAGGACATCTCCTTTTTGCTGATATGAAGCTTCTCGAGGAGGGCCGCGGTGGCGCGGGTCTCGTTCTGCATCGACTGCGTGGTGGTGAAGCTTCCGGTTTGGGCGGAAACGAGCGCAGCTAGGAGAACCAGCAGCGGGGTCAGGCTTAGTCGCATAAAGGGGGAGGGGTGTCAGCGTAGGCGGGCGCTGAGGTCTTCCAACCTACGTTTCTCGGCAGGCGTGAGCGAGCCGAAACCCCCGTCGGAAATCTTGTCCAACAGCCCGTCTAACTCAGCCCGGGCTTGGGTCTGGGTGAGTGCTCGTGGGCTGTTCTCTTCGGTAGGCGCCTCAAAGGAGGGGCTAGGTGCTTCGGCGGAGGGCATCTGGACTTGAGCGTAGCTCGGGCCCTGATTTGTCCGGTTAAGGGTGCGCCAAGCGAAGAATCCTAGGACCAGGCCGCCGAGGTGGGCCGAGTGGGCGATGCTATCGGACCAGGCGGCGTGCCATTTAGCCCAATCGTGCCGACCGGGTAGTTCGGCGAAGATCCACCCAAGCAGCGTGAAGAGTGCTGTCAGCAACAGCATCCAGCGGACGCGCAAAGTCACCGGTAGGAAGAAGAAGAGGAGCAGGGTAATCTGGTGATCGAGCTTATCCAGTAGCGCGACCAGCATCATCGCATAGACGCCGGCGGAGATGCCGATGATTGATCCGGGATGACTCCCGCCGATGCCGGAGAGTTTCCAGAGCACGGCGCCAGCCAGTGTGCCGCCAACGAGAACGTAGAAGTAAGCACGCACGCCGTGCGTCTGTTCGACAATTACGCCGGTCCACCAGAGCACGAGGCAATTGCCGAGCAGATGCCAGAAGCCATCATGCAGTAAGGCGTGTGTGAACCATTGCCAGACGAGGGGATGGGCTTCGCTAAGAATTGCCCAGCCGAGGAGGTCGGCACCGGCAGACTCCTGGATGAGGTTGATGATGAAGAACGCGATGAGCACTCCGACGGTCCAGGCGGTGGCGGAAATCGGCTCCCGGTAAGGGCGCTGATTCCGCATGTAGGCCCGGTCGCCGATGCCCATGCGCGCGTTGTCCGCTTAGAGTTTCTTCACGATCGCATCGGCGAGGCCATACTCGATGGCCTCCTCGGCGTTCATGTAGAAGTCGCGATCGGTGTCCTTGGTGACCTTCTCAATCTTCTGCTTGGAGGCCTTGGCGAGAATCTCGTTCAGCTCGGAACGGAGGCGTTCCATTTCCTGAGCCTGAATGTGGATATCGACGGCGGTGGCTTGGATGCGGCCCATGATGAGCGGCTGGTGGATCATCACGCGGGAATGCGGGAAGAGCAGGCGGTTACCCTTTTCCTTGGGGGCCTGCAGGAGGATGGAGCCCATGGAGGCGGCCATACCGGTCACGACGACCTTCACGGGGGAAGAGATCATGCGGATGGTGTCGTAGACGGCCATGCCGGAGGTGATGGAGCCACCCGGGGTGTTGATGTAGAAGGTGATCTCCTTACCGGGGTCGATGCCATCGAGGTAGAGGAGCTTTTCGACGATATCCCGGGCGGAGGCGTCTTCAACGGCGCCCCAGAGGAAAATCTTCCGCTGTTCGAGGAATTTCTTCTGGATGAGCATGGAGCTCGGGCCGCCTTCCTTCGGGGCAGCGGGGGTCTTCTCGTCCTCGTCTTCGTCGTCGTTACGCATGGGAACAGTCAAGTTGCCCGAAACCTCGCCCGTGGCAAGCGTGGGGAGGGAGGAGAGCGGGGGAAATCATTCACAAAGGGAGGGGCACGAGGGCTGAATCCCGTCGGAGAGTCGTCCCCAGCCTGCTTTTTAGGAACAAGTGGGTGGACGGGGTGGTCAGTTTATAAATCATCGCCTAACCCTCATGAAACTCCGTCTCCTTCTCTCCGGGCTCCTTGGTTTTTGTGCCGTCGCCTCCGCCGCCCTCGTCGACAACAAGAACCAATCCTCGATCTCCTCAGGGGCCGATAAGCCCGAGAACGCCAAGAAGCCCAAGGTGCTCATCATCATCGGCGACGCGACGGAGCTCCTCGACACGATGTACCCGGTCTACCGACTGCAGGAAGCGGGCTTCCAGCCGGTCTTCGCCTCCATTGACAAGCGCGTCTACCAGACGGTGCTCCATGAGGTGAAGCCGGGCTGGACGATCACCAAGGAGTGGGAAGGTTACACCATCAACTGCGACATCGCCTTTAAGGACATCAAGCCCGAGGAGTATGCGGGTATCTTCTTCAGCGGTGGCCGCGGTCCTGAGTATCTCCGCGAAGACGAAGCCCTCCTGGCTGCAACCCGCTGGTTCTGGGAACACAAGAAGCCGATGATGAGCGTCTGCCATGGTGTCGAGATCGTCGCCCGGGCCGGCATCGTGAAGGGCCTGCACATGGCCACCGTGCCCAAGTGCAAGTTCGACCTCGAGATCTGCGGCGGCATCTTCGTCAACGCCCCGGTCGTAGTCGACCGTCATATGGTCAGCGGCCGCACCTTCCATGACCACGGCTCGTTTGTCGGCCCATGGATCAAGATGCTCGAAGCCCAGCGCGACCAGAAGTAAGACGATGCTTTCCCGTCGCGATTTCCTCCGCACCGTCCCCGCCGCTGCGGCCTTCGCCGCGCTATCGGCCCGGGCCCAGACGAAAGATGATTTCAAGATCCGCTACACGCTCTCCTCGGCGCTTTACGGCACGATGCCGCTCGAGGTCATTCTGCCCGAGGTCGCTAAGGTGGGTGCCGAGTCGATTGACATCTGGTGCAAGGTCCACGGCGACCAGCGCGAGCAGGCGACAGCTCTCGGTGAAGAAGCCTTTGCGGCCCTGCTGAAGAAGCACGGCGCACGCGTCGGCTCCAGCACCCGCTACCCGCTGGGTCCATTTAAGCTGCAGGAAGAGATGGCTTGGGTGAAGAAGCACGGCGGTGACCTGGTCATCTGCGGATGTACTGGCCCGAAGGATCCCGCGGGCGAAGCCGCCAAGAGCGCGATCAAGAAGTTCCTCGAAGACATGAAGCCGCACGTCGCCAAGGCTGAAGAGCTCGGGGTGACGATCGCGATCGAGAATCATATCGGACAGGCGCTGCAACACCCCGATTCCCTCCGCTACTTCGCCGAATTCAATCGCTCGGCGCATCTCGGCGTGGCGTTCGCCCCGCATCACCTCCACCCTTGGGCAGAGCAGATTCCCTCTTTGATTCGCGACTTGGGTGCGAAGAACCTACCCTTCGTCTACTTCCAGGAGCATTCCGAGGGCATCTTCAAGAAGGCCAGCAAGGAGGTCGAGATGCAGCAATTACCGGGTTACGGCGGCGGGCTCGACTACCGTCTCGTCGTCAAGGCGCTCCGCGACGTCCGCTTCAAGGGCGTGGCGGAGATCTTCATGCACCCGACGCCGCGCGGCATCCCAATTTTACCGACGGTGGCCGAAGTTACCGCCGCCGTAAATAAGTCACGGGCGTATTTGGATAAGTGCCTCCGCGAGACGGCATGATGGCGCGGGTTGCGATCCTGCTCGCCGCGGCGGCGCTGGGGGCTGAGCCGCTCGTCACCGGCTTCGAGCGCTTCCATGCGGCAATACCGACGGCTGAAGGCGGCCGCCTGCTCTACAACGAGCTCGGCTGCGTGAACTGCCACGGCGGCGAGACCGGTCTGCCCGCGATGCGTGGACCCGCCCTCGCGTCCGTTTCACAACGTGTCCGTTCGGAATGGCTGCGTAAATTCATGGCCGATCCGGCGGCGGCCCATCCTGGTGCGGTTATGCCGCAGGTGCTGGCTAAGGGCGACACGCCGACGCTTGTCGCGATTGAGCATTACCTGGTTGCGCTGAAGCCCAAGTCCGTAACCAAGGCCCCAGCAAAGATCATGCACGTGAACGGCGGGCGCGGAGGCGAACTATTCAATACGCTCGGTTGCGTCGCCTGCCATGCTCCTGGAAAGGGATTCGTGCCGCCCGACGGTGCGCCCAAAGCTGCGGATTTTACGCATCGCAGTATCGGCTTTGCCGACCTGAAGACGAAATACAGCTTAGAAAGCCTGAGCGCATATATCTTCGAACCGCTGAAGGTGCGTACCGACGGACGCATGCCCAAGATCGCAATGGAGAAACAGGACGCGGTCGACATTGCCGGCTACCTCCTCGAGTTCCAAGGTAGTGATGGGCGGTTGGATGTGGCCATCGATCAGGTCGCACTTGATGTGAAACGGGTGGCCGCCGGCCGCAAGGCCGTCATCACTGCCCGCTGCGCCGCTTGCCATGACCTGCCCAAGGACGTGGCCGCCGCGCCAGTTGCATTGAAGAAGACCGAAGGCGGCTGCCTCGACGCCGAACACACGAAGGGCCCGCGTTATGCGCTTTCCGATGCACAGCGTGCCTCGCTGAAACTCTTTCTGGCGAAGAAAGACGAAGCCGCTGCGCCCAAGCTTGCGGCTGACCTTACCTTGCAGGCGTTGAACTGCGTCGCCTGCCATGAGCGCGACGGCCAGGGCGGACCCGATCCCGGACGTAAACCTTATTTCCAGGGAGATCATAATCTTGGCGATACCGGTCGCTACCCGCCGCCTCTCACGGGTATCGGCGGCAAGCTCCGTCCCGAATGGCTCGCCAAGGTACTTGCCGGCGAGAATCGCGTGCGGCCTTACCTGCAGGTGAAGATGCCGCAATTTGGTGCGGCCACCGCCGACTTGGCCAAGCTCCTTGGCGTCGCCGACGCGCGTACCGCCATCAAGTTCGAAGGCGGCGACGACACCGCCGGCCGCAAGCTCATGGGCACGCAGGGCGGGGCGGGGTGTATCACTTGCCACCGCTGGGGCGATAGACCTTCGCTGGGCATCCAGGGTCCTGACTTAAGTAATATCGCCGCGCGGCTGCAGGAAAGCTGGTTGCGCGAGTATCTCATCAATCCTGCGGCCTATCGTCCGGGTACGCTGATGCCGTCGTTCTGGCCCGCAGGGAAATCGTTTAATCCAGCCATCCTCGGCGGCGACACCGATAAGCAGATTGCCTCAATTTTTAAATTTATTGAAAGCGCTAACGGTGAGCCCGAAGGTTTTCCGCAGAATCGGAACGGCGAATATGAAATCGTGCCCAAAGATCGCCCCGTCGTTCAGCGTACCTTTGTCGAGGGCGTAGGCGTACGCGCCTTACTTGTCGGCTTCCCGACAGGTGTGCACTTAGCTTATGACGGCGAGCACGGAGGCCCAGCGCTGATGTGGAATGGCCGTTTCTTTGATGCTTACACCACCTGGTTCTCTCGCTTTCCGATTTTCGAAAAACCCCCTGGCGAGAAAATCCTCCCTTGGCCAAAGTCGTCGGACGGACGTTTCCTGGGCTATCGTCTGGATGTACAGGGCAATCCGACATTCCTGTATGAGCAGTACGGCGTGAAACTGGAGGAGACGTTTGAAGGGATTGAGCACGGCTTGCGCCGCACCATCACGTGGGCGCCGACGCCGGACTTCTCTCCCGCGGTCACGCATCCCGATGGGATGAGTGTGGACGTAAAGGAATCATCTAAGCAGGGCCGCCGCGTTTATATCTATCTCTTGAAATGAAAGCCACGTTTGCCCTCTGCATCTTCGCTGCCTCGCTTTCGGCCACCTCGTATGAGATTGCCGATATCCTGACGGCGAGTACCGCCGCGGATACGCGTGCCAAGGATTGGAAGCCCGGTGCAGGCTTAGCATTGGAAGTCAGTGGCATGGATTGGACGGCCGACGGCAAACTCGCCGTCGCGATTCGCAAGGGCGAAGTCTGGATTGTCGACGGTGTGCTCGACGCCCAGCCGAACAAGGCAACCTTCAAGCTCTTCGCCTCCGGGTTGCATGAGCCGCTCGGCCTCCTCAGCGACGGCAAGGACCTGCTCATCACGCAGCGCACCGAGATGACGCGCCTGCGCGATACGACTGGGGTCGGCGTGGCTAATGAATACCTGACTGCCGGTAGCGGCTGGAATGTCTCTGGTGCCTATCATGGCTATGCCTACGGCCCCAAGCGCGACGGCCAAGGGAATCTGTGGGTCACGCTTAACGTGGACATGGGTGACCACGCCGACAACAAAGCGCCTTGGCGCGGCTGGGGTGGCATCATCGGCAAGGACGGCAAGTTTATCCCTATGGTGGCCGGCATGCGTTCGCCCTGTGGTCTCGGTACGAACCTTGCCGGCGACATGTTTTGCGTCGACCAGCAGGGCACGTGGATTCCGACCACCCCGATCTATCATCTGCGTAAGGGTGCGTTCTTCTTGAATCCCGAAGGCATCGCCTCCGAGAAGCTGCCGGCCTCGCCGGTGCATCTTTCCGCTCCGGTGCCGTCAAAGATTCCTTATCCCGACGCGTTGAAGGCGTTGCCCGAGATGTGCCCGCCGGCGATCTGGATGCCCTATAATAAGATGGGTCGGAGTGGCACCGACCTCGCCACGTGCGATGCAGGGGGCAAGTTTGGGCCGTTCGATGGGCAGATGTTCGTCGCCGAGTTCACCGATGCCAAGGTCAGTCGCGTCTTCATGGAGAAGGTCGACGGCGAATATCAGGGCGCGTGCTTCCCCTTCGTCGGCGGTTTTGCCTCGGGCATTGTACGCTTACGGTTTGCCCCGGATGGCTCGCTCATGGTCGGCATGACGAGTCGTGGCTGGTCATCACTTGGCACCAAGGCTTATGGCCTCCAGCGCCTGCGCTATAACGGCACTGCGCCCTTCGCGATTAAGGAGATGAAGGCCAAGCCGGACGGCTTCGAACTCGTCTTCACCAAGCCCGTCAACATCGCCCGTGCCGGGGACGTCGCCTCGTACCGCATGACCAATTACACGCTCTTCTATTCAGGTGCATATGGGAGCGACGAGATCCAGTCGGCCGCGAACGGCATCGTCTCAGCCGAGGTCGCCTCGGACGGACGCAGCGTGCGCCTCAAGATCAATGGCCTTCGCCCGCTTTACATCCATGAGTTGCATGCGGACGGCCTCCGCTCGGCCAGCGGCGAAGCGCTTGATCATGCGGATGCGTATTATACGCTCAATCGCATCCCGAAGAACTGACTCGCCTCAGCGGGGTAATTCTTTCCTCTTGGGGGCTTGGAAGCGCCGCCCACTATTCGTTCCGAAATCGGACCCACGCTCAAGCTGGCGATTCCGATTATGCTCGGGATGCTGGGCTATGGGCTGATGTTCGTCGTGGATGTGGCGATGGCTGGGCATCTGGGAGAGACCGCGTTGGCGGCTTCGGCTCTGGCTTCGAATCTTAATTATATCCCGTATGTCTTCGGCATCGGGGTTGTCGGTGCTATCGCCGTGTATCAGTCGCAAGATAACGGCGCCGGCGTCGAGGAGTCGTCGCCCGCGATTCTTCGCCATGGCATGACGTTGGCCGTCATCATCAGTATCGTGGCAGCGATACTTTCGCATTGGGCCGCGCACTTAATCCCGCTGCTCGGCTCTCCGGATTCCGTCTCGGCCGAGGCACAGGAGTTCTTTATTCTCATGTCGTGGGCGATGGTGCCCGGCCTGGCCTTCCACGCCTTGCGTGGGCATCGCGATTCGCAGCACCAACCGTGGATCTCGCTCGGGTGGCTGAGCCTCGGCATCCTCGCCAACATCTTCTTCAACTGGCTGTGGATGTTTGGCCACTGGGGTTTCCCGGCGCTGGGACTCGCCGGCGCCGGTTGGGCCACGCTTGTCGCGCGTTTCGTCATGCTTATTGGACTTTGGTTCACGCCTGGTCGTGGGGAAGTACGGTGGGCGGACGGTTTGCAGTTCGCCGTCTTCCGCCGGCTCATGAAGACCGGCTGGCCCGCGGGCCTGCATAGCTTGAGTGAAGTCGGGATTTTTGCGGTCGTCCCCGTCATGGCGGGTTGGATTAACGCCACTGCGCAGGCGGCACACCAGGTCGCCATCAGCACTGCTTCGGCCGCGTTCATGTTGCCGCTTGGGCTCGGCATCGCCGCCGGCATTCGCGTCGGCGAAGCGTATGGCGCCAAAGATCCGCGCAAGGTGCAGGCGATTGGCTTAGGTGCCCTCATCCTTGGTGGCCTGATCATGACCGTCTACGGGCTCGCGATGGTGCTGCTACGGCCTTTGCTGATGGCTACCTATGGCGTGGCTGGGACCGACACGGCCATGCTCGCCTCGACCCTCCTGATCTTCGCCGCCGTCTGGGCGCCGTTTGATGGCGTGCAGGTGGTCGCCGCTTATCTTCTGCGCTCGGTGAACTGTGCCGCCTGGGCCTCGTGGAGTGTCTTCATTGTTTACTGGCTGTTTTGCCTGCCCTTGGCGCTCGCTCTGGCTTTCCGGCCGGGGTTCCTGCTCTTCGGGATTCCCGTCGGTTACTTCGACCTTGGGGCCGTGGGTATCTGGATTTCGCTAGCGACCGGGCTGATCGTCGTGTCGCTGGCCATGGCGTGGAAGTTCCGCCGGGCGGCACAGGCTGGGGTCGACGCCTAGGCTGTCACCTGATTGGTGCCGATGGGTGTATTAATCTTAACAACCTACGGCTTTGCGGTTGGCCGGGGGCGACTACCCTTGAGTCGCACCCCAATGCACCCAACTCAACACATCACCTCTAACCGGGAGATGGATGAAGATCCGGAATACGGCTTTCGCGAGGAAGCCGAGGTAGATACCACGCTCATGTCCCTGGAAAAACTCCAACTGCTCGTCATTGAGCTGCACACGCTGCGTCGTGTGCGCGGGGTTCAGCGCCGGGCACTGGAGCGCGTGTGCGACTATGTCGTGCATGACCCCGTGTATGCCGATTCCACCCGATCCATTTTCCAGTCAGCACTGGAAAACATCCACCGCCATTCGGCCGGATAGACTCTTGGCGAGCGCCCGCCATGAGACCCGGAAGTCATTTCCGGGCTAGGGCGTCATCGTCACTTCATGCCTAAAACAAAGAAGCCGACCAGAGGGTCGGCTTCTTGGAGGCGCTGGCTTGGCGGCTTACTTGATCGAGCAAGCGGTCGAGGTCGTGGGGACGATCTCGACCTTGCGGTGCTCAGCATCCCACTTCACGAGGCCATCAGCCTTAGCGAAGAGGGTGTGGTCGCGGCCCATCCCGACATTGCGGCCTGCATTCATGCGGGTACCGCGCTGGCGGATGATGATTGAACCTGCGGTGGCGAATTCGCCGCCGTAGAGTTTAACGCCGAGGCGCTTGGAAGTGGAGTCGCGGCCGTTGGAGGAAGTCCCGCCGCCTTTCTTTGTTGCCATGGTGGTTGAACGTTAAGGGTTAAGCAGAAATCGTCTCGACCTTGATGACCGACAGCTCTTGGCGGTGGCCACGGCGGCGGTAGTAGCCTTTACGGCGGCGGTGCTTGAAGATGTCGATCTTGTCGCCGCGCTTGTTCTCGAGGATCTTAGCGGTGACGGTCGCGCCCGGGACGGTCGGGGTGCCGATTTTGGCGGCAGCGCCTTCGCCTACGAGGAGGACCTTGTCAAAGGTGAGGATGTCCCCTTCGTTCTTACCAGGGTACTGGTTAACGATGAGGATGTCGCCTTGCTTGACGGTGAACTGGCGACCGGAGGTGATAAATGTGGCCTTCATGGCTGTCGGAAGGTCGGAGCAAACGGAGGGACAGGGGGTTGGCAAGGGGAATTGTCGGTAGATTGGGGG
>Ga0194048_10000588_pt1 | contig 17743 bp, 28 predicted proteins | sample JunL225m_MetaG_FD_161685 | JGI IMG/M metagenome (GOLD analysis project Ga0194048, IMG submission 161685) | Anoxic zone freshwater microbial communities from boreal shield lake in IISD Experimental Lakes Area, Ontario, Canada - Jun2016-L222-5m | ecosystem: Environmental > Aquatic > Freshwater >...
AAACTGCTATGTTAATAATCTCGCGATAAATAATGTCATGAACATAATCATAGCCACGTTGGTGATGACGCACATCACAATGATCTGTGTCACGCTGTATCTACATCGTAATCAAAGCCACAGAAGCATGGAGTTCCATCCTGCACTCGCTCACCTTATGCGTTTTTGGCTGTGGATGACCACAGGCATGACCACTAAACAATGGGTAGCTGTGCATCGCAAACATCATCACTATACAGATGTTGAAGGGGATCCACACAGTCCGCATGTATACGGCATCATAGCTGTAATGACCTCAGGCATGAAGTTATACAATGTCCCGTGTCAAGATGCTAAATTTGTTATGCAGTACGGAAAAGGGACTCCCAAAGACTGGATTGAACGTAAACTATACACGCCATATCCTCTATTAGGTATTCTTTTAATGTTGGTTATAGACCTTGTATTATTTGGGCCTTGGGGATTTGTAGTGTGGAGTGTTCAGATGATCTGGGTTCCAGTCATCGCCGGTGGAATGATTAATGGAATAGGACACTGGTGGGGATATCGCAATGGCGACACAACAGATCACAGTCGCAACATTAGTCCTATTGGTATTATACAAGCTGGAGAAGAACTGCACAACAATCATCATTTAGATCCAGCAAGTCCTAAATTTAGTCGCATGTGGTGGGAGTTTGACATTGGTTGGATGTGGTTTAAAATATTTGAATTTTTACGTCTAGCACGACTTAGATCATAAAAAAAGCCCACTTATGCGTGGGCCCTTTCATATGCTAGCATGGCTCTTTGACGTGACAGCCATAATCTAAACACCACATAGTCCGATAGCTGCTCATGTATCAGCAGACCCCACTGGTTCGCTCGTCGATTACGGCCCAATGTGACCTCATCATCTACTATGAGGTCATCATTGTCATCTACATCGCGATTACTTAGCGGCTTTAGCTGCGTCTTTCTTAGCAGGCTCACTTTTTGCAGGCTTTTTCTCTTCCTTCTTGGCTTCCACTTTGGCTGGTGCGGCAGCACTTGCTGTAGCAGCAGGTGCCTTGGCTGGCTCAGCGGCAAATACAGTTGTGGCCAACATTGCGGCGATTAGAGTTGCGATAGTTTTCATTTTAAAGTCCTTTTTGGTTAGTGTAGGAATTTCTATCCCTACATATATATAACGCCTTAGAGTTACACAGCGTTGACAAGAGTCCAAAATATTATAAAGATTTACCACGACTGTAACATTTTAAATAAAATGCTGCGATAAATAGTTACAATGACACAGCCAGCCAAGACAACAACGACCTATCGCAGCATTTTTATCAGTGATGTGCATTTGGGCACACGCGATGCAAAAGCATCACAACTCAACAACTTCCTTAAACACAACACCTGTGCTACACTGTATCTAGTGGGTGACATCATTGATGGTTGGAAAATACAGCAGAACAAATGGCGTTGGAAACAGAGTCATACCAATGTGGTGCGCAGGGTGTTGGGACATGCCAAACGCGGCACCCGTGTGGTGTATGTAGCAGGTAATCATGATGAGTTTCTACGTCCATTCTTGCCCTATGGAGCTAACTTTGGGCAGGTAGAAATACACAATCAGATAGAACATGTGGGAGTGGATGGGCGACGCTATCTGGTCACACATGGGGATCTGTTTGACGGAATCACACGCCTAGCACCTTGGATTAGTTTCTTAGGCGACAAGGCCTACGATTTTGTGCTGTACCTCAACGGCAAGTTCAACTGGATACGCCATAAGATGGGGTTTGGCTACTGGAGTTTGAGCAAGTATCTCAAGCATAGGGTAAAGAAAGCCGTGGACTTTATGTTCCAGTTTGAACGAAACCTAGCTGAATATTGCAAGAAGCGAGGCTATGATGGTGTGATCTGTGGACACATACATCACGCAGAGATCAAAGAGATCAATGGTGTTGTGTATATGAACGACGGAGATTGGGTTGAGTCATGCACAGCCTTGGTAGAACACTGGGATGGCCGCTGGGAGATCATTACTTGGACCAAGGAGAACGATGATGTGGTTATTAATACTGATAGCAGTTCACGTGAACAATCCGTCAGATCAGCCGGGCAGGATTGAACTAGGGTTCAAAGATCGCGAGGCTTGTGAACTGTCTCTAGCTTCTATGAAGTGGGAACTAAAGTTTAAAAATTTTAAGGTAGAGGGTGTATGCAGAAAACAAACAAACTAATAAGTGATAATATTACCATCGTAGTACCCTGCAAGAACGAGGAGAACTACATTGCACATTTACTAATGCACCTAGGCCAGCAATCAATAGGTGATACTAGAATCATAATTGCAGACTGTTCTACAGACAATACACGAGAAGTTATTCAAATAACGAAAGGTGAATTAAATGTTGAGATCATTGATGGTGGCCCAGTATCAGTGGCCAAGAACCTTGGAGCTCGACTGGCCACTACACCCTATATACTGTTCATAGATGCTGATGTGCGTTTCTTTAAACCCACTGTGATTCAGGATGCTGTTAATTTAATCGAGTCTAAGAACTTAGATCTTATTGGACTAAACATCAAGTGCTACGACAAAGACTTGAGAGCAAAGATTGGATTTGCTATTTTTAACATCATCAACAATGTGTTAAAATACTCCAGTCCGTTTGCTGTTGGCGCCTTTATGCTGACCCGCAGAGATCGATTTGAAGAACTAGGGGGCTTCCCTGAAAAGTTTTCAACCAGCGAAGACTACTTCCTATCAAGGCAGTATAACCCTAAAAAGTTTAAGATTGTCCGTCACTATTTCGGGCAAGATAGTCGTAGGTTTAAGAAGATGGGCTATCTAGGTATGACCACATACCTAATCAAGAACTTTATCAATCGCAACAACAAAGCCCATTGGGAAAACCTAGACTCAGCTCGCTATTGGAATTAAGCTCTTAGATCTATCTTTTTCAGAGTAGCGCCAGCGGCGGATCCTCTTTACCCCTACCTTGAACATGATTAGAAATAAATCACGTTGATCACACAGCGAGCAGCCGTGTTGGTATGTGTCCATGTGCGATGTCGCAAGGTACTGGGGAAGGTTATAAGACGTCCCTTGACACAGTCTACACGTGAGCCATCTTCAAACTCAGTAAACCCGTCTGTGCTGTTGGCATAGTATATCGCACTGGTGCAGCGAGCATCATCACTGTCACCGTGCCATTCAAACGGCCGGGTGCTGTCTGTAACCACAGTAAGATTGGCTTTGATCCTGTACAGCGCCACTGGATTTAGATGCTCCAATAGCGGCTGCACCAATTCTATAAACGGGCTCTGTGGCTCACCATCGGCGTAGAGCAAATGGGTAAATTGACATTGCCACGGCTCACCTGTATCATTAGAGGTCTTGCGTGGACTGAACTGCCAAGGCCATTCAGTACCCCCAGCAAGAGCGTACTCTACTGCATCAACCCACGTGGGGTCAAAAGTATTGATTTCGTGTTTGGTAATGGACATTATTATATACTAGCATATTATATCGCAGCAGTCAATGGAATTTTTTAGGATCAGTATTGTCCACTGCTAGTTTGATATATGATTCTTTCTCTTCTTCACTGTTTTCATCGTTGACATAGCTAACCATGATATCTGAATCACCATCTAGGTCCACAACAGTTTCTATGCGCTCTACACCATAGTAGGCTGCAACAGCATCTAATACTTCGTATATCTCTGCACGAGCTTCGTCTGTGGTTTGTAGTTCTGCTACGCTAGCAGCAAGGTTGAGTACTTCTCCAAGTGCTACTATCATTTCAGCAGCTTCTAATTCATCTTCTTTTTTTGACACGCAGTATACTCCTGTTGTGTATACTTACTTATCTTCTACATATTCCACTCGGTCTATTTCCCACACATCATCCCAGCTGACATTCCACACACGGCCAACAATGGTTTGGTCTTCTATCTCCAGCAGACGATTCTTAGCATCACGCTTGCGAATAACACCCCATGCTTCATATACTCCTGGCTCACCAGGAACCTTTGCACCCAATGGAGTATTGCGAGTGTTTACTGGTTTGCCTGCTGTATCAATAAAGGTACGCACACGAAAACGACAACCCCAACTTTCTCCTGCTACTATATCTTCTACTTGCATAAAAATGTCTCTCCTATTATACTAATTTATATCTATTTTAACTGACTCGATAAATATTTGAGCGACAGTTCTTGTCGCACACAAAGGAGAATCCCATGAGTTCACTACGCAACATTGACCTACATCTAGAACTAGGTCAAGAGATCCTTGTTGGCCCCAACGGCGATAAGGCACGTATTACTAAGATTGAGTTTCATGAAAAAACAGGTGAATTAAGTATTAATACGACTCGTGGGCCTAGAAAAGCATTAACATTCCGTCTTTGTGAAGAAAAAGAAGCTGAATTGTCAAACCCAGCCGACCGTTATCGTTGACAGCTAAATACTTGATGCGAGCAAAAGATTTTATTACCGATGAATTAGAAGCATTACTGCGAGACTGGCAAGCCACTCGCAGTCTTTGCAAGAGTTCCAAACCTAACAGTGCTATTGGAGCTAGTGCCTTGGCCAGCTGTAAGAGTCAAGGACTACGCAGACGCGAAGGCAACAAGAGTCACAAGCTAGGACCAAAGGCTACTAGCCGTGTTAAAGTAGGTGGACACAAGATCAAAGGTAAGAAATACGGTGGCCCGCTACCCGATTGGAGTTAACACAATGGTAAAGCCAGGCCAGCTACTGGTAGCACACCCAAACCTCCCTAACCGTAGCTTGTTTGCTCATTCAGTTATCTTAATTACAGAACACAGCCGCATAGGTACTACAGGAGTTATACTCAATAAAACTTCTGAACACAACATCAATGTACTGCTTCAAGATAGAGGTGTGGACCTAGGTGAAGGAGTAGAACTCTTTACAGGCGGTCCAGTTAATCCCGGCGCACTATTACTGTTACACTCAGACGAGTGGTATGCATCAAATACCATGCATGTTCCAGGCGGTTACGCCATCAGCTCTGACAACGTAATGATTCAAAAGCTACAACAAAACAATTGTCCAATGTTTTGGAGACTGTGTGTTGGTCTAAGCGGGTGGATGCCAGGACAACTAGCATCTGAAATAAAAGAAGAAACATGGTTGACATGTGAGCCAGAGCCTAGTATAATATTTGAATATAGCGGTCGTATGCAATGGAGAAAGGCTTTAGATCTCTGTGCTACTCAAGCTGTAGCGCAATACTTTTAGAAAGAGTGTAATGAAACTGTGGTATAAGTATTTGGCAATTGCCTTAGTTGTCTTTGGATTTTCTTTAATGATCCAAACACACTCTGATGCAAGAGCTGAACCAAAAGATATCGTTGATGGTCCAACTAATACCCCAGTGGCAATTAGCATATCCTGTTTCAAAGACGTAACGGCACTATTAGAAAACTTAGAAGAAGAATACAAAGAGAAACCATTAGCTCAAGGCTTTACGACTATACATGTTCGAGGCGGTGATTTAATTGGGAAAATGATAGTTTACATAAATGCAACAAACGGTACATTTTCAAATGTGTTGATTTTTAAAGATGGCTCAGGTTGTTTAATAAATTCAGGCATAGAATTTAAACCGTTTACACTGTCAGATAAAATTAACTATTACTAAAATGAAAAAGAGACTTACAGATGGCAGATACACTAGTACTAAATGCAGACGGTATGCCCGTTTCATATCTACCTCTTTCAACCATCAATTGGAAAGAGTCGATCACCTATCTCTGGCTGGATAAGGTCACTGTACTAGAGTGGTATGACGATTGGATTGTGCGTTCAAGTTCATGGGAAACTCGTGTACCCGCAGTAATCATGATGAAGGAAATGATGCGGCGACGGCGAACGCCGCGCTTCTCTAAGACCAACATTTTCCTCCGCGATCTTCATCACTGCCAATATTGCGAAATGCAATTCCCTAAATCTATACTAACACTTGATCACGTACTGCCTATTTCAAAGGGCGGCAGAACCGAGTGGACCAATATCGTAACAGCCTGTAGTCCTTGCAATAGCCGCAAGGGTAATAGCCTGACGCCTAAGCCTAAGCGTAAGCCACATCAGCCTGATTATTTTGAATTGGTTAACAAAAGAAAACAGCTAGAGTTTGACATACGCCACCCCAGCTGGGAAGCATGGCTACGTTAGATTAGTATTATCTAATTTGCGCCAATCTAACGAACCACTAGAAGAATAACCAAGATACTGTTCGCCTGTTTCTAAATCAGTTAGTAGCCATTTCTCTGGACACTTGGTATAAACTTTTAACGTAACAGGCTCATCTAGTTCTATTATTTCTTTGCCTGTTTGTAGTTTGCGTTTCTTCACAGTTACTTGAACCAAGCAATACGTTTACCAGCAGCTTTGCGCTGTTGGTAAATTTCTTCGCTTCCAGGATATCTCCAACCCCATATAACAACCAGCAACATAAAGATACCTGTGTATACCAGTGCTTTGATGTTGCCTGTAGTAAACCACATGATCAATAAACTGCTGCACATTGTAACAATCATTAGATACTTGGCTTTGGTAGGGAATATACGCTTCTCTTGCCAGCCTATTAAAAACGGCCCAAATAATGGATGACCGTAGATCCAATCATGCATACGTTTGCTGCTCTTAGCAAAACAATATGCTGCACCCACTGCTGGAGTGCTCCAAGGAATACCAGGAGTAATAACTCCTATGTATGCTATTCCTAATAGTATGATACCTAGAGTAAACCACAGTGTCTTACGAATGTTCATTGAATACCTCTGTTAATGATCTAACTAAATTATGCAGCATTACATCGGTGTGTAATGGTGTTGGGGCTATACGTAGTCTTTCTGCACCTTGGGCTACGGTAGGATAGTTGATGGGCTGAATGTAAATGCCATGTTCGTTTAATAAACGATCGCTCATAGCCTTACATCTAATAGAATCCCTAACCATCACAGGAACTATGTGCGTAGTACTTGCAGACAATACTTCTATACCTGATTTGTTTAATAGGTATTTTAGTTTGCCAGCAATGCTTTGATGTTGCTCACGCAGTTCATGATGATCACTTAGATACTTAATGGCTGCAAGAGCACCAGCACAGGTCACAGGACTCATGCTGGTAGTAAAAATAAAACCTGAGGCGACAGAACGGATAGTGTCTATAACATCTGCATCCGCTGCTATGTATCCGCCCTGTACGCCAAAGGCTTTACCCAGTGTGCCGTTAACAATGTCTACACGATCTTGGATGCTCAGCTTTTCGGTCCAGCCTCCTCCATGTTCTCCGTAGAGTCCTACGGCATGAACTTCATCTATATAGGTCATTGCTCCATAGCGATCAGCTAGGTTGCAAATATCCAACATCGGCGAAACGTCACCATCCATGCTATACACGGACTCAAAGACAATGCAGGGAGTGCCTTTAACATTCTTTAGCTTTTGTTCTAGATCGTCCATATCATTGTGCTGCCATACGACCCTGTCAGCACCACTGTGTCGCATCCCCTGGATCATAGAGGCGTGATTGTTTGAATCACTGAGGTACACAATGTCGGGAATGATTTGCTTTAGAGCGATCAGTGTCCATTCATTTGCAACGTAAGCACTCGTGAACAGTAGGGATGCAGATTTACGATGTAACTTTGCAATCTCATGCTCAAGAGCCACATGGTAATGGCTTGTACCCCCAATATTGCGAGTACCCCCACTACCTGCACCCGTTTGATCCAATGCAGTATGCATTGCATCAATAACGAATTTGTTTTGTCCCATACCAAGATAATCGTTAGAACACCAGTTGACAATGTTCTTTATATTATACTTGCCATACCAAATTGCTTCTGGAAACTTACCGCGTTCACGAACTATGTCATTAAACACACGATAATTGCCTAGGTCTTTAAGTGCTGCTATCTTGTTCTGGAACGGTGTCTTGTTTATCATTGTAATCGATCTTAAAAAGAGGTGTAGTATCTATATAACCATACGGAGAATATGCAGGAATGAAATAAATGCCTGCACGAGCGTTTTCTTCTAATAAAAGTGCATAATCTTCCCACAGTGTTCTTATAAGGTTCCACATGCTGTATTTAAGTATAAATATCGTATAGGAGTTTATAAATGGACAAACTGATTCAAGCAATGAAAATCGCTTTTGCAAGTGAATTTAATTTTTACTTAAGGACACATGCTTGCCACTGGAACGTACAGGGCGCAGACTTTAAACAGTATCACGATCTGTTTGAAGTAATCTACAGCGAGGTTTATGATAGCATTGACAGCTTTGCAGAAAACATTCGTAAACTAAACAGCATAGTTGATGTAGATAGTATTAATCAACGCAGCATGGTCAACTTACCAGATTTAGAAGATAATTCAGCAGATCCCGCAGCTATGGTTGCAATGCTGTTAGAAGATAACGAAAAATTAACAAAGCTAATGGGCATGGTCTATAAACTTGCAGAAGCAGCAGGAGAGTACGGGCTTGCAAACTTCCTAGCAGATAGACAAGATGCACATCGTAAACACGGCTGGATGCTACGAGCAACTCTACAAGGTAACCAGCATGTCGGCTAACGGAATATCAACACTATCTACTAAACAAGCACGTCAAGTTGCCAAACTTGGCTTAGCACAAACCAAGCGACAAGGCACATTTACAAGATCAAACAACGGTAGTGTACTACTCAACGGTACGCAATGTCTCACAGTTCCAGCTAACAGCGCATACACACTAGGAACAAACGATCACACTATAGAATTTTGGTTATATCAATCTAGCCGTAATCTATATGATATTGCTTGGAATTATTCTCAACAATCTGCTTATTCAACTAGCGCATATTATCTAAATGTAGGATCGGCTGGTGTCTATCTATTGCTTGGTACTGGAACTGAATGGGGAGTATTCATTAATCCCCCAACTCCGTCACTTAATGCTTGGCATCATTATGCTATAGTACGTTACGGCAATGTCTTTACTCTATATGTAGACGGAGTTGGATATTCTAATACCTATGCCGCTAATATCCCAGCACAGCCTGGAGTTATGAGCATGGGTGGTATGCCCGGCGGTGACAGTGTGCCTGGATACATTAGCAACTTTAGATTTGTCAACGGTACTGCAATATATAAAGAAAACTTTACTCCTAGTGAAGCAACCCTGCCTAATGTTCCAAACACAAAGATATTATTAAACACCGTATATGGATCTAACTTTTTAGTTGATCGTTCATCAATTGGTGCTACAGTAACTAATGTAGGCGGCGGAGTCAGTAGTCCACAATATCCCAATGCTGTAGTTACTATTGATACAGGCGCACCGTTTTATCGTATACACAATGAATACGACATTACTCTTCTGCCTACACAGTATATTGGCAATACAGCAACTAACAACTTGAACGAAGGTGGATTACAAGCAAGCCGTCCGTGGGTAACATTCTTACCTAGTGATTTGTTTGCCTCTGGTGAAAAAGGTGTGTGGTATGATCCAGGCGATATAACCACTCTATTCCAAGATACAGCAGGAACTATTCCTGTAACTGCTAGCGGACAAACAGTTGCCCTAATGCTAGACAAGTCAGGTAACGGTATTAATGCTACACAAAGTGATGCTACTAAGCGTCCAACATTTACTATCTATCCTAATTCTGAATACGGATACTTAAACTTTGACGGCACTAATGACTTTATGGTAACTGGCAATTTAACTTTTGCCGCAACCAGTGTTTCTACTATAACAGCCACAGTTGGGGTTCAAGTCGATACAGGTGCAACCGGCTCACGAATGGTTATAGAGCTTGGCACAGATACTTCAACGAGCAACGGATCTTTTTATATAACTGCTCCTTCAGTGTCAAGCGATCATAGTTTTGGATTACGTGGCACCTCGGCTATAACAGGATATGTAGCTAACGTTGATCCAAGCGATGATATATTAACAGCACAGCTTAATATTGGTGCAGCTACTAAAGAACTAGAGTTAATACCTAGACTAAACGGTGTAACTAAATCAGGTGCTAGTATCACATGGAGCGGAGCCGCAAATGCAGGAACTGGAACATTTGGCACTAAAGCTATGTATATAGGCGCCCGTGCTGGCACAAGTTTATTCTTCAAAGGCAAATTCTACGGAATGGTTGTTCGCGGAGCAACTTCAACAGCACCACAAGTTACAGCAACCGAAGCGTGGGTTACAGCAAGATTATATTAAATATTGGTTAACAATGAAGAAATTATTAGTATTATTATTAGCACTACTAAGTACTCAAGCATTTGCTTGGGACCAACGTGCTCCAAACCCAGTACAAGCCTGTGCTATCCACAGTCCATATGGTTTTGCTCAAACACAGCGTCCAGCACAACCTATTTGCCGTGAAGCTTATCTAGTGGCATATGATGCACCTGTAAAGATTCCAGTCTATGTAGCATACACATTAACACCTCCTAATGCACTAGGTTGCATCGCCCGTACAAATGCATTTGTACCAGATCAAAGTGTGCCTAACGGTGCTCGTCCTGATGATTATGCTGGTACGGGCTATGACAAAGGACATGCAGCACCAGACGGTGACCTAAGCTGGAACCAACAAGTAGAGTACGAAAGTTTTTTAATGACAAACATGTACCCTCAACACGGCTCTTTAAACAGGGGAATCTGGAAGTTGTTGGAAACATCCGTACGAGGTTGGGTAGTTCAGGGCAACCAGAGCTACACTATATACGTGGGAGCATTATATGGCGCTGGTGATCCAACTATTGGTAATGGTGTTATTGTTCCACATGGTTACTATAAGATAGTAATCAACAATCAAACTAAACAAATTGCAGGTTGGGTATTTCCACATACTAAACCATATGTAAACCTAGGCAACGATCTAACAGTATTCCGCAAGCCTATCTCTGAGATAGAGAAACTGGCTGCTGTAGATTATAAGTTTCCTGCAGGTGCAGTAGAATTGCAACCAGGTAAAGAATGGCCCGTAGACTTTGGTGCATTGACTAATGCTAAACGTGCTAAATGCGGCAAAGCTGACTAAAAGATTAACCCCAGCTAACATTTCTGCTAACTGGGGTTGCTTTATATAATATATTACTAAATGGGCTATGCCCTTATTTTATATACTTTTAATTATAAATTATTTATTACCGTTAACAAAAGCGTAGAACTTTTCAGCTGCTTGAAGCACCTGTTCAACACCTGGAACAGTTGGCATTGCAACAGTAGCTACAACTTCACCTGTCTTTGGATCACGGCTTACAGTTTGTTCCCAACCTGCAAACTTAGCGTGGAAATCGCTCCACTCGTGATCTTTGGCCATTGCTAGCACTTGAGTACGGATCTCGTAACCGTTAGCATTAAAGCTGACTTTAGGCATAGCTGCCTTAACTTGATCTGCCGCATTGGCAATTTGTTTTGAAAATTCAGTCATTTTATTCTCCTATGTGTGTGTGTTTTGACTTTGTAGTATAAACTACAGCTATTAATATAGCAGAGTATTTATTGTTTGTCAACAAAAATATTTAGGATTTTGATGACATAAGTGCTTTGGCTTCGTCAAAGCGACCTTGTCTGCTCAATTCAGCTGCTGCTTTTGCTGTTCCGACAGCTTCAAAGAAGTTAAAAAGGATTTCAAAAAAGTTTTTCATATGTGTCTCCATGTGTGTATGTGAGCTTGATGCATCACATTCTTATTTATCTAAACTTATTATGGTTTACCATGGTATAGGACTGCCTTTTCTGTTGACTTTTTAGCCCTCACATGTTTAAATAGTATTACATCCAGCTTAAGGACAGCGTCAAGTGAAAATGAAAATCATCACAGGAAACTCTAATCCTGAACTAGCAGACCGTATCGCAAAGCATTGTTTTGCAACAATTGTACCATCAAGCATCAAAACCTTTGCAGATGGAGAAGTTAGCGTAGAATTTTTAGAAAATATTAGAGGTGAGGATGTTTTTATAATCCAAAGCACCAGTACTCCAGTTAATGATAATCTAATGGAATTGATGATCATGATTGATGCAGTGAAACGCAGCAGCGCCAAACGCATCACAGCAGTTATTCCTTACTTTGGTTATGCACGACAAGACCGTAAGAGTGCAAGCCGTACTCCAATTACAGCCAAACTAGTAGCAGACTTGTTAACAACAGCAGGCGCCCATAGGATCCTTACGATGGATCTACATGCAGGGCAGATACAGGGATTCTTTAACATTCCGGTAGATGATTTGACCAGTAGACTTGTATTTGCAGCTGATATTAGAGCAAAGCTGGGTCTTGATGAACAAGAACAAGTAGATGCTAAGACAGTATTTGTTAGTCCTGACGCAGGCGGCGTTGTTCGTGCTCGTAAGTTTGCTGACATGTTCGGCGGCGAAATAGCCATCGTAGACAAGCGTAGGCCAGCAGCTGGTAAGAGCGAAGTAATGGGATTGATTGGAGATGTCAAAGGTAAACATGCAATCCTAGTAGATGACATTGTTGATAGTGGCGGAACACTCTGTAATGCAGCACAGGCAATTATGGATGCAGGAGCAAAGAGTGTTAGGGCATATATTACACACGGTGTATTATCAGGTGCAGCCTGTGACAAGATACAAAAAAGTGTTCTAGAAGAACTGGTAATCACAGACAGTATTACAAACAAATGTCCTAAAACAATCACAAAAGTACGTCAGGTAACAGTTGGTACACTGTTTGGTGAAGCTATTCGTCGCGTATCAAACGAAGAATCAGTTAGCAGTTTGTTTGGATGAATTATCCAAAAGTTGCAAATGTCTTTATCTTGCACTAAATACATAGAATAATAGGAACAAGTGCAATGAGAAAACGTACTAGAAGCATATTAGAAGAACTCAACAGCGTTTACGGGAAACGTGATGCTGATCGGTTCATCGACACCACAGCTAACAACATCATTGAAAGTTCTATCAACTTATTGAGTAGGATACATTCAACGTATGATGTTGAAACAGCATCAGAATTAGAACGCCGTTTCTTAAATTCAATTAAAAGCGGAGATCCTCGTAAATTCCGCCGTACAATTACAAAAATTATAGAGTCTAAGGAACGTAATGAAAACAATTCTTAAAGAAGGCGGTAACATGTTTGCAGATGCTGTGGAATTTGACCACAGCCAAATCGCTCCTATCTTGAAACAAGTCAACGGAATAATGTCTGCCACAGGAGCAAAGCTAATTCCAATTGGTAGTGGAGCAACCCCTACAGCAGGTAAGAAGTCTGGAGACCTAGACGTTATAGTTGATCAAGACATACTGGCACAGCACTTCCAAGTAAAAGATGCTAAGGGTGCTAAAGCAGGGCTAGAACAGCTATTCAACCAAGCAGGATTAGATACTAAAAAGAGTGGAACCATTGTACACGTAAGAGTACCAATTGAAGGCGGTTCGGCACAGGTAGACATCATGGTTGTGCCACATGCTGAAATAGTTTCTAAGTACCACATACATGACATACCAGCAGGCAGTCCTTACAAGGGATTAAACAAGCAACTAGCAATGGCTAAGCTGGCAAAAGATCAAGGCATGAAGTGGAGTGCCTTCAAGGGCCTGCTGAACAGGGCCGATGATGCAATAGTAGCAACTGACATAGATGAGATTGCAAAGATACTAATTGGACCAAATGCAACAGCAAAAGACCTAGGTTCAGTAGAGTCAATTGTAAAAGCCCTGGGCCCAAAAGGCGCACAACTACTAGCAGATTTAAAAGCAGATCCGAACTGGAAAGAAGTTGCACCCAAGACAGAAAGCCTAGCAGACAAGCAACTGGCAAGGATTAAAGAGCTAAGTGGTGTACTATTAAACAAGTCAGCTATGTTCTCAGGAGCATTCAACAAATGAGATTCCAAGAGTTTAAAGTAGTCTTAACAGAAGCAGCCAAGGTTGGTCGTGAGTATCAACACCTTGAGGATCTTGTTTTTGTTGACGGCTCAGCCGGCGCTAATGAAGCAGCAGACATATTAGACAAGCTAGGAAATGATGCTAGTGATGTCAGCATCAAGTGGGACGGTAACCCAACAGTATATTGGGGACGTGAGCCAGACGGTCAATTTGTTCTTGTAGGTAAGAACGGCTGGGGACGTAACAAGAGCACCAGCGCAGATGATATTAAAAAGTTCATTACCTCAACAGGACAGGGAGAAGACTGGCGTGAGAAGTTTGGTACAGACATGGCAGGCATCTTTACTATAATGGAAAAGAGCACACCTCCGGACTTTCGTGGCTATGTTTACGGAGACCTATTATATCATCCAGGCAAACCATTTCAGGCAACTAAAGAAGGCATTCAATTTACTCCTAATCTTGTTACCTACACAGTAAGCACAGATAGCCAACTTGGTAAACGCATAGCGAAATCAAAAGTTGGTGTTGTGGTACATACACAGTATGACGAGTTTGGCAGTAAAGACGGTACCCCAATAGAAGATACACAGGCTCTTAATTCAAACGAAGTAGTAGTACTAGGTCAAACATATGTTGCTCACCAACCTAAAGTAGATACTAGTCACATTAAAGAGATTCGCAGCCTAACAGCTAAAAACGGAAAAACAATTGATGCTTTCCTTGCTCCTGTAGCAGGGCTAAGTGACATGAAGAATATCATCTATACCTACGTTAACCAAATGAGTAGAGGCGGTAAGCTGGGTGATTTGGGCAGCGGTTTTTTTGATTGGTTAGGTACTTCTAAAGTAAGTCCTAACAAGCAACAAAAAATAGCAGAACTTAACAAACAATATCCAACTGCACTGCCTGCTATCTTTGAATTAATAAATAAGATTATGGCAGTGAAAAACAATCTAATAGATCAATTAGATGATGCTAGTGCAGATGTCAAAGCTACTACTAAAGGTGAAAAGGGTGGCGAAGGATATGTGGCACTGGGCAGTAAAACAAAGCTAGTGCCGCGTCATCGTTGGCAACCAAATTAAGAGGAATATTAAAATGAAAATTAGTGAAGTATCAGTAAATCCTAAAGCTGGTTATGAAATAACTCCAGCACAGAGACAAATTGCAGAATTAGGTCGTGTGTTAATGGATAAGGCAGTAACAACCAAGGATGACGTTTTATCTAACACAATGGCCAAAGTAGGCAGCTCAATGACTGAATTTGGAACTACTTGGGGTCCAAGAAATGTAGACGAACTACTAAAGGCAACAGGTGTTGATGCAGCTATGCTTAAGAAGCTGTTGGCCTATGCACAGCAAGAGTTTGCAAAGTCAGGACCAGTACGCAAATCTAAAGAACCAAGCGAGCCTGTTGATGCAGATGAAAGTGCGATCAATGAAGGCCCCCAGCAGATGGATGTCATTGGTTACAACAGCGGCCGTGGCTTAACACTAGACCAAGCAGTTAAAGATCCAAAATATCGTCGTAAGGTTAAGGTAGTAGAACTTGGCTTTACTCCAGACGGCGCACCACAGCTTAAATTTAAAGAGTTAGATGGTGACGGTCCTTTCACAGCAGAATGGAATCCAAAATACGGTTGGACTGCGGACTTCGATTAATATCTAATGGAAGATAAATTCACAGCACTAGAATGGGCAGCAATGGAGGGAGGACATGATATTAGTCCTTCCAGTCATAAGTATTCCTTTCTTCAAGACATACACGAATCACGTCTAACTAAAGATGATGGCAGCTCACAGAAGCTGACCTATTCAGACTGCTGTGAACGACTGTATCTATTGCTACTGGTATTAGAAACTATGCGTCGTTATCCTAGTTTCAAAGGCAAAGTGCAAGAGTATGCTAGAAAGACTAGAGGTTTTGAACTCTATAAGTTTTATCGTATCATGGGTACAGACTTATATAACTTTATCTATTTTATTGTAGGCAGTGATAGTGCGCAGCATAAGTTGAAAGATCCAGAATCTGCTATCGTTCTAAAGAGAACAACCAAGCTGCCTGAAAGAGACTTAAATCGATATATCAATGATCTAGCTAATGGTAAAGAACCTACACTACCAACTACGTTGTTTATCAAGCTAGAAAAAATACTTAAAATTTCAAACAAAGACTACAAAGACATACGCAGAGAGCTAGGTGACTGGGAACACAGCACTCGCCAGGAAAAGCGTGTAGTATCTACTCGCTTAATATTTGCAGTTCGTGCTAAACTACGCAGCGTAGACATCATAAGTGATTTTGAGCGTTGGGCATCAAACAACAACATGGAAAAGGATTTTACTACAGATCCTGAACCAGTAATAAGCAAGCCTGATCCAGTTACTTCGAGAGAGATGTCCTTGTATAGATATCTAATCGGAACAGATAAACTCTCGCTAGCTAAAAGATTTTTAGAACTAGCACATGAAGGTAAAACAATACCTGGAGCATATGTAGAAGCGTATCTTCCTGTTATTAAAATGATAGATGATATTGTAGATGCAGGTCCTGGATATGTACAAAACCTAAAAGCTCTGCATAATAGAGCCAAAAAGAACAGCTAAGAACTCGTTTTTTCTATAAAAGAATAAATAATTACATCAAGCTCACAGAGTAGTGGGTTTGCCATATGAGACTTAAGGAGAAATAAAATGGCAACATATGATTTTACACCAGCTAATGGCGGTGCAAACGCAGTAGGTACACTAGAGAGCGTAGCTCAGCTAGCAATGTACAAGATTACAATTAAAGACGACAGCAACACAGCTATTGACCTACGTGCAAACGATGCAGCACACGGTTCAGCTTATGACCTAATTCTACGTGAAGTACAGCCACTAATGGTTTGGGCTCCAGATGGTAGCACAGGCGTTATCCACGTTGTAGTTGATGGTCATGCAGTAAATGCAGCAACTCTACAGAGCCGCCTACGTACACTAGTCGTTGGACTAGGACTAGGTACAACTGTAGCAGGTAACGACACTACAGTTGAAGCAGCAGCTAGCTTCGTAATTACACCATAATCTAAGGAAAAAATAAAATGGCTATCACAAGAGACGTAACAAGAGTTAATCCCGTAGCAACTGCTCGCGGAACAATTCAAAGAAATTATCAGCTCACTGTTTATAAGGTTGTTCTAAACAACACCGGATTAGCAGCACTAGCAAGCGATGCAGCAGCAGCACAAGTTACTGATGCAATTGGTCAGATTTGCAACATCGTGCAGGTCAAGTCAGACGGTACTAAGATTTTCGTAGTAGCTGACCGTCATGCAATGAGCGTTGACAAACTTGCTCAAGAAATTGCTAAGGTACTAGACACAGGTACATTTACTGTATCAGGTGGCGTAGCAACACTTTCAGACAGTAACACAGTAACAGTTACAGAGCCAACAGACTTAGAAGGCATGTAATAACAAAATTCCTAGGGATGGGAAGGAAAAACGCCACTTTTACAGTGGCGTTTTTTTTGTGGCTGTAAATACTGTATGAGATTTGAATTTTATACATTAATAGACATAACTGAAACGCGAGCTCGTTTTAGCAAAACTGATCCAGTTTGGCATCAACAGCAAAACTATCTGACATTTGTTCAAACACTTGGACTACGAGTAAACACTATTATTGATAAGGTTGAAAGCAAAATGATAGATATTACAGATCTAGGATTTGGCAGCAAGTATAAAGGTTCACAGCAGGTTTGGACAGGATTATTTTATATTGAATACGAACATGGTCTAAGTGAAGAAATATTAGTTAACGACTTTAATCTAGTTCCTGTAATAAATAACTTACAAGAAACCATAACATTAAAAG